>Ga0180009_10002657_pt1 | contig 20888 bp, 18 predicted proteins | sample OS_PC_MetaG_FD_123537 | JGI IMG/M metagenome (GOLD analysis project Ga0180009, IMG submission 123537) | Groundwater microbial communities from the Aspo Hard Rock Laboratory (HRL) deep subsurface site, Sweden - OS_PC_MetaG | ecosystem: Environmental > Aquatic > Deep subsurface > Groundwater...
CTATGGATAAAACTTTTAGGTTTTTAGGTGTATAATCTGCTGGCTTGAGCTCAGGATCTAAATAAACCCTGTCAATTTCTTCTCCTTTTGCATAATTACCCTCAATTTCAAGGCTTCCCTGAAACCTGTGGTCATACATAAACCTGTATTCAAAGCGAATGTCTGCTTCATAACAGGAAATATTTTGTTCCAAGAGTTTGTTTCTCAATGGTTTTATTTGTGGAGGAACATGCATTATTATTTTTACAACAGGCTCTTCATCAAAAGTCTTGTATTTGGTTTCCTTGTAATCAAACTTTTCAATTTCCAGGGCTGTGTTTAAATCTGATTGTTTTATAAAAAAATAAGGCCTGAACTCATTGATTGTTAAGAAAGATTCTCCATTCTGCAATCTGCCAAATAGATATACATAAGCTTTACCATCCTTTATCTTATAAGTAGGATGAACTATAAACCCCTTCATTTCATAACGAGAGGCTGGAGAAGTTTATATAGTTTTTTAATATATATTTTTAATATAGTTTTTCTCTATAGATTTTTAAGTTAAAATATTTTTTTTAAGTTATATATTATTTCTTGTTTTCAAACTGCTGTTTCATAGCCTCTCTAAACATTCTTCCCATTGCACCACTCATCATTGCTCCTTTAGTCAGATTATGCATCTCAATTACAAGCTTAGGATTTTTCTTTTTTTTGCCTATTTCAGATACATAATCACAAATATTGCTAATTGTTCTTTTAGCCTCAACCTCTTTTTCATTAAAGGTATATAACTCAAGGTCTTTAAGATAACCAAAGAACTCTTTTTTTTCATTATCATTTAGATTTGCTTTGTGTCTTATTATTTTACCAACTGTCTGGCCTGCTTTTATACCTACATAAGTAGCTATTCCTGTTTCAGCAGCAAGAGTTAAGTAAGATAAGGAATTCAGATCTTGATTTGTGTTGACAACACTCACCAAAAAAGCGTTTCCCATTGAAACTGCAGCTTCTAATTTAGAACGAGCAGAATTTAATTTATCATATTTTTTAATATCATTCTTATCACATTCTTCTGTCTTGTCGCAGTCTTCACATCCTTTATTTGCATATTCTGCTAAATCATGACTAAAACCAATTTTTCTGTCAGTATAAAATCCAAAAGCAAAACCACTGGCAAAACCATAAGCAGCGCCTCCAATTATTCTTTCAAGAGTCATTTTTTAACCTCCATAAAAACCTTGTCAAGCTTTTCTGAAATCATGTTCAAAATAGGCGTTCTTGCTAAGTATTCTCCTACTTTTCCTTTGCTTTCAAAAGATTCTTTTATCTGCTCAAATGAATTGTTTCCTACTTTTTTCTTGGGATTTATTAATTCTACATGATTCCTCTGAATATCAAAAATATAAGGAGTTCCATGACGATCTCCTGTAAAATGATGAAACTCAATATCTATCTTTCCACCTCCATCTCTTTTAACATAACCCCAGCTACCATTTTTAGTATGAGTATAATTATCTCCGCTCTTTACAATCTTAACTTTAACACCTGCTCTAAATACATCTTCTTGCTTTGCCTCTTCTAACAAGAACTGTGTGCAAAGATTCTCATAACCATTATGATTCAACTTTTTAGGGAAAGTTTGATTATCCTTATTTATTGCAATTTCTAAATCACTAATTTTAAGACATTTAGTATCACCTTTAAAATTAATTTCCCATGTGGCTCCTGAATTGCATGTGCAAGAGTCAGTTTTTCCAATAATTCCTTTATACTCATCATAGTACTCACTGCCTTTTTTTACTCTTACTTTCAGGTTTTCCTTATGATCCTTTATTTTTGCTGGTTTAAAATAATAACCTGCTTCAAATTTAAACTCTGTTTGGTTAAGCTTCAATTCTGCTTGATTAGAATACTCTGATATCACTGCCTTAAATAGAGCTGCAAAATCTGGTTCTGCCCTATCATGCGCTCTCTTATGTTTATTTAATTCGTTATAAACATCATTCTTTGCAAATATACTGCGAACTATTTTTGGGTCATCAACAAGTTCAGATAAACATGCTGCCTGTTCATAAACATTCATATCATGACCAAACAGCTCAATCATGGCATTTTCAACTAATCCTTTGTTAACCTTTTCTTCATTTTTTATTGATTCCAATAATTTAAAATAGTTAGAGCATTCCCCTGCAAAGAACAGTTCAACTCCTTTGTACAGCATTTCATTGCTTGTTAATAATTTATCCTGTGATAACTCTAATAATCTATTTTTCACATCATCATTTCGTGCAGATGAAACGAGTTGAGAATAGACTATTGTATTTGACAAATCATCAGGAGTATCCAACTTATCTACTTGTGAAGCAAGGAATGGTATTTTTTCTAAGAGATTCTGCGCAGCCATAGATGAAATTACATTAGTACCTATGTACTGTAATACATGGGGCTCTATTTTTGCCTTTTTCACCTTATCTTTTTTTATATTTTTTGTATAATCCTTTAGGAGGTGAAGAGGTGATGTTTCTGGAGCTAATCTTGAAATTAAAGAATCATGGTTAGGTGTATATTTTAATCTTATGAAGTCTGAAAAAGCTTTTTCAGGATCCTTGGCAATCATTTGCTTTGCTTTTTTCTTATCAATGTCATTTGCAAAATAATATGCTAAACTTGTATCTGGGAGATTTGTTCCTGTTAACTCATCAAAACCGAATCTGGGTTGCTGTGCCTCCAGAATCTTTGATATTTTTCTAACTGGATTCATATCTGCTGCTAAAACAACTATTTCTTCAAGGGCTTCTTCTTCATTTAACTCTTCTAACAAATCAATTTCATCATTCATTTTACATCCTCATTACATCCTCTTTCCATCCAAATAAACTTCTTTTATTATTTGGCCATCTACTTCTATTTCCTTGATTTGAACTCTTTTTTTGTCAGGAAGCTCTAATGACTTTGCTTTTTTTGTATGACAATCACAAATAGATTCTAATTCACTCACTCCTCCTCTGGATTCAAAGTCAGAGATGTACTTGATTTCGCCATTTACAGGGCTGCCATAAATATCTGGTCTTAGCGCACACATGGCTTCCCCTATCATCAAAGCAGTGGCTATCTGGTTGATCATAATAACAGAAGGGTTGGGTGCTTGTATACAGCTAGTTCTCCTGATAATCTCAGCTCTGATAGCAAGGTCTGAAAGATTAATCTGGCAGTCAAAACATGAAGTTTCTCCTTGCTTATAAGCTAGAACTGTTGCTGCCCTATAATCTGTGCCTCCACTAATAATAGGGATGTTGTGTTTTTTTGCATAATTATGAAGAATAGCCTTTGTGTAAAAACTATCCACTCCGTCAAAGATTAAATCATATTTTGTATCGAATTTGGATTTTTCTGTGAACTTATCAACAATTGCATTTATCTGTGTTTTTCCTTTTGAAATCTTTTGCATAGTCTCTGCTATTCTTTCTGCCTTTAACTTGCCGACTGCATCATAAAAACTTACCTGCCTGTTGAGATTATGGTCTTCAACAACATCATAATCCATAACGTCAATTCTTCTCGGGCTTAAATTAGATATTGCTGCTGGTCCTAACAAGCAGCCCAGTGCGCCAGCTCCAACCATGAGAATATTCTTATCTTTGAAAGCATTAGCTATTACTTTTATCTCCTTGTCTGAAATATGACCAAAACGTTTATTTGATTCTAAATTATAATTATAAATTATGTTTAAAGGCTCATCTTTTCTCATTAACAACTTCTTGACTTCCTCAGCCACCATTCCGCCTAGTTCTAAAGATACAAAATCACCTTGCTTTTTTCCTTCAAACATAGGCATTAACATAGCCAGGTTGTTTTCTCCGGCACCTGAAAAAGCAACTTTTCCATTATACTTATCAGCAGAAGAGCTAATTATTGGAACGCCTTTTTTAAGATGATAATCTAAAACATGACTCTTTGATATCTTATCATTGGTTGCATCAACTATAACATGGCTTCCTTCTAAAAAATACTGAGCAGCAATAGTTGATAAATCAGAGTTTATTCCAATAACATTTACCTCTGGATTAATCTTCTTTAATGCTTGCTCAAGGCTTTGAGCTCTGGATTTTCCTTTTAGAGGCAAGTCAAGAAGCATATCATTTGCTGTTCCTTTGGCAGAATCAATTATTCTTATAGTGCCTACTCCTAAAGCTGCTAATGGCATGGCAATGTACCTGGCAAGAACATCAGAGCCAATTATAGTAACAATTCCATTCTTCAGTTTCTCCTGATTCCAGTCCTTAATTAAGAGTTGCCTGTCATACCTGTGAATATTTTTTTCAATTTTTTCTTCAATATCTTCTAAAATGTCTTTTTTATATTTCATTTTTCTTTTTTCTCAACTTTTTCTTCAGGTCTATTTTCTTCTTTTTCTTTTATCTCTTTTTTCTCTCTTTCTTGTGCTTCTTTAGTCTTTAAGCCGTATTTACTCTGGAAATATGAATCCATAATCTGCATCTGCTCATCTCTTCTATATGATTCATCTAATTTAACCATCATCTTAACAAATGATTTTATTTCACCAATACTTGGATCATCTGTTCTTTTCTCATATTCATTTACTTTCCCCTCAAGAGTTTTTAGAAATGGCCTAGACAAGTAGAATGCGTTTTGATAAGTACCACCATAATGATTGTCATACTGAGCATAATATCCTTGAGCATCCCATTTCTGTGCATTTGCACCAACAGAAACATACTTTCCTTTTTTGCCTTTAGCTCCTTTCCAGTTGACAAAAACCCATTTCTTAGGAAGATCAATATTAGCTTTGATTTCCTCTTCTAAAGACTGTCTTGTGACTTCTATGTCATTCTTAACAAAAACCTTTGAAATCTCTACTTTGTCAATTAATTCAGAGGAATTTCCTTTAGTAATAGCTTTTTCAGTGGAAAGTCCAATAGCGGTATAAGGCTTAATATTAGGTATGTTGCTCATAATAGCATAATAAGCAAAACCAAAAATATGAGATTGATAATAATTTATTTGAGTTGTATCAAGTAATGAATTTAACAGATGAACAGCTTTGTCCTTTGCATTTTCCTTTTGAAAATCAACACCATTTCTTTTTAAAATTCTTTCCAAGCGCTTATCATGGTTCAGAACATACTCAATTATTGCATCATCTACAGATCTACCAGAAAACCTTATTCTTCCGTTTTCTCTGTTCTTTGTAATCTGAGTTTCAATAAGTTTTAATGGAATATTAATGTGTTGTTCTGTGTTAAGGCTGACAGAATTCAGCACAGTTTCAAAGTTTTCCATATCCACACTTGAAGGTCCTAAGTGGCGTGCATCTCCATGGCCATGAGGCCAACCAATAATATATAAATTGCTTCCATTTGCATTGTTTTTTTCCTCTAACTGATTATTTGCTTTAGCCACATCATCTCCGCTAATCTTAACAGTTCCAAGAGTGATATCCTGGCCTTTCTGTATCAAAAGATCACGTATAACATAATTAGGGTCTCCTTGTTGTGTTAGAAAATATGCTGACCATTCATAGTCTCTGCCAGTAAGCTCTTTTATAAGAGGACCTATCATCTCTAATTTCTTATGCGCCCCTAATGTGATTGGCATTTTTTTAGGAATTAAATCTTTTGGAGATACTATCCTTTTTTCATGATTGTTCTCTGCTTGCACAAGCAGTTCATCAAGTTCATCAAATTGTTGTTCATTATTTTTCATTTTAACCTCTATTCCAATCCCATCTGTTTGTTATTAACAGACCTTTTTTCTTAGCCTTCTCAATAGTAGTCTTTCTTGGAGATAGCTTTTTATCTAATGAATCACCAAAATATTCACCACCATCTCTTTCATCACCACCATGCCCTCTTATGCTATGTGGTGTTAAACCGTGCATAATTAAGTTTTTAGCATCATCAAGCGCCTTTGCAACCCATTCAACATTACTGCCATTTCTTGAGGGAACATTCCCCCCGCAAAGACCTTGAAAAGCTTGATTCTTATTCGATGTAAATGGATGCCATTCAGGTTCAAAGAGTTCAGGTTTATCCAAATAAATATCTCCGTCATATTGGATTCTCAATCCCACTCTTAATCTTGGAAATTCATAACAAACACCTTTCTTAGTTGGTCTTGGATCTAGCATTGCAAAAGGAGGTATTATCTGGTAAACATAGACGCTTCCATCTTTTCTTAAGAAACCAACATCACCATCATTAAACTCCTTAAGCTTTATAATTCCATCAAAGTCCTTTAATGCCTTTAGTCTGGTCCTCTGCACATCCTTAATGTAATCAGAAAATTCGTCAATGGCTTCTATCTTTGCAGTCCATTCCAAGAAATCAGAGTAATTCTTTTCTATATTCTCAACTTTTGCAAGAGGTAATAATTCTGATTTTTCAGAAACTCCATTAAGACAGATTTCTAACTGGGATTGATTACCATTTGAATTTGCTAGCTGATAAACTTTTTCACCAAGAGTCAATATATTTTTTCCCTGTATTACATCTAAGAAATGAGTGACTTCATCTTTTGCAGTTCCATTAAAATTCTTTTTTGCATAATCCTGCTGCTGTGCATACAGCTTTCTTTTAACCTCTTCAATACTTCCAAGCAATTCTTTTTCATCGACTTCTTTAGAATCCTTTTTCCTTTGTTTATTTACTTCATCACCTAGTAAAGCAGATAAATCCTCTTTATGCCCGCTCATGTAGGGCATTAATTCTTTTATTATAAAAGAAAAAAGCTTTCTGTCTCCTATCTCTCTTTCTCTTTGCTCAGCAGTCTGAAATCCTTTGTCAACCTTACTCTCAATAAAAGCTTTTTTTAGAGCAAATATCTCATCTTCATTTATATGATTGTAGAATCTGACTAAATCATCCAGATTACCAGCAGGAACCAAACCCAGTTTAACATTTGAGCCAGAAAACCCAATATAATTATCTCTGTGATTGCCCTTATTACCTTCTTTATAGTTTGGTTTATAGTTTGGGCTAACAAGATAAACCTCTTTACCTCTAATAAGGAGAGGTCCTCTTGATGCGAGTTCTGAAAAAAAGGTTTGAAGTTTCATGTCATTTCCTCTTTATCTTTTATTTTTCCTGTTGGTTGAAATCCTTTTATCTTAACATAATATTTTATCTTAACATATAATCAATACTTTTTTTTGCGCCTTCCTGTCTTGCAGCTACAATTATCTCTGCTTCAAGATACTCTCTTCCTGCTGTAGAAGTTGCGTCTCTAAGATAATCTGTAATTTTTTCTGTTCCTTTTATTGCCTGACCATTAACAGAAATACCATACTTATCTTTCATCTCTATTCTAATTTTGTCTTGGTAACGAAGTTGCTCTCTTGTAAACCCGTCTTCTTCTCCTAATTCCAAAGCATGGCTAACAATCTTATCTATCGACATGTCAGCCATGTGGTCAGGTAACAAAAACCTCAATGACTTCTCTGCCGCTGTCCCTGGCTTGACCCTTACAATTACTGGTTTATTTGCATCAGGTAAGTCTGCGCCTTTATCTCCTGTTGTTCTATTATCTTTTTTCTTTTTTTGTTCTAACATTTTTTTTGCCTCCTTAAATTATATTTCTAATATCTTTGATTTTGTCATAGCGATCATTTGCTATTGAACGAATATCTGATTCAGTTAATGATCTCTTTACGTTTTGCCCCATTTCTTTGAATTCAGCATCTATTGCTCTTAGCAAATCTGATAACCCCAAACCTTTATCGTGTGAATTACCCTTGCCATTGCCAATTTCTCTTTTTATTGCATAATCAGCTGCTCTCTGGACACTGGCCTCAATAATTGCGCCACTAACAAGATTCTTATATCTTACTGGTTCTGATGTTTGATCATAGAATTCCATTAAAGCAAGTACGCTCTCATCTGAGAATAATTTTTTTACACCTTCAGATGATAAGTAGTCTACTTCTGGAAAACCAGCTTTTTTTGCTGCTTTTCTTAATTCCCTGTTAAAGGGCATGTCTTTTAGATAAATATCATAAATCTGCTTAGCACCTTTATCATTAGGTCTTGGAATTTCCAGTTTTCTATCAATTCTTCCAGGCCTTAAAACTGCAGGGTCTATCATATCCTCCCTGTTGGTTGCCATGACAAGAACAACATTGTAATTTGAATCAAGACCATCCATCTCTGCCAGGAACTGAGGAACTATGGAATCATAGATATCTGTGGATATACCACTTCCTCTTCTTTTGAAAACTGATTCTGCCTCATCAATAAATATTACGACTGGCTCATTGGTTTCAGAACTCTTGTCTCTTGCACTTGCAAATATTTGCCTGATTGTTTCTTCTGATGCTCCGACATATTTGTTTAATATTTCTGGTCCTTTGATGTTCAGAAAGTAGCCGTTTTGATTATTGCCTGTTCTGGCTGCTATTGACTTTGCAAGATTATAAGCCATTGCTTTTGCCACAAGAGTCTTTCCACATCCTGGAGGACCGTAAAGCAACACTCCCTTTGGAACCCTCTTATTATATTTCTTATAGAGATCCTTGTGCAAAAATGGTGTCTCAATAACATCTTTTATTGTCTCTATAATATGATCTAATCCACCTACTTTGCTCCATGGAATTTCAGGTACTCCTTCTAAAGTAAATCTCTTGTTTTGTTTTCCAAGGTTATCTAGAACTACAGATTCACTATCATCAATAACTACACAGTCTCCTCTTTTTGCACCATTATTTCCATAAAGGATGGTTTGATTACCGTTTATGTTTACTTTGACTCTATTATTATCTAGAACTTCGCTAACAACAACAACATTTCCTTCTTTTCTTGGATCAGATACATCTACAATAGCATAATTATTATTTAAAGAAACACTTTTCCCTCTTTGCAGTTTGTCCTTCATTCTAGGATTATACGATACCTCATAAGTTTGATTTCCAACTATCACTTCAACTTTTTTATCAAATACCTCTGTAATAATTCCTTTTCTAAGCGGCGGAAGTGATAATGATTTGATAATCTCTTCTTGGTCTGCAATTTCTTCTTCAAGCTTTGAAACTCTTTCTCTTAGATCTTGAGTCATTTTCTCCCCCCTATTATTTTGTTTATTTTTTTGTTTATGATTTTATTTTTCATTATTCTTCTTTAGTTTTGATTCTTAATTTCCCCTATGTCTTCTTAATATATAGGATAGTGAATTGATAATATATACTTAACGTACATACAGGCATTAAAACATGTTTTGTACATACTATTTTGACAATTTTTCATTTTCATCCGTTCATATTTTTAATCACTGTAAAGTTATTAATTATTTAAATATTTGTTGTTGATATTTCTACAACAGATATTTTTCTAGTCCTTGGCTTTCTGGACGATGCAGTTTGTAGTGTTTTTGCAAACCTTCTGCCCACTTAGCTTCTGGTAGTAATATTTCGTATCTCATCTTCCTATGATAACTACAAAGTAGTGACGATATATAAAACATTGTAGAAGAATTTTTGGATATACGCGTAAAGATGCTACTTTTTTTTAGTTATAATCAATAAATTAATATAATGGTTTTATAAATGAAAAAATAATTTATTACGCTTAATAACTCTGCTAGGTTTTGTTTTTACAACTAAATAAAATCACATCTTATTTAAGAATAACTTTATAAAACTCAAAAAAGAACTAAATATCATGACACGTATATGTATAGTTAAGAAGGAGAAATGCAGCCCTGTGAGCTGTGGAAATTTTCTTTGCATTAGAGTGTGCCCTCTGAATCGCAAGTAATCGTATTGGTTGGGGAAAAATTTAAATAATGTGACCTTTTTCTGATATCATCAAAGCTTTTTATTCCAAAAACTTCATCATTTTTTAGCAATTTAAACATTTTTTAAAGAGTGCAAAAATGTTAAATTACAAAAATGACTCCTTATTATTGAACAAAGAAACTGCTAACGATTTAATTAGAAATAAGAATACTGACTTCATTTTTATCGATAAAGAAAAGAAAATATTGAATTTATTCTCGGCTTTTGTAAAAAAAGATGACTTCATTAAGAAAGATGAACTATGTCAACCGCTACAAAAAACCATTTATGTGAAAATAACTCAAAAACTCTTAAATAAAATTAAAAACAGATTCAAAGATAAAAAAGAAATTATAATAATTCTAGAAAAATATACTGATCGAAGAATTGTCACAAAAGAAGGGGTTAATAGATGGTTTAACACCAGAATAATTCCTTTTATTCTTTTAAGAATATTAAGCAAAGATAATGAAGAATTTGCAGAATTCATAAAAGAAATTGATTACATTACTGATTTCTTAAATAAAAGCAAATTTTACTGTCCGAAAACATTAGATGAATTATTAACACCAAAAATATTTTATCTCTGTGGATGCTCAGTTGGAGACGGTCATATAGATAAAACAGGCAAAAGATGGGTTTTGGTGGATGGAAGCTCTAACAAAGAAAGATTACTTCAATCTCACAAATTCGTAGTTAACTTATCAAATTTACTTGAAAATTTAGGGATGAAATCAAGTATAAAATTAAAGAAAACAAAATGTATTTTAACAGCAAATAACAAACCTTTTTGTAGGTTTCTAAACTTCTTCTTTGGCTTGCCTTATGGAAAGAAAAAAGAAGTTGTATTAAGAAAACCAATTATACTAAATCAGAGTAAGAAAGATTTAGAAAAATACTTCTGGAGAGGATGTTTTGACACAGACGGGAGTGTGAATAAAGATGGTACAATAGATTTATGTTCTTCAGATAATAATATACTAACTGAATGTGAATCATATTTGGAAAACATAGGTATTAAAACAAAAAAAAACAATATATTAATTACCATTAATATTCAAGAACTAAAGAAATTCACACAAATCGGTTTTGCTCATCAACGAAAACAAAAAGAATTCTTAAAAATACTTAGACGAGGATTAAAACAGGAAAAAATGAATATAAGAGACAGTGAAAAGGTAGATACAAATTTATCAAGGATACATGATTTAATAAGAATCGATGGCAACTACAGAATAAGAATTCACAGAAGAAACCTTAAAAAGAGCGATATTGATGAAGAGGGAATAAGAAAAATCATTAAAGAAATGTTTGGATATGATCTAAAAGAAACAAGGAAATTACTTTATTTCAAATCCAAAAAAGTATATGAATACTTAAATAAGCGTCTTAAATCAGAGTCATATTGGAAACCTATAAATACTCAAGAAGAAGCCCAATTATTAGAAGAATGGAATGAGGTTTGGAATTAAATGACAAGATTAGCTATTGTTGACAATAACAAACTAAAAGATATGGCTTTGAAAAAACACATACAAAGTTTATGTCCTGTTAATAGAACAGGAAGTGATTGCATGTATTTTGAGGGTTCAAAGCTTTTAATAGATGAAGCTTTATGCATTGGATGCGGAATTTGCACTAAACCCGCTTTAGAAGCAATTCACATAGTTAATCTGCCAGAGGAATTAAAAAAAGAACCTGTGCATCGTTATGGAAAAAATGGTTTTGCTCTTTACAGCCTGCCAATCCCAATCAATGGAAAAGTTGTTGGTATTGTTGGAAAAAACGGCATTGGAAAAACCACTGCTCTTAAAATTCTTGCAGGTATTGAAAAGCCTAACTTTGGAATTCCAGGGGCAGAAGCAAGTTATGATGAGTTGATTGATTATTTTAAAGGTAGTGAGGCGCAGGGTTTTTTTGAAAAGCTCAAAAAAGGCGAAGTTGTTATTAGTTACAAGCCTCAGCAAGTTGATTTGATTCCTAAGCAATACAAAGGAACTGTCAAGGATTTGCTTGTCAAAGTTGACGAGAAAAAAGAACTTGACAAAATGGCTGAAGTGCTAGAGTTAAAAGAGATTCTTGACCATGATATTTCTAAGATTAGTGGCGGTGAACTTCAAAGAGTTGCTATTGCTGCCTGTGTTCTGAAAAAAGCAAATGTTTATTTTTTTGACGAACCAACCAGTTTTCTGGATGTCAAGCAAAGACTTAAGATAAGTCAGTTCATAAGAAACCTTGTTAATGAAGAAACTGGCGTAATTGTTGTTGAGCACGACCTGATAATTCTTGACTACATGGCTGACTTGATTCATTTGATGTATGGTAAACCAGGTGCTTTTGGAGTTGTAAGTCAGCCAAAGAGTGCAAAAGGTGGTATTAATGTTTATTTGTCTGGATTTTTAAAAGAAGAAAATGTGAGGTTCAGGGATGAAACAATAAAATTTGAAGCCAGACCTCCTATTGACATGAAACGAATGCATTTATTAACAGAGTGGGAAGGTTTCAAGCAAAAACTTGAAAGCTTTGAATTAGTAGCAGAAAAAGGAAATATCTATAAGCAGGATATTGTTGGTGTTCTTGGAGAAAACGGCATTGGAAAAACAACTTTTGTAAGAGTTCTTGCAGGTGAAATCAAAGGTCATGAATTAGAAGGACTTGGAATAAGTTATAAGCCACAGTATCTTGATTCAAGTGATGAACTTGTTATGAGTTTTATTCCGCTTGCAGTTCACAAATATGATGCTCAGCTTGTAAAGCCACTGGGCTTAAAGAATTTATTAATGAGAAAATTAAATGAGCTAAGTGGTGGAGAGTTGCAAAGAGTGTGGATTGCAAAATGTTTGAGTGAAGATTCTGATTTGATTCTTATGGACGAACCATCTGCTTATCTTGATGTAGAACAAAGGCTAAGCTTAGGAAAGATTATACGAGATATGCTAAAGATTACAGGCAGAAGTGCACTTATAGTTGATCATGACTTATTGTTTATTGACACAATTTCTGACAGGCTCACTGTTTTTGAAGGAAAACCAGCAGTGCATGGCAAAGTAACAGGCCCATTCCCAATGGAAGAAGGCATGAATCACTTCCTTGACCACATCGACGTAACCTTCAGAAGAGATGAAGAAAGCAAAAGACCTCGCATCAACAAGCTAGGCAGCCAAAAAGACAAAGAACAGAAAAGAACAGGAAAATTGTATTATTCTTAACTTACCATTACAAAATTAATAAAAAGCCAACATTTAAATATTATGTAATGGTACTTATTCTTATGAGAGTAATAAAAAGAAAAAAAGGCAGCAAAGAATACTATTATCTTCAGCATTCATTCAGAATAAAGGGCAAAGTGGTGACTAGAGAAAAATATCTTGGTAAAGAAATACCTGTAATCATAGAAGAAATAAAAAAAGCTTTTGAAGAAAAAACATCTAAACAAGAATTGTATAAAAAACTAGAGAAAATAAAACAAGGCTTTCAAAAAGAGTGGAAAAAATACCCTGAAAGCATAAAAAACAAGATAAAAAAACAGATTTCGATAGAATTAACCTATAACACAAACGCAATAGAAGGCTCAACAATAACACTAGAAGAAACAAGAGAAATAATAGAAGACCAAATAGCGCCAAACAAACCATTAAAAGATGTAAAAGAAACAGAATCACACTCAGAACTTTTTCTAAAAATACTAAAAAACAAAGAAAAGATAAGCATAAAAACAATGATAAAATGGCACAAAGAACTATTCAAAGACACTAAACAAGACATTGCAGGAATAATAAGAGAATACAATGTGAGAGTTGGAAACCACACAGCACCTGACTGGCAAGAAATTAAAAAACTACTGAAAAAACTAATTGATTTCTATAAAAAAAATAAAGAAACAAACCCTGTTGAATTAGCAGCCAAAACACATTATCAATTCGAGAAGATCCATCCCTTTGGAGATGGCAATGGCAGAATAGGAAGACTCATAATAAATAATACGCTTTGGAGCGCAGGATATCCAATGCTGATAATCGAGTACAAGAAACGAAAAGGTTATTACAAAGCATTGCAAAAAGACGAAGAAAAATTTTTCAATTATTTTGCAAGAAAATATTTGAAAGTGCATAGCAAATATTTGAAATAGAAAAATCACCTCAAACTTTCATATCCGCCAGGAATTCCTTTTTTTGAAAGCACTATCTGCCATAACTGGTTGTTTCTTGCTCTGAAACCTCCTGCACAGCTTAGTATATAATATTCCCACATTCTAAAGAATCTGTCATCGTATTTTGGATTCTTTTTTATTTCATTCCAGTTCTTTGTAAAATTATCATACCAAGCCATTAATGTTTTATCATAATCTGCTCCAAAATTATGCCAGTCTTCAATCATAAACAATCCTTCGATTGCTTTTGTCAGCTGAACAGGAGAAGGAAGCATTCCATCAGGAAAAATATATTTATGCATCCATGGCTCTCCTATAACAGAACTCTTGTTGCCTGCTATTGTATGCAAGAGAAACAAACCGTCATCTTTTAAACAATTATTTGCAATTTCCATATAAGTTCTATAGTTCTTATATCCGACATGTTCTATCATTCCAACAGATACTATTCTGTCAAACTTGCCTTTAATATTTCTGTAATCTTCTAATTTTATTTCAACATTTAATCCTTTACATATATCTACTGCAAGTTTTGCCTGTTCTTTGGAAACAGTTATACCCACAACTTTTACTTTACATTTCTCTGCAGCATATTTTGCAAAGCCTCCCCAACCGCATCCTATATCAAGTACTCGCATGCCTTTTTTTAATCCTAGTTTTTTGCAGATTAAGTCAAGTTTTGCTTCCTGCGCCTGGTCAAGGGTTTTTGCATTTTTCCAATAGCCGCAGCTATAATTCATTCTTTTATCAAGCATTAGTTTGTATAGGTCATTGCCTATATCATAATGAGCTTTCCCAATATTATATGCTCGGGATTTTTTTTGAAGATTAAACAGTTTTGCCTTCAGAGCAATCATCAATACAGGTGCTCCTTGCACTTGGTCTCTTAAATTAGCCATTAAGAATTTATGAAAGAACTGATCAAGTGCTTTGCAATCCCACCAGGCGTCCATATAACTTTCTCCAAGGCCTAGTGTGCCCTGGCTAAGAACTCTTTTGTAAATTCTTTCATCATGCACTTGAATGTCCCAAGGCCTGCTGCCATTAATCTTCACATCAGCAAGAGCTAATATTTGTTTTGCAGTTTGTATATAATTGTTTTTTGCCATGAAAATCCTCTCAATAAGAAAAAGTAATCAGAACGATTTTATAATATTTGCGATAATAAAACTATCTCCCTCCTAAATATATACTCTTTATCTTGGGATTATTGACGATGTTTTTTCCGCCTGTCAGAGCGACTTTACCATCTTCAAGAACATAAGTCCTGTGCGCAATTTTTATTGCCTGCTTTGCATTCTGCTCAACAATCAAAACTGCTGTTCTTTCTTTATTTATATCTATTATTTTTTGAAAGATTTCCTTTGTTAGTTTTGGAGAAAGACCAAGACTTGGTTCATCTAAAAGCAACAACTGAGGGTCCTGCATGAGTGCTCTTCCCATTGCCAGCATTTGCTGCTGTCCTCCGCTCAGAGCAAAACCATATTGATTTGTTTTTTCTTTGAGCACTGGAAACTTTGCAAACACATCTTTCATCTTCTTTTTTATCAATACTTTGTCATCTGTGATAAAAGCTCCCATTTCAAGATTCTCTTTAACTGTAGGAGAAGAAAACACTTGTCTTCCCTGAGGCACATAACTAATTCCTAATCTTACTAACTCACTGGTATTTAACTTTGTAATATTCTTGTCTCTATAAATTATCTTTCCACCATAATTTGTTGTCAAGCCAAATATGGATTTGAGAACAGTGCTCTTGCCAGCGCCATTAGGACCAATAAGAGCAACAATCTCATCAGGTTTTATGGTTATATCTACATCTTCCAAAACCCTGAACTTTCCATACCCTGCTGCTAAATCCTTAATTGATAAAATCATTTTCCTAAATAAGCCTCAAGGACTTTTTTGTTTTTTCTTACTTTTCCTGGCTTGTCAGCCATTAATTTTTTTCCTGCATCAAGCACTATCACCTCATCTGATAAACTCATTACAAAATCCATGTCATGCTCAATCAATAATATTGTTTTCCCCTGACTTCTGAGTTTTCTCAGCAAAACCTTTAATCTTTTTCTAATAAATGGATTAACTCCTGCTGTTGGCTCGTCAAGCATTAATAATTTATAATCCATCATTAATGCTCTTGCAAGTTCAACTAATCTTTTCTGCCCATAAGATAATTCAGATGTTAATGTTGATAATGGCTTTGTCAGTCCAACCAAGTTCACAACCTGTTTGACTTTTTTCAATAGGGATTTGCTCGGCTTTCTTGTGAAAAAAAATGATTTAAAGAAATTCTCTCCAGGATGATGCTTTGCAAGCAACAGATTTTCTTCAATTGTCAAATTATCAAATAGTCTTACTTTTTGAAAAGTCCTTGCCAGGCCTTTGTTAGCAATATAATGTGTTGGCTTATCTGTTATATCTTCATTCATAAATATTATATTGCCGCTGTTGGTTTTCAGCAGACCAGTAATTAAGTTAAAAGCAGTTGTTTTTCCAGCGCCATTAGGACCGATTAAGCCTGTTATCTGGCCTTTTTTAACATAAAAAGAGCAGTTCCTAACTGCTTTGACCCCTCCAAAATGTTTCGATACATTATTGAATTCTAGTATTGTATCTGGCTGTTTTGTATTCATTATGATTCACCAAGTTCTACTCTGCCAAATATTCCTTTTGGCCTGAAATAAAGTATTAACAACAAAATTAATGCATAAAGTATCTGCCTGGCAGGCCCTACAATGCTGCTTGGAAATCCCAGGAATCTTAAAGGCTCTGGAAGTATTAATAATATGATCGCGCCCACTATTGCTCCTTTGCTGCTTCCCAAGCCGCCAACAATAATTATGCTGAATAACAAGATTACTTCCAGCAAACTGAAAGTAGTCGGATCAATAAAGGATATATAATGAGCATAAAGACTTCCTGCTATTCCTGCAAAAAAAGCAGAAACAGTCAGGGCAATTGCTTTTGTTTTGTAAACATCTTTTCCTAATGTACTGGCAGCGACTTCATCATCTCTTGTTGCTTCAAGCATTCTACCAAACGGACTTTTTTCAACTCTGACAATCAAGAATACACAAATAGCCATTACAACTGCGCTAAAAATTAAGTAGCCTAGCTGCGAACTGACTGTTATGCCAAAGAATTCTGGCCTTGGAATGCCTGGCAGACCCAGAGGGCCTCTTGTTAATGAAACCCAGTTTTTCAGAACACTCTCAATTATAAATGCAAAGCCAAGGGTTGCAACTGCAAGATAATCTCCTTTAAGTTTTGTTGTTGGAAGCGACAATACAAATCCTGCAATACCTGCCATTATTGCTCCTGCAATTAGTGCTGGCAAAAATGGAGTTCCTCCAAGTGTCAGCAATGCAGAAGTGTATGCTCCTATTCCAAAGAACGCAACATGACCCATGTTAAGCATTCCTGCAAAACCAACAGTTAAATCCAAGCTTACAGCCAAGACTATGTAAATGCAAATCAAAATTAAGATATGGATTAAGTAGGCTTCTATCATTTATTATTAACACCTCTTTTAATCCCAAGTATTCCTTGAGGCCTGATTAACAAGAATATAAATAAGAGAACAAATGCAATTGCATCTTTGTAGCCAGATGGCAGGAACCAAATTCCAAAGTTCTCAACCAATCCAAGTAGGTAAGAACCAAGCACTGCACCAGGCACCATGTGAATTCCTCCAATAATCGCACCTGTAAAACCCTTGATGATTAAACTAAAGCCCATGTTAGGCTCAACATTCTGCTCAAGAGCAATTAGCACTGCTGCAATGCCTGCAATAGCACTGCCAATCATAAATGTTATGTTGTAGATTTTCTCAGGATTAATGCCCACAGTCTGGGCAACTTCTTTATTATCAGCAACTGCTCGCATAGCTTTTCCAAGTCTTGTTTTTTTCATAAAAAGCCATAATAATACAAGGAGAATAACTGACACTAGAACAATGATTATCTGCAACTCGGTTATTATTCCTCCAAAAACATTTAAGCCTGTGCTTATCTGTCCTAAGCGCACAGTTTTAATGTCAGCTCCAAACACTGCAATCATCAAAGACTGGAACAAGATAAACATTGCCAGACTGGCAATTAGCAATACTGCATTTGTTGCTTTTCGCTTTCTCATAGGCCTATAACACAACAAGTTCATTAACAAGCCAAACAATGCTGCAAAGATGATTGTTAAGATGGCTGACAGCCAAAAAGGAAATTTAAGCATTCCTGCAAAGAAAAACAAAATAAAAGCAGACACAGTAACAACAGCGCCATGAGCAAAATGCATGAACTTAGCCACAGAATAAATTAGGCTGAAGCCAGAGGCTATCAAAGCATAAATACTACCTGCAATAATACTATTTATCAATAATTGAACAACAATACTCACTTTAACCTAATTCTCGTAAAATAGTTATTTAAAGCTTTTCATCAAAACCCTCAGTTCATATTTGATTTTCAACTCAGTCTAATTGGTACGGTGCAATAACAAGTTCGCCCTGATCATTTAATTTCAGATAGTAAGGCTTGCCATCATATTTCAGCATGGTTTCAGGAATGCCATCTAAATTCATATCTCGACAATATATTTGAATTTTTCTTGGCACGGCAAAATCCTGTTCCACAATATTGTTGTAAGGAACCGCCCTGCCTTTCGAATGCATTATTATTCCTGTTGAAAAGACGCCTATAAAACTAGCAACCAAAGCCCCTGCTAAATAATCTTTTGCTCCCATTTTTATCCCTCCATTTTCAATTATAAAACAATTTAATATAAAAAAAATAAAAAAATATTATTATTCAGATAAAATTCTGTAAACTTCCTCCCTTAGTCCATCATACTTCACTCTGTGCAATGCATTCTTGATGTCATCTGGGTCGGTTCCTACTTGTCTCATAATAGCTACAAGTATTCTAACAGCATCACAGGTATGATGTGTGGTTATCATTACCTAATCACTGCCTCACTATATTCTACAAGCACTGCTTCTCTATTAACTAACTCCTTAACTGCTCCTTTTATTCCCAACACATCTCCTTTCTTATCAAACTTGTATTTCCCAATGGTTCCTAAGTACCAGTCCATATCATAGAGGTAGTCTCTTATGCAATCAGTGTCCTCGCCACACTCTTCAAGTGCATTCTTGGTTATGTAAACAGTATCATATCTTGCTCCTGCATCCCAAAAGCTGAAAGGCTCTTTGTATCTTGAGTTATACTTTTCCATGAAAGCATCTGCTTTGGGATTAGACTTGTCTAAGAGTGGAGCATCAAATACCTTTGCTCCTTCAAGCAAGTCACCAACAAGTTCTACAGACTCAGGTGCAAATAATAGAAAATTGCCGTATATTTTTACATCCATGCCTAGTTCTGCAGCCTGTTTTATTATAAGTCCAGGAGTATTACCACTGGTAGCTACATTGATAAACAAGGCATCTGGATTTACTGATTTTATCTTTGTCAGATAAGTCCTGAAATCTTTTTCTCCCGAAGCATAGCGCTCATCTGCTACAATATCAACATTAAAAGAGGGTAATTGTTCCTTAAGTCCTTTTCTTATTCCTATAGCATAATCACTATTCTCTGTTATTATAGCAATCCTTTTGTTCTCTGCTATATAATGCAATAACGGACCAATTAAGTCTGGGTGAGTGTCTGGTATCGTTGTTCTAAAAACATAGTCTCCTGCATATGTTATGTCAGGGCTGCTTGAAAAAGCTGAGAAAAGAATTACTTTGTTTGCCTCTGTTATAGGAGCTGCTCCTAAGGTTTCACTTGAACAGGCACCTCCTAAAATTATTTTAACATTATCAATATTTATTAATTTCTGAGCTGCAGTAGCTGCTTCTTTACCACTACATTTACCATCTTCAAAGATTGCTTGTAAAGGTCTTCCATCTATTCCTCCTGCATTATTTATTTCTTCTACTGCTATATCAACTGCATTCTTTTCACCAATGCCAACAACAGCAGCATCCCCTGTAAGAGGACCAATAAAACCAATCTTAATTACTTCTTCTTTTTTAACAACTTCTCCTGTCGGTGTCTGGCTGCATCCAGCTATTAATAATGCAAGCAAAGCAAGGCTTGCTAAAACAACAAAATTAATTTTTTTCATTTTATATCACCTTTTACTACTCATAGCTAAGTAAAACTCTCTCATATGCTGTCACTCAAGAATAACTAGTTAATAAAATATATATTTTGTCCATATACTATATATACTAATATTAATCCCTATATTTTCGAAATATTTATATACTTACTTTACCCTCTTCTAGAGCATGAAAAGAAAAATCATCAAACTAGGCAATGCAACCCTAGTAACATCTCTGCCAAGCAAATGGGTAAAAAAATACGGATTAAAACAAGGAGATGAAATAGACATAGATGAGCAAGAAAGAAGTCTCCAACTTTCAACAGCCAAGAGCTTTCAGATGAGCAAAACAGAAATAGATGTTACAACCATTGACCTGCTAATGAAAAGAATCGTAGTGGCGCGTTATCTTGCAGGCTATGATGTTATTAGAATAAAGATTGACAGTATAGAAAAAGCAAGAACAATACAAAAAAGAGCAAAAGATCTCATAGGTATGGAAGTGGTAAATCAAGGCAAAGACTTTGTAGAACTCAAAGAAATATCATACATAAATGAAGAAAGTTTTGAGCCAATGCTGAGAAGAGTATTTCTCTTGCTCCTAACTATTTCAGAAGAAAGTGAAAAAGCAATATTTGCATCGCAAACAGACCTGGAATATATTAAAGACATGGAACAAAATGTTAATAATTTCACAGACTACTGCTTCAGAATACTGAACAAAAGAGGATATTCAAAATATAATAAAACACCAGATGTTTATTGTGTGGTAAATAACCTTGAATTTATAGGAGACGATTATAAGAAATTAGTATCATACATAACAGATAACAACTTGAAATTATCAAAAGAAAACAAAAACCTTTACGC
>Ga0180009_10002658_pt1 | contig 20887 bp, 23 predicted proteins | sample OS_PC_MetaG_FD_123537 | JGI IMG/M metagenome (GOLD analysis project Ga0180009, IMG submission 123537) | Groundwater microbial communities from the Aspo Hard Rock Laboratory (HRL) deep subsurface site, Sweden - OS_PC_MetaG | ecosystem: Environmental > Aquatic > Deep subsurface > Groundwater...
CGGAGAGCCGGAATCCATCGTTCCTGTGGCTTTACCGGCTTTGCAGCACCAGCGTCCCAGCGGGCAATTTTAGGCATGGATTCCGGATATCGCTGCCGCGATTCCGGAATGACGGCAGGGTTTAGCGGTTGGTCATTGATTTGGAGCGCCAGCGTCCCCGCTGGCATACGTGCTGCCATCGCAAGGGGAACAAGAGCAAGTCTGTCACGACATTTTTTGTGTAGGCCGGATAAGCATCGCGCATCCGGCGATTATCGTGAACGTTGAGGCTTGCCGGATGCGCTGCGCTTATCCGGCCTACATCTGGGCTTGAGCTTGCTGGTAGGCATGACATCATCGTCTGTTCGGTGCGCAAAACAAAGCTGTCATTTCGGCCGCAGCGCAGCGGAGAGCCGGAATCCATCGTTCCTGTGGCTTTACCGGCTTTGCAGCACCAGCGTCCCTGCGGGCAATTTTAGGCATGGATTCCGGATATCGCTGTCGCGATTCAGGAATGACGGCAGAGTTTAGCGGTTGGTCATTAAAGCCCGACCGAATGCAGCCAGTCGACGCCGCCCAACTGCTGCATCTGGCCTTTGATCCACTGCCGTCGCTGGCGTTGCCAGTCGGTGACCTGCAGCGGGCTGTAGATGCCGGGGTTGGGCAGTACGGCGGCCAGCGCCACCGCCTGCTCGCGGTTGAGGCTTGTCGCCGACCGTCCAAAATAATGCTGGCTGGCCGCCTCGGCACCATAAATGGCCGGTGCCAGTTCGGCAATGTTCAGGTAGATGGTCAGAATGCGCTGCTTCGGCAGGGTCAGCTCCAGCCAGAACGTGAGCCAGGCCTCCAGCCCCTTGCGCAGCCATTTGTCGACGGCGCTGCGGCCCTGCCACAGATACAGGTTGCGCGCCACCTGCTGGCTAAGGGTGCTGGCACCGCGCAAGGCCGCGCCCTGCTGGTGCTGTGCGACCGCAGCACGGATCTGGCTCCAGTCAAATCCGGCATGCTGGGGAAAGCGCTGGTCTTCGGCGGCGATGACCGCCAGCTTCAGCTCATCACTGATCTCGGCATAATCACGCCAGCGGTACTGGATGTCACGCTGAAAACGCTGCGCGTCCAGCCACATGTAGGCACTGGTGGGCGGATCGACCCAGCGCAGCGGCAGGGTCACCGCGATGCTCAGCAGCAACAGCCCCAGCAACATGCCAAACAGCGTTGCCAACAGCTTGCGCCGAAAACCGCCGCTCGGGCGCTGCTGGTTTTTAGCTGACATGCTGGTACAGCCCGATGCCAGCATGCCGTGGCCGTGCGGTGGCAGACGTCATGCTTGCGCCGGTTGCGCGATGGGTTCGCGCCTTGACGGGTGGCATGGGTTCAACGCTGCCAAGCGCTGCGCGGGGTGAGCCTGCCTGCAGGCGAAGTGGTGGGGTCATGACTGAATGGATGCGCCAGCGCGCAGGCTCCTGCAGAGGCTGCGATGACTGACTGGATACGCTGTGGCCGTCTCACAGGTCGCGTTCAATGTGCAGAACACATCAGGACCTGAACAGCCAGGTCACAGCTGTTCATGATTGCGAATCTGGATGACTGCATGTCTGAATGCCTGCAAATCGGGCATCCAGCGTCAGAACGGGTTGGCCGGAGCCATCGCCGCAGGCGTCGGCTGCATGTCGGTGGTGGTAAAACTCTCGCCACAACCGCACTCGGCCTTGACGTTGGGGTTGTCGAAGACAAAGCTCTGGTTCAATCCCTGCTGGGCAAAGTCAATGTGCGTGCCAGCGACCATGGCCAGGCTCTTGTCGTCGACATAAATGTCGATGTCGCCGGCGCGGAAATGGTGATCATCCGGCTTCACCGCAGTGGCGATGCCGACATCATAGGCCCAGCCGGAGCAGCCGGTACGTCGCACTCCGAAGCGCAGTCCGACACCGCTCTCGCGCTGCAGATACTGCTTGACCCGCGCCACCGCGCGGTCACTGAGTGTGATGCTCATATTGCGAAACTCCATGCTTTTAATGCCTGACTATCTTATCATTAACTGCTGTTTTCAAGCCACCAGCCACACAACCATGTCGACCCACCCTACCAGCACCGACTCTGACAGCATACAGCCGATCCGTGCACTGCTGCAGGACACCGTACCGACCGGCAGCCAGGTCACCATTGCAGGCTGGGTGCGCACCCGCCGCGATTCCAAGGCCGGGCTGTCGTTTTTGCACATCAACGACGGCTCCTGCTTTGGCAATCTGCAGGTGGTGGCCGGCAATGAGCTGCCGAACTACAGCAGCGAAGTGCTGCATATGACCTCCGGCTGCGCGGTTCGTTGCACCGGCACCCTGGTGGAATCGCAGGGCCGCGGCCAGAGCCACGAGATTCAGGCCAGTGAGATCACGCTGGTGGGCGCGGTGGAAAACCCGGACAGCTACCCGATCCAGCCCAAGCAGCACAGTTTTGAGTTTTTGCGTGAGGTTGCCCATCTGCGTCCGCGCACCAACACGTTTGGTGCCATGACGCGCGTGCGCCATGCCGCCGCCAAAGCCATTCACGATTATTTTGATCAGCACGGCTATTACTGGATCAACACGCCGCTGATCACCGCCAGCGACGCCGAAGGTGCCGGGCAGATGTTTCGCGTCAGCACGCTGGATCTGCTGAACCTGCCGCGCAATGAGCATGGCGGCATTGATTTCCGCGAGGATTTCTTTGGCCGCGAGACCTTTCTCACCGTCTCCGGCCAGCTCAATGTCGAGGCCTTCTGTCTGGCCATGAGCAAGGTGTACACGTTTGGCCCGACTTTCCGCGCCGAGAACTCCAACACCACCCGCCATCTGGCCGAGTTCTGGATGGTGGAGCCGGAGATCGCCTTTGCCGATCTGCATGACCTGGTCGCGCTGGCCGAGGATTTTCTCAAGTTTGTGTTTGCCCAGGTGCTGCAGCGCTGCGCCGACGACATGGCGTTTTTCGCCGAACGCATCGAACCCACCGCCATCAGCCGCCTGCAGCAGATCATCGAGCAGCCGTTTCAGCGCGTCAGCTACACCGATGCGGTGCAGATCCTGCAGCAGTCCGGGCGCAAGTTCGAGTTCAGGCCGGAATGGGGCATTGATCTGCAGACCGAGCACGAGCGTTTTCTTACCGAGCAGCATTTCCAGGCACCGGTGGTGGTGACCGACTACCCGGCCGCGATCAAGGCCTTCTACATGCGCCGCAACGACGACCAGAGCACGCCGGAGCCCACCGTGGCGGCAATGGACGTGCTGGCACCGGGCATCGGTGAGATCATCGGTGGCGCCCAGCGTGAGGAACGCCTGGATGTGCTGCAGCAGCGCATTCGAGATATGGACATTGATGCCAGCCATTACGACTGGTATCTGGATCTGCGCCGTTACGGCACCGTTCCGCATGCCGGTTTCGGTCTGGGCTTCGAACGCCTGGTCAGCTACATCACCGGCATCGGCAACATCCGCGACGTCACGCCTTTCCCGCGCGTCCCGGGCAATGCCAGCTTCTGAGCACGCCGCCTGCGTCAGATGAAACTGCCCGACATCATCACGCTACAGACCTGGATCGAGGCCAACCGGCACCTGCTCAAGCCGCCGGTGGGCAACAAGGTGATCTACGACGACGACTTCATCGTCATGGTGGTGGGCGGCCCCAACCGGCGCAACGACTTCCATTTTGACGAGGGTGCCGAGCTGTTCTATCAGCTGGAAGGCGAGATGCGGCTGGACATCATGCGCGCGGGCCAGCGCGAGGAAATCCCGCTGCGTGCCGGAGAGATGTTTCTGTTGCCACCGCGCGTGCCGCACTCACCGCAGCGCATGGCCGGCAGCATTGGTCTGGTGGTGGAGCGCCAGCGCCGGCCGCACGAACTGGACGGACTGATGTGGTTCTGCCCGGCCTGCCAGCAGCTGCTGTACGAGGAATACTTTCATCTGGAGAACATCGAAACGCAGTTCCCGCCGGTGTTCGAGCGCTTCAATGCCAGCGACCGCAACTGCCCGCAGTGCGGCAACGTACACCCGCCGGCCTGAACCCGGTCAATCACAGCCTGGGCCTGAGCCTGCCCATAAACAGATCACAGATGGGCTATAATTCCTGTCCAGCATATGCGCTCACAGCTCAACCGGGACAGGTTATCGTCATGGGCATCGGCCGTCCAAGCCGAGGGTTGCAGGTTCGACCGGATGGCCTGGAGCCAACCGGGTCGAAGTGGCGCAGCAACATCGCCAGCAGGGCGAGCACCAGGGATGGTGCGAGACTGTCCCTGCCGGGCGGCAGGATGAGACGCTATAATTTCAGCCCGTATGCGCTCGTAGCTCAACCGGGACAGGTTATCCTCATGGGCATCGGCCGTCCAAGCCGAGGGTTGCAGGTTCGACCGGTTGGCCTGGAGCCAACCGGGTCGATGTGGCGCAGCAACATCGCCCGCAGGGCGAGCACCAGGGATGGTGCGAGACTGTCCCTGCCGGGCGGCAGGACGAGAACCTGCGCTATAATTTCAGCCCGTATGCGCTCGTAGCTCAACCGGATAGAGCATCGGCCTTCTAAGCCGAGGGTTGCAGGTTCGAGTCCTGCCGAGCGCGCCATTTCCAAATTCCCACTGCAAATATCCCCTAACGCCTTGAACGGTAAGGATATTTCTGGTGTTCGAAAACCTGATTCACGGCAGTATGCTAACTGGTCCGCAAATGCGAGTTTTAGGACAGTTTGACGATGCTCAATGCTTCCATTTTCCCAAAGAATCCAAGGGTTTGCTAGAAACATCATCGAGTGTTCGAAAGTATCCTCGTAGGTCTTCGCCGGAGTGCCGCATTTTTCGATCCGCTCACGGAGCACCATGCGCTCTGTTTCAAGATCGCCAATGCGTTTTTCATAGGCTCGCACAACTGAATCGCTATCGGCATCGACCAATCGATCCATCAACTGGGCAATCTTGCGATCAATCTGCGAGACTTCAGCCTTCATCGATTTGCCTTGGCTTTTTGAAGTCTCGACGCGCTGTTCCCAGAGGTCGCGGAACAACGAGGACGCAAACTCAAAAAGTTCCTCTGTTGGACGAAGCGCCTTCAATAGCTCCTCGAACTCGCCTTCGACGAGTTCACGGCGAACTGACTTTCCTTTCGCCTCGCAACCTTTCTGGTGACAGAGATAGTAGGGGTAGTGCTTTGCTTTCCCCTTTGACCAACAAGCTGTAAGTGGATTTCCACAGCAGCCGCACAGCACAAAGCCGCGAAGCGGAAAATCGTCGTTGATGTCCTTGCGTGCTGGTACGCGGGCGATGCCGTTTAAGCGATCTTGAATGGCCTTGTACGTCTCAAGGGTGATGAGCGCTTCATGCTTCCCTGGCCTGAACGAAACATCCCATTTCGGGAGTTCGAGATATCCGGCATATAAGGGCTGGTTTAACAGGTCGTTGACCCGTTGATTTGTCACTTCCCCACTGGAGTTTTTTGGAAATTGCGGCTGGGCCTCAAGGAAGCGTTTGACCTCGGCCTGAGTCGCAAAACGCTCACAGGCATAGCCTTCTAGCGCCTCGATCAGAATTGATGCGGTCGGTTCGTCGCGATGGAGCACCTTGCCTTGTCCGCTGACGCGCTCGTAGCGGTAGCCAACTGGCGCTTGGAAGACCCAGTAGCCGTTCAGCGCCCGAGAGCGCATACGGTTCAGGGTTTGCTCGCCATTCTTTTGACGTTGGTGTTGCGACACGCTGGCGAGCAGGTTCTCAATAAGTTGGCTATCGCTATCCTCGCCAAATTCCAAGGAAGGGGATTCGAGAATTCCGCCAGCCTTGCTGAGTGCTGCGCGCAGTTCAAGATGCGCCTGCACGCCGCGTGCTAGACGGCTGATATCATCGATAATGACAACATGGGGTTTCTTGCGGTGCTTCCGCAGGAAGCTGAGCATGGCTAGCATGCCGGGCCGATTGATCATCCCGCCAGAGGCGTCATCGGTAAAAACCTGCACGACTTCGTGCCCACGAAAGGACGCATACTCTCGGCAACGGGTTTCCTGAGATTGCAAGCCCGTGCCACGTGTCGTCTGCTTCACATCAGAGACACGGCAGTAAATAACGGCTTTGCTGTTTCCTTTCAGGGGCTTCATTGAATCCATCACTCCTCCGTCAGCGAGGCTGCGGGGCCTTTCGCATCATTCTGTTTTGGGTTCGTTCCGATTTTAGCACATTGGCTTGGCTCACAAAGGCTTTTCTTACCCCGTGCGCGCTTGCTCAACTGCGCAGGATGGACTCCCCAGGCGGCGTCGATGAATGCGGACATAATCGTCGATAGCCTGTGGATAATGTCGTCAGCTTGTTCTTCGGTATAGCCAAGCGCTTGCACTGATGCGCGATGTTTCTTCAGTATGTCTTTCATGAGGGCAAACTCCCCCTCTATTCAGCAATGCTCGGCACGCTGATCGGTTAATTTCTTTTTTGGATAATAGAGCACTGCTTCACCAGCCTCGGGTGATTACGGCGAATAATCGCTACAGCAATGCTGCACATCTATATACTTCGATTATACCTTAGAAAAACTCTGAAACGCAAACTCACAGCGGCTTTCAGGAGTTTTGTGCGACCGATTGTTGGCTATGAAAGTGACTTATTCAGCGTTCTTTTGAAAACCGCGCTACCGCAAAACCATTCAAGCGCGCAAAGCTATGTTGCGCTTCTACAGATTCATGCGCCTTCCCAAGAGAGCTTCGCAATATCGCGATACGGCGATCATTCTCGCGGTCAGAGATTTTGCGAATCGACTGTGCATCGATTCCAGTCGGCGTGAGATGAGCTTCCGCGCAAAGCCTTGTTCGCTCGCGGAGCCTTTTCAGCAGCTCCGACTTCGTGGCAATTGCGGAACTGCCGCTATGATCATGAGTGCGGTTGCTCACCTGGTCCGCTCATCTCTTTCACGGCGACGCGGTTTCTGGGTTCTAGCCTCTTCCAGCCGCTCTTTGGGAGTGCGCAATACGATCCGTCCATCAACAGGCATCGCATCCAGTTCAATAGTGTGCCCTTCGCCGTCCTTGTGGGCGAACGCGACCCCTACACGGGTGAAGTAGGATTTGTCATCCCGCCCATCCTTGGCATGGAAGGCGTTGAAGCTTGGGCGGTTTTTCTCACTACGGTCAGTCATGGATTTCTCCTCCGATTAGGTCGGGCGATAGCCCTCGACAAAAGACCAATGACCGGATTCATATTGCGGGTAGTGCGCAAATTGCTGCGGTACGGCTTGCATGATCACTCTTGCACGGCGCTCACTCCATCTTGAGGGAATAGGCACCGAGTCATGAGGCGGGTGGAAGGGATTGGCCAGAAACCGACCAGCGAAATCACTCCGCGTGTAGTAGGGATATTTTTCGGCCAGGATGGGTTTGAGGTTCTTACCTGACACAAACAAAAGCTGCCTGTCCTCGGGCATAGCCAGCAATTCTTCAGGCATCATCAGCGCGCGAGCTTGTTTGGTTCGGTGGTCCTCGGCGAACGCATGGTATTTCATATCTGCATAGGCCGAGAACGGATCGCCGCCATTCATTATGCTCATCGCAGCATTCATTTTCTGCCGCTTTGCATCCGCCTGACGAAGGCCGTCGTCATATTCTAGAGTTTCGGTGCCGAGCATCGAAGAGACCATTTGTGCAGTTTGATAGTCGCGGACACCGAAGAACTGCCGAAGGGCCGATGAACCCATAAAGCCTTGCAAGGCTGGCGCACCGAAGTTGCGAACAATCTGGCCGACATCCTGAAACAGCGCCCAGACCTGCACACCAGCACCGCGTCCGAATGTGAACGCGCGCAGCAGGGCCTCAAAGTTTCCAAGCTGGCCCGCCTCGTCGATGATCATAGTGACGCGCGGCGCTGATGGCGCACGCGATTTGTAGAGCATCTGAACTGTGAACATCGTGCGCAGGATCGGCGACCAGAGCCCAACATACTCGATGGGTACATTGATAGCCCAGCTTGTCGGCTGACCTGCGTTGCAAGTATCGGCAAGGGAAGCGTCCGCGTGATCGAGGGAGGCCAGCAGCATCGGATCGTCAAGGAAGTTCAGATGTGCATAAATCTCCCCGAGGATGCTCCCGAATTCCTTCTCGCTCTCTTGCTGCTTGGCCAGCATTTCTCCGGCAGTACGGCGCACACTGTCCATGGACGAGGAGAGCATGTTTTCCAGGCAATCAGCCCAGAGGCTCGTATCGGACTCAATCCAGTTGATGACACGGTACAGCGAGGGAAAGCTGACCTTTCCGTTTACCTCCACCAGCATCTTGATAATGTTTTCGATCCATTCCCGCGCACGCAGCTCAAAGTAACGCCCGTTGGACGCGCCGCTTGTCGGGATCAGGCTTTCGGCGATGAATTTGCAGTCGGCATGAAAGTGCGGATCGTTCAGTTTGAGGATATCGAGCGGGTTCATCCGATGCTGCGGCAGGCCGCGCATACCTGTCGGATTCCAGCAATAGAGGAAGCTCTTTTGAAGAGCGAAGTTGACCATCGTCACGGACGCGATTTCACCGCGCGGATCAAGGATGAAATTGTTCTTGCCTGCATTGCGAGCCACAGCCAGAGCCAGCAAGTCACGCATCTTGCCTGAACCTGCGCCCGCCACTGTGAGGATTGGGGCATCAGTCTCAAGACAGACGGGCTTGCCTGCTACGTAACCAACCTGAAGCCCATTTCCGCTTAGAAGGCCAGCGCGCCTGAGATCACGCTCATCCGACCACGAGGCAGAACCGAAGCGAAATTCCTCATTGCTCATCATGTCTACTGTCCTTTGAATATGCGGTCATGCGTGGCCATGACCTTCGTCTTTTCGGGAATTGTCAGGACGTGCGTGCCCGCATCAGGGTGGAAGCATTTAACAAAATGCGAGCGGATTTCGCGGGGCTTTACGGTGGGATGAAAGGCGTTGATCATCCGTATCCAGACACAAACTTTTACGTCGGAGGGAATGTCTGATCTGGCCGAGCTTGGTGCGAAGAAGAGTTTGAAGCGCTCGAAAATCGGCTTCATTTCAGGCTCAACGAATTCAATCTGAATGGTGCTCATCTTTATTCACTCGCGCCGAACAGGAGTGAAAAAATCCACAGAAGCGGTGCGAACATGATGATTGCGCCCAGCAGCTCTAGAAAGGGATGGAGCTTTCTTTCGAGTTCATCCAGCAGCGCCTTCTTGGCGCTTTGGAACTCCTCGTAAGCGCGGAAAACTCGGGTGATCAGATCATCTTGCATAAGACTTCTCCTCGTTGCCTGAGCTTTGTTTCCAAAGCTCAGGCATTGATCCAAATGAGGTGCTCGCTCAGCCGCCGAGCGAACCGAGGATCGCAAGGATCACGAAGACCCAGAACGCGACACCGAAGACGGCACCCCAGTCGGTTTCCTTTTTGTAGATGCCGCCGACGCGGCGATGTTTCGTGAACATTGTCGAACTCCTTTTCATGGTTCACAGAAAGCGGGTCGCGAGTGCGATCCCACCCATCACCAGCGCCGTCGAGATCGATGCGCGGGAGATGAAGAAGACCAGGGCGGCGCAGACGCCGCCCCAGACGATGACGGTCACGCTTTCCACGCCGTATCCGTAGTGACGGACGACGAAGACCTGCACCCAGCCAATAGTGTTGCTGTAGAGAGGCGGCGCACCCAAGAACGTGATGAGCAGCGCCAAAGTGTTCGCGAGACCTTGGATGGACGACATGAAGATCGACCGGCCTGCATCTTGATGCTTTTTCATAAATGACATGCGTAGACCTTGATGTTGCCGTCGAACTTGATTGCCGACGATTGCACCTTGCCAAAGTCCGAATGCCGATCAGGGGGAATAAGCGGATGTTTTCTGATGCAGCGATAAATCATTGTTGACTCAGCGCTCCGCAGACGGAGGTCTGTTATCGTTAGCTGGACGCAATCCCCAAAGTCCTGCTTCGAACGGGAAGCGGGTGGAAAGTATCGTCGCCAACACTCTGATGCGTTCACGGCTTTCCTCACGCAGGCGAGGCCGAACATGATCTGGAATCGAAGCGCAGGCCCAGTCCCGCAGCCATTCCCGAATGCTGTCAGTTTCGAACACCTCAGTGTTCAGAAAGACATCTTGCCCGTCTGAGACGATCCGCCCCGAAAAATCCCGATACATGTCCATCAGATGGTCGAGCCAGTGATCGGCGCTGATCCCCAAGCTGGCAGCAAAGTTGCGAAGATCGCGGAGATACTCGGGGTCTTCCAGTTGCGCATCTCGAACGAGCTGGCGTGTGCTGTTCTTGCAGTAACCCAAGCTAAGGCAGCGTGCGCAAAGGGAATAGTTCATAGTCTTGGCTCCTATCACTTCAGTCCGTTGACCAACCCTGCGTTCGATTGACGACGGGACTGGTTGCGCCGAGACTGTCGGGAGAATGCATTCAGGCGAAATCTCCGGCAGACTCGGTATGTGCGACGATAGTGAAACCAAAGATCAAAACTTGCAGGGCAATGTGTTGCCGCTGTTTCCAAGAGAAGCGTTCAAAAACAACGGCAAAGGATTTGCCGCAGATGCGCATTCAGAACCTGATAGAGGCTTTGAGATGCGCACCGTCAGGTATTATCCAGATGCTCAGAAGGAATATGCCCGCAATCTGCTCCGACGCTTGATGTCGGAGAAGGCGCTTTCTCCACAGGCTCTGCGCGATGAAATCATGGAGCGCGAAGATGCTGCGTTGATAGAGGCTTCAGGCTGGACGCCACAACGAAAGAACGCCGCGCCCCCACGCGAGGATCGTTTGCTTTCTCGTGCCGACCTGAAGAATTGGCTTGGGGAAAACGCAACGCACCAAATAGGCGATGATAAGTTTTACTTTGTGGATCGGTTCATCGAAACCAAGATTCCCGTGGAGCAGCGTCAGGCGCTTGACCTGTCGATCAGGGACTCGAAACGGCAATATCAGCTTCAAGCGTTTCGCGACTTCAGCAGCCATAGCCAAACCACGGATACCGCATGGCAGCGGGCCGAACTCTCAAACACTGTTTGGCTTTGCATCAGAGATGGGTTTCACACAAGCCAGGATGATCCAGCTCTAGGCTATCATTTCCTTCTTTTGATCGAGGAATTCAGGCAAGGGGTTGCGCCCGTCACGCTCGCCTTCGGCAGTAGGGCTTACGCCGATCACCTCATCGATCATGAGCTTGCCAGCGAGGAAACTCTGCCTGCCGAATTATTGAAGCGATATGATTGGCGAAGCGACAAGCTGAGTACGTTCGTCACGGGGTATGCATTCCAGACATCCTGTTTCATTGAAGATGTCGATGACGAAATGGCTGTGATGAATTGGTCATTCAGTATGGTGGCTCGCCGAGACCATCGTACCGTCCGCGAGTCCTTGCCACTCGTCTTTAATCAGCCGCTAAAGGGAATCTATCTCACCCTTTGGTCGCAAAATTTTCGGGACGGCGAGACGCCAAGGATGTCCCACGGCGAAATTGGTATGTTCAACCATCACCAAGTCCAGAACGAAGAGCACTCGATAATACGCACAGATATCGACCCCTCGGAAATCGCAAAGTTTGTAAGGGGGTACAATTTTGGGTAAAATAAAAGATGTAATGCCGAATGATAAATCGGGCACGGAACATGTGCCGCCAGATATATTTCGTGCTGCTGAAAACAATGATCTAGAGGAGTTGGCGTTTGCTCTGCAAAGCGGACAACGATTAGACCATCAGCGAGAGCCAGATTTGATGACGCCCGTGCACGTGGCGGCAGCGCTGGGCCATGCAGACTTCGTACGGGTATCTATGGAAATTCATCCGCAAGTTGCTTGGATACGAGATGAGATGGACCGACGACCCATCGAACACGCGAATGCCCGTAATGATCAGGTCACTGCGGGATATCTGAAAGACGCGATGTTTCAACCTCCCGAGAACGCTCTCTGAGCAACGGCCCGCAGAGCCTCGTCAAAATCTTTCCTTCGATCACCACCACGCCGAAATCACCTGTTTTCCCAATTATATCAATAAGTCCGACCCGCAAGATGTGCGGTGTACTACACCGCAATCTTGGCAAGGGAGCCCGCTGCGCGCTCCCGTTGCATCCCTCCGGCCTTGGCTCTTCCTGGGTATTGACCCCATCTAGAGCCATCAGAACGTTTCGCCGTTCCATCACTCGCGGGAGACTTCGCTCTCCCTGCACCCATCGATCAAAGGGGCTATCGCGCCCCTTGTGAAATCCACTCGTCAGGGTAATGGCACCCGACACGTGCCAATCAGGGGAGCGTTCCTGCTCCCACCGAATCCCCCATGACCATTTCATGGAGACCAACCCAGCGCGGTTTGGATGCCGATCAGGTCTGTCGCGACCCGATACCTACGACCAAGAGCCTTCCCGTGCTCTTTGGATACATGGGCCAACCTTGCGCAGGTTGGATATGCGCAAGCGTTTCGCCGCTGGACTACGACCAAGGAAACGCCCTTGGATGCGGGTGTGGTCTGTGGAGGAATCCTCGAAATACCGTTGGCACATTGTGTATCCAACGGCTACACTCATCGCATGAAAGACTCAGGACTGCGCATCAGGGTCGAGCGTCAGCTCCGCGAGAAGTTCCTCGAACTTTGCCGCGAGCAGGACAGGCCCGCTTCCCAAGTGATCCGAGAGTTCATGCGTGAGTATATCGAGCGCAACGAGCAGACCATAGCCAACGATAAAAACAAAGGACGAAACTTTGAACGCCGTTGAGATCGAAGAGGCCATATCCAAGCTTGCCGAGCAGCCGTTCGACGCCGAAGAGTTCCCCTTCGCGTTCTTGGAAGCGTTCGGCAACAAGGCCACGACGATCAAGCGCCTGCGCTCCGGCACGTCCAACAAGTCGGATGTGGGCGGCGTTCTTCAGACCAACAACATCCACCTCAAGGTCGCCGAAGACGGCGCAGTTGCGGAGGCTCTTGCGGCACTCAAGGCCAGCCCTGCGACGACGAAGGCCCGCGCAAAGTTCATCCTCGCGACTGATGGGAAGGACTTTCAGGCCGAAGACCTGAACAGCGGCGAGGTCATCGTTTGCGACTACCCCGACTTCCCCGACCATTTCGGCTTTTTCCTTCCGCTCGCGGGCATCAGCACCGTCAAGCAAATTCGCGAAAGCGCCTTCGACATCAAGGCGACGGGACGTCTCAACCGGCTCTATGTCGAGCTTCTGAAGGACAACCCTGACTGGGGCACAGCGGATCGCCGTCACGACATGAACCACTTCATGGCGCGGCTGATCTTCTGCTTCTTCGCGGAAGACACGGACATCTTCGCAGAGGCCGATCAGTTCACGGCCACCATCGAACGCATGAGCGAGAAGGACAGCTCGAACACGCATGAGATCATCAGCGAGCTGTTCCGATCCATGAATACGAAGGTTGCAGACCGCGATAAAGAAGGTATTGCCCGCTGGGCCAATAGCTTTCCTTATGTGAACGGCGGCCTCTTTTCAGAAAGCGTCGATGTCCCGCGCTTCAGTAAGTTGGCGCGAACCTACCTTCTCTACGTAGGGAAATTGGATTGGACCAAGATCAACCCCGACATCTTCGGATCGATGATCCAGGCCGTCGCCGATGATGAGGAACGCGGGGCGCTTGGCATGCACTACACAAGCGTTCCGAACATCCTAAAGGTACTTAATCCGCTTTTTCTCGATGACCTTCGCGAGAGACTTGAAGAGGCTGGCGACAATGCCCGCAAGCTGCTCAATTTGCGCAATCGCATGGCCAAGATCAGGGTTTTCGATCCCGCCTGCGGATCGGGCAACTTCCTTGTCATCGCGTACAAGGAAATGCGCGCCATCGAGGCAGAGATCAACGAACGGCGCAACGAGGCCGACCGCCGATCCGAAATCCCGCTGACAAATTTTCGCGGTATCGAGCTGCGCGATTTCCCAGCCGAGATCGCACGCCTCGCACTCATCATCGCTGAATATCAGTGCGACGTGCTTTATCGCGGTCAACGGGAAGCCCTTCGCGATTTCTTGCCTTTAGATGCCATGAACTGGATTACCTGTGGGAATGCCCTGCGGGTTGATTGGTTATCCGTTTGCCCACCTACCGGAACTGGTGTGAGAATGCACGGAGATGACCTATTCAGCACACCGCTCGACCAAGCAGAAATCGACTTTGAGAACGAAGGCGGAGAAACGTATATCTGCGGGAACCCACCGTATAAGGGTGGCACCGAGCAAGAGCCCGCTCAAAAAGATGACATGCGCCTTCTATTTAGTGAAGATTTTTCAACGTGGAAGTCGCTAGATTATATTCTCGGATTTTTTCTCAAAGCACGGCGGTTCATCGATTTCACTGACGCCTCTGTTGCTTTCGTCACTACAAATTCCGTGTGTCAAGGCGAGCAGGTTTACCGCTTTTGGCCAAGTATCATATCTGACTCAGTTCGCATTAACTTCGCAGTTACATCGTTCAAATGGAAAAACCTCGCCTCACGTAACGCGGGCGTGACGGTTTGTATCGTTGGTCTTTCCAAGCAATCTGGAGCAGCCAAGCTCTTCGATGGCCCTGGAGGGCAGGTCCGAGAAGTAGAAAACATCAACGCATATTTAGTTCCTTACAAAGACGTTTATGTCCAAAATGCAACAAAGCCTCTTCAGGGGCTTGAGCCTGTGGTCAATGGCAGTAAGCCCGCTGATGGAGGCGGTCTCATCTTCAGTCAGGAAGTCGCACGTGCTCTTCAAAGGGACGCTAAATCCATGGCGCATGTCATTCGGCCATTTTTTGGTGCCCACGATGCTACACATGGTGTGGGGCGATACTGCATCTGGGCAGATCAGAGCGAGTACCTAGAGCTACGACGAATTCCTTCGTTCGAGCAGAGGTTCGCCATCGTCGAAGAGATGCGAAGAAAAAGCACCAAAGCTCTTACCAAAGAGAATGCCTCAACGCCGTTTGCGTTTCAGCAAGTGAGGCAAACGGGCGATGAGATTGTTTTCCAGATTCCACGACATTCATCAGAAGAACGCGAGTTCTTTCCCGTCGCCACGCTTCCACAAGGATCAATAGTAGGTGATGGCGGTTTCGCATTTTTTGATCCACCACTCTGGAATATAGCAGTCCTTGTCTCTCGTTTGTCTTTGAGTTGGATAGGAGCCGTTTGTGGAAAGATCAAAACAGACTACAGGTTCTCGAACACGTTGGGCTGGAATACATTTCCTATGCCGACGTTGACCGAGAAAAATAAGCAAGACCTCACGCGCTGCGCTGAAGATGTACTCTTGGCTCGGGAGGCTCATTTTCCTGCGACCATAGCCGAGCTTTACGATCCTGACGAGATGCCAGACGATCTTCGTGCTGCACACGACCGCAATGATGAAGTTCTTGAGCGCATCTACATCGGTCGTCGTTTCAAAAACGACACGGAGCGCTTGGAAAAGCTGTTTGACCTCTACACTAAAAAGACGGCGGCGAATGATTTGAAAAAGACGAATACTCTAATGAAAGCATAATCGATGAGCAGCAAGAAAACCGCCCCCTCCGTATCTGTCACCTACGCCCAGAACGGCAATTCGACCAAATCGAACGAGCTGGGCATGCGACCGATGCAGGAGCGCGCCTACGAGAAGCGCGGCGAGCAGTATCTGCTGATCAAGTCACCGCCTGCGTCAGGAAAGAGCCGTGCGCTGATGTTCGTGGCTCTGGACAAGCTGCACAATCAGGGACTGCGCAAGGCCATCATCACCGTCCCCGAGAAATCCATCGGATCGAGCTTTGCCGACGAGCCGCTATCCAAGTTCGGGTTCTGGACCGACTGGCATGTCGAGCCGAAATGGAACCTTTGCAACGCGCCAGGGTCGGACGGCAGCAAGGCCGACTCGGTTGGATCATTCCTTAAGGGCGAGGATCAAGTGCTCGTCTGCCCTCATGCGACGTTCCGAAACGCCATTGAGAAGTTTGGCATTGAGGCTTTCGATGACTGCCTAATCGCCGTGGATGAATTCCACCATGTGTCCGCAAACCCTGAGAACAAGCTTGGCGCGCAGCTCACCGAGTTGATCGGACGGGACAAGGTTCATGTCGTTGCGATGACGGGTTCGTATTTCCGAGGTGATGCCGAACCCGTGCTCATGCCGCACGACGAGGCAAGGTTCGATACGGTTACCTACACCTATTATGAGCAGCTCAACGGCTACAAATATCTGAAGCAGCTCGATATCGGCTATTTCTTTTACTCTGGCGCGTACGCGGATGACATCCTCAAGGTTCTCGACCCGAACGAGAAGACCATCATCCATATCCCGAGCGTCAATTCGCGCGAAAGCACGAAGGACAAGCACCGCGAAGTCGAGCACATCATCGACGAGTTGGGCGACTGGCAAGGTACGGACCCCACAACGGGCTTCCAGTTGGTCAAGACATCGGACGGACGCATCCTGCGAATTGCCGATCTGGTCGATGACGAAGCCGCCAAGCGAGATAAGGTTTCAGCTGCGCTGAAAGACCCCTCCCAGAAGAACAACCGCGACCACATAGACATCATCATTGCGCTTGGCATGGCTAAAGAGGGCTTTGACTGGGTTTGGTGCGAGCATGCGCTGACGGTCGGTTATCGCGCCAGCTGACCGAGATCGTTCAAATCATTGGGCGCGCGACACGCGACGCCCCTGGAAAGAGCCGCGCCCGCTTCACCAACCTGATTGCCGAACCGGACGCATCGGAAGATGCCGTTACCGAAGCGGTGAACGATACGCTCAAGGCCATCGCCGCAAGCTTGTTGATGGAGCAGGTTCTCGCCCCTCGCTTCAACTTTACCCCGAAACGCGCAGACAGTGGACCTGTCGAGGGCTTCGACTATGGTGAAGGCGGTTACAAAGAAGGCGAATGCAATGTCGGCTTCAACGAAGAGAGCGGCCAGTTCCAGATCGAGATCAAGGGGCTTACGGAGCCGAAGAGCGAAGAAGCCGAGCGCATCTGTCAGGAGGACCTGAACGAGGTGATCGCCGCCTTCGTACAGGACAAGCCGACTGTGGAGCGGGGCATGTTCGACGAAGAGCTTGTCCCCGAAGAGCTGACGCAGGTCCGCATGGGAAAGATCATCAAGGACAAATACCCTGAGTTGGATGACGAAGATCAGGAAGCTGTCCGCCAGCACGCCATCGCCGCGCTCAACCTGACCCAGAAGGCCAAGGAGGCAGCGCTCAAGGATGACGACGGCGAGGACAAAGCCAATACGGCTCTGATCGACGGTGTGCGGAAGTTTGCGATGGATGTTCGTGAACTCGACATCGACCTGATCGACCGCATCAATCCATTCAGCGAAGCCTACGCGATCCTCGCCAAGACGATGAGCGAGGAAAGCCTGAAACAGGTTGCGGCTATCATCTCAGCGAAGAAGGTGCAGCTAACGCCTGAAGAAGCGCGTTATCTGGCCAAGCGGGCGCTGAAGTTCAAACAGGAGCGCGGCAGGTTGCCGTCGATCACATCTCCCGATGCGTGGGAAAAACGCATGGCGGAAGGCGTTGCTTATCTGGCCCGAATGAAGGCGGAGGCCACCGATGGCTAAGCAGTTTACCGACGAAGACGACGCGCTTCTTGCCGAACTCGGGGTCGAGGTCGAGGCCAAGAAGGTCGCTGCGAGAACGCCGCAGGAAGAGCGTGTCATCGCAGGGTTCGAAGAAATCCAGCGGTTCGTCGAGGAGCACGGGGCTCCACCGCAGCACGGCGAAGACAAAGACATATTCGAACGGCTATACGCGGTTCGCCTTGATCGCTTGAGAGAGCTTGGCGAGTTCAGGCAACTTCTCGAACCGATTGACCATAGTGGATTGCTTGATGCCAGCGCTCCGGTTGCCGCGTCTATTGAAGAAGATATGGATGATGAAGCGCTTCTGGCCGAACTCGGCGTCGAGGCGGAAGCTTCGGACATCACCGAACTACGTCATGTGAGGTCCAGCGCTGAAAAGAAGGCGGCGGAAGAGATCGCCAATCGCCAGAGGTGTGAAGATTTCGAACGGTTCAAGCCGTTGTTCGAACAGGTTCAGAACGAAATTGATACAGGCATGCGAACGACACGGCCCTTTGAACGCAAGGCCGAGATCGCGCCAGGACGTTTTTTCATTGTAGGAGGACAAAAAGCTTATGTTGCCGAGATGGACGAAGCGTTCCTGACGGCACAAGGCATGACGGATGCCCGTCTGCGCGTGATCTTCGACAACGGAACCGAGAGCAATATGCTTATGCGCTCCCTACAGAGGGCGCTTCACAAGGATGATGCAGGCCGTCGGATTACGGATTCCTCAGCAGGACCGCTCTTCGCAGACCATACGGCTGATGGCGATGAGGCGAGCGGCACGATCTACGTCCTCCGCAGCAAGTCTGACCTTCCAATAGTGAAGGAGCATCGCAACGTGCTCCACAAGATCGGTGTGACAAGCGGAAAGGTCGAGCGGCGCATCGCCAATGCAAAGATCGACGCCACATTCTTGCTGGCTGATGTCGAGGTCGTTGCGACCTTTGAACTGTACAACATTAACCGAACAAAGCTCGAAAACCTGATTCACCGCATCTTCGATCCGGCCCGTCTTGATATCGAGATCAAGGACCGCTTCGGCAATCCTGTTGTCCCGCGCGAGTGGTTCCTTGTGCCGTTCAATGTGGTCGATGAAGCCGTCGAGCGGATCAAAGACGGTAGCATCAAGGGCTACGTGTACGATCCTCAGCAAGCCCGTCTTGTGGAAAGGAAGGCGGGATGAGTAACGAGAACAATAGATTTGGTTCACTTTGGCGCCGTTGGGATCTTCATCTGCATGCACCTGGCACAAAGCTAGCGAACAGTTTCGGTGAAGCCAATGAGGCCAATTTAAAGTCTTATGTCGAAACTCTCGAAAGTTCGGATGTTCAGGTATTCGGTATTACCGACTACTTCTCTTTCGATTGCTATTTTACTGTCACGAGAGCCTATCAGGATGCTTTCCCTGAGGGTAAAAAGCTCTTTATTCCCAACATAGAATTTCGCCTGACCGAGACAATCAGTAAGGACGCGCGACATGTTCATACGCATGTTCTGATTGATCCGAAAGCAGCTACGAAAGTTAAGTTAGCGACCTTGCTGAGTGATCTACTAACGCACATTACACGGGACGGTGCGCGCGTGCGATGTGGTGAACTCGCTTCGAGAACTGACTACGAGCAGGCAACAGTTAGCATAACGGAGCTACGAAAAGCACTTGAAGCGGTCTTTCCCGACCGTTCCGCTTACATGATTGTTACCGCAGCCAACAACGATGGCTTGAGAGGCGCGGACACAAATTCTCCTAGAAGCCTCTCCATATCCGATGAACTTGATAAGGCGAGTGATGCCTTTTTCGGATCATCAAAGAACACGGGCTATTTCCTGAGAGAGGATCGGTACGAGGACAGCACACGCTCCGAGCCAAAGCCTGTCTTCTCGGGGTCTGACGCTCATTCGTTCGATGAGCTTGCGAGATTGTCAGGGGATGAAGCTGGCTACGAGGCAACTTGGATCAAGGCCGACCCAACGTTTCGCGGGCTAAGACAGACCATCTTCGAACCGAAGGGGCGCGTTCATATCGGCGAGCAGCCGACCGTTCTTCAACGGCAGGATCAAGACGCAACACGGTTCATTACTGAACTTCGTATCGATCACGTGGCTGGCTATAAAGGAAATAACGGTTCATGGTTCAAGGACGTTCTCATACCATTCAATCCGGAACTGACTGCAATCATCGGCAACAAAGGAAGCGGCAAGAGCGCCGTTGCCGACATCCTAGGTCTGCTTGGGGAGTCTCGGCAATCTGAGCATTTTTCTTTTCTCACAGACAAAACGCAGAACCGAAAATTTCGTCAGAAGGGTTTTGCCGAGAACTTTCTCGGTACACTGACCTGGGCCAGCGGTGCGAAGCCCGAGAAGCGACTTGATCAGGACGTCGATCTACGCAAACCCGAGGTCGTGAAATATCTCCCTCAGAACTACTTTGAGAGTCTGACCAACGAAATAGAGGTGAAGGCGTTTAGGGAGGAGATTGAAGAAGTCGTCTTCTCACATGTTGAAGAGTCGGATCGAATGGGAAAATCGACCTTCTCCGAACTAGAGGAATTAAAAACCGCCCAAAGCAAAAGCGATATAAGCTCATTAAAGGTACGTCTTCGTGAGCTGAACATCGAAATCGTGGAACTAGAAGAACAGGCCAATCCAACGACAAAGGCTGCACTCGAAGAGCAACTTAAGCAAAAGAAAGAAGAGTACCGCGTCCTAAAGGCTTCAAAACCTTCTGAGGTTGCTAAGCCAGAAGGTGAATCTGATGAACAAAAGGCGATTGCAGACCAGATCGAAAAAGTCAGGCAGAGCCAATCGGAGCTAGAACTTCAAGGTAAGGAAGCCGTCGAGCAGCTGTCGTCTTTCAAGAGCGATCTTGTTGGTTTAGGCGATATTAAAGAGACAGTCACAGGGCTCGATTCGCAGATCAAGAATTCGAAGGAGGAACTGCGGGCTGCTTGTAAGCGCTTTGGTCTGGATGTTGATGCAATCGTCACGCATCAAATCAGTACAACAACGATAGATGAAAAAATCACGGCGACTTCTTCGGCGATCAAAAAGCTTGAGGCAGACAATAACTTAACGATCACGGATGAAACGGACCTTACAACTTTAGTCTCCGTTCCCGACCTCCGCCGCGCTCATCAGTTCCTCTCCGAAAAATTGAAGGGATTACAGGAAACGCTATCTGCGCCGCAACGCCGTTATCAGCGCTATGTTCAGGCGATATCTGATCTGACTGCTAAGATGACTGCGGTCATGGGAGAGGACGAGAGTCCCAAACCCGGAACCATAAAGTGGACCCCATAGTCAAGACAAAATCCACTTGAGTTTAAGCTCCACATTCCACACCACATGCAGCTGCACGGCGCTGCCCCGAATCTGCCTTGATCTCTGCTCCAGAGACCTTCTCGC
>Ga0180009_10002659_pt1 | contig 20883 bp, 19 predicted proteins | sample OS_PC_MetaG_FD_123537 | JGI IMG/M metagenome (GOLD analysis project Ga0180009, IMG submission 123537) | Groundwater microbial communities from the Aspo Hard Rock Laboratory (HRL) deep subsurface site, Sweden - OS_PC_MetaG | ecosystem: Environmental > Aquatic > Deep subsurface > Groundwater...
TGGGTGAAGCTACCAACACCGCTCAAACCTACGGCTACGATTCCGTTACGCAGATGCAGGAATCGAAAACAACGCTCTGCAAGATCTGGAGGGCCTGATCCATGGCACGTATGAAGTTTCTCTGTGACGCCGAGCGCTGCATCGAATGCAATGCCTGCGTAACCGCATGTAAAAACGAGAACGAGGTGCCGTGGGGTGTGAACCGCCGTCGCGTCGTAACCATCAACGACGGTTCGCCCGGCGAGCGTTCGATCTCGGTAGCCTGCATGCATTGTTCGGATGCGCCGTGCATGGCGGTCTGCCCGGTCGACTGCTTCTACCAGACCGAGCAAGGCGTGGTTCTGCACAACAAGGACCTCTGCATCGGTTGCGGCTACTGCTTCTATGCATGTCCGTTCGGCGCTCCGCAGTACCCGCAGGCCTCCAACTTCGGTTCGCGTGGCAAGATGGACAAGTGCACCTTCTGCTCAGGTGGACCGGAAGAAGCCAACTCGGATGCCGAGCATTCCAAGTACGGTCGCAACCGTCTTGCTGAAGGCAAGCTGCCGCTGTGCGCGGAAATGTGCTCGACCAAGGCCCTGCTCGCCGGTGACGGCGACATGGTCTCCGACATTTACCGCGAGCGCGTGGTGGCACGTGGCTTTGGCAGCGGCGCCTGGGGATGGGGTAAGGCCTATCCCGGCCAGGCCGGCTAGTCACGTTGGGCTGCCGAGGTGATGCTTGACGATATTCGGCAGGGCGGCTAGCGCCGCCCTGTTGTTTTGTGCGGGGATGGAAGTAACCTGTGGCCGGCAATGGCATGACAGGCCGAGACTTACGTTCGAGGGATTGGAGACCGAATTCGCATGAACAAGGCAACTGCATTGAAGGTGGGCCTGATCCTCGCCTTGGCTGCCGGGCTGGCTGGATGCCGCGAGGAAGAGCAGGGGCGTCCTCTGTCGCACCAGCCTGGGGTTTACACCGGCAAGAAAGATGAAAAACTGGACGCGGCCCAGGTCGAGGCCTTGCGCGAGCGTTCGCGGTTGCAGAATTCGAAGCAGTAGCCGACCGCAGCGCGACGCCCTTTGTGAGCGTCACCTCGGAACGAGCCGGATTACGAGAATTGGAATGACCGCCACGGGCGGACACAGGAGAGCGAGATGCACGGGATTGAGAAGTCTCAGGTCAAGATGAAAACTCCGACGGTGCTTGCACGTGTTCTCTTCGCAGTGCTGACTGCCTTCGTAACGCTTGCCGGAATGACCGGCACCGCCGATGCGCAGAATGTCCGTCCCCCTGATAACGCCGTTACCTCCGGCGGACCGCCGCAGATTGTTCCCGAAGAGCAGGGCAACTACAACATCGAGATGTGGAGCCAGCTCCGCCGCGGCGTCAACGGCACCGTCTCCATACCCGATAAGAAAGCAGGCATCCTCGTCGACTCTTCCGGCGAAAACTGGCGCGCGTTGCGCAACGGTCCGCTGCCCGTGTATGGCGCGTACGCGATGGCAGGGATGATCGGCCTCTTGGCCTTGTTCTTCCTGCTGCGCGGCCGGATTCGTGTCGAGCACGGTTTTGCCGGCCGCACGATCGAGCGGTTCTCCGATTTCGAGCGCACCGGTCACTGGTTGCTGGCGACGTCATTCATCATCCTGGCGCTGACCGGCCTCAACGTACTTTATGGCCGCTACGTGCTGCTGCCGGTGATCGGCAAGGAAGCGTTCGCGTCAATAGCATTGACCGGCAAGTGGCTGCACAACTACGTCGCTTTCGCCTTCATGGCCGGTCTCCTGATGACCTTCCTGACCTTGGTGTCGCACAACTTCCCGCATCCGCGCGATCTCGTGTGGCTGCTGAAGGGCGGTGGTCTGTTTGGCGGCGGGCATCCTGACGCAAAGAAGTTCAACGGCGGCCAGAAGATCCTGTTCTGGCTGGTCATGATCGGTGGATTTTCGTTGAGTCTGTCAGGACTGCAGCTTCTGTTGCCATACGATCTGCCGCTGTTCGCGAAGACGTTCTCGATACTCAATACATTCGGGCTCGATCTGCCGACGCAATTGACCGCCAACGAGGAGCAGCAACTCGCCACCACGTGGCACGGCATCGTTGCACTGGGCCTTGTCGTCGTCATCATCGCCCACATCTACATCGGCTCGATCGGCATGGAAGGCGCCTTCGACGCGATGGGCTCGGGCGAGGTTGATCTGAACTGGGCGAAGGAACACCACAACCTCTGGGTCGAAGAGGAACTGGCCAAGGAAGCTTCCGGGTACGGCGCTTCCTCCCGGCCAGCTCCGGCAGAATAGCAACGGTGCGGCCGGCATGAGTTGGCCAACGACAGCAAGACGCTCGGCATTGGGCGTGTGGCGGGCACCCTTTGTCGCGGCACTCGCCGCCGCTTCGCTGTTCTCAAGTGAGCTTCTGGTCTCAACCGAGGCTCTGGCAGGCGGCGCTCAAACCCCTGCCGCCGGCGCTCAAGTCCCTGCCGCTGATCCTCCGGAGGGGGCGTCCGAAAACGCTCCCGCTGGCGCAACCGGTTCTTCAGAATCCGAAAAGTCCCAACGGCGAGGCAACCTTGTCGGTCACGGCGGTCCGGTCAAGGCCCTGGCGACGGACCATGCACGCCAGATGGTTCTATCCGGAAGCTTCGATTACGCCATGATGGTCTGGGACGTCTCCGACATCGACAATCCCAAACTGGTCCATCGCTTCGACGACCACGACGGCGCGGTCAACGCCGCGGCGTTTGTGCCTGGATCATCGCTTGTTCTATCGGCCGGGGACGACGGCGCATTGAGCCTGTGGAACCTGGCAAGCGGCCGTCGCGAACACCGCTTCGAGGGCCATACCGCAAAGGTCGTGGGCATCGCGGTCAGCGACGATGGCGTCTGGGCGGCGACCGCCAGCTGGGACCGCACCGCGCGCCTGTGGAACATCAGTCAGCACAAACCCGGCCCCGTACTTGCCGGTCACAAGGGGCCTGTCAACGCTGTCGCGTTTTCATCCGATGGCGCTCACGTGTTTACCGCCAGCTACGACGGCACGATCGGCATGTATCGAACCGCGACCGGCGAGTTCATCCGCCCGGTCTATAAGCACGGCTGGGGTATCAACGTTCTTCAGCGCGTACCCGAATCCGAACAGCTCATATTCGGCGCTCTCAACGGTACGGCCGCTGTCGTCGACGCTGCCCGTGGCGAAAAGGTCGTCGAACTGGGTTCATCCGAGCGCCCGGTCCTTGCCCTTGCCATTACCCGCCAGCCCGGGCTTGTCGCACTCGGCAGCGGCGACGGCGTCGTAAAGGTGTTCCGCCTCGGCGACTTTCAGCCGATCGAGGAATATCAGAACCCCTACGGCCCGGCATGGGCACTCGCCTTCGCCCCAGGCGGTGCTTCCCTCTATCTAGCCGGCCTCGACGATTTCGCGACCCGCTGGGTCGTCACCCCGCGTGAACCGTTCGACCCGATCGACAGTCCCTTCCCCCGCCGGTTCCAAGTCACCGCCGATAGTGACGATCCGGTCGAAAAGGGGCGCGCGCACTTCGCGCGCAAGTGCAGCGTCTGCCACACCTTGAAGCCCGACGGCAGGAATCGAGCAGGCCCGGCGCTCTACGGGCTTTTTGGCCGGCGCATTGCAACCCTGCCCGGTTACCCTTATTCGGAATCCTTGAAAAAACTTGATATCGTGTGGAACGAGGACACGGTTGCAAAGCTGTTCGAACTCGGCCCCGAGAACTTCACGCCCGGCTCCAAGATGCCGCTGCAAAAGATGACCGACAAATCCCAGCGCGACGCGCTAATCGCCTACCTCAAGACGACGCCCGCCGCAGAACAACCCGATACGTCTCCAGCAACGGATGACAACCAAGGAAAGAAACCATGAAAGCATTCATGACCAGCATCGTGGCACTCGTGATCATCACCGCCGCCGCCGCAATCGGCGTTGATGCCATGTTCGCCCAGTCCTCGCATGACGCCTACACAGTCAACACCAACGTCCGCAATTAGAGCCCGTCCGCAGGCAAGCCGGTCAGCCGAGGAAATCGTCCGGCTTCTTGGTTGATTTAACGTCAGCAGCTTTTCTTTCGGCCAGATAGTCGTCCGTCGTGCGCACGCGCGGCTGCCCGCCGCCCATCGCGAACGGATCGTTCTTGGAATTCGCCAGCGCCACCACGCGGCAGTTGTCGCACATCTGGATCAACCTCAACTGCTCTTCGTTCTGGAACATCGAATGACCGCGCAGCTTTTCGACAATGCGCTCGATCGATGACTTCGCGCCGAACGCCTTGTTGCAGCTGACACAGTGGAACGGCTCTTCCGTCTTGATGTTCACCGGCGCCAGGGCTTCCGACTTGAAGTTATAGCGCGGCTCCAGGCTGATGACTTGCTCAGGACAGGTCGCAACGCAAACTCCGCACTGCACGCAGGCTGCCTCGACGAAAGACAGCTGCGGCTTGTCGGGATTGTCACGCAGAGCGTTTGCCGGGCAGGCGCCGACGCATGCCAGGCAGAGCGTGCAGCCCTCGACCTTGACGTTGATGCGCCCATAAGGAGCCCCCGCCGGCAGCTTGATCGTATCGGATTTTTGCGGAGCGTCTTCGTGCAATAGCGCGAACACCGAGCGGGCCACTTCCCGCTTGGATCCGGCCGCGAGGAGACCGTGGGCAGCCATCGCTGGCAGCGCTTCGACCTGGTGGAGCGCGCTTTCCACCGCATCGGGGTCGTGCTCGACGATGATCTGCACCCGTCCATCGCCATGACCGAGCGCTGCAAGGATCGAATTGGCAAGTCCGGCCTGCCCTTCGAGCGAGGCAAGCTCTTCGGGATGCTGCGGCGGTGCCAACACGACGACGCGCTCCGCCCCTAGCGTCAGACCGGCCGCCATCGCATCGTGGCCCAGCATAAGAACCGAGTTGAGCGACACGGGAATAACGTTTGCCGGCAGGCCGCGCCCGAACCGCGCCATCGCCGAGATCATATCCGCGCCGTGCTTTTCGTCGTGCGCCAGGATGACCGGCCGCTTGCCGCCCGCCTTCTCGTACGCCCTGAGCAGTACCGAAAGCCGCTCGACGAGGTCGCCGCGATAGGGCAGCACGTAGCTTGCCGCCCCCGTCGGACAAACCGACGCGCAGTTGCCGCAGCCTCCGCAGATAGCCGGATCGATCGCAACCTTGTCGCCGGCCGGCTGGATCGCGCCGAGCGGGCACACGTCGAGGCAGTTGGTGCAGCCGACCTTGCCGGACCTCGCATGCGCGCAGATTGCCGCGTCAAAAGAGATATAGCGCGGCTTCTCATACTCGCCGACCATGTCGGAAAGTTCGAACAGCGCCCGCGCCACCGCCGCAGGATCCCCGGCATCGACCTTGTAATAGCCATCGCGCCGTCCGTGACCCGCGAACAGCGCGTTGCCGCCGGAAAGATCGAGGATCAGGTCGCACGAGAGTTCCTTTGTTGTGCCACTCTCGTCGAAAGCGAACTCCGAGCGCGAACTCGGCCTGGCTGGCGCATAACCGTCGACGACCACTACGAAGCGGCCAAGCACCCCGCTTGCCTTGCTCACCTTGCCCTTGAAAACCGGGAACGAGGCTTGGCGCGGCGGAATGGCATCTGCGGGGCTTGAGAGCACTGCGATGGGCGACAGCCGCCCGGCAAGTTGTTGGGCTGCTTCAAGAGCCTGCTGCCCGGCGCCGATGACGACACACACACCGTTTGAAACGAGGCTGAGCGAGGGCGCCATCTGGGGATGATGCGAGGCTTCCGCGATCAACGCCGCCATTTTCGGCAATGCCTTGCCGCCGTCTTCGGACCACCCTGCATTTTCACGGATATTGGTAAAATCGAACGCCCCGCTGGCCTCCAGGCCCTCGGCGACCTCCAGGAACAAGGCGGTTTCCTGCGTGCACGCCACGTTCACCGGATGGCCGGCGGCTACCGCCTGTTTGAACGCGTCGATCCCGCCGCGGCACAGCTCGGTATGCACGGCCAGCGGGGCTTCCAGGCCGAGCGCCGATCCGAGCTTCTTGCCGTCGATCTCCATCGATTTCTGGCAGTTGCACACCATTAACCGGGGCATGGCCGGATTGTTTTTCACCAAGGCGTCAGTCTCCTGAGTATTCGGGCAGGCGCATTTCCAGTCTGAACCGGCGTGTGCAGATTGTGACGGCGGTGCAAGGAAGTCCTTTTAAGGCAGGCAGAATTCCCGTAGGGTCACCGCATGAGTAAGACTATCGTCTACGATATTTGGTAGCAGGAGTGAACCTCTCCATGTCATCGGTCCTCTCCATCCCGGTCGGCGTCGTCGTCGCTCGCGAAATGATTGCCCACCCTTGGCAGTCCCACCGCTGGCGGCCGGTGAGTATCTTCCTCGATGCTCCCAGGACCGGCCAATGGCGCGAACTCCGGCGCGATGACCGGTCTGTTCTTTATCACGCTGCAACGCTCAATCTCGAACTCTTTCGCAAGGAAACGACGGCTTATCGTATGAATCTCGCCAACGGCGAGCCGACCGTCTATGTGGTCCTGCGCGAAGACCCCGACTCCGACAATGAATGGCCGGTCGATGTGCATCTGGTCACCGCTTCGCCTTTCGAGGCCCAGTCCCACGGCGATGTCGGCCTCGACAACGTCGAAGGCGTCCCGATGCCTGCACAACTCGTCGAGGTCGTGCAGGCCTTCATCGATGAGCATCACCACGAGGAACCGTTCTTCAAGCGCAAGCGTCAGCCGCATCTGCGCGCCGAGGAACACAAGTTCGGTCAGGAACCCGTCGTTGCCTTGCGCGAACGCATGAGCGACACGATCGACGGCGCCCCATCCGTGGCCAAGCCGGACGCGACGCGCGGAATCGAGACTGGCGGCGGGGAAAAGTGAATGAAACAGGATAACAACGAGCCCGGTTCGTTCCTGGAACGCTGGTCGCGCCGCAAACGCGGGCTCGAAGACGAAGCGGTCGCTACTGACCCGGAAGCCGCCGGGTCCGATGAGGACTTTGAGGCCGCCGCTAACGGGCAAGCCGTGGCAGACGGAAGCGACGGCAGCGAGCCGGTTGTCGAAAAGGACTTCTCGGACTTCGATTTCGACAAGCTCGATTTCGATTCCGACTACGAGCAGTTCATGGACAAGAACGTCTCCCACGAGGCCCGCAACAAGGCGCTGAGAAAGCTTTGGGTATCCAATCCGGTCCTGGCGAACATGGACGGCCTCGACGACTATTGCGAGGACTACACCGACGCCGCCGTCTGCATGCCCAAAGGCACCATGAAAACGCTCTACCAATTCGGCCGCGGTTTCCTCGACGATGACGAAGTCGCCGCCTGGGAAGCCCTCGGTCACGAGCCGAAGGAAGACACGGTAATCGCCGATGCAGGAGACGCCGAAACCGTCGAGACTGCGCAACTCGACGATGCTGCTGAGGTGGGTTCGTCGGAGCTTCCCGAAGCAGACACCGGCCCTGGTGCCGGCTGTGCGGCTGCCGTGAAGCAGGACGAAGCCGAGATGCTTGCCGAATACGAGGCAGACGCGACAGGCTCCGAAGCCGATCCGCCGAGCCCGTCTAAGGCCTGAATTTAATTCTCGTCGCCGCCGCTGCCGGAAATGAAGTCTTCCGGTGTCGCTTTCTTGTGCTCGAGGCTGTCGTCGGCAAGGTGCTGGCGCAGCATTTCCTTGTACTGGCCGGCCATCTCCTTGACGAACTCTTCGTGGTTGTCGACGTCATACACGTTCTTGGCGACATGCGCGTTGTAGCGTGCGGCGGCATACAGGAACGCCATATGCACCTCGCTCGCTTTGAACTGCTTGTTTTCCTTGTTCGCCACGTCGATGAACTTGTCGGCAATCTTCAGGAAGGTCGTCGTATCGACGGCGCCCTCTGTCTTGGCCGCCGCGCGCCGCGCCTTGCGGTTCAACTTGTCGATGTCTTCAGACATTTGATCTCCTTGGCAACGCGATCGGTGCCGTCACTGTAGCACGTTGCAGATTAATTGCGGGCGCCCTGTCCGCCGAAAAGGACGCCGCCATAAAGGCACATGGGATCGTGAACCCTGACGCTTTTGCCGTTCGTATTGATGGTCCGCGCCTGCTTGAGAACCGTCTCCTTCAAGCTTGCCGCAGTTGGCGGCTCGCCGGCGGCGGCACCGTGCAGCGCGCAGGCCGCCTGCCCGGCGACGAGCATGGCCGCCTCGACGCTGTCGCGCGGGCCCTTCGCATGACCTATGCCGAACATCGTCGCTCCCGCTCCAACGACCCACGCATCGACTTCGTCCTTCCATTCCGGCGGCGCATACTGGTCGTCTGGAGGATCGAAGGGAGCTGCCGAGATGGCGTTCGCGATCCGCAATTGTGCGGGGAAATTCCTGGCCGTGCTGCGCGCGCCCTCGTCTCCGCCGGGCACCACGAATAACACGTGACCGCTTTGCCCCGCGGCCTGAGAAAACGGCAGCCAGACGTCTTCCTGCTGGCCCCAGTGCACAACAGCCGCTATCCGCGATGGCGTCCGCGAAACGAACACCGCCGCGCGTGCCAGCGACGCCGGATCGTTCGGATCGGCGCGCACGACGACAAGGCGGCTGTTGTTGTAGGTGGACAGCAACAGCTTGGCCAGTTGCGTTCCGCGTCCGGTGTTCGAGGGCGCATAGGGCCGCACGTCGCCGTCCACGAGGTCGAGTGCGATCGGCTCGCCTTCTCCGTCGCGGGCAAGCCGTGCGGCGATTTCCGGATCGGTATAGTCAACGCCATCGCCAATCAGCGCGATGGCCAGCCCGCCGGGATCGAGCCCGTGCGGAACTTTTGGGTCCTGAGCGGCGATTGCTGGTAGGCTTGCCGAGGCGGCGAACGCCAGCCCGGCAGCGATAACGAGCGCCCGAAACCTTGCCGCGCGGCTATTCACGCTTTTTCCCCGTTCGCCCCTGCGGCCTGTTGCCGTGTGACCGACTTTCCCGCGCCCGCTTCACCGCAAACGGCTTTGAGCGGCCCAAGCTTGTGATCGATGGAATCCGCGATAGCCTCGACATCGCTGAGCGAGAACACCGGCAGTTGCCCGCCATCGACTTCGTGGTCCGCGGCAATGGCGATAATCATGGGATCGTCGTCGCACAGCGGCTTCCGCGTGAAGGAGGCCGTCCGGCGCGCTTCGATCTTCGGGATGGCCGCCGATTTGTAGCTCTCGACGACGACGATATCGCACGGCTCCAGCGCCGCGATGACTTCTTCGAAGTTGGGCTCCGGCGCGCCGTTGAGTTCGGTGATCATCGCCCACCGCGCCGCCGACACCACGGCGACCTGCGCTGCCCCGGCCTGCCGGTGCCGCGCCGAGTCGGTTTCCTTGTCGTCGATCTGGAACGCATGGTGCGCGTGCTTGAGGGAGGCGACCTTCAGCCCCCGCGCCGCGAACGTTTCTATGAGCCGCACCGAAAGCGTCGTCTTGCCGGATTTTTTCCAGCCCGCGATGCCGATGATCGGAGCCCCGTAAGGTGTCTTTGTCGTCATGCCTCGTTTGGGCTCCAGAAGCCGGAATGCTTAACCGCTTTTGGCGATCAGCGCCGCCACCTCGTCGAGCTCTTCCGGCGTGTTGGCGTTGAAGAAGGGGTCGATGTCCTTGCCCCCCGCCGCAACGAACGGGAATTCGACGCCAATCGTACCATGCCGGTCGGTCCAGTGCAGCACCTTGCGCACGCCATCCTTTAGCGCCGCTTCGAGATCGTCGGCAAGCGCCACCGGCCACAGCCCGATCACCGGGTGCATGAACCCGCCGGACTTTGCCAGCGCAATCCTTTCCTGCCGCCCTTCAAGCGCCGCGGCAAGCCGTTCCACGAGGCCGGCGGGGATCAGCGGCGCATCAGTCGAGGCGGTGGCGATGTGGGTGGCTTCCGGCACGTTCTCGGCCGACCAGCGCAAGCCCGCCAGCACCCCGGCAAGCGGCCCGGCGTTGCCTTCGATCGAGTCGGCGACGACCGGCAGCCCGAACGCCGCGAATCGCGCCGGGTCGCCGTTGGCGTTGAGGATGACGCGGCCGGCCTGCGGACCGAACCTGTCGAGCACGTGCGCCAGCATGGGTTTCCCGGCGATCGTGAGAAGCCCCTTGTCGCCCCCGCCCATCCGCCGCGACTGCCCACCCGCCAAGAGCACGCCGGTTATGTCGTTTTTCTCGATTTCCATGCCCGGCAATCTAGTAGGGTTTCGAGGGGCCGCAAGGCGTAAAAGTCGGGGCGGGAAGAGGACGGTTGGGTTTCAGGCGCCATCTCTCCTGACGCCGCAACCAAGTAGAACCCGCAGCTTGCACCGGCAGCCTTGATCGAACGCGCCAAAACCGTCGGCTTTTCGAGCAACGGCGCCATGATTCGAGAACAGCTTGTAGCGTTGGGCCAACAGCGGCCAAACGCATCCGATCCGCCGGTGCACCGCAAAACCTGCGACAGCCCCAATCTGCCATCGAGCGTCTGCCGATCGGCGAAGCAATGTGCGCTGCCGATCCTGTCCGCTGATTGGGGCATCGCGTTAACCGTTCCGGAACGAATTTCCGAGCCGCTCCACCCTGAAAGAGCCGACCAATGCGAGCCGGTTGGCTGCGGGTTGGTCACTGTTTAACGAAACGCGCCTGGATCGTGTCGCCGTTGCCGTCTTTTCCAGTCAGCACTATCCTGGCGCCTTTGGGCAGAGGCGAGCCGAGATCGGCCTTGATCGTGCTGCGTTCGATCGAAAGCGGAAGCATTGTCGTCCCTGCCTCCGTTTGAAGGACGGCCGTGAAGTTCGAACCCGTAAGATCGAGCGGATCGTGGTGTTCCGTGACATGAAAGACGATGGCATTCCCAGTCACCACCATCTCGACGCCGTGATGTTGGTCGTCCTCGAAATACTGGCCGCCATGCAGCGCACCGTGATTGGCAGTCTCTTCTTTGCCGCGGTCGTGACCCTCGTGTTTTTCGTGGCCGTGTTCGTGGCGATCGCCAGCGAAGACGAGCGGGGCCGACAGCCCGAACGTACTGGCTGCGAGGACTGCGACGAGATGCATGGTCTTCATGAGATTGGCTCCTTGGGTTTGTTGGTGTTTCAAAAGGCTTCGATCTGGGCCGAGGCTGACGCCGGTGCGGCATCGCGAACGGTGATAAGGCGTTCCAGCGGCCGTCGCCCGAAGGCCAGAAAGAGAATTGGGGTTAGCACCGCATCGATCAGTGTTGCGGAGACGAGTCCGCCGAAAATCGTGACTGCGAGCGGGTGCAGGATTTCGCGACCCGGTTCGTCGGCCGCGATCATCAGCGGTACGAGCGCAAGGCCGGCCGATAGAGCGGTCATCAAAACCGGGGTGAGCCGCTCGAGATAACCTCGTATGATGAGTGCGCGTCCGAACGTTTCTCCCTCGTAGAGTACGAGGTTGATGTAGTGACTGATCTTGAGGATGCCGTTCCTTGCCGAGATGCCGGCCAGCGTTATGAAGCCAATCAGGCTTGCGACCGAGAACGGTAGACCCGCGATCCACAATGCCGCCACGCTGCCGATCAGCCCGAGCGGGATCGCGGTCAGCACGATGCCAGCGAGCACCGCCGACTGGTAGCGGCTGTAAAGAACCAGGAAGATCAAAGTCAGCGAGATTACCGAAAGCAGTCCAATCGTGCGGGTCGCCTCTTCCTGAGCCTGAAATTGACCCTCAAGGCGAACGGAGTAACCCGCCGGCAAGTCGGACTCTCCGATGATCCTGCGGATATCGGAAACGATGGCGGCCATGTCGCGCTGTCCGTCACCGTTCGCGGAGACCACAATGCGGCGCTGCTGGTTTTCGCGCAGGATCTGGTTGGGGCCCTCGGCTTCGGTGACGGTCGCAAGCCGTTTCAAGGGGACGTAGCCCAGCGGCGTTGAGACAAGCGCTTCACCAAGTCCCGTGGTCGAGCGATCTTCATCGGCAAGCCGGATCACGACATCGTAGCGGCGATTGCCCTCGACGATCTGCGAAACGGTACGCCCGTTGGTGAGATCGGCAAGCGTGGCGGTCAGTTCTGGCGGCTTCACGCCATAAAGAGCCGAACGCTCATAATCGGGGACCACCTGAAGCTGCGGGATCAGCACCTGCTTTTCCGTTTGTAGGTCGACGAGACCTGGCACGCTAGAAAGGCGCGACTGCATCTCGCCGGCCAGCGTTCTCAGTTTGTCGAGGTCCTCGCCGAAGACCTTGAGGGCGATCTGCGCCCGAACGCCGGACAACATATGGTCGAGCCGGTGGCTGATGGGCTGGCCTATACCGATCGCGGCGGGCAGAACGGACAAAGCAGAGCGAATGTCGGCATAGATCTCCTCGCGTCGGCGGCCGGATTTGTCAAGATCGATGTCGACCTCGGTGACATGGACACCTTCGGCATGCTCGTCGAGTTCTGCTCGGCCCGTTCTTCGGCCAACGGTTTTCACCTCGGGAACTTGCAGAACAAGGCGTTCGGTGATCGATCCCAGCCGGTCCGCCTCGGCAAGCGAGATGCCGGGATTGTAAACCACCGACACAAGAATCGTGCCCTCGTTGAAGGGGGGCAGGAAGGAACGCGGCAACTGCGTCGCCAGGATTCCGGCGGCAATCACGCCTATCACGACTGTTGTGACGACAGTTTGCGGGCGGCCAAGAGACCAGCCGAGCAATGCCTTGTTGCCTGACTTCAAGGCTCGCACGAGCGCGGTATCGCGTTCGTCGTGGCCTGGCACGCGAAGCAAGTAGTAGCACATCACCGGCGTCAATGTGACGGACGTCACCAGGCTCGCCAGGATGGAGACGATGTAGGCGAGCCCAAGCGGCCTGAAGAGTTGGCTTTCGAGTCCCGTCATGGCGAACAGAGGTACAAAGACGAGGACGACGATCGCCGTTGCATAGACGATACTGGAGCGCACTTCGTGACTGGCGTTGAGGACGACGGCAAGCTTCGGCAGCGGATGATCCGATCTGGCGTTGAGCCGCAACCTGCGCAGCACGTTCTCCACTCCGACGACGGCGTCGTCGACGAGTTCGCCAATCGCGATCGCAATGCCGCCGAGCGTCATGGTGTTTATCGACAGGCCAAACCCTTGAAACACCAGTACTGTGATGAAGATCGACATCGGGATGGCGGTGAGCGAAATCGCTGTGGCACGCCAATTCATCAAAAACAGAATGAGGATCAGGGCGACCACGACCGCAGCCTCGATCAGTACTTGCTTGACGTTGGCGATCGAGGTCTCGATGAACGTTGCCTGGCGGAATTGAACACGGTTTGCCGCGACACCCTCGGGCATCGACTTCTGGAGTTTATCGAGTTCGGATTCGATCTTGCGGGTGACTGAGACAGTGTCGGCCTGCGGTTGCTTTTGCACACCGATAATGACGGCCTCCACGCCCATATAACCGGCGTCCCCACGCTTTACGCGAGCGGCAAACTCGACAGTTGCCACCTGCCTCAACAGAACCGGCAGTTTGCCACGCATGACAACAACGAGGTTGCGCAGATCATCAAGGCGCGTTGTTCGTCCAATGTTGCGGATCAGGTATTCCCGAGCGTGCTGGTCGATGAAGCCGCCTCCGGCGTTGGTGCCGAATTGCGCCAACGCGTCCTCGATCATCTTTGGCGTTATTTCGAGACGCTGCATGGCTATCAGATCGGGGCTGATGCGGTACTGGCGAACCTCGCCGCCGATGGGAATGACCTGGGCGACGCCTTGAACGGTCAGGAGTTGCGGGCGAATGACGAAGTCGGCGAGTTCTCTCAGCTGCATGGCCGAAACGGAATTGCCGGTGATCGCGACGAGCATAATTTCCCCCATGATCGAGGAAATCGGGCCCATTTGCGGTTGAACGCCCTGAGGCAGTTGTGCCAGCACCGTTGCCAGTCGCTCGGCAACGAGTTGCCGATTACGGTAAATGTCGGTCCCCCAATCGAACTCGATGTAGACGATCGAGAGGCCGACACTCGATACCGAACGCAACCGGATTACGCCCGGCATCCCATTAAGGGCGGTCTCGAGCGGATAGGTGACGAGTTGCTCGACTTCCTGCGGCGCGTAACCCTCCGCTTCAGTCAAGAGCGTGACGATCGGCCGATTGAGATCGGGAAAGACGTCGACTGGGAGCCGCGGCAAGACGTAACCGCCATAGGCTGCAACGAGGAGCGATGCAACGATGACGAACATGCGCTGATTGAGGCTCAGCGCGACCAGTGCCTTGAACATGGCGCGCCTCCTTCAGCGGATCTGGTTCACGAGGGGCGCGCCCTCGATAATGATCTGGTCGCCGGCCTTGAGGCCCGACGTGATATGCACCCGCTCTCCGTCGAGATCGTGAACGCGAACAGCCGCAGGCAGGTAACGCTCGGGTTCAAGGCGTTTGAAGGCGACCATCTGGCCGTTGGGAGCCTGCGCGATGGCGCTTTTGGGTACGACAAGTCCTGTGATCGCGTCGCCCTTCTCGATCAGGACCTTGACCGGGCTGCCAATGTTCAGAGCTTCTGCCGGCTGATCGACCTTGAACTGCAGGACGCTTGCCTGCTGCTGTAGCGTCCGGCTGCGGCCGACGAAGGTCAGGTCGAAAAACTCCCCCTCCGACGTGCGTGCTCTGGCTTCGCTTGCCGATGGGTCGACACGAGGATCAAACGAGATCGCCTCCACCCACAGGCTCTGCGGATCGACGATATTGATCAACGTCTCGCCGGCGCTGACCACCTGGCCGGCAGCGATACTGACCGAAGCGATGACACCGTCGACGGGAGCGAGGAGTATTTCGGGTTCGATGCGGGATTTTTTGAGCTGCTCGCGGCGCGCGACGAGTCCTTCCCGTTCGATCTCCAGATCCTGGAGGTTGGCGCGGCTCGCGATCTGTTTGGCGACGAGCTGGCGCTGCCTGGCGATACGTGCGTCGAGCACTGCGATGCGCTGTTCAAGATCACCGGCGGTCTGGCGCACATCGCTGGCATCGATGGGTGAAAAGGCAGGCTCGACATAGGCCAGGATCTCACCGGCCTGCACGGCCCGGCCCAGCACCGGCAAACCGGTTTCACCGGGTCTGACGCGGCCGCCTATCGTGCTCTGAACAAGGCCGGAGCGGTTGGGATCCGCGATGACCCGGCCGATCAGCCGATCGGCGCTGCGTGCGGTTTCGGGTCGAAGCACCCGCGTGCGGATGGCAAGAAGCCGTTGCGTGGACTTCGGCAGGAAAAGTTCACCGTCGGGAAGCCGTCTGGGTGACTCTCCATTCGATGCGGTATTCCCGCCCTCGCCGTGATCGTGGCCCGGTCCGGCCCAGGCCGCGCCCGCTCCAAGCATCGCGACGAGCCCGATGAGGCCGATCGTGAGACCGGCGCGGCCGCGCACAAGCGCCCCTGCGAGCACACCGAAGGCCAGCGCGAACCCGGCAACCAGCGGCGCGTTTTGCAGTTTGCGCTCGATCGCTGAATTCGAAACGCCGATCAGCTCGAATCCTTTGGCGATCGGACTCGGCACTCGCGATCCGATTTCGCCGCCCATTTCCGGGTGGTGGTCGGCATGGTCGTGGTCGAAGTGGTCGTGATCGTCCTTGGGGATGTCGAGCTTGCCGATGAGAAGATCGCTGTTGCTTCCCTCCGCAATCGTAATGATGATCTCGTGAATACCTTCCTGCTCGAAGAATGGCGATGACAGTTCAAACGTTCCTTCGGGCCGGACTTCCGGGAACAGCGTTTGGCCCCCGATCACAAGTTCGATTCTTGCGTGCTTTACCGGCGAAGTGTCCGCCATGCGATCGAGGTATATGACAAGCTTGCCGTTCTGCAGGATGCCGACCAGTTCATAGGTTTCCGAAATAGCAATGAGACGCGGGCTCGCCGGCCCGGCAACCACTGGACTGCTTTGGCCGTGGTCGTGACCAGGTCCGGCAATTGACTGGCGCGTGACGGCAATTATGGCCAGCACCGCCGCAGCGACGATGGCGACGCTCCTGTAAGGAGCGCGCGGCAAATTCAACATTGAGAGAGTCCTCTTTCAGAAACGGCATGTGCCGGAGTTTTGCTTCCGGCGAAGGGTTTTCAGAGGAGGATTATGGGTGGCCTGTAGAGACCGTTGTTGTCACGCGACGTTTTAATTGCATCGTGCGCCGGCCCGCACGGCATGTGTCGCGGGAACGCCGCCAAATTCGCCGCTCCAATCACGATGGCCGTGAGGCAAAGATGCGCGCCGCAGCTGTCCTGACCGTTCCCATCGATTGGATCGGGGCCACCGTGGCCATCGGCTTGCAAGTTGCCTTTGATTTCCGATGCTTGTTGAACATAGGTTGCGGCACCTGAATCGCCTGTGGTGCCGGAAGTTTCCATGACAAGTGCCGCTGCCGTTGGGTTGTGCAATTCGTGTTCTTGAGCGGCGTGCAGCGTATGACATTGCAAATCGAGCAGCCCGGCAGTGAAAAGGACAGCACACACAAGAATATTGAGCGCCCGGCTTGAAGCACTCAACCTGCCCTGATGCGTCCTTAGGCTGATCATTTTGAACCCGATTCGAATTGTGAATCTCAGCCTACGCCGCCTCAGCTCCGGGATCAAGGACTTGCGGTTCCGCTTGGTTTCCGCAGCTGAATGTTAAGCTGCCGTCCGGATGCGATAAGCCCAACCCGGATGACGACGGTCCAGTGATGTCGACTCCATCCGGAGGGCACTCGACGGTCGACGACCAATGCTGCACCGGCATTTCTTCCGCCCAGGCTCGCCCACATTCCCGTCCGCTCGTCGCCTGCCAGCCCACTGCGGACCGACAGTCAACGCGCGCCGCCTCCCCCTCAATCTCCATCGCCCGCACTGCCCTTCCGGCCGTGCTTGCGGTCTTCGTCCTCGTGTTCGTTCATGTCCGCGTCGAACTCGACGCGCTCCACGCCCGACAGGCACACGAACCGCTTGCCGCGCGCCCGGCCGATCAGCGTCAGCCCGGCCTGCCGCGCCAGGTCGACGCCCCACGCCGTGAAGCCCGATCGTGAGACGAGGATCGGGATGCGCATCTTCACGCACTTGATCACCATTTCCGAAGTGAGCCGCCCGGTCGTGTAGAAGATCTTGTCGTCGGGCGCGATGCCGTTCATGAACATGTAGCCGGCGATCTTGTCGATGGCGTTGTGCCGCCCGACATCCTCCATGTAAATGAGCGGCCGGTCCTCCTGGCACAACACGCAGCCGTGGATCGCACCGGCCTTGAGATAGAGGCTCGGCTCCGTGTTGATCTTCTTCGTCAGCTGATAGAGCCACGACGTCTTCAGCCGCGCCTCTGTGCTGAGCTTGATCCCTTCGAGTTCCTCGATCAGGTCGCCGAACACCGTGCCCTGCGCACACCCCGACGTCTGCACCTTCTTTTTGAGCTTTTCTTCGTAGTTCGTCTCGCGCGCCGTCCGCACCACGATGGTCGCGATGTCCTCCGCGTAATCGATTTTGGTGATCTCGTCGTCGGCTTTCAGCATACCCTGGTTCAACAGGAACCCCACCGCCAGCAGGTCCGGGTGGTCGCCGATCGTCATCATCGTGACGATCTCGCGCCCGTTGAGGAACAACGTCAGCGCCTGCTCGGTGACGACCTCGGTATCGACCTCGCGGCCCTCGTGATCGATGCCGCTGACCGTCCGCGACAGCTTCGGGTCGTCTGGCGTCGGTCTGACCTGGAATTCGTTGAGCTGGTTCGTCATTTTCGCCTCGCTGGGCAGCAATCAGGAGTGCGTGCATATCACGCTCCTCGCCCGCATTCGACACCCCTTGGCATCGGGCAGGGAATACCCTATCACAAGGGTCAGGAATAACGTCCGGCCGCGCACGGCTTGCCCGCGCGCCGCGGCCGGAATAATGAACAGACGAAATCCCGCTTCATCGAACGAGCAGGCTGAAGGTGGCCTTTAGCCTGCCGCTGCAACTCTATGCGATTGAACGCCCCCTGAGGAGAAGAGAAGACATGTCCGTTTCGAAGGACCAGATCCTGTCCGCCCTGCGCCGCGTCAAGGGCCCCGATCTCGAAGGCAATATCGTCGAACTCGGCCTGGTTTCCGAAATCCTGCAAAAGGACGGCCGGGTCTATTTCTCCATCACCGTGCCGCCGTCGAAGGCCGAGGAATTGGAACCGCTGCGCCAGGCCGCCGAGAAGGTCGTAGCGGAAATCGAAGGCGTCGCCGGCGCCACCGCCGTGCTCACCGCCGAGGCGGCTCCCGGAACCGCCCGCCAGATGCCGACGGGCGCCAACGTTCACGAGCACCCCCGCGTTGCCGAAGCCCGCCAGCGTAAGGGTGGCCAGCCCGGCGGGCCTCCCCCCGGCGGTCCTACCCTGGGCGGACCGAGCCTTGGCGCCAAGGGCGGCGCCAAGAAGGACTCGGTGGAGGGCGTCAAGCACCTCATCGCGGTTGCATCCGGCAAGGGCGGCGTCGGCAAGTCGACGACGACCGTCAACATCGCGCTCGGCTTGCAGGCTCTCGGTCTCAAGGTCGGCATCCTCGACGCCGACATCTTCGGCCCCTCCCAGCCGCGCCTGCTCGGCATCACCGGCCGCCCGAACTCGCCTGACAACAAGATCGTCGAACCGCTGATGGGCTACGGCCTCAAGGTGATGTCGATGGGCTTCCTCGTCGACGAGGGAACCCCGATCGTCTGGCGCGGACCGATGGTCGTGCAGGCGCTCCACCAGATGCTGTTCCAGGTCAACTGGGGCGAACTCGACGCCATCCTGATCGACATGCCGCCCGGCACCGGCGACGTCCAGCTGACCATGGCCCAGCAGGTTCCGCTGTCCGGCGCCGTCATCGTCTCGACCCCGCAGGACCTCGCCCTGATCGACGCGCGAAAGGGCCTCGCCATGTTCCAGCAGGTCAACGTTCCGGTGCTTGGCATCGTCGAGAACATGAGTATGTTCGTCTGTCCCAAGTGCGGCGAGGAAAGCCACATCTTCGGCCATGGCGGCGCCCGCATCGAAGCTCAGAAACTTTCCGTACCATTCCTTGGCGGCGTGCCGCTGCACATGCACATCCGCGAGACATCCGACACCGGCCAGCCGGTCACCGCCACCGCGCCCGACAGCACCCACGCCGAGATCTACCGCGATATCGCAGCCAAGGTCTGGGCGCGCGTCAAGGAGGCCGAGGGTACCGCCGTCGCGCCGCCCGAACTTTCCCTGGCCGAAGACGGCGCAACGCTTGAAGTCGAGTTCGCCGATGGCGCGAAGCATTCGCTTTCCGCCGAGATGCTGCGTGTCATGAGCCCTTCGGCGGAAGTGCAGGGCCACTCGCCATCCGAGCGGCAGACGGTCGCCAAGAAGAAGAACGTCAAGATCAAGGAACTGAAGCCCGTCGGCAATTACGCGGTCAAGATCGAGTTCGATGACGGCCACGGCACCGGTCTCTTTTCATGGGAATACCTGCAAAAACTCGGCACCGAAAAGGATGCGCTCTGGGCCAAATACCTGGGCGAACTCGAAGCCAAGGGCCTCGATCGCGGGTAAGCTGGAACAAGGCGGTGGCTTCGGCGTTCTGGCGTCGGACCGAAGCCCCGCCGTTCGTCGGCCGCCACTACCAGACCTTCCACCAGCAGGTGGCTTCCCGTTCGCGTACTGGGATGACTTCGTCATCTTCGGTGCGGTCCGAAGTCTTCCCGCGCACCGCGCGCGACAGCGCCCGCCGCAGGTTCGAAGCGACCGGTTCGCGCGTGAAATAGGTGTGGCTGTTGGAGATGTCGAACGGGCTGTAGCCCCAGAAGTTGCAGGTGTTACCGCCCCGGGTGGCGTCGACGACTTCGATATCCTTCGAAAGAACGCTTTCGATGGCTGCCCCCGAGTCGACCGCGGCGCCTGCCGGTTTGTCTCCGTCTGCTACGGGAACCATCGCCGGTCCGCGCATTCCCGGGACGTATCGGCCAAGCCGCGTCGGCCCGTTCCTCAGCCACCGCGACCACCACAACGGCACGTCCTCGCGCGACCCATAGACGATGACCCCGCCGACCAGCGACTTGATCTCGCGGATCTTGTTGGCGAACACCTCGACCGCTACGTCCGGGGCGGCCAGGATCACTTGTCGGATCTTAACGTCGGCGCGGCTGTAGAACAGGTCCTTGAGGTCTGCAAGCGCGCGCGTCAGCAGTTGCGCGCCCATCGAATGGGCGACGATGTCCACCTGACGGATCTCCGGATCGCGGAAAATCGCTCGCATGAATTCTGAGAAATGGACTTCCGATCGTTCCGCCATGTCCATGTCCGACAGGTAGCCCATTGTGCTCTCTGCCGAAGGCCAGCTGAACAGATAGACCCGTCCAGGATAATCGGCCGCGACGGCGATCTGCGCTGTCCTCAAAAGTGCGTTCTCGAACGACGTATTGTAGCCGTGGATGAAGACCAGCGCGACGTCTTCGCGGTCGAATAGCCAGTTCTCGGTGTCGGTGAACTTGAGATGGTTGGCGCCCGATTCCGGGTCGAAGTCCCCAAGCCGCGTTGCCCGTGCGACCCTGAACAGCTTTCCGTCATCATCAGCGATGCGCTGGCGGCCTTCGAGCCACGTATCCCGGTAGACCGATTGGAGCGCCGCGGTCGCTTCCGGCAGCCGCGGCACCGACACCGTAGCGCAACCGATTGTCTGCTTGCCGTCGTCGGCCGGAGCGTTCTTATACCACGCCCCCGGATCGAGATTGTCGCTGCCGGGCTGCGCATTCCCGGCACGGTTGGTTGCAAACAACACGCGCACGTTGGAATTGACGCCCTTTACAAGGCACCGGCAATCCATTGCCGTGCGATTTGCATGGTTTTCCGCCACTCCCACAGCCTGATCATGTTCGCCACCGCGACCGGAGAGATGGAGCCAGGGTGATCGTTGAGCGCTGCGATCTCCTCCCGCTGTAGCGCGCTGAGGTGTTTCTTGCTCGCCCAGGCTTGCAATGCCGCCGACCGCTCTTGGGGTGTTTTGGCATCATAGATTTGCGAGCTCGGCGACCAGTAA
>Ga0180009_10002660_pt1 | contig 20877 bp, 15 predicted proteins | sample OS_PC_MetaG_FD_123537 | JGI IMG/M metagenome (GOLD analysis project Ga0180009, IMG submission 123537) | Groundwater microbial communities from the Aspo Hard Rock Laboratory (HRL) deep subsurface site, Sweden - OS_PC_MetaG | ecosystem: Environmental > Aquatic > Deep subsurface > Groundwater...
AGGCGGCATCTTGTCGGCGGCAAAGCTCTCAACGCCGGGGTTTTCGAGCCCGATGGAGTTCAACATACCGGCCGCGGTTTCGCAGATTCGGGGCGGCGGGTTGCCCTTGCGCGGCAGCGGGGAGATGCCCTTGGTGACCACGCCGCCCAAGGCCGCAGGGTCGAGCACCGCGGCGGTCTCCAGCCCGTAGCCAAAGGTCCCCGAAGCAGCCAGCACGGGGGTATGGAACCGCACGCCGCACAGCTCCATGGAGAGATCCACAGTCACAGCACCACCTCCCCGGCCTCGAACACCGCGCCGTCGAGACACGTGCAGCGCCAGCCCCCTTCGGGGTGGGCCACCGAGCACCCCCGGCAGATGCCGATGCCGCACGCCATTTCCGTTTCCAGGGAGAGCCAGCACGCCACTCCGCGCGCCTTACACAGGGTCGCCACAGCCTTGAGCATGGGCGTGGGACCGCAGGCCAGTACCCGCCCAGGCCGGCTTCCGAGCGCGTCGAGCCGCGCCTCGAGCAGCTCCGTCACGCGACCCCTCTGTCCGGCGCTACCATCTTCGGTGCAGCAGTGCACCAACAGCCCCGCCGCGCCAATGCGCTGGTTGAGCACCAGGTCCGCGGCGGAGCGCCCCCCGTACAGGAGCTCCACCACGCAGTCAGCGGGCGCCCGCTGGGCGTGCAGATAAAGCGGCGGAATTCCTGAACCGCCGCCCACCGCCAGATCCCGCACTCCCGGCACAGGCGGCGGAAAGGGCCGTCCCAGGGGACCCAGCACGGTCAGCGAAGCACCCCGCTGCAACTCGGCGAGCAAGCGGGTGCCGCGCCCCACGACCTTGACCAGGATCTCGAGCTGGCCCGCAGCGGCGTCCAGCACCGAAAAGGCCCGGGGCAACATGGGGTGGTGCGCCCAGGCACCGCGCAGCATGACAAACTGTCCGGGCCTCGTCGCGGGTGCATCCAGGGCCGGAGGCACGGCCAACCGCAGCAGCCGACAGCCCGCGCCGAGGTCCTCGTTGTTGAGCACCTGGGCGGAGACAAATACGACGTTGGTTGGGCTCATGAAGCGCTTGGGGATTCTAAAGTCAGGCTAACAGCTACCAGGGAACCGCCTGCGAATCAAGGCGCCTGCTTGCGAATGGTCGCCATCTGGCCGCCGAGCGCGTCGAGCAGCACATTGAGGCGGCTGTACCGATCCGCGCCGGAGTACACGGCAGTCTTGAGAATGCGCTGCCAGAGTGGCTCAAGGCGATTGCCGTACTTGGCCTTGAATCGGTTGTACTGACCGCGCACCCGTCGGAACTTCGCCAGCACCATGCGCTTTTGTTTTTCGCCATTGTCGTCAGGCTGCACCGGCCGCACAGGGGCCATGACCGGCCGCATGGCGACATAGCGGGGCCTCCTCCACATGGAGCGACGCATGGAGACGCGCCGCATGGACGGGCGCTTCATGGACGGCAAAGCCAGCACCGTCGCGTCGAAAAGTGTCTCGGGGTTGGCTTCCACCGAAGCATCGGCCACCGCACGGACCGCGCCGGTGGTTTGTTTTTCCGCAGGCTTCCCGGACGATGCCGGCCAGAGCGCGACGATGAGCGTCGCCGTGATGACCAACGCCACCCCCGCCAACACCGGCAACTTCCACCCCCGTCGACTCTCCGGCACCTCGACCACCACCATGGGTCCCGGAACGACTCCCACGGGGTCCCCCACCGCGCCAAAGGCCGCCGTGGAGACGGTCCACATGTCGGTCATGGCATAGGAGACCGTCTGCTCCTTGGCGTCATTGATCTGCGGTCGATACTCCGACACATCCGTGGCCTTCACCTCCCGGATGATCTCCCGCTCCTGGACCAGCTCGGCCTCGAAGTGATGCTGCACAAACTCCGCCAGGTCATCGGCGCTGATGGTCGGGTTGATGTCCAGCAGGAGCCGCTGCAGCTCATCGCGGAAGTCCTTGGCGCTCTGGAATCGCAGGTCGGGATCCTTGGACACAGCCTTGAGCACAAGGTCGTCAAAGACCGTGCCGAGCTCCGGGCGCCGCTCCGACGGCGGGGTCACTTCCCCCAGTACCACCTGCCGGGCGATCTGGCGGTACTCGTCGTCCTCGCCGAAAATCAGCATCCGGTCGCCCACCAACATCTCGTAAAGCACCACGCCCAGCGCGTACAGGTCCGTGCGGCGGTCCAGGGTGCGCCCCTTGAGGATCTGCTCGGGTGCCATGTACCCGAACTTGCCGAACCCCACCGCCGGATCGTCTCGGGAGACCTGGTTGGCCGAACGGGAGACGCCGAAGTCGATGATGCGCACCTCCCCTTCCATGGAGATGAGCACGTTGGGCGGGCTCATGTCACAATGCACCAATTCCAGATCCCTGCCGTGCTCGTCCTGACGCCGATGGGCGTAGGAGAGACCGCTGGCGATCTCCCGGGCGATCATCAGGGCGACATCCGGCGGCACGGGGACGCCGCACTCATAACAGCGGCTCAGGATCCGCCGCAGATCGCGCCCCTCCACGTACTCCAAGGCGAGAAAATAGTCCGCCCCCACCACGCCCACCTCGAAGACCGGCACGATGTTGGCGTGGTTGAGATTGATCGAAATTTTGGCCTCGTCCACGAACCGGTTGGTGAAGTTGGTGTTCGTCGAGAGGTGCGGCAGGATCTTCTTGATAACGAAGAGCTTTTCAAAGCCCTGGATTTCGCCCGATTTGGCCAAAAAGATCTCCCCCATGCCGCCACGACTCAATCGTCGAAGCAGGAGATATCGACCAAAAACCGCCGGGAGCGCAGTCTGCTCACCAGACGGCTGGCGCTGGGCAAAACTATCTGGCACCATCAGTCATTCTAGCGTCAAAGTGGGGTCAACTCAATTCGCGAGCAGTCATCGCGCCAACGCGGGCCACATTGCCGCCGTGGAGCAACTCTGATATCTTCGCATCAATTCACTTCGTCCTCTTGAGACGAAGCACCGGAGGTTTCGGATTCAAATGTTGTGGCCGCGACCGGTCCAGGCTCCCCGCACCGAGCAAATGGGGCGGCGTAAGTCGCTCCCGGCGCTGCTCAGCGCATTGTCTTTACTCGCATTACTCGGTGGATGCAAGTCCCATGGGAGCGTGACGGTCACCCTGGAACTACCCGCGGCCCAGGAGCTGAACCCCATGGCAGACGACCGCCTGGAAAGCTTCAGCCTCATCGTCAGTGACCTCAACGGAAACGTCCAGCAAATCAACACGGTGCCCTATACGCCGGGCTCCCGCGAGCTGCACATCGGCGAGCTTCCCGTGGGGGATATCGGGCGCCTGACGCTGGTCGGATACTCGGACACCAACCAGGTGCTCGCCTACAGTGAATCGGGCGGCTTTGCGGTGGAGGCCTATGACGACATCCTGGTCAGCCTGCCCCTCCGCAAGCCCTATACATATCTGGCAGGCGGGCCCGCCATATCCGTGTTCGACAACACCCTCGCCCACTCCGGCGACGTGGTGTCCCCGATTGAGCTCAACAGCCCGGGGCAGACCTCCACCGCGGTGGCTACCACGCCCGACGGCCGCTATGTGCTAACCGCCGTGGCCGATCCCGTGACCCCGACCGCGTCGAACCTGCTCGTCTTTAACACCGGCCAGCACACCGAGGCTTACCGGGTGCCGCTCAACTACAGCCCAGATTACCTGTCGGTGTCCCATGACGGACACTGGGCCATCCTCTCGGCCACGGACGCCTCGCGAATCACGGTGGTGGACATGGAGCAGGTGTTCGCGGGCGTTCCCCCGGCGAGCACCACCCAGGACATCGTCTTTGTGGCCCCCCGGCGCGCCGCCTTTGTCAAAGGCCCCGACGGACGGGATCTCGCCGTGATCCTTCGCGACCCTCTGCCCATCGAAGCGCGTTGCACGCCGACTTCGACGCGGTCGAGCCTGAGTGTCATTGAGCTCCCAGACGGGAACCTGCTCAATACCACCTACTTCGATACCGCCCTGGCGGATATCGCCTCCCGCCCGGGTGACAGCCGGGTCTTTCTGGCCGATCCCTGCACGGCCCAGATCTCCTATTTCGAAACGACGAACTATCAGCTGGGTACGCTCGTCTCGGTCCAGGTTCCCAGAAGCCTCATCGCCACCTCCGACACGCTCTGGATCGGCAGCCTCGACGAGTCGCCAGACGGCGGCAGGACCGCTGCGCGCATCGCCATCTCCAAGGTGGACCTGTCCTCACAAAGCCCGATCCTCGAAGCTGTGCTCGCCACTCCCTTCGTTGAAGAAGGTAACGAGCTGTTTGTGGACGACGTGGGCTCAAGCAGTGTTGTGTTGCGTGCCAACCCCCGCACCGTGACCGCGTACCACCTGTCGATCCCCCCGGGCGCCAGCCGGGTCTCGGCGCTGGTTTATGCCACCTACAAAGGGGACTACACGTCCGCACCGCTACCCAGCAATATTGGCGATATCTCCACTGTGAACTACGAGTCCCATAGCTACGTTCGGCTCGATACGAGCACCGGGGAAATACGGCGGCGATTCCGAGGCTACTGCACAACCTACTACAACGGCGACAAATCAGTCCTCTACTGCTGCGAGCCCAAAGAGTCCTTCCTCGCGCCGCTGTGCGCAGACGTCTTCAAGCCCGCGTCAGTCACGTCGCTGTTTGGTGTGCCATGAGGAAGCTCGTCGCCACCGCCCTGGTGCTCGTATGCTTCGGTGCCCTGCCCCGTGCGGCGCAAGCGCGCAAGCGGTCCATCGCCGTGCTGGAGTTCCGCCAGGGGGTGAGCGCCTTGCCCTGGTTCGCCGACCGCATGGCCAAGCGGCTGCGCCACCTCACCGGTCTGGGGGTGCTGGGCCCCACCGAGGCCCGTCAGAAGATCGGCGACCAGGTGGACACCTTCGTGGCCCGCTGCCAGGGCCAACCTTCCTGCGTCGCGGCCATCGGCCGAAAGCTGGGTGTGTCCGAGGTCATCCTCGTGGGCATGAGCAGCCTCGGCGATGTCATCATCCAGATCACCCGGGTGAAGGTGAGCACCCGCCGGGTGCTCGGCAGCGTGGGGCACACCATGCCGCCCCTGGGCAAGCTCTCACTAAAGAAGCTCGACAGCCTACTCCATCGACTCATGCCGCGTCGGGACTTCATCCGCTACGGATTCATCCAGGTGCGGTCCAATCGACGCAACGCCCAGGTTTTTCTCAATTCGAGAAAGCACGGGGTCACGCCACTCGAAGGGCCCATCAAGGTGCGGGCCCCTTCTGCGCACCGGTTGAAAGTCATCAAGCCCGGCTACGTGGACTTCTCGGCCGACCTCCAGGTGCCGCCGGACGCCACAGTCACCGTGAACGCCGAGTTGCCCCTCATCCCCAAACAGATCACGCCCTTTTACAAGAAGTGGTGGTTCTGGACGGTGCTCGCCTCGAGCGTCGTGACCATCGCGGGGGTCACCACCGGGGTGATGCTCACTGTGGGCAAAAGGCCCGAGTCTGTGCCCGCAGTCATTCGCTGGTAAGGACACGAGGGTCGAAGGGGACGAGTGTCTCCACATCCGGCTCCAGGGCCAGAATGCGTCCGTTGTGCACGAGGTGCTGGTACAGGTAACGCTGATGCTCGGGCACGTCCAGGTTCTCAGCGGTGACGATCTCGTCGCGCCCCGGCACCAGGTTTGGGTACACCAGCAACTTCGTATCCGAGGTGAAGAGCTTGCCCATGGCCTCCAGGATGCCGCCGTCCATGGAGTCGTAGTACTTGTCGTCCAGGATGGTCCGGACGTTGTCCACCGACAGGATGAGCCCGATGCGCCGCTTGTCGTGCAGCGTGAAGTACTCGCTGAGCCGGAAGTACCGCAGGTGCGAGGTCACCATCACGTGGTGTCCCAGCTCGGTGAGCTGCACGACGCGCTCCTCCAGATCGTACACCTGGTCGACTCCGTGGGACAGGTGTCTAGCCACGTTCATCTCGCAGAAGCAGACCACGTTTTTGGGTGACGTGGCCAGGTCTTTGGGGAACACCTCCCGGCCGCAGCGGATCATGTCCGCCTGGATGGGTGTAAAGGGACGGAAGGTCCCGCGCAAGACGAGCACGTGCCGCTTGAAGAGCAGGTCCGCGGGCATCACCGCGCAGCCGTCGGGGGTGAACATCACCACCGGGCTGAGGCTGGAGGTGACCAGCCGCAGGTTCAAGCGGCGATTGTGCACGCCTTCAAAAGCGGGCCCCTCAAAGTGGATGTAGTCCACCTCGATCCGTCCCCACACCAGGTCGTCCACGAGTCCATCGACGAGGGTTTCGGCCTGGTCGCCGCGGGTGAACGCGCCGTGGATCAGGTTCACCCCCAGGATGCCCAGGGACTCCTGCTGGTCGCGGTTCGTCTTGTCCAGCATGCGCACGTGGAGCACGATCTGGCTCGGCTCCGCACCGGCGGCGTGCTGGAAGCGGACCCCCATCCAGCCGTGACAATCCCGGTCGGACTCCGAAGATTTGGCCGCCACCGTGTCCCCGAACGCAAAAAAAGTGGAGTCGGGGCTCCGACTACCGGCGACACGCTTAACGATGTCGGTGTACTCGGTGTCCAGGATGTTCTCCAGTCGGGACCGGGTGACGTACCGGCCTGACTGCTCGACGCCATACATGGCATCGCTCATCTGCATGTCGTAGGCCGAGACGGCCTTGGCCACCGTGGCCGAGGCCTTGCCGGCGCGGAAGAACTGGCGGGCGACCTCCTGACCGGCGCCGATCTCGGCGATGGTGCCGAAGATGTGCGGGTTGGAGTTGAGCTGCCAGGCTTTATGGCGGGTGCTGGTGTGTGCGCCGTTCTCTTGCATCACGCACAGATCTAACCAGTCTCGCCGCCCTTGGCAACGGGTTCGACCGGACCCGAGCTAACATCCTGGATCACCAGGCCCGCCAGGACCATGCCAAAGGTGGCCGTCATGTGCACCAGGGAGCCGTTGATGCGGGCCTTGCTGCTGCACCACTCATGGGCCACCGGGAGCTCGGCGTCCGGATCACCGGGGTGCGGGGAGGGCGCCTGTTTCGGGCAGAAGCAGGCCGCGGTGCCGCATCCCTCGTCGGCATCGTCGGTCTGGACGTCCCGCACGGGCTCGTCGCTAAAGACAGTCAAGAAGTCCCCGTCAAACCCCCGTCGCCGAAGCCGGCTCCGCACCAGGCGCGCCAGGCGGCAGTCCCTGGTGTCCCAGATGGACGCCACCTGAACGCGCGTGGGGTCCAGCTTGGAGGCGGCCCCCATGGCGGAGTACAGCCGCGCCCCGGAGGCGTGGGCGGCGCGAATGAGCTCCACCTTGTTGTTCAGGCTGTCGATGGCGTCGATGACGTAATCGTAGGCGCCGAGGTCAAACTCGTCCCGGGTGTCCTCGTCCCAGGGTTTGGGCACGGCCCACAAATCGGCGTCGGGACGGATCTCCAGCAGCCGGTCGCGGAGGGCATAGACTTTCACCTGGCCCACGTTGCCAGCCGTGGCCTGGAGCTGCCGGTTCACGTTCGTGATGCAGATGAGATCGTTGTCCACGAGAGTCAGGTGGCCGACCCCCGTGCGCACGAGGGCCTCGGCGCAGTAGGAGCCCACGCCACCCACGCCAAAGAGAATCACCCGGGCCCGGGCCAGGCGGTCCAAGCCGTCGCTGCCCAGGAGCAGCTCCGTACGATGCATTGTCCGCGGGTGTCTCATCCCTCAGGCTCCTCGCGGCTCGTGCCGCGATCCGGCGCTGGCGGCACGCCGCGCGTGGAACAGAAATGCTAGACGCAGCGGGCACAGGGGTCAAGGCGATGGGCGCAAACGCACAGGCTATCGAAGCTCGTCGAACCCGCCCACCTGGGCATCGGGACAGCCCACGTCGGCCAAGGCCTGGTCCTGGTACGCCTGACAGAGCGACACGGAGAAGCGGTCCCAGTCACGGCACACCGCCAGGGTCGCGGGATCAGCCGTGAGCAGGCTCGGGTGAGCCATGAGGCGCGCGAACTCGTCGACCAGGGGCGCCACGGTGGTGGCGTCGGCGCCTTCGAGCAGGTCCCGGCAGAAATCTTCCGCGGAATACCACGCCTTCACCCGGCCCAGGTCCCGGTGAATCTGGGTCAGCAGCACGTTCCGGGGCCCCTCCCAGAGCTCCATAATAAAGGCGTCCCGGAGCAGGCGTGGCAGGGCGCTGAAATCCTCCATGATGCCATGACCACCATACTGCGAGATGGCAAGGCGCAGCATCTGCGGGGCCTCCCAGGCCACGGTGATCTTCTGGAGCAGAACCAGCTCCCGCAGCCGGAAGCGCCGCTTGCGCTCGACCAGGTCCGAAACGGCCTCGAGCTCTCGAAGGCCGGCGGGCAGCGTCTCTCCGAGGGCGACGTACTCACCGAACATCTTGAACACCCCGGCGGCGCTGCGGCGGGCGAAGGTGGTCAGCTCCGCCAGCTGGTTTTGCACAAAGGGGAACTGCGCCACGGGCATTCCAAAGGCCTTGCGGAACTGGGCGTACCAGGTGGCCTCCCGGGCCGCCCGTAGACCGGCCGCCGCCATGCCAAATGCCACATGCAGCCGCGAGATGGTCAGCGTCACCGCCACCACATTGGTGAGTCCCTTGTCCAGCGGGCCCACCGGATAGGCCACCGCCCCGTCGTAGGTGAGCTCGGCCGTCGGCAGCTCGGCGGTGCCCAGCTTCTGCTTGAGGCGGTCGATGGTGCAGCCATTTCGCACACCGCGCTCACGGTTCCCCTCCAGCCACGCCGGCACCAGGAACACCGCCACCTTGTCCGGTGTCTGGGTCCCCTTGGGCTTGGCCGTGACGAGGGCCAGATCCGCCTGGGTGGCCGAGCAGAAGAACTTCTTGCCGTAGAGGCGCCACACTCCGGCAACCCCGTCGGCGCCGACTTCCTCGGTGAACACCGCCTCCACCAGATTGGAGGCCACGTCACTCCCGCCCTGGATCTCGGTGAGGAACTGCGCACCCACGCCGTATCGTCGCTCGGCGTCCTGGACCACGCCGCGCTGAGCGAACTCCAGCAGCTGCCGCGCCTCGGGCCCCAGGGGGTGCGCAGCGGTGGCGTCAGTGAACTTGCGGGCCAGGGCGATCATCCCGTCGGTACATGCCACCGGGCACATGACGCCGAATTCGCCGTTCTGGTACAACAGGAACATCTTGGAAAAGCGCTGCCAGGGGGAGTTGCGCGACGGATCAAAAAGGCCGAGATCAAACACCTCGCGTTCGAGCCGCTCGGTCTCCGCGCAGCGCTCGATGGCGTCGACACGGTGGTTAAAACCGTCGTAGTGGCGGACCTGGGTGCACTTGATGCGGTTCTCCAAAGAGGCCGCCGCATTCGTCAAATCCCGGTGCTCGAAGGAGACCCGCCGGGACAGCACCCGCAGCTCCTCATCCAACTGCGAGGCCTCATCACCGCAGTAGTGCTTCACCAACGCCTGCAACAGCGGATCGTCGGCGTAGTAGTCGAATGCATCCCGCACCCGCAGGTAGTCGTCAAAAGAGTACGGATTGTTGCGATCACCTTCGGTGTACATGGTTCAGCCTCCTTTGGATCCACCGGCACGGTCATCGCGTACGCTCCGCTCGGAGGGCAGCACGATCTCCGGGATGGACTGCTGTTGTGCATATTCTCGCCAACACGCCCGCCCCAGCCGGTCGTAGTGGCGCATCTGGTCCGCCAGCGCCAGTCGGGGCTTGGCGGCAACGATCTCCTCAGGCAGCAGTGGATCAAACGCCAGCAGGTTGATGGCCTGCCCCCCCACGAGGAAGGACTCCACCAAGCGCCGTTCCGGGTCCAACTTCTGCAGGCCCAGCCCGCTCTGTTTCAGGCGTCGGGTCATGTCGCGATGCGCAGCCCGCAGCGCGGCTCCATCCCAGAGTCCGCGCGCCTCGGCCTCGGTCGCCGCGTCAAACCCGCCGAGGACAAAAACCCGGGATCGCTCATCCAACCCGAGCTCACCCAGTTGCGTGCGCAGCCCAGACACCCCGCCCCGGAGGTTGTCCGGCCGCACCCACAGTCCAGGCTCCAAAGCTTCGAGTCCGAGGAGCTCGAGGGCTCGACGCCGTCGCCGCGCGGGCTGCCGTCCGATGTGCGTGGGCCGCGACAGGTACACGCCAACCCACTCACCACGCCACGCCACCCGGCGCTCCTCAAGGCGCGACCAGGACGCCACGTGGCGCTGCAACGGCCACGCACCGGCGGCCAAAGCGTATCGCCCCCGCCCACTTCGCTCGAGCAGCCCCCGGGCTTGCAAGCGCGCCAGGGCCACCCGAACACTGTTGTCGGTGATGTCAAAAAGCCGCGCCACCACCACCGCTGCCTTGGCCGTGATCGTCTGCTCCGTGGCCGCAAAGACCAGGTCGAGGATCAGCTTTTCCGCAGTAATGCCCACGGGGTTTCATTACACAGCATAGCCTGGTCTGTCAAATCATGTAATATCTTATCGTCACACGATAGCCACAACACCGTGTTACTCTACGGTTGTAACCTGGGAGTCCAAGGACCAGTCAGTGCCGGAACCCACCGACCGCACGCGTGTGCCGCACGCCACAGACATGAATATCGACACGCCGGCCTTGGACGAGGTCGCCGGCCAGTATGCGGCGCTCGAGGCTCGGCTCACCGCGGCCCCGGACTCCGACGCGCGCCTGGCGGTGATCCGGGACTGGGACACGCTGCGCAGCATGCTGGACTCCTGGCGCTCCCTGACCCACCTGAGGTTCAACCAGGACACCGACAATCAAACGTTCCGCGCGGCGCGAAAGCAGTGCGACGAGCTAACCCCGCGGCTCACGCGACTGGATGTTTCGCTCAAGCGCAAGCTGCTGGGGAGCCCCCACCGGTCCGAGCTGGAGCAGCGGTTTGGCGCCCAGGCCTTCGCCCTGTGGGAGTCAGACGTGACCGCCTTCGAGCCGGCCATCGAAGACGACCTCGTCGGAGAAGCCCGCCTCGAGGCCGAGTATGTGGAGCTCCTGGCCGGGGCGCGAATTCGCTTCCGGGGCGAGGATCTGAACCTGCCGGAGATCCGCCGCCATGCCACCGGTGGCGATCGCGACACCCGCCACGAAGCCGAGCTCGCCCGCTGGACCTGGTTCACCGATCACGCGCCGGAGCTGGATCGGATCTTCACTGACCTGGTGCAGCTCCGCACGTCCATGGCAAAAAAGCTCGGCCTCCCCAGCTATGTGGAGCTGGGCTACCGGCGCATGCAGCGCATCGACTACGACGCCGACGACGTGGCCAGATTCCGGACCGAGGTGCGCGAGCATGTGGTGCCCCTGGCGGCGACCCTGCGCCAACGCCAGGCGGCCCGCCTGGGTGTGTCGCGGCTGTGTTTCTGGGACGAGGCCGTGCACGACCCCAAAGGCAACCCCGAACCGCAGGGGGACCACGCCTGGATGCTGGCCCGGGCCCAGGAAACCTTCGACGCCATGCACCCGGACCTGTCTTCCTTCTTCGCCATGATGCAGGATCGAGGTCTGCTCGATCTCCAGGCCCGGGACGGCAAGTCCGACGGCGGCTTCTGCACGGGGTTCCCCATCTGGGGGGTACCCTTCATCTTCGGCAACTTCAACGGCTCCAAGGCCGACGTGGACGTCTTCACCCACGAGAGCGGCCACGCCTTCCAGTTCTATCACTCGCAGAACATGGAGCTGCTGGACTATGTGTGGCCCACCGCGGAGTCCTGCGAGGTGCACTCCATGGGGCTGGAGTTTCTGACCTGGCCGCACATGGAGCGCTTCTTCGGCGACCGGGCCGAACGCTTCCGCCGAAACCACCTCACCGACGCGCTGCTGTTTCTCCCCTACGGCACCGCCGTGGACCACTTCCAGCACCTGGTCTATGAGCGTCCCGAGGCCAGTCCCGACGAGCGGCGGCAGATGTGGCTGGAGATGGAGCGTACCTACCTGCCCTGGAGGCGCTATCGGGACCTGGCCCACCCGGCGGCGGGGGGGGTTTGGCAGCTCCAGCGCCACATCTACATCAACCCGTTTTACTACATCGACTACTGCCTGGCCCAGACCTGCGCCTTGCAGTTCTGGATCCGGTCCCGAGAGGACGCCAGCGCCACCCTGGACGCCTACGTGGCCCTGTGCAAACGCGGCGGGCGCCTGCCCTTCCAAGCCCTGGTGCGATCGGCCGGGCTCTCGTCGCCCTTCGATGAAGGAGTGCTCGAACGGGTCGTAGACCAATCCCAGGCCGCCCTCGAAATCCTGGCCGCCACCTGCTCAAAAGACATCTGCTAAACAGGGTCACGTGGGCCGCGCATCGCCGCCGTCGCAGGGCCGGCGCCCGCTCGGACACATAAATTCCCCCCCGCACCCGATTGCGTTAGTATCCCACGCCAAAGCGCGCGGGTGCGCCCTGGGGACTCCACACATGACAGACCACCTGATCTATCAGAACGACGCCACCGTCTGGATCGAGCGCGGCGATTACAACAACGAAAAGTTCGACCGGCTCGACGCCGTCATCGACAAGAGCGGGTTCCTCGGCAACCTCGAGGACGCCTGGGAAGCCAAGGGTGGCACCAAAGACGAGTTCGCCATCGCCATCAAGCCCAACATCATGACCGCGTCAGTGCACGACGACGAGACGTCCGTCTACACCTGCCCCAAGGCTGTGGAGCACCTCATCGGCCGCATCCACGAGGCCGGCTACCACAGGGTCGCCGTCGTGGAGTCCCAGAACGTCTACAACTACGCCTACACCGGCCGCACCGTGCCTGCCGTGGCCCAGATGTGCGGCTACTCCGGCTGCAACTACGACATCGTCGACCTCACTGACGACATCCAGAAGGACGTCGACTACGGCGGCTGCCTCGGCAAAGGCACCGCCGGCGAGCGCTGGCACTGCGCCGACTACCGCATCTCCTTTGCCAAAAACAAAACCCACTGGCAGTCCGTCTACACCGGGTGTCTCAAAAACGTCTACGGCTGCTTCCCCGAGTGGGACAAGATGAAGCACTACCACGGCACCCCGCAGGAGTGGTGGGCCGTCACCATCCTCTCCCTCGAGCTGGACCCCGTGCACTTCGGCTTCCTGGACGCCTGGGTCAGCGGCGACGGCCTCACAGGCCACGTCTGGGACCCCACGCCCAAGCAGACCCTCACCTGGATCGCCTCCCCCAACATCTTCGCCTTGGACTGGGTGGCGGGCGAAAAGATGGGCTTGAACCCCGTCAAGAGCCCCATGATCGCCCAGGCCCTCGGTGCCTGGGGTCCCATCAAGATCCTTCGCCAGGGCCCCATGGACGTCTACCCGTCCTGGGACAACATCGCCGGATTTGTGCCCCCTATCATCAACACCGTGGAGAAGTTTCATCGCATCGTGCGTGTCATCACGCGCGCCAGCACCACTCCGGGAGATCCCCGCTTCAAGCCCGTCTCCAGGCTTCAGATCTTTTTCGAGCTTCCGCAGGAGCTCATGCGCCTCGGCCAGAAGATGGGCGTCTTTCAGGCCCGCTGGGAAAAATTCGAAGACCAGGTCTTCGACATGACCCCCGACGGCGGCGTCTGTCCCATGCAGCGCCCCTAGTCTTCACCCACAGACCGTCCGCCATCGCTGCCGCAAGGTTCTTGCACGTCTACTCCAGCAGCGACAGCTGCGACTCCCGCTCCGGGTGAAAGACGCCGAGGGTATTCCAGGACTTGCCCCGCCGCACGGAGCCCATGAAGAACAGCGTGTCCATGGAGCGACCACAAAGCGCGTTGAGGAACCTGTCTTTGACGCTTTGGGCCGCCGCGGTGCCATCTCCAAGGCGGCGCTCCTCTTTGAGGTAAAACGCGCCGAGCTCCCAGTCGGTGATCAGGGACCGATGCGGTCGGAGATCCCCTTTGCAGTCGAAGAGGTAGTAGAACTCGAACGGGAGCTTCCGGAAGTACCGCCCACTGCTGTCGAACAACCCCAGCTCGTCCATGAGCTCCAACTGCTGTGGCGACCATTCGCGTGCGACCTTATTGACTTCGATGTCGTACACCCTGGCCGGGCGCACAACTCCCAGGGAACGATGCTCGCTGCCGCCCTGCGCGATCAGCGCCCCCATGGAGCACACCGGCAGCCGGTCGACAAAGTCCTTACGCGCCCGCCAATTGTCCTTTGCCGATAGCGGCTCCCCGCAAACTTCCAGCGTCTCCAAATTCGGGCGCCGGCTCTCGGGGCGCGGGTCGCCTCCGTGGCCCTCGGCCTCGAGCATGACCTCCACCCACTGGTACGGCAGGAGCTCGCGCCGGGGATCAAGCCCGCGATAGTTTATGGGGTACAGTCGAATCCACTCCCCATCCTCGGTGATGCCCGCGGTGCAAACGAGGTCGTCGTACCTTTCACAAGGGTGCGGGTAGGTCTTCACCGTTATCAGGACCCGCGCCTGGTATCCGTATCGCACAGCGCTTCGCTCTCTCGGAGGTCGTACAAATCGAGCCTACATAAAGGCCAACAAGCGCACCAATGTCCAGCTTCTCGTAGCGATCCGGAAATTCCCCCGACGCCTTGGATCGTACGGGTGTCACCCCTGGGCGTTTCCGCTCCACTCCGCCAGCGTCACCACCGTGCGCCAGTTGCGTACCGTGCTCGTGGTCCCGAGGGTTGAATCCAGATACGCATTGCTCAATCTGGTCCGCGCCATGCCGTTGGGGCAATGCAGATACAGCTCGCGCCCGCTGACCACAAACGCATCCCCCGGCGAGCGCTCCGGATCCAGCGCTGCGACCCGGGCCGCCTCCGGCTTCTCCGCCAAAAAGGCCACATGCATGTGCTCGGGGTCCGCCCCACTCTCCAAAAAGGGATTCTCCCGTACCACGGCGGCGAGCTCCGCAGCGGTGCGCATCACCAGCGGGACCGCGAAGCCGCACATTCGCTCAATGGCATCGGCGATGCCCGCCACCTGCCCCTTTGCCAGACTCGCGCCCGCGCGAAACACCACATTGCCACTCTGAATATACGTGCGCACGTCGGCACAGCCCTCCCTCTCGAACAGTCCCACCAGATCCTTCATGAGCAGCTTGTTCTTGCCGCCCACGTTGATCCCCCGCAGCAGCGCAACATAGACCCCCGACTTATTCACCACGGTCATGGCGCGTTTCCGCATGCGGCTAGATTCCCTGGTATCACAGCCCCCGTCAAGAAACCAAATATCCGCATGATTCTTCTGAAGGTCTTGGACAGGGCGCTGTTCACGTGTGTATGATGCCGAAAAACAAGGAGCACGAACCATGACACAGAAGTGTACCTTCGCGTTGGTGTTGGTCGGGATCCCGGCCCTGATGCTGTTGGCAACGCCCGCACCCGCTGGGGCTCGGGCCAAGGTCAAGACCGTGCACCGCACCATCAGTGCCACCACGGCGCACGACTACTGGCTGTTTCACAAGCAGACGAATTTCCAGTATTTCGAAATCATCGATCTGCGATCCCCCAAAGCACACGCCCGCGGCCGCATCCCCGGCGCCAAGAACCTCGAAGCCAACAAACACCTCCGCGGAAAGCTGAACCGGCTGAGCAAAACAAAGGCCTACATGATCTACTGCCGCAATGGAAAAGTCGGCAAGCGCACCATGGCCCTCATGAAAAAGCTCCGCTTCCGCACGGTTTACAACATCCAAGACGGCATCATCGCCTGGAACCGCCGCAAGTACGAAATCAAGCGCGGCACGGGCGACAATTAGACGTCTTGGGCGAGAGTTTTGGGGACGTGGTTAGCTAACTCGCTTTTTATTCAGCCTTCCTGCCGATTAACTGTTTGTTTCTGAGGACCTGGAGCCGCGAATCAGCCGTTTACTCCCCTCAGGGTATCGGGGCGGAGGCAGCCGAATCCATGGCCGCGGCGATGCGGGCGGCGTCGGGCTGCCGGTCCAAGCCAAATTAGTTGGTCCTCACTGCACATCACGGTTATTATTGCGGTCCTAAACCCGGGAGGATGCACTATGAGTGGTTCTGAGCAGGGCTGGGCTCAGCGATTGGCGCGGCGACCGCAGCTGTGGCTGAAGCCGCTGGGGTGTACGGCGATCAAACGCGATATGCACAGTGTAGACGTGGACTGTTCGGCGGAAAAGCTGCGGACCGCATTTCACGAAAAGATGATCGATCCCTCTGCTCGCTTTGGGCTCATTTCGGTGCGGCGGCCCTGCCTGCAGACGGGCAAGCTGTTCAAGGTCGGCAACCGGTTTCAGGGATGCTACAGCCTGAAGGATTCGATTATCCGGGAGCTGCGCAAGTCGATGTTCGGCGGGTTGGAGCCTTGGGTGGACGGGGTCCTGTCGGCCCTGGGTATCCGGCAGCTCATGGGGCTCATCGAGGACAACGTGATGAGCGACTACGGCGAAATCGTGGAGCTTCAGCTAGACACAAAACCCTACCGACTGACGTACGTTTACCTGGTGGGCTCTCCCATCGCGGGCAGCTCGACGTTTGTCATTGAGGATTTGGAGCCGCGGGCGGAGGAGACCTGGACCGGGCCGCGGTCGCGCGTGACGCAGATTTTTCAGTACCAGGAGCTGAACTTCCCTTCGCTGGCGTCGCTGTCCACCTGGGCCCTGAAGATTCACAACGAGGTGGTGTACCAACAGGTCTCTCAGTCCGCCCTGGCCATCGGCCACAAGGTGGTGAAAACTGACATTCCGCCCGAGTATTGGAAACAATGACGGCCCGAAGGTGCAGGTAGCTGAGTCGGATGTCGACCCGCGCCAAATCATTTGAGTTCACCGGAACGGAACGCTTTGAGCTCAAGGAACGCCTGGGTGCCGGCGGCATGGGTGTGGTGTACTCGGCCTACGACAACCTTCACAAGACCAAGGTGGCGCTCAAAACCATTCGCAGCCCGAGCTCGGACCTGCTGCTACGGCTGAAGAACGAGTTCCGGGCCATGCAGGACATCCGCCACCCGAACCTGGTGGGGCTCGGCGAGCTGTTCGAGGAGGGGGGCGCCTGGTTCTTCACCATGGACTTGGTGGAAGGCGTCGACTTTGTCAGCTGGGTGCGCATGCGTGGCGCGCGCCCGATTGAGGCGACGGGGAAAGGCTCGGGAGAGGGGCAGCAGCGCCAGCACATCGAGCGCGCGGCAACCGAGCTCGTCCCCAGCCTGGATCCGCAGGCCGGAATGGACACACGGCACTCATCGGACCCGGGCCACCCCCAACGCCTCGTGTCCACCCAGTCGGGTCAACACCTCGCCGTGCCCGACAGCTCTGGTCACAGCGGCCGTCACAGCCCCGTCCCCGGTTTGGGCTCGGATCCCCATCGTATTCCAGGTCTGGGCTCGAGCGGCAATCTCATCCCCGGACTGGGCTCGGGACCGTCTTCGGACGCCGCTGCGAAGGCAAAGAACCGCCTCAGCTCGGGACCGCTGGCGGGCCTCGGTCCGCGCGCACAAGGGCCCCTCGCCAGGATCCAGTCGGGCGTCGGGGTGACTTTCGATGAGGAGCGGCTCCGAGCCGGCATCGTACAGCTCGCCGAGGGTCTCATGGCCCTGCACGACAGCCGCCGGGTGCACCGGGACATCAAGCCGTCCAACATACTCGTCACCCGCGAGGGCAAAGTGGTCCTCCTGGACTTCGGCTTGGTGCGCGAAAGGGACGCGGAGTTCTCCACAGGTCCCTTCCCCGTGGGCACGGCCGCCTATATGGCCCCTGAGCAGGCGGCGTCTCGCGAGGTGGGGCCGCCGGCGGACTGGTACGCCATGGGTGTGCTTGTGTACGAGTGCCTCACCGGGCAACTCCCCTTCACCGGCGCGCCCCTGCAGATCATGATGGAAAAGCAGACCGACGATCCACCGCGACCGTCGGCCATTACGCCCGACGTGCCCACCGACCTGGACGCCCTGTGCTCCGCCTTGATGCAGTATGAGCCAGAAACGCGTCCCACGGGCCACAAGGTCCTACAGCTGTTCGGCAGCGAAGACGGCTCGGTGCCCCGACGCCGAATGTCAACGACGCCCAGCCGGCGCAACATCTTTGTGGGCCGAGAGCGGGAGCTGACGGTCCTGCGGCAGGTCTACGAGGATGACAAGTCCGCCGGCCCGGTGGCGGTGCTATTACACGGCCCTTCCGGCGTGGGCAAGAGCGAGCTCCAGCGGCAGTTCGTGCGCCAGCTCCGGGCGCAGGAACCGCGGCTCATCCCGCTGGTGGGCCGCTGCCTGGAGCACGAGCTGGTGCCCTACAAGGCGCTGGACGGCGTGGTGGACTCCCTCAGCGAGACCCTCGGGCGGATGAAAAAGGACCAGGTACTCCAGGTCCTGCCCCGGCACGCCGACGTGCTGGCCCGGGTGTTCCCGGTGCTCGAGCGGGTGGTTGTCTCCTATCAGATCACCCGCATCCGCCAGGAGTCCCTGGAGCCGCACGAGGCGCGATCCATGGCCTTCCGCGCCCTCAAGGCCCTGCTGGCCCACCTCGCTGACATTTACCCCGTGCTGGTCGTCATCGACGATCTTCAGTGGGCCGACGCCGACTCCAAAACCCTGCTCGACGCCCTGTTGACCGGGCCGGACGCCCCAGCCTTCACGCTGCTGGCCACCCTGCGCACGCCTTCGGACAAAAACGAAGCGCGACAGCTCGTGGCCGACAGCGAGAAGATCTTCCCCTGCCGCACCGAGCGCATTGCGCTGGCGGGGCTGGCCGATTCCGAGACCCGGGAGCTCGCCACCCGCCTGCTCACCCTCGGCACTGACGACCCGGCTCAGGAAACCGCCCGGGCGGACATGATCACCGCCGAGGCCCAGGGCCACCCGCTCTTTGTGCACGAGCTGGTGCGCCACGCCCACAGCCTGGACGCTGATCAACAGGAACATCGCGGCCAACTCCTGCGACTGGACGACGCCATCTTCGCGCGCGTCAGCGATCTCGACCGGCCCCTGCGCGAGCTGGTGGAGGTGGTGTCCCTGGCCGGGCGCCCCCTGCCGCAGGAGGTCGTGATGCACGCCACGGAGCAGGAGCCCGGCGACCTCGCCCGGAACCTCTCAATGCTGCGGGTGGGCAACCTGGTGCGCACCGGGGGCGCAAAGGCAGGCGGCGTGCTCGAGCCCTACCACGACCGCGTCCGTGAGGCGGTGACCGCGCGGCTCGCCGACACCGTGCGCCAGGGCTGGCACAAAAAGCTCGCCATCTCCCTCGAGGCGCTGGGCTACACCGAGCCCGAGCTCATGGCCTTCCATCTCGAGGGTGCCGGTGAAGTGGAACGCGCCGCGCAATTTGCCGGCGAGGCCGCCAAGCAGGCCACCGAGGCCCTGGCCTTCGGGCGCGCGGCCCGCCTCTACCGGCTGGCGCTGGCCAACTGGCCCCAAGACGAGGACGAGACACGACGCCAGCTCTGGATCCATCTGGGTGAGGCCCTGGCCGCCATGGGCCATTCCGCCGAGGCGGCCGACGCCTATCTGCAGGCAGTACCCGGCGCCAAGCGCGCCGAGGCCATGGAGCTCGAGTGCCTCGTGGCCAGCCAACTCCTGCGGGGCGGGCACGTGCCCGAGGGGCTCGCGGCCATGAAAAAGGTCAGTGCTGCCTTGGGCTTGCGGCTGCCCAAGACCAGCTTCGGCGCCATTGCCTCACTGTTACTGGGACGCCTGCAGATCCGCTTACGCGGCACGCGCTTTCGCAAGCGGGACGAGTCCCAGGTCTCCGCCGAGGCCCTGGTGCGCGTGGACATCAACCACCGCATGGCCACCAGCCTCGGTGGGATCGACCAGATCCGCGGGGCGGATTTCTCCACACGGTTTACCATCGCCGCGTTGAACCTGGGCGAGCCCCGGCGCATCTGCAACGCCCTCACCACCGAGGCCGCGTACATGGCCGGTTTCGGACAGGGAGACTCCCGGTACACGCGCAAGCTGCTCAGGGCCGCCGAGGCCCTCCACCAGGAAAAGAAGGATCCCGCGGTCCAGTGCTACCTCCAGAGCGTCAAAATGCTCAAGGCCTTCATGGTGGGCGACTGGCAGGAGGCCCACAACTTCGCGGTGGACACCGAGACCCTGAGCCTCAAGCAGCGGGGCATGGCCTACGAGCGAGGCCTGGCGCGATTCTTCCAGATCTGCACCCTCTGGTATCTCGGGGAGCTCGCGGAGCTGGAACGGCGGGTGCCCGAAATGGCCCAGGACGCGCAAAGCCGCGGGGACCTGTACGCCGGCTCCGGCCTGGTGCTGGGGCTCATGAATGTCGTATTCCTGAACCGGGAGGGTCCAGAGGCCGCCCGCCAGCGCATCGACGCCATGATGGAATCCTGGCCCCTGAATGACTACCAGCTCCAGCACTATGACGCGCTCCTCGCCCGCACCCAGATCGACCTGTATCTCGGCAAGGGCCAGCGCGCCCTGGACCGCGTGGAGAACGACTGGAAGCCCCTGCGAAAGTCCTATCTGCTCACGGTGCCGGCCGTTAAAAGCGAGGCCCTGCACCTGCGCGCCCGCGCGCTGCTCGCCGCCGCCGCGGAGATCTCCCAGGCGGAGCGGTCAGATCGGTCGTCGCTACTGCGGCGCGTCGACAAGGACGCCCGCCGCCTCGAGAAGACCGGGCTCGTCTGGGCGTCGGCTTTTGCCGAGCTCCTGCGTGCCAGCGCTGAGGAGCTGCGGGACAACCGTCACGCCGCCATCGCCGGCCTTGAACGATCCATCGACCACTTGAAGACAGTCGATGCGCACCTGTACCGCGCCGCCGCCCGCCGGCAGCTCGGCAAGCTTCTGGCCACCGAGGGCAGCGACGACGCTGAGGCCGGCCAGCGCCATCTTGCCGCCGGTACCAAGGCCATGGAGCTGCAAGGCGTCGCCGATCCCGATCGTTTCACCGCCATGATCGCGCCAGGGTTCCCGACCTGATCGGCGCTGCTGCCCCGGAGCCACACCATGAAGCTCGCCATCGCCTCGGACATCCACCTCGGTGACCCCGAATGTGTCATGGTGGATCTGGACGCCAGCAGTCCCACGGGGTGGCGACTGGGCGCTTTCTACGAAAA
>Ga0180009_10002661_pt1 | contig 20876 bp, 20 predicted proteins | sample OS_PC_MetaG_FD_123537 | JGI IMG/M metagenome (GOLD analysis project Ga0180009, IMG submission 123537) | Groundwater microbial communities from the Aspo Hard Rock Laboratory (HRL) deep subsurface site, Sweden - OS_PC_MetaG | ecosystem: Environmental > Aquatic > Deep subsurface > Groundwater...
CGGTGGGTACTATGCCCGGGGATACGATTGCGAGACCCTTGAGAGCGCCTTCGAACGAGGACGAGAAGCGATGCGGCTCAAGATGGCCGAAGTGGAATGACCAACGGAGGCCGCCGGTGCATGACTGGCACAAGGGAGGCAAGGATGAGTAAGGTAGACGATGTGGAAAGGGTGGCTCGCCAGCACGGAGAGGCGACTTTTCGTTTGGCCCTGTCTAGGGCCGTGGTGGCTACGACCGAGAAGGACCACAACGGGGACATCATCGAGACGGAGTTGGAGCTGGAGGACCGTGTCCGTGTGCTGCTGGACAAGTGGTGCAGCAACGTGGTGCTGGCGAAGCAAGCCGAGCGCATCGCCCGGATCGAGGAGCTGTGCGAGCAGCTGCGGAGGATGTGGGTGTGACCGATCACCTAATCTGCACCACCCACCACCTGACTCTCGCCGAGGCTGCGTGCGCTCGCTACTGGTCGGTAGCCCACCAGGGGTGCGCCGACTGCGATGTCGGGGCGGGGCATGCCGGCCGGCTCGGGGTGCATCGGGTGGCCGAGCCCTGTGCATGGCCCGGATGCTCCGTGCTCGTCGGCCCCCGGCCGGGCGTCTACTGCCCGGTGCACGACACGTGGCCGATGCGGCAGGCTCTCATACAGGAAGGACGATGACTGAAATGATGTGCCAGGTGTGCCCCGTCGGCGTAGAGCGTGACAGGGCATATGCCCAGATCGCCGATCTGGAGGCGGAGGTCCGGGCATGGAAGGCCCGCGCTGCCGAGCACAGGTCGGCTTGTGCCGCCGCGTTGGTGCGGTTGCAGGAGAGCGACCTGAAGCGGGCGCTGGCAGAAGCGGACGCCGTCGACGTCAGGACCAGGCTCGGCGCGGCCCAGGCTGACCTGGACGCCAGGCTGGATCAGCGGAAGCTGGTAGAGGCGCAGAAGGACGCCGAGACAGCATGGGCGGCGGTCAAGGATTGGATCAACGTCGTCAACGGGATCGGCCGCATGGTCGGCCTGGAAGACCTCGACGAGAACGGCGGTAGTGTCACCGATATTCAGGACAGGGTTCGGAGGAAGGCACACGCTGCTGGCTACACCGAGTAGGAGGTTCAGACGAGCGACAGCACCCCCAAGATTCCCATGTGGGACCTCATCGGCGCCCATAGGGCGCAGATCGCGGCACGCCTGGATAGGGAAGGATGCAGAATGAGCAGCTCATCCGAGATCGCGTTCGATGATCTCGCCCTCTCCTTCGATGAGGGGGGATGGCTGATCCACACCCGCAGCGGAGAACTGTCGGGGCGAGCGGAGACCATCCACGAGGCACGATCTGCCGGGCTCGAGGCACTCGCCTCCATCCTCCGGGAGCGACGCGATCAGGCTGCGGCAGCGTTGGAAGAGGTGCTGGGGAGATCCTATACAGGACTTGAACCATTATGATCTTGGTTGACACAACGGCTGCCTGCTTCCCACCCAAAGGGAAGTTTCACGGTCCGCTTGCACGGATCGTCAGAGCTTCTCTGGCAGTGAGCTGTCACCACGAAGGCCGTGGCCAGTTGCTTCAGATTCTCTGCGGCGTTCTGATCTCTGTCATGCCCTGTTCCGCAGGATGCACAGGTCCATCGGCGGTCGCCGAGTGTGAGATCGGAATTGACGGCGCCACAGGTAGAGCATCTTTTGCTCGACGGGAACCACCGGTCGGCAACAACGACCGTGCTTCCCGCCAGCGGAGCTTTGTAGGTCAATTCTCGGCTCACCTCGGCCATCGCAGCATCCATGACGGACTTGGCAAGCCTGGAACGAGCCATGCCCTTGACGTTCAGGTCCTCGATTCCGATCACACGGAACCTGCTCACGAGATCCGTGGTGAGCTTGTGGGTTACGTCCCGGCGGATGTTGGCGATCCGTTCGTGGAGCTTCGCCAGCTTCGTCTTGGTCTTCTGCCTGTTCTTTCCTCCTTTGGTTCGGCGAGACTGCTCCTTGTTGAGCCGGCGCAGCTTGGCTTCGTATCTGCGCAGGGACCTTGGTGCTTCGATTCGCTCCCCGGTAGAGAGGATGGCGCCGTCAAGGTTCAATTTCGGATCCTTTTGGTTAACTCAACCCAACTGGTTGAAAACGTTGGCGAACAAAAAGTTCGCAGGAAAGGGTAAACGCCATGGTTCGGAGCGCGTTGGGTAAAGCGGAGGAGGTGCTCGATGCAAGCTAAGGTCTACGTCTACGGGCTCCGACCCCCGACGCACGAGGCAGAGCGGGTAGCGGAGCAGCTGCATCTGGCGCATCGCTACCGCAACGATCTGGTGGCGATTGAGCGCAAGCGCAGGGAGCGTGTCGCTGCGCTGCTGTCCGCCTCTGGGTTGAGCGCTCACGAGGAGCGGCTGGAGGCTGCCGAGCAGGTGCTGGAGGCCGCGCTCTCCTCCCTCCGTGCTGTCCGACAGGCTGCCTGCAAGCGGGCGGAGACCTCGGAGCAGCGGGAAGCAGTGAAGGCGGCCCGTGCAGACGTGAAGGCTTTTCGAGAGCAGCTCAAGGAGGAGAGGAAGCAGCTCCGTCCGACCCTCTCCGCCGAGACTGAAACCATCAACGACGGGGCCGCCGATGAGCGCAGGGCGGCTCGGGCGGTGTGTGGGGTCTACTGGGGGACCTACCTGCTGATCGAGCAGGCGGACGAACAGGCTCGCAAGTCCCCCACGCCTCCACAATTCCAGCGCTGGACGGGAGAAGGGGCTGTTGGGGTGCAGCTCCAGGGTGGTCTGGACACGGATACCGTTTTCGGGGCCGACACCCGGCTCCAGATTGATCCCGTGCCGCCAACGGCATGGGACAGGAGGCGATCTCCTGAGCGGCGCACCCGGGTCCGGCTCCGGGTCGGCTCCGACGGCAGGGCGCCGATCTGGGCCGAATGGCCCGTGACCCTGCATCGGCCGCTGCCCACCGGGGAGATCGTGTGGGCAAAAGTGCTTCGCCAACGGGTCGAGGCGAAGTCGGAATGGGGGCTGCACCTGACGATCCGCGTGGAGGACCCCACGCCGACGGCGAGGAGTGGAGCGGTTGGCGTAGATCTCGGATGGCGGCTCCGGGAGGATGGGCTGCGCTCCGGATACTGGGTCGGGTCTGATGGGGAGCACGGGGAGATCCTCGTGGACCAGCGGACGCTGGACCGGCTGCAGAAGGTCAAGAGCCTTTGCTCCATCCGGGACCGCAACCTTGACGAGCTGCGCCCGTGGCTCGCTGAGTGGCTGCGGGCGCGGCGTGCGGGCCTCCCGGAGTGGCTGCGGGAGCGCACGCAGTACCTCCACACGTGGAAAGCCCCCCGAAAGTTCAACGCGTTGTCCGTTGCGTGGAGGGCCCAGCGCTTTCCTGGCGACGGGGAAGCGGTTGAGCGGCTGGAGGCGTGGCGGAAGCAGGATAAACACCTCTGGACGTGGGAGACGCACCAGAGGGAGCGCACGCTGCGCTGCCGGCGGGAGGGGTATCGTCTCCTGGCAGCCACGCTGGCAGAGCGGTACGGAGTGCTCGTGCTGGAGGACCTCGATCTGCGGGTATTCCAGCAGCGCCGGCCGGCGGAGGCCGAGCAGGGGGAGTGCCAGCCGGCGCGCAGCCAACAGCCAGTTGCTGCCACAAGCATCTTGCGCTCGTGCCTGATCAACGCGTTCGAGGCTGTGGGCGGCCGGGTCGTCAAGCTCGATCCGGCCGGCACCACCAAGGAGTGCTGGCTCTGCGGAGGCACCGCGTGGTCGGTCCAAGCAGAGGAGAGCGTGGACCGCACCTGTCGGGAATGCGCGGCCCTGGTGGACCAGGACGAGAACGCCGGGCGCGTGCTGCTGGCTCGTTTCGAGCGGTCCGGTGGTATCGCTGGGAGTGCAGATCCGGATACCAGCAAATCCGGGCAGCTGCGAGTATCCGGAGGTCGTTGGCAGCGGCGAAAGGAGAGGTGCTCGAAAAGCGGCACGCAGGATTGCACGGCATGAGGGTCTGTGGTACGGTGGGTATCAATGCCTGCTCAAGGGCTTTGTGCTTGAGACGCCCACAAAACCTGGAGGATGCCCTCGCCCTGATCGAGTATCAATGCCTGCTCAAGGGCTTTGTGCTTGAGACCCCGATTCCCAGACAACCCCCACAGACGTTTCCACCGTATCAATGCCTGCTCAAGGGCTTTGTGCTTGAGACAACAACGCCGCTCTTTACCTTGGGCATTGGGTGGGTGTATCAATGCCTGCTCAAGGGCTTTGTGCTTGAGACGGAGTAGGAATAGGACTCCTGCCGTGCCGTTCCTCGGCGTATCAATGCCTGCTCAAGAGCTTTGTGCTTGAGACCAGGTCGATCGATGGTGGCTCGCCGCCGCTGGGTGGCCGGTATCAATGCCTGCTCAAGGGCTTTGTGCTTGAGACGACGGAGGCGACCCGATCCCCTTGCGATCCGGCTCCACCGTATCAACGCCTGCTCAAGGGCTTTGTACTTGAGACGCGTGCTCCCGGAGACGGTCGAGGCCGAAGCGATCAACGTATCAACGCCTGCTCAGGGGCTTTGTGCTTGAGACCGAGAGCATCCTCTTGCGGCACACGCGGAAAGGTATCAACGCCTGCTCAAGGGCTTTGTGCTTGAGACGAGACCACTCCCTGATCTGACGCAGTGTCCGGTCCGCCAGGAAGCTAGTGGCTGAGTGTGCTCACCTGGAACGCGAACGACAACGATGCGAAGCTCATCGCCCCCAACATTGCTCCACCGGCCCCGGCGGTGTTGTCCGGCTGTACAAGCAACGAGTAGTCGTAGAGCGAATGGTCAATCGTCTCTCCTCCAACCCAGACGGTGCTCACGTAGCGATACGTATCCACACCCCCGGCGCTCAGATCGAACTGCGCGTAGGCGATGCGGACGCTGAACCCGGTAGATCGCTCCACTCGGATGATCGCGACGGCGAGTCGCTGGGTCCCCGCCCCTCTCCAAGCTGCGCCTAAATCCGTCTCGGCCCGGAGCCACAACGCGTCCCCGTTGACTATAATCGCCTTGTTCGGCAGCCACGCGAGGCTTGCTCCAAGCCGGGAGACTGCCAGCGTCGTTGGCGGAGACGCGCCATCGGTGATTCTTCCTGCCACAGGTAACTGGATGCCCCAACCACCCGTCTCTAGCTGGAGTCCCGCAGCTGCGTCGGTGATAACCCGGTACCACTTGTCGTTGGAAGGGAAAGCGACACCGATCGTAATCCCTTTCTCTGTCAGGACAATCGTGGGTACGACGCCGGTGAAGTCCACCGGAAGGAAGTCCATCGCTGACAGGCTCCTCCACACCGTCTTGTTGGGTGAGTAGGAGTAGGTGCCAGCCGTCCGGAACCCCCCCGCCGGATCCACAGCAACCGCGAACCCCGTTCCATACAGCGCCAGGACGGTGTTGATCCCCCCTCCTCCGTCCCCCACCTCGAACAGTAGAGAGCGAGCTGGATCCGTCGCCGCCCCGTGCGCCGCAATGGCAAAATCTGGTGAGAGCAGCCACCCCGCCCCAGCGCCCATCTCCCCGAACCGTAGGTACGCGGCCTCCCCCGCGGCCAGCGGCGCCCCTGGCCCGTTGGGGCCGGAGATCACGATCCCCCCGGGAGAGCCCGCGGCATCGAGCTTCAGCGCTACCAAGGAGCCCGCGCCACCGCTGCCGAAGAACGACAGCCAGCGATCCGCGCCGCTCTTCTGCACCCAGAAGGTCAGCCCGGCCTGGTCCTGCAACCCAAGCTCAACAGCCCCACCCGGGATAGTGGAGACCAGCCGCGTCTGTGTCCGGTGGTGCCCCTCCGCCGCTCCGCCGATTCCCTCGTACCAGTGGTCCGTGCCCAGACTGTCCAGCGTGGGCAGCACCCCGTTGATCACGCTCCACGCCCGATTGGCGCCGCCCAAGATGTCTTCGATCTGCCGGCGACAGAAGCGAACGAACGTGGACAGGTCCTTGACCCCGTGCGTGCCCCTGGCAGCGTTGCGATCGTTGGCGCCGTCTCCCCAGCCCGGCTCCCACGCAACGGCGGCGTCCGCATCGCCCTCGAAGAGCATGGGGCGCCGATCCGTGTACCCCGTGATCACGTTGATGGCGTTCAGTGTCACCGAGGCGATCAGGAGACCTCCCCCCCACGGGGGAGCAGCACCGGTCGCTACCGCGCCCAGCTCCATGATCGCCTGGTCGTCCATGTCCTTCGTTTGGCTGTTTTCCGTCGTCGTCGTGGCGTTCCAGTAGGCGCGGGCGCCGGGGTTCGTCGGCGAGACGAGCCAGCGCACGTAAATGTCGTATGTTCCGACACCAAGCGAGAACGAGGCAGTTGCCAGCGTGATTGCCATCGTGCCGGCCTCGTCCTCCGCCGTCTGCCCGGGATACACGACGCCGTCAGCAACCTCGGCCAGGATCGCCCGGGCGGTCGTCGTTGGCACCCGAATCGAGACAGTCGCGGTGCCAACGCACGCCGGGTCCACATCGAAGTCGGACAGGACGAAGCCCGCGATCTCCGCCGCCGCCCCGGGCATGGGGTGGGGCAGGATCAGCGCCTTCTGCGCTCGCTGCAACTCCCGGACGGAGTAGGCAATCGCACGCAGATAGTCGGGCAGGTCCACCCGGAGCCAGGAGTATGCTTTGGGCCGATCGGCCATGATCCTACCTCACAGGGTGCCGATTCGCACCCGTACACCGGCCGGGACGAACTCCTCGAGCGCATCCCGAAGCCACGAGTCGTCGTCGGACAGGTACAGCGGCCAGTAAAGCCCGGCCGGGTCGTTGGACGCTGCCGGAGACGGCAGCAGCGAGCACGAGCGCACCGCGCTGTAGTCTACCAGAACGGCGGTGATCGCCCCCGGGAGTGCTGTTGCCAGCGTGATCACCGAGCCTACCGCTGTCCCCCGGGGGAGACTCCAGTTCAGAGCCGCCTCGACTGGGAAGTTCGGCAGGAATCGCCAGGCTACGCCGGCAGTTGCGCCCGGCCATACGACACCCACCCGGACCTTGCGCCGGTCGATGAACGCCGTGATCGTCCGTGTTGCCGGCGCCCACGCGGGGCCGGACAGGATCTCGATCTGCCGGCCCACATCCCGAGGAGCGAACGGGCATGCATCCCAGGGGGTGCCGGTCCCGATCCAGAACTCGTCGAGCGAGCCGACATCCACCGTGCCGTCTTCCTGGTCGTCGCCGACCACGGTGATGGCGCCAATACCGACGAAGGTGTCGACGAGCCAGGCGCCATCCGTCTGCGGGTTGACGGAGCCGGAGATCACGATGTGCTTCCCGGCATCGCCGGCCACGAATAGGTTACCAGCGGACGTGACGGCTGCGCCGTTCACCCCGCCATCGGCCGCTGCGTACAGGTTGAGGTAGTTCGTCCCGGCCCGGCCCGGATCCGTCGCCAGATACACCCCGTAGGGGAGCAGCACCGGGTACGTCGTCGGCACGGACAACGCGGTCGTGCTGTTCTGCGCCTCTCCTCCGCAGAGGTATGAGCGCCCCAGCTCCGTCGTTGACAGCGCCAGGGCGCCGAGCGCGACCCAGACGGTGCAGGGGTTGCCGCCGGAGCAAGGTGTGCGGATGGCGTTGCCAAACGCGTCCACCGTCTCCACGAAATCAACCAGATCCTCAACTATTTCGGGGGGCGAGCCGTCGTACACCTCGAACAGCAGCCGCTCCACCGAGTACAGCGTCCCGCGAGGCGACAGCGCCGAACCACGGATCGCCCGCCTGTAGTAGTAGTCCGACAGCCCGTGGGGGCGAGGATACGCGCCCCAGCGACGGCCTACGGCGGTCAGGTACTCCGCCTCTGCCGAGTCTACCAGGAGGGACGAGCGGGTCAGGTCCATCCCCGTAGTCTCCGGGGAGATCCCGGCGACCGTCTCGCCCACCTCGTGATCCTCGGTGCAGGCAGCGTCAAGGAAGAAGAAGTTGCAGACCGAATCGCAGTTGTACCCAACCCAGGCGAGCGGGGGCAGGATCCCCACGACCGGGGCAGAATACGCCACCACCTCGTTGGATAGCGCCAGCTCGCCAGGAGCAGGGAAGCGGTAGGTCCCCTCGACGACGACGAGCTGATCCCCTCGGTGAAGCGCCCCGGCCACTTTCGAGATCCGGCCAGCGGACAGGTAAATCCGCTCCGGATCCGTCCCGTCCGTGTCCGACACGGTGATCGTGCCGGCGCAGACGAGATCGAGCTCCACCCGGTCCACCGTCGACCAGAAGAGCGCCCCGGTGACGGGAACGAGCCCGTTCAGAGCAAGCGCTTCAGTCTGCGCCACCCCCACGAGATCGAGCCCGGAGATCGTCGCCACCTGGCCGACATCCCCACCGGCGTTGGATACCACCCGGACGGCGGATCCGGATGTGAACGGGGCGGGAGCAAGGCGTGTGAGCAAACGGGAATCCGCCTCCAGCAGGCCGGCAGCAATTCCGTGGAGCAGCGCGTCGAGCGCCGGGATGTTCTCGCCAGCGGTGCTCACGACCACACGAGTCTCCTGCGCCACCTGGGTTGGGCCCACAGCAGCCGCAGGGTACGGCGGGGTCGGGAACATTCGGCGGAGCCCGTGGAGCCGGGTCCACCAATCCCGACGGACCGACTCTATCGCGGCCGGCTGTATCACCTCCGGGGTCCCCACCACGGTGACCGACAGGTCGTGGAATCCGATCGGCGTCTGAGGGCAAACGCAGCGGATCGTCGTGCCGTCCGAAGATGTCACCGGCCAGTGGCCGGAGCCCGGATCCCCGCCAACCGCGTCCACGCCGCCACACGCACGAGGAAGGGGCGCGTTCGCCCCGCCAATCGTGACGATCGCGCGGCGGTTGGGGAGGAAGATCCCGGAGATTTCGAGGATGATCCCCCCCTCATCCGGCACCTGGTAGGGCAGCGCGGCAAGCGCGCCGCCTCCGAGCCCCCAACCCCCACCTCCCCAGGGTATGCCGCCCCACCCTACCATCGGCTACTCGGCCTGGTCGACCGCTTCCCGGGGAGGATCCCCTTCGAGCGTCAGGTGGCGAGCTGGCGGAGAGATTGCCTTCCTCTGAATCGTCCCGTCTGCCAGCAGCTGGTCCCCCGGGAGCATCCCGTGGCGGAGCTTGACGTTCTCCTGGAGCAGGGACAGCGTCTCCTTTTTCGCCCGCAGCAGCAGGCTCAGGGTGGCCAGCTGCGTTTCCAGCCCGATCGTCTCGGTCTCCAGATTCCTCATCCGATCCAACACGTCCTTCGCGACTCGCTCTTCCATGGCTTCCTCCGATCAATCCCCCAGCTGGAGTTCAGTATATGTGAACTTGGCGTACCCGGAGTAGAAAGCGTCGTTGTTGTTTCCTGATTCAAGAAGTATCCAATACACCGGCTGCGCGGTCACAGCGGCAGTTGCCTTTGGTACCACGATTGCCAAGCCGGAGACGGAGATGTCCCCCTCTCCGATCGCGGCCAGCTTTGTCGGCCCGGCCAACAGCGTCTGCGTGTCTCCGGAAGCCGCGCCAGAAACGGCGTCGTGCTTGAATACGTACATATTCAGCGCGGGCACGCCAACCGAAGCGTCGAAAACATGCACGGAAACAGCGTCCAGAGTTGCCCCGGGCGGGATGTGCAAGGGAATCGCCACGTACAGTGATCCAGCGGGCGCCGTCCAACAGCAGGAGGGACCGGTGATCAAAAGGATCGTTTGGTTCCACCCACCAGCCCCGGATGCTGTCGCCACGTCTGCGTAGCCGAACAGCACGTATCCCGCAAACGCCGCGTCTCCCGCCCCGAGCCCCACCGAATAGGCCGGCGTGTCCTGCGACGTCGCCCGGGCATGGAACCCGGCCACGGTTGCCGTAGCGCCGAGCGTTGCTCCGGTCAGATCGGAGACGAAGCTGCGCGCCACGGCGCCGTTATTGACCGTCAGCGCGGTGCCATCGGCGCGGTAGCCACTGAACACGTTGGGCGCGGCGATTGTGGTACCGGCTGCCACAATCTGATCGAAGCCAGCCGCATCGGCAACGGCGCCGATCCCCTGGAGCAGGCCAAGGTTGTCGACGATTCTCCCATCCTGTCCGATCGTCAGGGCGGTGTTCGCGCCGTTCCACAGGCGGAGGAAGTGCGCCGGGAGCGCCCCGAAGGCGAGGGCGTTGACGTCCAACGCGTACTCGCCCGTCGTGATGTACGATTGCGAGACGAGCTTCCCCTCGTTGTCCATGATGAGCCAGGCACCGGCGCCCAGGCGGGCAGTGCTGTCCTGCATGCGGAAGATGTTGGTGGTGTAGCCCCGGAGATCGGCGTCAAACCCGGTAGTCTTGCTCCCTACGGCCGAGATGCCCCGGACGTCGAACGCCCCGTCGAAATCGGACCAGATGCGCGCGCTGGACGCCAGATCTGACAGTAGGAGCAGCGTCCCGATACCACTCATCTTGTTTCCGGCAATCACGTTTCCATCGGCCGGAGCCAGGACGTGCACCGCTCCGTCCGGAGCAATCCAGCAGTTCCCCGTGGTTGCTGTATCTCGGAAATCGGCAATCCTGGCGGCCACCCCCTTTGCGTCGACAGAGATACCCGTGACCGCCGATTTGCTCCGGCTCGTGATCGCCCCCGTCGCCCCCATCACCAAGTCGATCGGATCTCCACCCGATCCAAGCGAATCCTGCAACCGGAGGAGCGCCGTGGTGTATCCCTGCGCGTCGAGATCGAACGCGCGAACCGGGCTCCCGGCAGCGAAGATCGCGGTGGCCGTCAGGGACGAATCCTTGTTGGCGATCAGACTCGTCCCGGCGATTGAATCCTGTAGCCGGAGATGTGGACCCACGCCGGCCGAGTTGAGATCGATCCCATACTCTCCGGCGCCGAGCACGGGAGTCAGGGCGATCCGGCCATCGTCGTAGAACTGCGCCCGGGCAACGGCACCGTTGTCGGCGATCTGGAACAAAACCCCGGTGACAGCAGCATCCGCCTGGAAGTTGATCACCCCGCCCACGCCCGGATCGATCAGGATCCTCGGGGTCGGGGCGCTATCGTCGTACGCGGCCTGGAGCGTGCGCCCCACCATCAGGCGGTTCAGCGCGTCGTTCATCCCGGAGACCCAATCGGCCCACCCGTCGGCGCCCCCCTGCAGCCCTTCGCCAGGGGCGGGGATCACAAGGGCGACGCCAACCGTCCGGACGCGGATGACGATCTCGTCCACCTCGGCATCCGTCTGCCAATCGCCGGCTGCGCCGTTGACCGCGAGGCGGAGCCAGTAGGTTCCAGCGATGTCCAGCGGCCCGTACGTAGGCGCGGCCACCGCAGGATCGGACAGCACCGCGGTGGTACCCGGAGGCGCGTCCACAACGGTCCAGGTCCAGGTCACCACGCCGACGTCGTTGAGGTTCGTCAGATTGACGTTCGCCAGCAGCGCCTTGACGTTGGCCGGTCTTCCGGCAGCAGCATCAACGTAGATTTCAGCCGTCGCCATCTTGTACCCCTGCTAGGAGATCGTCACCAATCCCGGTCCCGTTGTTGCCTTTTGCCAATCCGGGATCGCCCGGTTCGCTGTCGGAGTAGTCACGGACACGTCGATCACGTCGTCCACCGCCATAATCTCCTCGATGATCTGCGCGTAGATCACATCCTCGCCGATCCCAAGCCCGGAGAGGTACGCCTGGACCGCCGAGGTTGCCGACGCGATCGCGGTCGCCTCGTTCTTGCCAGGCGCCACGGTCAGATCGGCCACAACGGTGATCGGCACGTACGAGGGGTTGCGGACGAAGACGATGTCCCCGGAGCCGCGACGCCCGGGCCAGTTATCCCGATCTGTCTCGTCGCCTTCGATCGCGTACTGCACCGCCCGGACCAGATCGAGGAAGCAGGTGTAGTCCGCTGTCACCTGCTGCCCGGCAACCAGCGCTGCTGACAGCGTGAACCAACCGTTGGATCGGTTTATCCGGTAGCCCGTCCCTTCGATCAGCGGGGCACCGTCGACGGAGATGGTTGTCACCGCCGCCGGGGTGATCGGCCAGAAGGGGAGGCGCAGGCGGCGCTCCCCGCCGGTAGCCGCTGCAAGCACGATCTGCCCGACAACCGCCAGGTACCGCTGCGCCGCCGCCACACCTGCGAAGCCGGTCCCGTCGTCGATGTACAGCGTGGACACGCCTGGGATTGCGTCGTCCTCGACGATCCGGGAGTAGACGCAGCGGCGCACTGTCGCCGTCGTCGTCTCGAAGACCTTGACCGCCGTTCCGGCCACGCCGTCCGCGTGTGCCGCCACACCAATGGATCGAGCGAAGATCTCCAACGCCCAAGGGGTACAGGAGGCCAGGGCCCAAAGGTACTGCCAGATCCGGGAACGGAACTCGGCATCGGTCTCCTCGTCAAGCCCGTTCGAGACGGCGACCAGGTTCGACACCGCATCCAACCCGGGCACGGACGAGACGACCTTGGTGATCGTCGCCACCCCAACGTTGCCGGACGTGCCGGCCACCTTCGCCTGGACCGCAGCAAGGGTGGAGACGGGAGGAGCCCCGGCGGCGATGATCGCCTGCGCGGTCAGCTCGAACTGCACATCCGGGGTACCGGCCGCGGCTACGATCGTCCCGAGAGGCACGATCGTCTGCGCGGCCCCGGCGTTGCGGGTCAGCGTGACGGATGTTGTCGCCTTGACCGCGGTGCGCCGGGCCGGGAAGCCCCACGTTGAGAAGATCGCCGCGACGTCGTCGAGGTCCTGCCCCTCGGCCTTCTCCAGGTCGAACAGCGAGAGCAGGGCGGCCGCCTGATCGTAGATGTCCTCCAGCTCGCGGGCGACTGCGGCAAGGATCTGCTTTCCGACGGCGAGGTCGGCCAGGTCGGTCAGGCGGGACCGAGCCACGACGCGCGCGACCATCCGCTGCAACATCTCGTCGCGTGTGCGAAGCGTGAATCGCGCCATCAGGTGATCACCCTTCCTTGTGCCCGCGTGGTGGACCTGTCAGCCAGTTCGAGATCCATCACCACCTCCAGGGCATCCCCGATCGCTTCGACCGACATGTGCTGGACCGCTCTGATTCTAGCATCTTGCAGGGCGGTCCGCGAAAGTTCGACGCGAGCGGTCATCTGCGTCTCAGCCGTCAGCACACCCCCGACGGTATCCTCCCGACCGACGTCGGGGTACAGCGCGTTTGTTCCCCGGATCGTGTCCAGCCGAATCCCGAGCGCTTGCACGACATTATCCACCCCGGAGATCAGCGCCAGATCCTCGGAGCCATGCTGCACATCGATTGCCACGCCCTCGGCGGAATCGATCCGGAGATCGCGTCCGAACAGCTCGTCCTGCTGCGACTCCCCGTATGCCCGCGCCCCGCCAGAGGCAGATGCCAGATTGCGCGTCTCGTTCGTCCGCGTCGGCACCACGATGCGCCCGCCGGGCGCCACGGTTGCCGGGAGCCGCGCTTCTGAGATGTAGGGGGCGCGCAACCCGTTCGCTGCGGCGATGTCCGCCCAAGCGGCACCGTAGCGAGCCGCGAGCCCTTCTGGGGTGTCCGTCGGCGCCACCTCGATCTCCTGCCAGCCGGAGAACGCCCCTGTCTCCTGGGGACGTGCTGCAGCTTGCGCCCGGAGCGCATCCGTCGATCGTGCTCCCGTGCCCCCGAGCGTCCCCGACGCCTGGGAGAGATCGCGGGTGGTGTAGCCGGCCGCGCCCTGCTGCCGCAAGCGGCGGGCCTCCACGCGCCCGTCAAGGCTCTCGACGAAACGCTCCTTGAAGGACGCGAGCTGGAGCACTTGGTCCTCCAGGTCGGAGAACCATAGGCGGGACGATTCGTCCAGGGCGCCGATCGAGGCGCCCACCCTGAGCAGCTGGTCCATGGCCTGCAGCGTCTGCGCCATCGTGGCGTGGGGGATGCGAATGAAGCGGCTCGTGCCGTCGAGCACCCCCGCCGCGGCGTCGGCGATCGCGCCCACGTCGGAGATGATGTTGGTGTACGCCAAAGCGACCATCCGCGCCTCGTCGGCGTAGCTGGTGAGATCGTTCAGGGTCGCCTGGATCTTCTGCAACGCCGCTCGTACAGCCCGCGCTGGGCCCTTGATCGTCTCCATCAGACTGACGTCAGGGGAGGGGAGCCGCATCTGCGACTCGTACCGATCCACGATGGTCAGCTCGACCGAGTAGGGGTAGCCAATCGCGTCCCGCGTGCTCCTGGACAGCGTGAGCCGGTCCGGCACCACCACGTACGCCTCGGCGTCCTTGAGGCAGTGCAGGACCAGCAGCGTGCCCGCCGACGTCGACGAATCCTGCTTCAGCTGGCTGTACGCCCGGAAGATCTCCTTCTGCACCCGCTCCCAGCGCCGCTGCCCTGAGAGCGTTGACAGAGTGAACCCATCGTGGTTGTAGGTCCGCCGAGACGCGCCTGTATCGACGGAGATCGAGATGTGCCCCAGGATCATCCCGTACTCGGCGATGTGGATACCGGCGTCCTGCGCCAGCTCCACCGACTGGGCAAAGTCCCAGACGACGGTCAGCTCTGTCGGCCCGATCAGGATCGGACAGAGCGTGCGGAACAGGGAGGAGAGGGTGGGCGGGATCAGCTCGAACACGTAGCCGAGCGCCTGCCAGTAGCGATCGTCGTCCTGCTGCCGCTGCAACGCAGCGTCGGCCGCCGTGCGGATGAACCCGGGCATCAATCGGTCCTCACGTTGGCGTTGCCGGAGGTGATCTGTCCGGTAATGCCAACAAGCTCTGCCGCAGCAAGAAGCACATGGATCGGGCCTCCTGGACCGCCGTCCAGCGCCGTTGCAATTCCGTCGAGGAGTGCGTGCCAGACAGGGGCGGATGCCGCGTCAATCGGAGTGAGCGTGGTGTCCTGTGCCCGGGCCACAAGCCTGTTTGCAAGGGCGCCCGGCAGCGCCATCTCCACCCTCCCACCCTCGATACGTACCGTCTGCGTCGCGTTGGCCTTGATCGTGATCAAGCCCCCGGCTCCAGGCAGCTCCGCCCCCTTCACATCACACGCGCCGCTCGATGCGGAAGTGGCATCTACAGTCACGTTGCCGTCGGAGTCGATCGTGACCTTCGAGCCCCGATGACGGATCACCCGCTCTGTAGCCGGTCCCTGGACGGGGGACGGGAAGCGGTAAGCAGGAGGGAGCTGCTGAGCATTCGGATGAGCGAGTGCACCGAGGACCACCGGCAGGTTGGGGTTGCCCTCCAGGAACCCGAGCAGCACGATGTCGCCGTCCAGGTCCCCCGGCAGCGTCTCGTTCTTGACCGCGTCGTCCGTGGCTGAAAACCGGGCCCCCTGCGGTATCCACGGGGCGGCGTCGTTTCGGCCGTACCCCTGCTGGAGTATCGGGACGAAGCGGAGCAGCGGGCCACGCCGGCCCCCGAAAGGCTGTACATCACAAAGCGTAGACATCCGAAGACCGGGCGGGTACAGCGGTACGTAGAACGTCGGCACGACGCCGGCGACCACGGGCCCGTTCTTCGCGGCAACCACCTGCAGCGCTGGGTGCATCGGGTCGTCCGGGAGGTACACCCGGCGGACCTGCCCCAGCACGAGGAGCCCGCGCGTCGGCAGCGCAGCACTGCGGGGGATGCCCGATTGTAGTCTCACAACGTCGCCCCGCTCATGCTCTCCAGCACGTCGATTGAGCCTACCACCGAGGTCGTCGGTTCCAACAGTAGGGGAGCCGTCGTGGTGACGCCGAGGGTCATATAGGTCAGATCGTCGAAGTGCTTTCGGATGAGCCCGTACATGGCCGAATCGTCACCACGATACCCACGAGTTACGGAGACCGCCGTCTGCCAGCCTCCTGTAGCAGACCACGAGAGGTTGACCCCCTCGATGTAGAACGTCATGCGGTCCGGGTCAATCGCCACAAAAGGTCGCCCCAGGACCAGCTTGCGTCCGACTCGCAATCCGGGGATGAACCCCCGGATCTCGATCGAGCCGCTGCGGAGGTCCGGATTCGGGCCGTACCAGCTATGCAGCAGCCAGCCCCAGCGCCGAACCTCAGCTCCCCCAGGATCCGCCGGGGAGCCGTCGCGGAGGTAGGAGCAGAAGCGGCTCTGCGCCTCGTGCTTCCGGAGTCCGTGCCGCTTGATCCCCGGCACATCGAGCCGAGGAGGAAACATCACGTACTGCTCTGTGATCCCGACAGGATCCGTCTCGGGGACCAGGATGAAGGCGGTGAACCGCTCGACTCCGGACCGGCTCCAGCTGGAGCTCGTCACCCGGTCGATCTCCACCTCGACGGCGGGAAGCGCGCCCCAGGCGGAGCGGATCTGCGGCTCCTGGTGGACCGGGAACGGGCGTTCCCGCATGATCATCGTAGGGCGCAGTACACCGGGAGCGAACATCGACGCCCGTAGGTCGAAGAACAGCTCGTTCAACGCCACGTTCTGCCACTGCTTGATGGTCTGCGAGAGGTTGAATTGTGAGGCGACCATGCCCCGCACGATCCCGATCCCCCGGCACTTCTGGACGTGGTTGTCCACGTCGAGCACGTCGACGATTGTCTTCGTGTCGGCAACCGGCAGCTGCAGCTGGAACAGGTCGGACAGCCCCGGAGGCAGCTGCCAGATCGGGGATCCGGCGCTGTTCGTCAAGAATCCCTTGACGAGCCGGCCGCATATCTCGTCAGGCGTGCCGATCTCCGTCGAGCCGATAAGCGACACCATGGCCGCACCGGCGTAGTTCGCTTGCTCACCGTATTCGCAGAACCAGACCTCCGTGGTGTCGATCACCTTGGCAAAGTCGCTCGCCTGGATTCTGTACTCCTCAATCCGGACTCCGTCGACGAGGCGAACGGTCTTCGTGATCGTGTCGATCGGGCCGAACGTGATCGTGTGCAGCACGCCACGATCTCCGCCGGTCATCACGATCCAATCGTCGTCGGCGATCACGTCGAGCAGGCCGAGCCCCGGGTACCGCTTTGCCAGCTCTGGTGTCCACCGAACGGTGAGCCCCATCCGGCCAGCGAAGGCGCCGGCCAGGTCCTTTGCGAAGGACGCAGCGAGCACGGCATTGGGCCGGTCTTCCGGCCCAAACCGAAGGTGATCGCCGTCGTGCGTGTAGATGTCGATGTAGCAATTCTCGTAGTGGCGGCGGATCACTGGAACGTCCCGATCGGCGCAACCGGTTCCACCCCGGCCCCTCGCATCTCACTCGGGGACTGCGCCAGGAACTCGCCTACCCTCTCCGCGGCTTTTCCGACCGTCGCGAGCGCCGATTTGAACGTCCGCGCAGCGTTGGCGGTGAGCTTACTTATCTCCTCCACACCCTTCGCCAGTGCCTCCAGCTCGTTCTTGAGCACCCCGGCGGCCGACGCAGCGGTCAGCTGCGCTCGCTCCAGCGTGAACTGTACCTGGATCAGCGGAGCACCCACACCGATCTCCCGAGCCTGCAGGGCTGCGCGTCCTTGCGGCACACCGGCTCCGCCGGCCCTCGCCGCCGCTCGTCCGGTTGCGATCAGCCCTTCTCCGGTACGTGTACCGGCGGTCGCCGCAAACATTTCGGCCAGCCAAGGACTTACGGTCCCTCTGGCAAGCGCACCTGCCTCCTCCGGGTTTACGGAGATTCCGCGACTCCCGAGAATGCGCTGCGCCATGACTGCCTGCATTCCCTTCCCCTGGATGCCCCGGACCATCCTCTGGATCGCCCCCGGCCAGAGCTTCTCCGGCTCTGTTTGCATCTTGAACAGCGCGGCGGCGTACTCTTCCCCGCCTCCGCCCTTCCACCCAGCTTCCTGGAGGAGTGCAATGTCAATTGCGTCCTTCGGGCCGGTTGTACCAGCCTGGTACGCGGCCTGCGTCATACCTGTTGCGACCTGCATCCCCCGCTGGCCCAGGAAGGCGGAGCCCTCGCCGCGGGGTGCTACCAACGTCCCCAGGTGACTCGCCAACCCGACAACACCACGACCGGAGATCCTTCCGCCACCGGCTCCGATCCCCTGAATCATGTTGACCATGCGGACGATGTACTCGTTCTGCTCGCTCCCCCGAAGACCTTGCGCCTCTGCGCCGCCAATCGCTTCTGCCAGGAGGTTCCCCTGATTCCCCTCGTCGATGTTTCCTCGTCCGGGCCGGAACGTCCGCAGGAACCCGCCGGTCGTCCCGGGGTCAATCCCGAGCTGCTGCGCGGCCAGTGCCAGGCGTAGCTTCTGGGGTCCCCCTTGGCCGCCGATGGCCTGGAACAGCCCACCGGCCACACCAAGAGTCTGCGTCGGACCTAGCCCGTAGGGCTGCCCTGCTCGCGAAGCTTCATCAACCCCTTCGCCAACGAACGGGTACGCTCGCATCCGCGCACCAAAGAACTGCTCCGCAGCGCCGACCGCCTGACCCGCTCGCTGGAGGGACGCAGCGCCTCCGATCATCATCGCGCCGGGGATGACACCTACTCCGTAGGGGAGCCCGGATGCCGTGGCAACACCCAGCTGGTGCATGCGCGCAGCGAGCATGCCAAGCCCAGCCTGCCCCCCGGCGGCGCTACCAAACGCGTTGGCGATTCCAACCTGCCAGGCTTTGACACGCCGCTCTTGCGCGGTTGCCGGTATCCCGCCCGGCGTTCCGGAGGGTGGCGGTGTCGGGGGGGCTGCTCCGGGGGGAGCGGTAGCGGCACCGGGTGTCACACCAGCATCTGCCCCCGCCCCGCCTCCGGCGGCAGGGGGGGCGCCGCCGCCACGAGTCTCCCCCAGCGCGTCGCCGACGTTCTTCGCGGCCTGCGCCACCTCGCGCAGCTCGTCCTTCAGACGACGATACGCGTCGGTGCCTCGGTCGACTCGTTCGAGGTGAAGGGAGAGATCGATCTGCTTCTTGAGCACCGACTCGAACACCGCGTCGAGCCCGCGCATGCGGTCCGTGAATCGCTCTACAGGCCCGGGGGCGAGCGCCTTCTCCATGGCCTCGCCGACCTGGACGACGCGGGAGGCGTCCGCCTCGATGTCCAGGATCGTCTTCTGGTGTTCATCCATGCGTTCCGGCCGCCTCCAGCAGATCCCAGTTGATCTCGTCGCCTCGTGCGAGCGCCGCCTCCAGCGCGTCGATCACCGGGTCGCCCGTCCGCTTCGCCCGGTAGTGGGGGACGGATCCACCGCCTTCGAGGACCTCCCCTTCCGGCTCGTCGTCCGGCTCGGCCTCCCCGTTCCAGATCCGGGTTTCCTCGAACTCCAGGATCAGGTCGGCCAGCGTCGGATCATCGCCCCCGTGGACCGCAGTCCGGGTGCGCTCAGCCCGCCACCGCCGGAGGATGCTGGTCGACTCCTGCATCCGCTGCTGCGCCTCCCGCTTGAGGCGCACGGCGTCGAAAAAACGTCTGAATGTGCTCGGTCATCCGATCGTACACGGCCAGGGGCACGTCCTCCTCGAGGAACTCTGCCGGCTGCGAGAACCAGTCAGGACGCTTCAGCAACATGACCGTGAACGCTGCGAACATCTGCATCCGATAGCGCGCCGCCGGAGCAATTGCCTGATACGCCACGCCCCCCGCAAGCTGCGCAGCCAGCAGGGCGATCTCGTCCTGCCCGCGCAGGGATGGTACCTGCGAGGTGAATGTGCCGACGAACCGTTTGCCGGAGCCCGGCTCGGTCACGTCGATCGTCCAGACGGACTCCCGCTTCGTGAAATCGGGCTCGGTGCCCGTGGTGGCCGCGGCGGTTGACGTCCGCTGCCGCAGCTGCTCCAGGATCTCCTGCTCTGTGGACACGGCTTACCTCCCCGGCCAGGGTGGGCTACAGCTCTGCTGCGTCGATCTTCGCTCGGGCAACGCAGGTTACCCGGGTGCCGGAGATGTTCCCGGCCTCGATCGAGATCGACTGCTCGGAGATCTTCAACCCGATCACGACGAAGGCCGGCGTGCCGGTCTTGCGGTCGTCAACGGACATGGTCAGCTCGTCGGTGCCCAGGATCTCCAGGAGGCGGGACCCCAGCTGGGATCCCCCCTTGGGGAAGTACCCCATCTGCTGGAGGCTCTTCCCGACGATTGTGAGCGTCGCCATGGTGACCTGGACGTTGTACGCGACCGGCTCGTGCGAGACGACCTCGATCTCGTCCAGCACGCGGACGGGGCGATACTCGATCCCCTCACGCACCTCCACCTGGGTTGCCCAGCCGACCTTCTGGCCGTCCAGGAGGATGGCCCCACGGGGGCCCGACATCACGTTTCCACGGATTCCCGCAGGCATAGGCTTCAGCCCTCCGACGAACTTTTAATTCGTCAATGATTCTACAGTTTTCTGCGCTGTTCACCAAGAATTGCTCTGGTTGAGCCTTGACGCCATACTTGAGCCCTGTTACCCTGTTGTCGATGGCAGCCCCGAAGAAACAGCAACAAGTCCAGGGCATCAAGGCACACTTCGATCCCCCGCTGCTCGCCTGGCTTCGACTGGAAGCCCGAAGGCTGGACGTATCTATCTCCGAGGTGCTTCGTCGCCTCGTCCGCAAGGAGATGGGCCTGTGATTCTTGGCCAGCGCATCCGTCTCGACCCGAACAACGTTCAAGCGTCGTTCTTCGACCGCTGCGCTGGCACGGCCAGGTTCACCTACAACTGGGGGCTGGCTCGCTGGCAGGCCCTTTATGAGTCGGGCGGGAAGCCTTCGTGGCAAGGACTCAACACAGAGCTGAACGCCACCAAATCCGCTGAATTCCCTTGGATGGCTGAACTCCCCTGGGCCATTGCCAATAAGGCACTTGCTAACCTCGGCAACGCCTTCTCCCACTTCTTCCGTCGCGTGAAGCAGGGCTCCGGGAAGGTCGGCTACCCCCGATTCAAGTCGAAGAAGCGCGACAAACCTGCCTTTGCCATCGAAGGCCGCGCCCTCCAGTTCGACGGCAAGTCCGTCAAGGTTCCCAAACTTGGCTGGGTTCGTACCCGGCAGGATGTGAGGTTCCCCGGCAAAGTTCTCTCCGCTCGCTTCTCCAAGCACGCCGGTCACTGGTACGCCTCGATCCAGGTAGAGGTCGACGAGTCCCGTTGGTCGTATCCCCACCGCTGCGAAACACAAGC
>Ga0180009_10002662_pt1 | contig 20875 bp, 18 predicted proteins | sample OS_PC_MetaG_FD_123537 | JGI IMG/M metagenome (GOLD analysis project Ga0180009, IMG submission 123537) | Groundwater microbial communities from the Aspo Hard Rock Laboratory (HRL) deep subsurface site, Sweden - OS_PC_MetaG | ecosystem: Environmental > Aquatic > Deep subsurface > Groundwater...
GATTCATCCCCCACAACCCATTCATCCGTCCCGTCTGGAGTATCGTGCCGGTTTCCAGGTACAAGGTGTAGTCCGTGGAGTTAACAGCACGACGACCGCCGTGGTTCGCATCACCTACACCCTCGTACATTACAAAGGAGCCGGGCTGCAACCAGGTATGTGCGAGGGTTGCACGGAAACCATCATGGAGCCTGCAGGTCAAGTTACCATTATGGGGCTCTACGTTTGCGATGGGGAGGTCCAACGTTAAGGTTTGAGCAACAACATCGACGTTCTTAACCTTATACGTCCCGTCGTTAGTGATACCCAACAACTCGACGTTGACGGACGCTTCTGCTATATAAGTCCCGCTTGGAAGCTGCACCGAAGTGGTGGTCATTACCGTCGCGGTATAGGTGCCGTCGTTAGCAACGGAGCCAGTGATAGTCACACGACAGGTAGCCAACGCACGAACCAGCGGATTTGTTATTGCACCAGCCACCCACGTTAACACGCCACTTGTTGAGACGGACGCTTGCCACGTGATGAGTCCAGCCCCGGAGATGGTGACGTAGCGTTGTTGGTCATCTGCGACCACGGGGGTGCTCCACACTCCACAACTCAACTGATAAAAACCCGCAACAATAGCAAGAGAACCTGTTGCCGTGGTACGAAGAGGCAGCGTGCCCGTAATCGTTTCAGCACATGTAAACGGCTCTACCTCTACTTCAGTGTCTTCGGGTACACGAAGCACTGTGTAGGGGAGTCCCGTCGCTGCTACAACCGTGTCGTTAAACAGCAGTTTATTGTGTCTCACCAGCACAACGTCGTATTCGCGTAAGGAGCGTATGTAGAGGATGTCCCCTTTACGTACACCCATCCCCGTGGGGCGGTCAGCGTACCAGGACGCTTGTTCAGTGAGGGCACGCTCCGTTGCGTCGTCAAAGCTTGAAGGGTAGGAAACCGTCAATCGTCGCACTGGAAGTCCTGGTAGCGCCATGAATTCCGAATCCATGACCGTGACGACCAGCACACCAGAACTCGCTTCTGGGAGGGTGAATGCGGGGGTGAGTAGTACGCCCTGAGAGTTCACCACACCGATGATTTTGTACGTGCGGTTGTTGCTGGACACAGCGCAATTTGTGACCCGGACCCAGTCGCCCGCTTTGGCTGTAGCGAAGGGGGTCTCGGAGTTTACGACGTAAAGTTTGGTGTATGGACCAGCCGCTATGGCCGGGATTGTGCCCACAGACGTGGACCCCAGGACTCTATTAGCACGGCCTACGATATCCTCATGAAATAGAAAGGTATACGTACCGTCGTCAGCGTTGATCTCGTAGTCGGTGTTCAGGTCCAGCACTACCGTGGGGTGGAAGATCTTATTTTGTAGAACAGCCCCACTCACCATGGTTCCCGGAAGCGCAGCGGTGTATCTATCGTTGGCAGCATTTAACGCCCAATTAAAATTCAGCGCGTCTTCTCGAAGCACCACAGGTTTAAAGAGTTCTCGATTAAAAATGGGGGCCTCGTTGAGTGAGACAGCTAGAAAAGACGCCATCATATCCAGATACACCTGACCAAGGAGCAACTCGGTGCCCCGGTACATGGCGTCTAGCTCATCCGTATCTTCGTAGAAACGTGTCCAGAAATCAGAGAGTCCCTGGAGAAACGTTTGTGTGTTATTTCCGATTGCGGGCATAGGTCACCTACGTGGTGCGCTGAGTTACAGTAACATTCTCAGCGAGCGCGAGGTATCGTATAACGTCGTCGCTAAGCCCAAGTACCAGTGGGTCGGTGAGTCCCTCCACCACGTTGCCGGGGTACACCAGTTTAGCCAATAACTGTGCTGCGTTCAACGGTACAGTCACATCTTCTGTTGTGGAAAACTCAATCACTCGCCCATCAGGCACGTAGAGCTGATACTCGATGGTGAAGGGGTACACGTGGCTGATGTCTGTATATTGGGATTTCAGATAATCACCCAGGACGGAAACGTCAAGGGTCTCTTTAGGGCTGAATGAATTGATGTAGGCGATCATAATAGCCGCAGCAGCTTCCTCGTCTACGACGTCCGTTGCTTCGTTCTTGAGGCGGTACTCCAAGCTGAACCCCACGTAGATAGGGTGGAACGCACGTACCAGCTGGTTGGACCCGGAGATGCGTCGGTTGCGTGCCGCAACGTAGGTGTTGATCTCACTAAAACCAGAGACCCCCTCGTACGTGACCACGACACTCTTACCATCATACTTTCCGAGGAGGCCAACGGGGCCAATAAGCAGCTCCGCAAATGTCTTAGCGCTCTGTGCGTAGGTGGGGTTGTGTATGATTATCTGATACGCATTATCTGGAGCCACTGCAGCGATCGGCGCACTATTACTCCGTACATAGAAGTGTATCCTCCCATCTGACGGATCCGCATCCGCGTCACTGGCATCAGCGATATACACATCTGTTACGGCGTACATGGGAGTACCGGGTAGCGTAATTCTACCGGTGTTCTGTACACGCCGGGATGTTTCTCCGGTTAGCTGTTGTCCCACCACGTCTTGGTAGTTAGGCATCAACTGTCCAATAGACCAAGTAACATAGGTAACCGGGGTAGTTTCATCCGTGGCGTTGGTGAAGGGAACTTTTTCACTGATTAACAGCTCTGTGTCTCGGACCTCTCGGATGATGTAGTCTTTTGGTCCCTCGGGGAGTCCCGCCCAGATACGTAAGGCCATGCCTGCGGCGGGCGTTAGACCGGTGGGGATATCTGCTTGAGTGAATTTGTGCCCTACGCCACCTGGTGCGTAGGTCGCATCACGAAAAATCGAAATAACTCCGTCGGGGCGGGTAAATTGTGCCCCTACCTCTCCGGTGAAAGAGAGGGATGTAACCGGAAGGTCAACAAAGATATCCTGATGCCCACCCATATGTAGCCGCAAATTCGTAGCTTTTTCTTCCACCAAATCCCGAGCCATCTCATCGTCACCCATACCTACGACCGTAACGGTACGGATATCTTCAAAAAGATCGCGCAGGACAGCGTCACAGGACCGAGCGTTGATGAGGTTGCGTACAGTCACGAGGTTCGTGCTTCGTGCCACAAAAGCGGTGGTAGTCTCTTTATCATCACCGTAAGATGCTTTTTCGAGGGTCTCTACTTTCATGACGTTTGTGTTAAATGGGTCAAACGCGGCAAAGACACCGGGGTCAATGTTATAGGCCGCGCCTGGTTTCGTTGCAATCAATGGGATAGTACAGGCGTAGCTGGAGATTGTACCGTCGGCGGAGAATTGAGCGACGAGGTCCTCTGCGGGTATAAACAGTGCTTGTCCACCGTTGTTGAGTTGAAAAGACAACGCTGATGTTTTGTAGAACAACGTAGAAGCAGCGACCGTAACATCCTCTCGGGACGTCATATGTGCGTAGGTCAAGACGCGTGCATACATTCCCTGGTTACGTGTGGCGAACCAGTTAGAGAGTATCTCATCAGCAGCGTCGTCCGCAGCGTCAGCGTCGTCAGAAACATCTACCGAGGTGAGACTTTTCAGACTTTGACGGACAGTGATCTGTTTCCCTGTGGCGCGCATATACGCGACAGAGTAAGCGATAGCGCGTATTGCAAGGTCTCGAAGAGCGGAGCCTTTTGTGTAATCACCATCGGGGACACTAGCTTCTGCGAGAGCTGTGAGGAGGTCATCCGCTTCTTGTACGTCCGTCGCGAGAATTGTTACAGCCATGGTCGCACCGTATATACCTTATACAGGCAGAGCGACGGTCGCCGCTTCCTGTTTAGCGTTCTTGATTGTAATCCAAGCATCAAACCCATCGCGTCCTGTCGCTTGAAATTTAACAAGGGTCGCAGAGCCCAGTAGCTCATCTTGATCCGGAAAACTCTCCTGCTGCAGTGTGCGTAGTTGTGTGTTGCACTGCTGAATAGCTAAGAGTACCACATCGCGCACATCCGTGAGAGTGACGATATTCGACCCGATGAGCAGGGGGAAATCCGTTCCACGCGTGAGGTTCAGGGGGTCGCTTCCTTTCGTTGTAAAAAACAACAGGAACCACTGGTTGATGAGTTTCTGCAACCCACGCACGGCAACCGTACGTTTATATCCCGACGTGAAGAATTTGAAATTCACCACGGTTGCAGGAAGTTTACCCTCGAAATGAAAATCGTATTTGGATGCCACCTACTCCACCTCCTTAAAGGACCACAGACCCGTCTCTTCATCATAAACATGTCCGCCCGACACACCCTTGAGGAGGCTTGTGTCAAAACGCGCCGCCATCTGTACAACCTTCGCTGTCTTCCCTGCGATGTAGTCATGGGTCGAACGCACCTGCCCCAGCGCCGCGTAAGATTCTAGATAACGTGGACGTGTTTGCATCGTCAATGAGCGGTTGACCCCTTGACTAGCATAATGGAGCTGTATTAATGCAGCTCGTTGTGCCGGGTTTGTCGTCTGGGATAGAAGAACACTAAAATTAGCGAAAGCGGCGGCATTACTCAACACTACGGCAGTGGCCGCAGGATCCATGTAAACATCCGTAGCCAAGGTGCAACGAATCTTAGCCATGGCTTGCCAAAGCTGATCCCATCCTGACCCTCTAGTACCGGGGGCTATGTCGAACTGAGCACCTGCATCTGATTTTTTTGTAGACACGTCTTTATGTTGAATCCAACCAGTGAGACTTGCTGCCACTTGTGGTTCAGGGCTACCCTTCCGTGCCCGAGAAACTACGTGTTGTGAAATAGGCCCTTTAGGACACGCCATAGACAACTTCTTACAGTAAACAGCGAGACATAACATTTGGCGAGAGGTATAGTTGAGGAGGTAATGTGGACCACCAGGAGCATTTCTTCCGAGGCAGGGCTCCAGTTCAATACCTACAGTATTCCCATTATTTGCAGGCATCGCATACATAGGGTCGCCACCGCCATGCCACGCTGTATCGTTAAGGTCACAACTAACAACAATGTCACCCCGGCGACTAATCATTGCGTGGATCGAGACCCGCCGCTCTTTGGACCCTATAGAGTGGTCTTTACTTCGCGTTAATTCCTGAACCCCTGCAAACCAGCGTTTAGGGTCGTGTCCATAAACATCGCCGGGTGGACGGAGTTTGAACTGTCCTCCGACTTTACCTTTTTTCTTCTTATCTATACCTAAATAATAATAGTCCAGACTATATCCGAAGCTATGCAACATAACGTACCCCCATTTACGTGTTACACCTTCAGGAGTTATTACGTAGCCATACGCTGAAGGTGGTATGTACGACCATTTAAAATGCCCAAGACGACTCTTAAACCCCACAGAACTAACAATTGTACGTGGACGCGCTGTAATATTCCGCCGTTGACATCCATCAACGTACTCCTGCGCGTTTTTCTCCATATGTTTTTGAAGAGAACGCATCACTGCTGCAGATTTTTGAGCTACATCTTGTGATGTAAGTGTAGGGTACGTAGTAGCGGTGCCTAGTTGCCCTACACCCTCTTCTCGTACAGCGTTTCCGTATGCTTTAGGTGTCGCCATGGGGACCTCAGATATCCTGCTTGAGCGCTTTATTAAAGTGATCCGTCAACTGACGTTTACGGTAAGAGAGTTGTCCCTGTGTCAGGTCTAACTTCTTCTTGAGTGCCGCTGTACCCAGTACAGTGTTTCCACCGTACCCCGTGACATGCTCAAACAATATCTGTTCCTTGGGAGACATATCGTGGTACACGAAAGCCACGATAGGGTCTTGCTCGTCTGCAACGGGGAAAGACGACGGGTTAAACTCTCCCGAGTCTAGTAGCTCCTTACGATCAAAAGCACGTTGGAACTCACCCACTCTCTTTGGTGTCCAGCCCAGGTGGTCCGACATCTCCATGGAGGTAGGGGGACGACCCAGATCGCTTTGGAGCATCTCTTGTGCTGCACCGAAGGAACTCATCCCGACAGTCTTATGTTCCGGTAAACGCGCAGCCTGTGTGTGGGTATACACCGTTCGTGAAAGCTTTTGTAGGTGGTTAGTGACGTGGGTCGATAAGGCGACGCCTCGTTTCGGGTCGAAGGATTTAATCGCTTTGACCGCTAGCCCCTGACCCTGGATCTCCAGTAAGGATTTGGAGAGACTCCCACCCCATCTATTCACCTGGTTCGCGATGATTGGTTTCAACTGCACCAGAAGTGCTTGAAGATCCTGACTGTTCTGTGTTCGGTGCCATTTTTCCCACAGCACTAAGTCCTGTTCTTTAGTATTCATCGTGACACCTTCTGGGTGTAAACTCGTGTACGGTGAGCCATAATGAGCTGGTCCCACTCTTTACGCATATCGGGGAAATCTTCCGCTACAGCCTTGAACTGTGAAGCAACCTCAATTGACGCAGTCATTGTAACAGCTGCCGCCGCAGTATTACCCTTAGCTAGTGCGTCGGTCGTTTGTTGTGTAGCCTGTTTTATAACTACTCCTCGTTGCGCCGTCGTAGGTGGCTTATCTATACCCTCACGAAAACCAGTAAATTTACGAATGCGTGCGTAGTACCGTGCACCCGTCTGGGTACCATCAGTATACGCTAAATCGTCGATAGGTGTGTCACGTACACCGTTACCGATGAAGTCGATATACTCTTCTAACGTACAGATGGGGCGAGAACAGTACTTCATCGCTTCATCGTAGCTATCGAAGTACCCCTCGGTTCCCGGCTTGGGAGCTAACACTTTCGACTTAACACCTGTAAGGTTGTGAACTGCGTTATCCGCTTCTATGGTAGTCGCTTTTAGTTTCAGATTACGCTGCACTAACTTGAGCAATGTATTTAACTTCTTGACACGTTCGGGGACCGCTGCAACGCGGCTTGCCCAACCAGCAGCGTTATCTGGCGCGACAAACGGCGTCAACACAGCGCGTTGTTCATACGGCACTACTACTGCGTCAACCGCTGCAAGTAGCTGTGTGAACTCCGCAGTAGTGGGTCGCCCCATAACCAGTTGGTTGATAATCTCGACACGTCTTGTAGCGTCACCGAGATACGTGTCCACCACACGTAGGTGTTCATTAAGTACGTCCAGCCGTGCCTTCTTCGTTTCTTCGTTTTGTCCCTCAATCGAGATTGAAGTGACTGACCCGTCAGTCTCTTGGAACCCTACAACCTGTCGATAATCGAACGCAGACGCTTTTTTACGAGACGTATCTTTTTGGTAGAAGAGATCTCGATAAAGCTGATTGGCCATGGTGAAGTGTTGTGTAACGTCGCGTACCTCTTTCAACGGCTCCGGCGGTGCAGCTGCGGTAGCTAAACCCGCACGGGATGCATCTACCGGTTTGTCCATCTCTTTCGCAACGTCCTCCAGGAACTCAGTAAGCGTACGTCCATAACTATAATTAAGAGAAGTACTGACACTGTTACCTTGAAACGTCTGGTTTACGTTCATCAAGTAACCCATCAAATGGTGCGCTGACTGCATCGAATCAAAAGCTACCAACGGAAACCCTGGAACGAGGTATGGATTAAACGCTGCGTTAATCGTACCGTTACGTTCCCCGTACCTCTGCCGGTAGAATTCGTACTGAGCGTACAGGGTGTAGACCGTTTCATCTGTTAATCGTTTTGCTTCCGCAGAGACCCCTGTAGCTCCTTTCTCCCCCTGCATCTGTTTAGCATAGTACATCAACCAGGGAGGCGCGGGGTAACGTGCAGTAATCGGTCCCTGAAAGAACTCATCCGGCCACAAAAGAAGATTTTTTCCCGTATCCGCAGCGTTATTCTTGAGCTTCTCCTGCATTGCCCAGTCAGCCTCTGGAGGGTAAGCGCGAGCCAACACAGTCATTAAGTAATCACGTGTCGCTGTGTTGGTCTGCATCAACCCTGCGAGCGTCGCATCTTCAAAGTACAGACGAGTCGGCTGTGTTGCGTAACTTTCCTGGTACATGATGTCTGAAATCATGGACGGAAAGAGTACGTTGCAAACAGGAGGCAAACCGAAGAGCATCTGTGGTTTGATAAAATAATTCGTGAGACGTGTTATGAGTGATGTCTCCGCGTCTTTGACTGCGGTCTCCAGGTTGGTGATCGTATATTTTAAGGTCGTTTGTGCGGTTTTGAACATCTCTAGTAGTTCTGCTGCTTTTTTGGGAATCGTCGCTGAAGTAACGCGGCCCGAAACGAACGCAAGTGCTGTACGTTGGGACGAAGGAAGCGAATCGTCGAGCGCAGCTGATATGTCCGCTGAGAGTAAATTACCTACACCGGAACCACCAGTCACTAGCGTAGCTGCCAAAGCTGTACGTTTGGTCGCAGTGTTGACGTAGCTTTCTATCACAACCAAGTGTGCCTTCGCGAGCTTCAACTGTACTTGATTTTTCGGTGTATCAAACCCCTCGTTGGATATCCGTGTGGGTTTACCGACGATGGTACCATCCGGCTTGGCGCTTACAATCGCCGCAGTTGGCAACATCGCGAGTTCCATGAAAACCGTGTCCAGTATGCTTTTTAACATGCGATACAGCGAACCCCCCTCCAAGGATCGCGCCAGTTGCTGCTCTACCGCTTCGACTGCTTTCAAGGATTGTACAGCGCGTAGAATAGGGAAGACTCCGTCGGGTTGATTCGCCACCAGCTTACCGTTTTCGTGAACCTGCTCCAGGTAAGGGAGTGCCACCCACTTACTCTCGAATCGTTGTTTCTTCGTCCAGCGAGTAAAAAAGTTCACTGCGGGAAGAGGGCGTTTCACCTTATCCGACGTGAGCGCACGAACGATATTGTAAGCCAAATCGTAGGGGCGTTTAATGAACGCTGTAGCGTCTTTTTCAGTTGTTATCAACCCTTGACGAAATAAAGAAAACTGTTCAATAGACCCGGGGACTGCTTTCGTAAAAATCGACGCATCTTGCGTTACCGCATTCAAGGTTGACGCGACGGAGTCAACACCTGTCATATAAAACAAGAATAATTGCGTTAAGATGGCGATATCCCCAACACAGGAGAAGTCGAGGCTGCGCCCCAGGGCAGTCGATGTATACCCCCACCCTACAATTTCACCCTCGAACATGAGACGCCACGAAGGCGCGTGAGGGTCGATGTACTCATCCAAATAAAAAAGAGCGACGGGTACCCGATCACCGCGTCCAAACCCTTGAAGTGTAGGGTCAGGAAACATCGTGATAGACGCCTCTGGTATCTTATTCACACCGTAGCCAACATGCGCGCCCTGTATAGGGCACTCAATCCCTGCGATGTAGCACAGGAGGAGCGCTCGGTGTGGTAGGTTACTTGAGAACGTATAACCGCTCGCACCGTTTTTGTACGTAGCTGAATCGTAGGCTGTGGGCATTAGAGCACCGTCAGGTTTTCAAGTGCCTTGGCCATAAGCACGAAAAAACAGTGTAAAGCAACGTAGGTGAAGGGGTCCTCTTGGTCCTCGTAAGTCCCCAACATAGTTGTGTGCTCTTGGGGTAGACCAGCCGCTCGAAGCTCCGCCAAAAGGGTAGTGTACCGTTCCGCTTTACCGCGTAAATTCTGAGCGATGGTCACGACGCTCGTCTTGTAGCACAAACGCACCGCTTTTTGAGCGACAGTGGGGGTGGGCACCAAACCACGCATGATTGGGGCAATTTCGATTGCATGGGCTAGTAGGAACAATACGCGAAGCGAGTGTGTGGCACTGGGAGAGCACCACTGCAGCATATCCTGACGCAGTCGGTCCATTTCGACGTAGCCAGCGCTGGTGTAGGGGACCAATAACGACTGTTCGAAAGTAGTCAGCGTGCTGCCGTCAAAACAGGCCGCATCTTTCTCTACGGTGAAACTCATGGATACGGCGGTGTGGTTCGGTATAAGGTCCTCCGCTTCGACAGTTACAGCCACCACTTGCTCATATTCCCAGGTGCCACGGAGAGGAGAAACCAGAAAGAAGAAACCATTAGCAATTACAGCACGAGTAACAGTCCATCCGGGTAGAGCTACCTCACTCTGGTAAACCATAACGGCGTTAATCATAACGGTGATTGTGGCTGCGTTTAAATTACCGTCAGTGTCCGTTACGTTGAACTCCAGCTCTGTGGTGTGTACTACGTTAATAGCCCCATCAACGGGGAAAAAAGTATCAATGACAGGTGAAGACATACGCGCCTCCTAGAAGTAGCCGCCCCTTACAACAGTAGCTGACGTGTCGGGTGGTACCGTTGGTGCGACACGCGCACGCAGGGCACCCGCAGGACTCTGTGTAGCCGCACGTAACGCTGCCAAATTTGCTTCAGCTGTAGCGACTATCACCGCGTTCAACGCTTCCGGTGTTAGCAAATTAGGGTTCGTCGTAAGCTGCGGCGTGCTCGGTACATCAGCACTCCGTGTCACCGCAGGATCAACCGGCGCAGGTACCGCCAACTTCTGTTGTGTGGTATCCGGTATCACGACACCGCTGTTACCCGTGGTATCTCCAGGTGTATTAGCTGAGTTTAGGCGCGTCGGTGGCCCACCTACGTCGGTGAAAATAGTATACGAGGTAGGGATGAGACTGAAAGCAAACTGCACCCCATCTTTCCACGCACTACTGATTGTTTGTTGATGTGCAACAAAAACACCCGCCACAATAACACTGTCGTATCGAAGATATGCCAGGTGTTGCCGTCGCGCGAGTTGACTCGCACGTAGTACGTCTTGATACAGGCGGTGCATCCAGACGCGCTGATCATCTTGGTATGTATTGAGTAACCAGCCACTGTACTGGAACTGGGGTGCAGCCTGTCCGAACGCGTATACGACAAAGTTATCCGAGAGGGTCTGTACGACCTGCACCCGCTCCTGAAACGGTTCCGATACGTCGGTGAGGATGAAATCAATAAAACCTGTGCCGCCCGATCCTCCTGTACCCGCGTTACATAATACTTTCGCTAATTCTTTGGACTCCGGAGGGACGGAGTTTATGAACAGTTCCCGTTCTGCGTCAGAAATCTGTAGGAAAATACGTGCGGTCGTCTCCAAGAAATCTCCGCCACCCGCGCCGTCGTTCCTTGCATACTTAACAGTGGCTCCCGGCTCACGCGCAAAGACCCCCTTGGACTTGGTCAGGTCCGTGCTGTCTATCGTTTCACCCCCTGGTAGTAGTGTAGGTCGTCCCATTATGTCACCTTATCAGTATCGCCACGAGTCACCATGATCTCACCTGTGTTATGGAAGACCATGTGTGCCAAAACAAATAAGCTGGGTAGCTGCAAATCTGCAGCACGTCCCCGGCGTAAGTTCTGCACGATATTGCCGCTCACCAAGTTGATGATGTTCGGTGCTGTCGGCATGATCATTTCGTGTCGATTCATATCCACTGGTTTTTTAGTTGCCACGACGCTTCTCCTTTACCAAAGACCTGCGCGCAGCTTCGTTATTTTAGCTGCATCCTTTAGCTGCTCTGACGCTGCTTGTAGATCCGATGACGCCTTGGCAAACAACGGCACCGCTTTTGCAAACGCACCTTGGGAGTCCCCACCTTTTATCGAAGCAGCGATGTCTTCCTCTATTTCTAAACGACTCCGTACGGCTCCTTCTGCTTTACTCCCCACCCCTTTGCCCCCCACGGTCATGGACTTGTCGCCTCGCTTATGTACGAGACCACGGAATTCTCTTGCGATGCCTTTACGCTCCTCCTCCGAACCTGCCGCGTTAAATTTCTTGATCAGGGTACGCATCGCCGGGGAGGTCCTCCCCAACTGTTCTTCGTCCTTACTTAACTTGGACATGATGTCCATCATCGCGTCGTCGCTGGTGCTTGTCACGTCCTTGAACGCTTTGAAGGTTTCCGCCATCCGAGCTACGCCCGCAGCTACCTGTACCGCACCGCGATTCGTTTTGATGGCGCCTATTGCTCCGGATATCAAGTCCGCTTGCTCTTTTCCGGTTTTACCCTGTATCTTCGTTCCGGATCTAATTAGCGCGTTCTTCTGGTCCTCCGACATCCGGGAAACTTTTTTTCCTAACTTACGCCTAATCGCATCTACGTCGACTTTTCGCTCAGCAAGTCCCGCCAAAATACTATCCGCAGCTTCAGTCTTACCGTCGGCGTCCAACGCTTGTGCTGCCATCACCAGCATAGTATCGGAATCGTTTTCCATCAGCATGTCTTTGAACGCAGTGCGCTCAGTGTCGTCCGCGTATTTACGCCAAAAACCAGTACGAACGTTTCCACTAAGTATATCGGACCCCATACCCATAGCTGCCATGGTTTCTTTTTCAGTCTTCTCCACTGACTTTATTGTTCGTTCAAACTCGTCAGCCGCTGCACCTCCACGTGCAACACCCGGAGCTTGTTTCAACGCCGCGTACCCACCCTGTGCCGCGTCGGGCGCTTCGTTTGCCGCTTGTCGTTGCGCCACCTCTAGGATTTTTGGGTTTGCATTAACAACCTGCGTCGCTGTAGCACGTGAGTCACCTGAAGCTATGAGTCCCTGAATAGCCGCCTCTTTTATTTCAGCCTCGGTCGACGCTTCGTCCCCCCCTATCCAGTGGGATTTCTTTTTCCATAATGCAATGATACTTCGAGTCATACCTTGCATCATGTCACCTTTTGGAGCCCCCTCCCCTGCAGCCGTGCGTATTGCTGCCGCGCTACGTTGTATATCTTTGTACACACGTCCAGCGGTGGCTGACTCCATGCGCTCGCCCGCTTGAAGCATCTCCCCTGCACGGGCTGCACTCATTGCTTGTTGATTCATCTCCTGTGCTGAGGTGTCCCCCAACATAGCCGCCATACCACGCGTAAATGTCATCAAACTCGGAGCCCAATCCGCTACGATACTACGGTAACCACCGAGAATTTTCGCAGAGCGAACTACCTGTGAGTCCTGAGGTGCGTCAAACGAGGGGTAAACCCCAGCTATCTCCGCCCCGATCCCAGCTAACATTAAGGGTTTAAAGATTAACCCTAATGCTCCTACACCAACGTTCCACCCTGCTTTAGCAAATTGCCCCTTCGTAGAACCGTAACGGTCCACCTCCGCACGTTCAGCGTCTGATGACCTATCCCATGACGCCTGATTCCGCGATATGAACCGGTCGTAGTCTTTACTCTGTACAAACGCATTAATCGTTGCTTGGTGTTTCCTATTACTCACATCAAATTGACGTGGGGCGCGTATATAGCGAGCATCGGTACGGCGGGCATCGGCTTCTTCCCCTCGGTCAGTCCACCATTCACTTATTGATTCGTGCGCCGCTGATACCCTTTCCCCTACACCTCTTACAGGTGCGAGTGCCGTATGCACCCCCCTCCCCACTGAAGCGACCAAACCACTAGCACCCGCAGCTCTTTCTCTCTCAACCGCGGTACGGTCCCGAATCTCTCGAATATCAACTTCCGCCTGACGACGTAAATCCGCCCACCATTCGGGGTTATGTGCCATCTGAGCTGTAGCGTTGGCGCTTGACGCGGACATCCCTAACATCTGGAGAGCTGACCCGAGGGGTAGCGCTCCGCCCATCGCTTTCTGTATATTAGTAGCTTGACGTAGAGCAAGTAATATTGAACCTTCGGGGCCAAGAGCCATACCTAGCTCGTTCTGCATCTCACCCATACGGGTCTGCAACTCCAGGATTGCTCGACCTCCTCCAAGCCGCGCCATGTTCGACGACCCCATGGCTGCTTGCTCGGAGAGGGAGTATTTACCCGACATCACATCTTTGACACGGGATTCGTCGATCCTGAGCTTGCCGTCGTCGCCACGACCCAACATCGCCATGATAGGGAAATCTATGCCGAGCCCTGCACCTGCAGTCTCCGTGAGGGTCTGTTGTAGGCCCCTGACGCCACCAGCCAGCGCCAGTTGCGCCGGAGTATACGAACCAGCACCTACGGCACCTCGTGCGTACGCAGCCGCTCCCATACCCACCTGGTAGCCCAGGCCACCGGTCATACCTAGCTGCTGGAAGGTCATCGCGCCCGGAGCGCCTGCTGTCGCCGCTAAATCGCCCACCGAAGTACCCGCCATACGTGCAAACTTTACAGCGTTTTGAGCCGCGACATTCGTCTCAGGGATTGAGAGTCCAAGCGTACGCAGCGTAGACATCTGCTGCATCGCCTGCTGAACGTCGGGTTCCTGCGCCAACGCCATGAAGGTGCGCAGCCCCTTCGCTATGTTTTTAAACTGTGCTGTGATTTGCTCCTTGTTCTGTGCCATGTCCATCATGCCGCTGCTCGCAGCCATGTTTCCGATGCCCATCATGTCGCGCATATTGAAGCCGCTCGACTCACCTTCGGCAATCATATCTTTAAGAGCGTTGGCCAAACCCATACTCGCTTGACTGGACAGACCCCCACCCATGCGGTTCAGATCTGAACCACCGATAACGAACTTGCGGGACATACTTTCAAGCTGATTTCCGTAGGCGCGTGTCTCCATCAGCGGGTTGACGATACCCTGCTGCATCCCGTATTCAGCACCCATCCCGATGGGACCGAACCCCAACATTGCACCTCCTGCCACTCCAAGGAGCCCTCCCGCGATACGTCCTGGAGCTCCAAGGCCGCTAAGAAGGCTCCGCCCCATGAAACCACCCATCGCTGTGGTTGCTAACGCAGCACCTCCGTACGCTGCGGCGGGAGCTGCAGCACCGGCCCTGGCGAACATCGCTTCTTCTCGCTGCATTTGTTGCTGATAACCCTGCTGCATCGGTGTCTGGAACATGGGCGGAGGCAACACCGGGCTAAAGGGTGTCTGGATCAACGGTAGAGGGCGCGTAGTACTGAAAGCACGCGGTGCTTCATGACCAGGTCGGTACACGCCCATGTTCGCTGGAGTTTGGAAGATTGGGCTGGGTAGCCCGTTGAACCCTTGCTGTCCCGCCTGTGACGCGTACATCTCGGCCTGGTAGGGTGTCGAGTACTGAGACTGAATACTATCCATTCGAGCGCGAAACTGTTGAGAATACGCCGAGGCCGAGGGGGGCATCGGTGGAAGATGCGGAGCGATGTTGCGTTGGATCATCGCGGATGTTTGGTATGAGATTTCTTGAGAAAACTCCCCCGGGTGCTTAACGGGCAGTGGCGCAAGCATAGGAGTGGACATAGGACCAAACCCACCACCGCCTTGCATACCAGCGGTAGGCATTAGGCCCAGGTTCATTTGCATAGTGTTGAAACCCTTCAGGATTTCACTCAGTACACTGTCGTCAGCCATCGCTACCTCGTCAAGGCGTCCAGGGGTCACTCACGCCCTTCGTCGCGCCTTGAGTATACATTGATTCCATCAACTTTTCTTCTTCGACAGAACGTCGCACATCAATGTCGCTGTACCGTGCGGTACGCTCCAGGAGGCGAGCATCCCGTAGCCGAGCCTCCCGCGCTCCTTGTGCTGCTTCGTGCGCCGCTTCCATTTGACGCTGAATTTCACGCGGGTTGAACGCCGTCTGAAAGATAGCTAGGTCAAGCAACTGCTCCAATTGCGCAAGTTTGTTCATGTTGAGTCCAAAGAACGCGGCAATGACGCGTCCCAAATACACGCTGCGGTGGTACGTCTCAAACCGCTCCCTTTGAACAACCTCCTGGAGGACTTTGTCCACGATGGAGCCCCGCGCAGGTAGATTAACACCGCGTGCCCGTAGAGTTGCCCGGGTATTACCCGACGGGTGCGTTAGAAATTTTCAGCAACTCCGGGACGTGCGATGGCCATAATGAGCTGGTCGAACTCAACCAGCTTGATACTGACCAGGTTGAAGATGGGGGTGGACAACCCCTCGATGAAGGACAACCGTGCGTTGAACAGCTCCTCAAAAACATTCTCTTCAGATGTAGTTGGCGCTGCGAACTTGAACACTTGGGCACGGTAACGGCTAAGAGACGATGCCATGTTATAGCGTGTGATGAGTTCGTGCATGGCCGCATCAAACAAAGGTCGTTGGATCTGCATAGCAGTCTGCAGCCGCATCGTATCTCGCTGCTCTCGTGTGCGGAAAGCAATCGTCAGCGCTTTCGTAACCTGATATGTCTCTTCGTAGTACCCCTTGGATAGAAGATCATCGACTACTTTTGCCGCTTTCTCTTCTGTGATTTTTTGCTCTACAAGAAATTTTTTATAGTCCTGGATTGGTTTCAGCGCTGATTGCATGCGGTCGTACGTGTCTACCTGTGCAGTAGCGCGGGTTTCATCCTCGTCAGGCGGCGGTGTGAATTCAGCACTGGGAACGGGGGGTGCGTCAGGGGGTGGGTTACTGCGGGCACCTGTCTGCTGCTCGTCGGGGCGCATTAATTTACTCAGGTCCAGAGGGTTCTGCAGTGTATCTTGAGGCATAGAAGACTCCTACTCCGAGGTTTATGGGACTAACATCTTTTTAAAAACTACCCAGATTCATGGTATAAGTCAATGACGTAGCACCAGATTGCTACAAACTTTACGTCGTAAAGAGAGGATTTACGTATGTTATTAACCTTCTATGTTTTAGCCTCTGTTTTTTTACACACAGATGTCTACTACAAGGTCTCTGAAACACAGCACGGCTTCGCCACGACATATTACCCGGGAGATGAACACAGTGGGGAGGTGTGTGCTGATGGTCAATCGTTTACGGTCGACAGATGCCACATCGCACACCGCACATGGCCACTCGGAAGCCGTGTGCGGGTCTGTCACAAAAAACGCTGTATCATCACATTTGTAGGAGACCGTGGACCCTACGGAGCGTGCGATAAGCAGGGGAAAAAAAGGACGAACGGGTTTGTGTGTAAGGGTCGTTGGTTCGTGAAGGTTCGGCTCAAACACGGGTGGCTTATTCGACACCCTGGTGACCAGGAGTGGACACGAGTCAACACAGCTCCTGAGGGTCAATGGCGGGGCGTCGCAGATATGTCCCGCTGTGTTCAACGACGTCTTAGGAGCCCCGGAGTAGCAGTTATAACGCTACATCGTCTGAAGTTACGTACGTCCGAACGAGTACGGCAAAGACTCCTTAACCTACTACGCCTCGGTCGGTGAGTGTAAACCCCTACTAATAACGCATACTCTTCCTGTAAAGTTGACTAGATAAACCCTCTCATGTTAGGAAAAAGATATGCGATGTCCCAAGTGTAAAATTTCAGTGCCTGCGGCACATGGTTTAAAGAACGGTAACAAGTGCGTCAACTGCAGGACACCCCTCAACCTGGAGGTCGAGGAGGTCTTGAGTCGTCCTGAACTAGGCGTGGTGCACGAAGTACGTCCGGGCCAAATAGAACTAGGGTTGAGGATCGATGAAGCGCTGAAGCGTCCTGAGAGCACCATGGTGTTCGCTGAGGGAGGCTGCGGCATTGGTAAAACGTACAGTTACTTGGTTCCAGTCATCTTACGAATCCCCCAGCAACGTAAAGCAGGGCCGCTTGCGGGTACAGAACGGGTTGTCATCTGTACCGCTAAAAAGAGCCTACAAGACCAGCTCGCTACTAAAGACGTTCCGCACCTTCTCGCCACGCTGGGTCGACCGGACATCCAATTCGTTAACTTAAAAGGTAAAAGTAACTACGCGTGTGAGCGTTTGATACGGAGAGAGAAAGCACTCTTCAAGAAGAACAAACAAGAGTATTTACATAGTGAGTTGATGGCTTGGGTAACTGAAGACGGTTGCGTGGGTGACTTCGCCAGTTTCCCCGGAGAGCTTGCCTACCCCGCCAGTGAGTGTAGCGCCAAGGAGTGTGTCGGTGCAGCGTGTACCTACGCGACAAGGTGTGGTTACCGTTACATACGCCAAGCAGTGTCGGAGAGTACCCTGATTCTGACTAACCACAGCATGGTAGGTATTGACCTACGGCTGAGTCAACGTGTCCTGCAGCCATACGGAACACTAATCGTCGATGAAGCTCATGCCTTTCCGGATTTCGCACGCAACGCTTTCGCCAGTACTATCGGGGAGCAGTGGATGCAGCGCACGCTCAACAAGCTAACGCATGAGCAAATTGACACAACAACATCAGACGAAACGTTGAAGAAGCGTTGGACCACGATGTTCCAGGCTGTCCCTGAGGAAAAGTTGCTTCAACCCGGGTTCTTCGGAGACACGTTACCCAACGTGTTGGTTGACTTGGAGGAAATCATTGTTGATATCATTAATGATATGATGAAGCAACCCTGGTTCCATGAACTCGAACGTCGAGGCGCTGACCGATGGGCGGTGAACGAATTTACCGACGCCGATGCGTGCTCCAAAGCAATCGTAAATATTAGTGCGGACATCGGGGATCTAGCGTTAGACGGCCCGTTTTGGAAAGGTGACGCCGTTGGCGCGGATAATTTTTTCGCCTCTAAAAGCTTGTTCATGCGCGTATTGGAGGGGTATCAGGTTTTGTCTAGTACCACAGACACCTCGTCGATGGACGTGTACATCTGGTCTCGGGAGGATTCACCAAAAGGCGGCACCAAGGTAGTGCGGCAACCAGTGGACTTGGCCGCGTTCATGAAGACAGCATTGCAGACACTACCAACCAGCATTTTCACCAGTGCCACGTTGGACGGGGACCTGTTGGAACAAGAGCTAGGGCGTAAACCCGATATCAGTATAACTCAACCGTCGCCGTTTAATTTCAAAGCTAACGGACTGTTGTACCTCCCCAAACACCTCCCTCACCCCAACGCCCCGGGATTCATCGAGGCGGCAAGTCAAGAGATTGTACAGCTGGTACGAGTCTCCAAAGGGAACGCACTAGTATTGTTCACGTCGTTAGCACAGCTGGAGCAGTCCCTGGGCTACATCGACTTAAATTATAAGTTAGAATACCCCATCTTCGCTCAAGCGAAGGGGCGTCTACCGACAGCCGTACTAAATGACTTCTTGAAGACGGACAATAGCGTCCTGTTCGGATCCAAGAGCTTCTTCGAGGGTATCGATGTGGCGGGGTGTAAGTTAAGTCTCGTCATCGTAGTTAAGATCCCCTTCCCCCAAGAGACGGCCATTACATTAGCGAAGAAAGAAAAAATGGGGCGTAATTTCTGGCCGAGGTACTACTTCCCACACATGCTCATGGACCTTAAACAAGCTGCAGGGCGTCTTATACGTACCGCGACGGATAGTGGTGTGGTGGCTTTTCTGGACCGACGAATCTGGGTGGCGGGCAAGGACATCGACCCTGAGACTGTAGTGCTACGCAACTGGAGTGGTTACGGGAAACAAATTGTCGATGCTCTACCTTTTGATAACTTCACTCCCCGCATGAAAACGGTTAAAGATTTCTACGATATGATCGCACGAAGGTAGGTAGTTCTCAAATGATATACGCACGTTGGACACATAGACTTCGCACGTATCGTTTATCCCGAGGGCTTATTCAACGGGAAGTGGCACGTATGGTAGGGGTTAGTCGGTCTCAGTACACCCATATTGAAAATGGGGGTTGCGTGATCAACTATGTGCAGCTCATACGTTTAGCCAAGGGACTACACATATCCGTCGCCGAATTGATGGATTTGCCCAGCGTTACACCGGCGATGTTACGTAAAACATTGCCTAACGTAAAAAAAACTTTTAAACAGTGCGGGTAACGTATAAACTCAGCGGTATACATTAACCGTGAGGCGTTATTGCCTCCCAAAACAAAGTGAGTGTGATATGCCCCGTCCCAAAGGTTCTAAAGTTATCCTCTGTAAAAACTGCTCGACGCGTGTCGTCGGTCTGCCACAGACGCGTGTGAAGTGCCGAGAGTGCGGTACGGTCAACTACTTCCCTAAGGACAAAACGGTCTCCGCTGCGCCCAAGAAAGCCGCTGCGCCCAAGAAAGCCGCCAAGAAAAAGAAGTAAGGGCGAGCGCACATGGGACTAACACCTGAACAGCACGCACAAACGCAAAAACGCGTCGCTGATAATATCTGTGCGAAGTGTCGGAAACCATTCGCGCCGGGGCATCGCATCGTGCCCTGCTGGATCGTTATAAACCCCAACGCGCGCAACCCTCACCGGATCACCGAAAGCGGTCTAGAGCTCGGTACCGACTGTGAGTACGCACATATCGAGTGCAAGGACCCCATGCTTGAAGGTCGTCGCGTTCTGACATTGAGCTAAAATGGCCGACGAACATAAAGGTGCGGTTGACCCTTGGCAACCAGGGTTACACGGAGATGACGCTGACGTTGACGCTGAGCCTGTTGAGTGTGTAGAACCACCACCTTACGCTGTCCGTGACCTACACAACACCGGACAGTGTTTGTTTCAAATCCCCGGAGCAAAGAGCAGCATACGCGTTCAATTCACCCAAAATATCGATATAGCACGGCAACGCTTACTCCGTATACTGCAGCACCCTTACGCACACAAGTACCTACTACAACGCGGTTTTCTGCGGAGTACAACACCCCCGAGTATGGGGTTTGTCTTCGGTGAAATACACTACCCCGGAGACTTCGTGGAGGGGTGGCAACTTTTTGTCAGTACCCTATTGAAGCTACAACAGGCAAACAAATACATTGCTAGTGCGTTTCAACGTGCTGGTATCATCATCATCAACGACGATTGAGGGACAACCACCATGAGCATTAACAATATCCCCTGCGGTAAATGTGATCATTTCGACCCAGCTTTGGGACCACACCGTAAAAAAACGAACTACGGTTGGTGCGCCAAGAAGTCGCGCTACGCATACAGTGAAGGGCCGGGACAGGTAGTCCCTCCAGGTGTACACCGCGTGGGACTCGGCGAGATTGCGAGACCTTACTTAGTAAAATGGGAAGAATTAGAGGCTGCGTGTACGGATGCGAAACTGACCAACCGCGATCACTGCGAAGACAAAAGACGAGCAGAGCGTGGTAACCGGCTAGATCCGAAAACCGGACTTCCTATCTTGGAATAAATCATGCCCCATACCTGGAGGGGTTTTCGCTTTCCGACACGATTCGTAACAAATGAAGAACGGGAACTATTATCTCCCGTATGTGGGAGATGTATGTTACCCGCCATGGTCATCGTGTTGCAGCGCCCTGCTAC
>Ga0180009_10002663_pt1 | contig 20872 bp, 20 predicted proteins | sample OS_PC_MetaG_FD_123537 | JGI IMG/M metagenome (GOLD analysis project Ga0180009, IMG submission 123537) | Groundwater microbial communities from the Aspo Hard Rock Laboratory (HRL) deep subsurface site, Sweden - OS_PC_MetaG | ecosystem: Environmental > Aquatic > Deep subsurface > Groundwater...
CTGAAACTATATTTAGAATTTGGACTGATAATTAGGCGATTCTTTTGTAATTATTATGTCATGAGGATGACTTTCCCGCAGACCAGCAGAAGTATTCATAACAAATTTAGTATTTGATTTCAGTTCTTCAATATTCTTAACACCGCAATATCCCATTGAAGCGCGAAGTCCTCCAATAAATTGATATATTGCGTCCGCTAAGGATCCTTTATACGGAACACGCCCTTCAACACCTTCGGGAACTAATTTTTTGATATCATCTTCCATATCCTGAAAATACCGGTCTTTACTCCCCTGTTTCATTGCTCCAAGAGATCCCATACCTCTATAAACTTTAAAACTTCTACCTTCAAATAAAACTTTTTCACCCGGAGTTTCTTCAACACCGGCAAACATTCCGCCAATCATAACAGTATCGGCACCGGCTGCAATTGCTTTAGGCACATCGCCTGTCTGCTTGATCCCGCCGTCGGCAATTATTGGAATATTTAAACTTTTTGTTGTTTTATAAACTTCCATTATTGCGCTTATTTGAGGTACTCCTACTCCGGCTACGACACGGGTTGTGCAAATTGATCCCGCTCCAATTCCAACCTTTACGGCATCAACTCCGGCATCAATTAAATCAATTGCCGCTTCGCCGGTGACAATATTACCGGCAATTAAATCTATGTTCGTATATTTTTTCCTAATTTTTCTTACCGCTTCAAGAACACCCATTGAATGTCCGTGAGCTGTATCTACAACAATAACGTCCGCATGCGCGTTAACAAGCGCGTCAACTCTATCCATAAGATCGGCTGTTACTCCTACTCCGCCTCCGACCCTCAATCTTCCGTATTCATCTTTGCATGCATTCGGAAATTTTTTCTTTTTTGTTATATCTTTAAATGTTATTAAGCCTTTTAATGTGCCTTCTTTATCAACAACGGGAAGTTTTTCAATACGGTATTTCTGGAGAATTTTTTCCGCCTGTTCCAATGTTGTGCCTTCAGGCGCGGTTCTTAAGTTTTCTTTTGTCATTATTTCGCTAATCTTCATATCAATATTAGGTTCAAATCTTAAATCTCTATTTGTAAGTATTCCGGCAAGTTTATAATACTCATCAACAATCGGTATTCCTGAAATTCTATATTTTCCCATAAGATCTAATGCTTCGCGAATTGTTTTATCGGCAGTTAGCGTAATTGGTTTGTTAATCATTCCGCTTTCGGAACGTTTAACTTTATCAATTTCATCTGCCTGCTGTTCAATCGACATATTTTTATGAATAATTCCGATTCCGCCTTGTACAGCCATTGCGATTGCCATTTTGTATTCGGTTACGGTATCCATAGCGGCGGATAAAAAAGGAATATTAAGAGTAATGTTCTTTGTTAAACGCGCTCCCAAATTAACATCTCTAGGCATAACCGCGGATTTAGCGGGCAGCAATAAAATGTCGTCGAAAGTTAAACCGCGGTATAATATTTTTTCGTTTTCCATGTTTTCCTCAATTTATACAAAAAAGACCACTCAAAGGCGGTCTCAATTATTATTCAAAGGCAGCATAGCCTGTAATATCTTCTCCAAGAATCAAAGTATGCATTTCATGAGTTCCTTCATAAGTTTTTACAGATTCAAGGTTTGCAGAATGTCTCATGATCGGGTATTCATCCAAAATTCCGTTAGCGCCTAAAATTTCTCGCGATATTCTGGCAATTTCTAATGCTTTTTCACAATTATTTCTTTTTGCTAATGATATATGTGTATGTTTGACTTCATTTTTATCTTTAAGTTTTGCCAGCTGAAAATTCAGTAACTGGGACTTTGTTATTTCAGTCAACATATAAACAAGTTTTTGTTGAGTTAATTGATAAGCGGCAATCGGTTTACTGAACTGCACTCTTGATTTGGCATAATTTAAGGACGTTTCATAACAAGCCATCATTGATCCAGTTACACCCCATGCAATTCCATACCGTGCCTGGTTTAAACACATTAGTGGGGATTTTAGTCCTCCGCTGCCGGGCAAAATATTTTCTTCAGGTACGAATACATCCTGGAAAATTAGTTCCGACGTAATTGACGCGCGAAGTGAATGTTTTCCTTTCATTTCAGGAGCAGAAAATCCTTCGAAATCTTTTTCTACAAGAAAACCTTTTACAACTCCATCAAGTTTGGCCCAAACAATGGCAATGTCGGCAATTGTACCGTTTGTAATCCACATTTTGGCGCCGTTTAAAATATATCCGCCGTTTGTCTTAACTGCCTTGGTAACCATACCGCCCGGATTTGAACCATAGTCCGGTTCGGTTAAGCCGAAACAGCCAATTTTTTCTCCTGATGCTAATTTAGGGAGCCAATGTTTTTTTTGCTGTTCGCTTCCGAAAGCAAAGATAGGATACATTACAAGTCCGCTCTGAACAGATGCAAAACTTCGAACCCCGCTGTCTCCTCTTTCAAGTTCCTGCATTACCAGACCGTAGGATACATTATTCAAACCGGCCCCGCCGTATTCTTCCGGCAATGTTAAACCAAAAACTCCCAGCTCACCTAGTTTCGGAACAAGTTCTAAAGGAAATGTTCCGTTGCTGTAATGCTTTTCAATTATTGGGATTATTTCATCTTCAACAAATTCACGTACCGAATTTCTTACTAGAATTTCTTCTTCGGTAAGAAGATTTTCTATATTAAAATAATCAACGCCTTTAAATTTTTCCATTAGCAGCTTTCTAAAGTATTTTTAAAATGTAAAATCTAAATTAGGAAATGCGGTTAATTTAACCAAATTTTATATAGTATTTTATATATCCAGTTTATTTAAAACATCAACAATTTGTTCGGAAGTAAATCCTTTGCTTTGAAGAAAGGAATAAAGTTTACCTTTAATTTTCCGTTTTTCCGTTTCTTTCTTATTTAAATATTCCAGTTTTTTTAAAGCAAGAGATTTTATGTTATCAACAACATCATCACTTTCACTGTAATTCTGTTCAATAAATTGAAGTGTATTTTTATCAATTCCTTTTCTAATAAGTTCTGACTTTACCTTATTGATTCCGCATTTTCCTCTTTTAATTTTTTCTTCTGCATACTTAAGTGCAAAATCAAAATCATTAATCAAATTCAAATTAGATAATTCTTCCAAAACATAAGAGCATAAATCCTTATCAAACTTTTTTTTACTTAGCTTCTGAAATAATTCTCTTTTTGAATGCGCTCTTCTTCCTAAAAGATTTAACGCAGAATATTTTATTTTATGAAGCTCATTTTTTCTTTTAAGTTCATCAATAAATTTCTGATCAACATCATCATTTCTGCGAAGCATACTGTCGATAAAAACATTATAATTTAACAGTATGCTTGAATTGTCATCAAAAACGACTAATATATTATTTCCTTTTTTGGAAATATTTTGAACAATCATTTATTTTTTCTTTGATTTGGATTCAGCTTTCGAATCTTCTTCAACATTTTTCGGAGCCTCTGTCACCATTCCAAGGAATTTTTTAACTTCTTCTTCAAGTTTCGCGAAAGTTTCAGGGTTTTCTCTTAACATTGTTCTAAATTGTTCGCGCCCTTGAAATCTATCTTCACCGTAAGAAAACCAGGCACCGCTCTTTTTAATAATTTCGGTATTAACCGCGATATCAATAAGATCGCCGGCTTTGCTTATACCTTCGTTATAAAGAATATCAAACTCAACTTCTTTAAAAGGAGGAGCAACCTTGCTTTTTACAATTTTCACCTTTGTTCTATTTCCTATAACATTCTGTCCGTCTTTTATAGCGGCAATTCTTCTAATATCCATTCTAAGAGAAGCATAAAATTTAAGCGCATTACCGCCTGTAGTAGTCTCTGGATTTCCGAACATTACCCCGATTTTACTTCTCAATTGATTTGTAAATATCACGCATGTTTTAGAACGGTTTATGGCTCCTGTCAGCTTTCTTAATGCTTGCGACATTAACCTGGCTTGGATAGCCATATGGGGATCTCCCATTTCGCCTTCAATTTCGGCACGCGGCACAAGCGCGGCAACCGAATCAATAACAATTATATCAAGCGCGTTACTACGGACAAGAGTATCAACAATTTCAAGAGCTTGTTCACCATAATCTGGCTGCGATAATAATAGATTGTTAACATCGACATTTAATTTTTTAGCGTAACCCATATCAAGAGCGTTTTCAGTATCAATAAAAGCGGCAAGTCCTCCAAGCTTTTGAGCTTCGGAGATTATATGCAGACACAAAGTTGTTTTACCTGAAGATTCCGGCCCGTAAATTTCAACAATTCTTCCGCGCGGTACGCCGCCAATTCCTAAAATATGATCGAGCGAAATTGCGCCGGTAGGTATTGATTCAACTTTATTAATTATACCGTCGCCAAGTTTCATAATAGAACCCTTACCGTGCGCCTTTTCAATATTCAAAATTGTATCTTCAAGAATTTTTAATTTGGTGTCTCTTTCGGTACTCATTTATCCTCCGGTTATTTATTTAATTTAAAACTTTTTATTTTGTTATAAAACGAACCGCTGCTTAACAGTTCACTTTTCATTAAAGATATTTCATTAATTTCAAATTTAGTTTCAGGCAAATCAAAATCCAAAAAACCATTTATTTTTTCGAGGTTTTCATTACCCTTTAATCTAATTAAGGTTAAATGCGGTTTGAATTTTCTCTTTTCTTTTTCAAATCCTATTTTTTCTAAACTGTTATTTATTAATTCAGAAAGCTGTATCAATTCTTTATTAAATTTTATTCCAAGCCAGAGTACAGAAGGCATTTCATTTCTTTTAAATAATCCGAACTTCCCAAAAGCACATTTAATAGGTGATAATTCTTTAAGCAAATCCTCTAATATTATTTGAATGGATTTTATTTTATTATCTTCAACATCGCCTAAAAACTTAAGTGTAAAATGAAGTTTGGTTTTATTTTCCCATTTTACATTATTATTACTGCCGTAAATATTATCTCTAAATTCAATTACTTTATCTTTAATTTCATCCGGAATATCTGCCGAGATGAAAAGTCTATTCGTCATATGAAATACCCAGCAAATGTCTTCGCAGCATTTCCAGAGCCGCCTGAGATGTACGTTCTTTATTTAAGAGTCTGTCGTTTCCGAATCTAAATTCTTTAGCCGTGCAAATCTTGTCGTCGCAAATTCCGACAAAAACAAGTCCGACTGGTTTTTCGGCTGTACCTCCGGTTGGTCCCATAATACCGGTAACGGCAAGACCAATATCAACACCGCTAACGGCTTTAATACCTTCGGCCATTTGACGCGCTACATCAATACTGACTGCCCCTTTTTCAGCTATAATATCTTCGCTTACTTTAAGCAGTTCAACTTTAGCGGCATTGCTGTAAGTAACTGTTCCTCTTTCATAATAATTACTGCTGCCGTTAATATTAGTTAAACGGTGACTAATTAATCCGCCGGTGCATGATTCCGCAACGGCTATTTTTAATTCTCTTTCTGATAATATTTTTGCAACTACTTCTTCAATCGTATCTGTTTCTTTGCCATAAATATATCTGCCTATCAAACCTCTAATAGTCTGTTCAATTTCAGTTACTTTATCATGCGCTTCATCTTCGGTTAAGCCCTCAACAGTAAGTCTTAATTTAACGCCGTACTGGTTTGGGAGAAACGCCAGTTTTGAACCTTTTAACAGTTCTTCAATATTTCCAAGTCTATCATATAAATGAGATTCAGGAATTCCGGTTGTCTGCAGATTAGTAATAATTTTAACTGACTTAAGATCTTTTCTGATCGAAATAAGTTTAGGCACAACAAAAGATTCCATCATTTCAGTCATTTCATACGGCACACCGGGTATAACAATGAAATACTTTTTATTTTTATGAATCCACATTCCCGGAGCTGTACCGCGCGAGTTTCGAATAACTTCGGCAATTTTGGGAACATTAGCCTGGTCTTCATTTGTAGGGGTTAATTTTCTTCCGCTTCTGCTGAATATTTCTTTTATGTCGGTTAAAACGTCATTATTTTTAACAAGTTCCGTGTTAAAAAATTTCACAACGCAGCTTCTTGTCACATCATCGTGCGTTGGACCTAAACCTCCCGTAACAATTACAACGTCATATTTTTCAAAAGCGTATTTAAATTCTTCAAGTATCTCGGCTTCATTATCCCCTACAACACTTGTTTTAGGAACTTCAAATTGATTTTGGGTAAGAATGTTTCCTATAAAAGCCGCGTTGGTATTAAGTGTTTGACCAATTAGTATTTCATCACCGATTGTAATTATATAAACTTTCATATCATATTTTCTATTTTATAAAATAAATTATTATTTGAACAAGTATAAAAGAATAAAATCCGGCAATAACATCATCCAGCATTATACCCCATCCGCCTTTTATTTTTTCGGCTATATTAGCTGGGAATGGTTTTATTATATCAAATATCCGCCAAATTACAAACGCAATGGGAATAAATACCAATGTTTTTGGTACAAACAGCAAGGTTACCCATGTACCAACAAACTCATCAATTGTACATTGTTTTGGGTCTTTGCCATATATTTCTTCAAACTTACTGCTGATTGATATTCCTAATACAAATAAAACCGAGATAAAGAAAATCATTATTCCTGGATTTTCAAATCCGGGTATCATATAAATCAGCACAGCGACAAAACTTGCAAATGTACCTGGTGCAAATTTTATATAACCGGTAAATAATCCGCTGCCGATTGTTTTTTCTATAATGTTAATTTTCAATTGATAATAAACTTATTATTAATTTTTTATTTCTATAGATGTATTGAAACCCAGAATATGCTGTTATAATTGTAATTGAGAACATTGTTATATATATAAAAAGCGGGTTTGTAAGGACTTCGAATAATTTTTCATTCCCTTTATATATCCACTGTACGGTCTGAAGAATATATGCAGCCAGCAAATAATAAAGGAAAAACATCTGAATAAATGTTTTCCATTTGGCCAATCGGCTGGTAGCAAATGATTTTTTCTTCATATCGGCGTACATTCTCAAAAACGTTACTAAGAAATCACGCGCGACAATTACAATTACCATCCATAATGAAAGGACATCCAGATATACAAAGGCGAAAAAAGCTGCCGAAGTTAAAATTTTATCGGCTAATGGATCCAGAAATTTACCCCAGGCGGTTATATAATTAAATTTTCTCGCAAGCCAGCCGTCGTACCAATCAGTAATCGCAGCAATAATAAAAATTCCCAATGATATTTGTTTGAGAACAGGGTCATCCATCAAAAACAAAAAAACAAAAACCGGAGTTAGTATTATTCTCAAAACAGTTAATTGATTGGGAAGAATCATAAATTAAAAGCCTGAATTAATTTGCAAGTTTAAGTAAATGTTTGAATTCATATATCCCGGTATTATGTCCGTCCTTCCAAGTAATTCCAACAGCGTAATGTCCAACCATCTCTATTTTTGCCACAGCTATTTGATCACCGTTAAACAAAGGTATATACTTTCTCCCGTTTTTTTCTTTTTCGGAAAGACAAGTTGCGCACGGACATTCTTTTCTAAGTTTAGCCAAATTAATTTCGGAAAGAGTTTCATTATCCCAAATTATATTTAGATTTTTATTTTCTTTTATCGAAATTTTTTTAGGAATCACTTTTATAACTTCTCACCTGTCAATTGGAACAACGCTTCTTTATATTTTTCAGCTGTATTATTAATAACTACATCGGGCAAATTAGGAGCCGGCGGCTGTTTATTAAAATTAATTGACAATAAATAATCTCTAACATATTGTTTATCGTAGCTGTCCTGAGCTCTTCCTGTTTCATATTTATCCTTAGGCCAGAATCTTGATGAATCCGGGGTCAATAATTCGTCAATTAAAATTATTTTACCGTCGACAAAGCCAAATTCCATTTTTGTATCGGCTAAAATAATTCCTCTTTCGTAAGCGTAATTATATGCTTTTTTATAAACATTTATTGTTGAATTTTTTAGTGTGTCGAACGCTTCTTTGCCAATAATATTTACAGCTTTTTCTTCCGAAATATTTTCATCATGATCACCTATATCTGCCTTGGTGGAGGGAGTAAAAATCGGTTCGTTGAATTTTTCAGATTCTTTCATTCCGGCTGGAAGTTGAATACCGCATATACTTCCCGTATTTTGATAATCTTTCCAACCTGATCCTGAAATATAACCCCTTACAATACACTCAAGCGGAATCAATTCAGCTTTTTTTACAAGCATTGACCTGCCTTCAATAATACTTCTATATTCTTTGCATTCTTCGGGATATTCATCTACATTCATAGAAATTACATGGTTATCAATAATGTCTTTAGTATAATCAAACCAAAATTTAGAAATTCTTGTAAGGATTTCGCCTTTATGAGGAATACCTTGATTCATAATTACATCAAATGCAGAAAGTCTGTCGGTGGAAATAATTAAATAATAGTCACCGACTTCGTAAACATCCCTTACTTTTCCTCTTTTAAATAATTTTAAATTTTTAAAATCTGTTTGTAATACAACATTATTTATCATGCTTTCTCCTTTAAAATTAAAATAAAATATAAACAGAGATGTAACCTATTTCAACTCGATATTTTAATAAGGTAAATTAAACCTAAAAACAAGAAATAGTTGGATTTTTGAGAAATTAAATATACAAAAGAATTATTTCCTTTTTCGGATTTATTTCGTTTTATGTTGCAGCTTTTAAGTTATGAAGGTATCTTAAAAACTTCAAAAAATAAATTGATTCAAAACAAATTGAGGTTTTATGTCTGCAGGAAAAATTTCTATTAAAGAATTCCCGATTACCTTTTGGATTGCCAATACAATGGAAATATTTGAAAGAATGGCCTGGTACGGATTTTTTGCCGTTTCTTCATTATATATTACCGGAGCTGTTGAAGAAGGCGGACTGGGTTTCAGCGATGAAGACCGGGGTGTGCTGCAGGGAGTTGTAACTTTTTTCTTATATCTTTTTCCAGTTGTATCCGGAACTCTTGCAGATAGATACGGATTTAAAAAAATCCTTTTTACGGCATTTTTAATTTTAGTACCGTCATATTTCTTATTAGGACAATTAAAAACTTTCCCTACATTCTTTTTCGCGTTTATGCTTGTGGCGCTTGGCGCAGGTACATTTAAACCTGTAATAATCGGTACAATTTCAAAAACCACCAATGAAAAAACAGGATCAATGGGATTCGGAATTTTTTATATGATGGTAAATATAGGAGGTTTTTTAGGTCCGGTAGTAGCGGGAATTATGCGGGCAATTTCATGGGAATATGTATTTACCGCTTCAGCCTGCTGGATAGCCGTAAATTTTATTTTTGTTAGTTTTTTCTACAAAGAACCTGTTGAGCAGAATGATGAAAATCAGAAAAGAAGTTTAAAACAGGTATTCACAGGAATGGTTGAAGTATTAGGAAACGGAAGATTTTTCCTATTTATTTTCGGACTTTTAGTAATTCTAGTTTTAGGCTCCAAATTTACTTCAACCGGCGCTGTTACATGGGGTGATATTACAATTATTACATTTATTTGGCTCGGCTTTAATCTTGTTTATGATGTTCTGCTTAGATCCGTAAAATTAAAAAGCAACAATTGGTTCCTTTCGCCAATGAAATTAGGTGATTGGAGATTCGGTTTGTTTCTGCTATTAATGTCGGGTTTCTGGACTTCCTTTAATCAAATATTTTATACTCTACCCCTGCATATAAGAGATTTTACGGATACTTCCGATTTGTTTGTTTTCTTCCAAAACGTATTAAGCGGAATCGGTTTAACCTCCGTTGCCAACTCACTTAATGACGGGATGGTAACCGCCGGTCAGGTAAATCCCGAATACATTATAAATATAAACGCGGGAGGAATTGTAGTTTTTCAAGTTTTGGTTTCTTATTTGGTTACAAGATTAAAGGCGTTTACAACTATATTTTACGGAACATTAATAACCGTAGTTAGTTTTTCAATTTTAGTGTTCGGCACAACAGGATGGATTGTTGCAGCAGGAATACTTGTGTTTTCATTCGGCGAAATGATGGCAAGTCCAAAGCAGAAAGAATACACAGGAAGAATCGCCCCGCCAAATAAAGTAGCTATGTATATGGGATATTTTTATTGGGCTGTGGCTCTTGGTAATTTGTTCGGAGGAATTTTATCAGGTCAATTATACGCGGCATTTGCAAGGGATATGAACAGACCAGATATTATGTGGGGAATTTTTGCTTTAATCGGTTTAATAACGGCAATACTAGTTTTTCTTTATGATAAATTTGTAATTAAAAGACCGGCTAAATAATAAACAGCTTATTGAATATAATTAAAAAGAATTATAATTTTAGCCAGGGTTTAACATTTATTATAAACTAAAGGAGTTATTCATGAACAAAGCTTCTATTTCAATGCGCGTATGGTATGCGGCTTTTGCTGTTGTAATATTTCTTGGAATATACCTTACAGGATTTGCGGTAGTTCATTGGCTATTGTATGTGCCGGTTGCCGGATTTGTTTTTGCAGCGGTTTCGGGAATTTGTCCTTCACAGCTTCTTTTTATGAAAATGTTTGATTCAAAATAATTTTATTTGTTTTACAAAAAAAAAGCTGCTAAAATATTTTGGCAGCTTTTTTTATAAATAAAATTTAATTTATTCCGCGTCAAAGACTGCGTAAGGTCCTTCCTCAGTCATTGTAAGCTTAATTGAAAAATACTCGCAAAGATCTATGCCGGTCCAAACAGCTTCGCTACCGTCATCAGCAACCGCTTTAATATCCCAAAGACATTCTTCATGCCCTGAAAATTCAATTTCGCATTCCTCTCCGGAACCGAGAACATCCACCGTTAAAACATCCTCTCCCCAATTAGTTTCTGATGAGGGTGAGATATAAACATATGATATTACAAAATCACAGCCGTTTATTAATGTAAAATCCTGCACCTGGGCAAAAGAGGAAACAGTTAACAATAGAAATAATGCAAATCCGAAAATAGATTTTTTCATTTATACCTCAGAAAAATAGTTGTGGAATTATTGTTAGATAGTCAATTTATTAGAAACGGATGCAACTAATAATTGATGAAGAAGATAATTCATTAAGATGTTAAGTCCTAATAAATATATTTTAATTTAAAATAAGAAAGGCGGCCTCGGTAAGCCGCCTTTGCATTTTTTGTGGGCAGAGAGGGAATTGAACCCCCGACACAAGGATTTTCAGTCCTTTGCTCTACCGACTGAGCTATCTGCCCCCTTCAAAAAACGAACCCAAATTTAGAGAATTCTTTTAAAAAAACAAAACAATTTTATAAAATAGTTAATAAAGTTTGTAAAGTGGAAAGTTTATAAAGTTACAAAGAATATAACTATTAGCAGTATAATATTTCTTTATCTTTACAAACTTTATGAACTTTATGAACTTTATGAACTTTCAACTAAATAAACAAAGCCGCTATTGCTAAAATATCGATCACTATTAACATCCAGCTTACTTCTTCTTTTTTACCCATTACAAGTTTAATTATTGTCCAGCTAATAAAACTCCAAATGATCCCTTGAGTAATTGAGTAAGTTAAAGGAATAAGAATCATTCCGAAGAAAGCGGGAATTGAATCGTCAAATTTACCCCAGTTTATTTTCAGCACCGGTTTCATCATAAAAACACCGACAAGAATTAATGCCGGCGCGGTAGCAATAGAAGGAACAACCGAAAGTATCGGTGACAAAAACATAAACGGTAAAAATAAAAGTCCTGCAATAACAGCTGTTAAACCTGTTCTTCCTCCCTCTTCTACTCCGGTTGCCGATTCAATATAACTTGTACCGGAACTTGTACCGAAAATGCCTGATATTGTTGTGGAAACGGCATCAACAATTAAAGATTCTTTTATATTTCTCGGTTCACCGTTTTCATCTACAAGATCAGCGGCTTCTGCAACGCCGATAAAGGTAGAAATTGAATCGAACATGTCTGTAAACAAAAATGCGAATACAACAGGAAACAGAGCGAGTTTTAATGATTCGACAAGATCCATACCTAAGAATAAACTAAAATCCGGCATTGAGAGAAATCCTTTCCAGGTCACAAGAGTAGAAATTCCGTAATTAATTGCGGAAGCGTCTCCATAAAATCTGCCGATTGGTATTGCTAACAATGTTGTAGCCGCAATTCCTAATATTAAAGCTCCTTTAATTCTTTTAATAACAAGTATTGATGTAATAAGAAGCCCGATTAAAAAAGTAATTGTAATTGAATCCAAAGGTCCAATGCTTACCAAGGTTGCGGGATTATCAACAATAAACTTCGCATTAACAAATCCTATAAATGTAATAAACAAACCTATGCCTGCGGAAATTGCATATCGTATTTGTTTTGGAATTGCCTGTACAATTAATGTTCGAATGTTAAAAATTGATAAAAGTAAAAATACAATTCCGGACCAGAAAACTGCGCCTAAGGCAACTTCCCATTTAACACCCATTCCAAGTACTACCGAATAGGTGAAGAAAGCGTTCAAACCCATTCCAGGAGCTACAACAATAGGGTTATTGGCATATAGACCCATCATTATGCTGCTGAATGCACTTACAAGCACTGTAGCCGTTAAAACACCGTTAAATGACATGCCCGTGTTTGAAATAATGGAAGGATTAACAATAATTATATACATTGTTGCCAAAAAAGTAGTTATACCTGCAATTATTTCTGTTTTTGTATCGGTTTGATATTTTGAAAAATTAAAAAACTCTTTCATTTTCATTTCCCGTTTTTATTAGAAATTCCATTTAACTGCTAATGTAGGCATTACTTTTATTTCTTTCTGAAATGGCAAGAAGTTATTGCTAATTTCTAATTCTGTTCCAATTGATAAATGCTTATCATAATTATACCATAATTGCGGCTCGGTTAAGAATACTATCTCTTTATCATCTGTACCTGCTGTACCGGCTCTAAGTATTTCGTCCTGACTCCATACATCCATAAATCCTGTAAAATTAATTTTCCCGTCAAGGAAAGGAACAAACCAGACCACTGTTAATTGGCCGTCAGCTCCTTCCGATCCGTATGTGCTTCTATATAAAAGATCAGTGTTTAACGTTACAAAACCAAGATCTATCGGATAACTGACACCTGCTAGAAATGTTTGATTTAGAGTAACGGCGATATTACCCAATACAGGAACAGGCACCCCAACAAATCCGTCATTATATTGTAGTGTCAAAGACAATTTTTCATAAACGCTTACATAACGGGCGATTTCAAAATAAGCTAATGAAATGCCTTTATTTCCGGACAAATTGTAATCAAAATCAACAAAGAAGAAAGTAGCTCCGTATTCATCGGGCTTAAACATTTCTAACGTTGTTGTAAAATATTTTCTGTCCTCACCCATATCATAATGAACTTGTAAATTTTGAGCAGAAATTTTTGCAGCGATAACCAACAATAAAACAAGAATAACTTTTTTCATTTTTTTCTCCAGTATTATATTTGTTTTGGTAATAATCTATTTAATAAAACACCAACGATGCCTGCTAAACCAATTCCGGAAAGCTGAAACTCACCGTATCCTAAAAGCATATCGCCTATTCCAAAAACCAAAATTACGGCGACTATTACAAGGTTGCGTGACTTAGACATATCTACCTTATGATTAACCAGCGAGCCTATACCTATTGCAGCAATCATTCCGAATAATAAAACCATTATGCCACCCATAACCGGAATCGGAATAGTTTTAAGAACAGCACCAAGTTTACCTAAAAAGGCGAATAAGATCGCGAACACCGCGGCAATTGTCATTAATTTCGGCTCAAACTTTTTAATTAACGCGACTGCTCCGGTAACCTCGGAATAAGTTGTGTTCGGAGGACCGCCGAGCATTGACGCCGTAAATGTTGCAATTCCGTCACCTAAAAGAGTTCTATGCAATCCCGGATTTTCTATATAATCTTTTTTAGCCGCTTCCGAAATTGCCAGTATATCGCCAACGTGTTCAATAGCCGGAGCAATTGCTACTGGAAGAATAAAAAGTATTGCGCCGATATCAAGAATTGGGAACTCATATGAACCGTTAGCCAATGCGCTAATCCAAGGAATTGTAAACCAATCGGAATCAAATACAGGCTGAAAATTTATTTTCCCTAAAAATAAAGTAAGTATATAACCTGCAATTATACCGCATAAAATCGGAATTAAACTTAACAGACCTTTTCCTTTTAATACTATAAATATTGTAACGGCAAGACTGAAAAGTGCAACAAGGATAGCAACATAATCAACTTCAGTACCGCCTGTAAAATTTTTAGTCATGCCGACGGCAACAGGTGCCAATTTTAATCCGATCACCATAATAACAGGTCCGGTTACAACGGCAGGTAAATATTTTTCAATGACTTGAACCCCTTCGTATTTAACCAATGCCGCTAAAACAACATAAAGAAGTCCGGCACTGGCAAGACCTCCTAATGTTTCACCTAAACCGTACTGCTGAATACCGATTTGAATAGGAGCAATAAACGCAAATGAACTCGCAAGAAAAATTGGAACCTTTACCTTTGTTACAGATTGAAAGATTAAAGTACCGATTCCCGCTGTGAATAAAGCTATTGAAGGGTCCAAACCCGTTAATAGCGGAACTAATACAAGCGCTCCAAATGCGACAAAAAGCATCTGCGCACCGATTAGAATATCATTGCCGGATAATTTAGTTTTCATGTTACCTTTGAATTGGTTAATAAGATATTGGAATGCTTTTATAACGTTGGAATTAAATATAAGTCATTATTTTAATTTATCAAAAATTAATTAAGCGATTTTATTATTTATTTAAAATAAAAACGCAGACTTAATGTCTGCGTTTATTAAAAATATACATGCATAAATAATAATATTAGCTGCCTAGCGTAGCGACCATTATTGCCTTAATTGTATGAAGTCTGTTTTCTGCTTCGTCAAATACAATTGAATGATGAGATTCAAAAACATCTTCGGTTACTTCCATTGCTTCAAGACCGAATTTATTAAAGATATCTTCACCCACCGCGGTTTCTCTATTATGGAAAGCTGGGAGACAATGCATAAATTTCACATCCGGATTTCCTGTATTTTTTATCATATCCATATTTATTTGATATGGCTTTAAAAGTTTTATTCTTTCTTCCCATACTGATTCAGGTTCTCCCATGGAGACCCAAACATCGGTATATAAGAAATCGGTACCTTTGACTCCTTTAACAGGATCTTCACTTAAAGTTATTGTTGCTCCTGTTTCTTCAGCAATTTCTTTGCACTTTTTAACAAGTTCTTCTTCCGGCCAGCATTCTTTTGGGGCAACAGCGGTAAATTTCATACCCATTTTTGCGCAGCCTACCATTAAGGAATTACCCATATTATTTCTTGCATCGCCGAGGTATGTAAAATTAACATCCCGTAGAGGTTTATCCGTATGTTCCATTATTGTTAAAAAATCCGCTAATATTTGAGTCGGATGAAATTCATTTGTTAAACCGTTCCATACAGGCACGCCTGCATATTTGCCTAATTCTTCAACAATATCCTGTCCGTAACCTCTGTATTCAATTCCATCATACATTCGGCCCAGAACACGAGCAGTATCTTTCATTGATTCTTTTTTACCCATTTGTGAACCGGCCGGTCCTAAATATGTAACGCCTGCGCCTTGATCCAATGCCGCGACTTCAAACGCGCAGCGTGTTCTCGTAGAATCTTTAGCAAAAAGAAGAACTACATTCTTACCTTTTAATGTTTGTTTTTCTGTTCCGGAATATTTAGCTGTTTTTAATTCCTTAGAAAGATCCAATAAAAACTGAATTTCCTTTGGAGTAAAATCCAGCAGTTTCAGAAAGTTTCTGTTTCGTAAATTGAATGCCATGTTTTTACCTTATCTATTTCTTTGTGAGTTTATTTAGTTTATAAACTTATTATTCCGCCGTTATGCGAGTTCCAAAACTTCCGCCTTTTGTTAACTGACTTGCTTCGGTAATAATTGTCTGATTACCGCCGTTTTCAACAAAATTAATTGCGGCTAAAATTTTTGGACCCATACTGCCGGCAGCGAATTCACCGTCATTATAATATTTTCGCGCATCTTTTACCGAAATTACATCCAGAGCTTTTTGACCGGGGGTATTAAATTTAATATAAACTTTCGGAACATCGGTAAAAATAAAGAATTCTTCAGCTCCTACTTCCCTTGCCAGTAATGCGGAAGCAAGATCTTTATCAATAACCGCCTCAATAGCTTCAAGATGGTCATTTTCATGCCTGAATATGGGAATACCGCCGCCGCCGGCAGCGACAACAATGTGACCTCTTTCAACTAATTCTTTTACAATCGCCTTGTTCATTATATCCATTGGTTTTGGGGAAGCAACAACTCTTCTCCACCCTCTTTTACGCGGATCTTCCTTAAACTGCCAGTTATTTGTTTTTGACAAAAGATCGGCTTCTTCTTTTAAGTAAAACGCGCCAACAGGTTTTGTAGGGTTATCAAACGCCTCATCTTTTTTATCAACAAGCACCTGAGTTACCAATGTAACTACATTTCTTTCAATCTTATAATCATTAAGAACATTTCTCATCTGTCTTTCAATCATGTAACCGATTCCACCCTGGGAATCGGCTACACAAATATCAATTGGCATTTTAGGAAGTTTATACTGATTAAACCCGGCTTCGTTTCTTAGCAGGATATTTCCCACCTGCGGACCGTTTCCGTGAGTTATTACAATACTGTAACCATCGTTTAATAAACTTACTAATTTCTCGCAAGTATCATAAGCATTCTGTTCCTGTTCGTCAATAGTACCAATCTGATTGCCGCGGAGCAACGCGTTACCTCCGAATGCGACAACTGCTATCTTTTTCATAAAATTCCTTTTTCTTTCAAAACACTTTCTAATGTATTTGCTCCGATTTCCTGCAGTTCATATTGAACTCTTGTAGAAGGTTTGTTTATTTTTAATATTCTTCCCAGGTCAATCGGAGTTCCGATTACTACAGAATCACAATCAACATTGTTTATAGTTTCCTGCAGATCCTTCATTTGTGCATCACCATATCCCATCGCAGGAAGAAGTATGCCAATATTTGGATATTTTTCATATGTTTCGGTTATTGAACCAACTGTATAAGGACGAGGATCAACAATTTCTAATGCTCCTAATTTTTGAGCCGCGACAGTACCGGCACCGTATTTCATTTCTCCGTGCGTTAAAGTCGGACCGTCTTCAACAACAAGAACTCTTTTGCCTTTTATAACCGACGGATCGTCGACCATTAATGGCGATGCGCCTTCAATAATAATTGCGTTAGGGTTTATTGCCTTTGTATTGTTAATTACAGTTAAAATATCTTTCGCGTCGGCAGAATCAATTTTATTAATTACAGCTGCGTCGGCCATTCTTAATGAAGTATTTCCGGGATAATAAGAAAGTTCATGTCCGGGTCTGTGCGGATCAACAACCGTAAAAGTAACATCAGCTTTATAGAAAGACATATCATTATTTCCGCCGTCCCATAAAATAACGTCGGCTTCTTTTTCGGCTTCTCTTAAAATCGCTTCATAATCAACGCCTGAGTAAATAATTCCGCCTAAAGCTATATGCGGTTCATATTCTTCAATTTCTTCAATTGTGCACTCATGAGTTTTTAGATCTTCCAACGTAGCGAATCTTTGAACTTTTTGTTTTACCAAGTCGCCGTAAGGCATTGGATGGCGTATAGCAACAACTTTTTTACCGGCATCTCTTAACAATCTAACAATTTTTCTTGAAGTCTGAGATTTTCCGCATCCAGTTCTTACAGCTAAAACTGCTACAACAGGTTTAGTACTTTTAACTTGTGTTTCAGCGCCGCCTAATAATCTGAAAGAGATTCCGGCCGCGTTTACCATTGAAGCTTTTGTCATTACATAATTAAACGGAACATCGGAATAAGAGAAAACTACCTCGTGTACGTCATATTTTTTAATAAGATCCAATAATTCAGATTCTTCATAAATTTTTATTCCTTTTGGATATAATTTACCTGCCAGTTCCGCCGGATAAACTCTTCCATCAATATTCGGAATTTGTGTCGCGGTAAATGCGACTACATTATAATCCGCGTTATCTCTGAAATAAACATTAAAGTTGTGGAAATCACGCCCTGCGGCGCCCATAATTAATACATTTTTCTTAGACATAAATACTGCTCCTGTTTATTTTATTCAACTGTTACGCTTTTGGCTAAATTACGGGGCTGATCAACATTAAGTCCCTTTTTAACCGCTATATGATAAGCCAATAACTGCAAAGGAATTACAGTTAAAATCGGCATTAGTATTTCTAATGTGTGTGGAATTTTAATGCAATAATCTACAAGTCCGTCAATATCGTAATCATTCTCAGTAGCAATCGCTATAATACGGCCTTTTCTTGCCCGGACTTCCTGAATATTACTTATTACTTTGTCATAAATTGAATCGTGCGGTGCAATAAATACAGCCGGCATGTTTTCATCAATTAATGCTATTGGTCCGTGTTTCATTTCCGCGGCAGGATATCCTTCAGCGTGTATATATGATATTTCTTTTAATTTAAGCGCACCTTCCAATGCGACAGGGAAATTATAACCTCTTCCCAGGTATAAGAAGTTTTTAGCGTCGACAAAATGCTCGGCAATTTTTTCAATTTCGGAATTCATTTCTAATATTTTTTTAATTTTTCCGGGAAGCGCTTCCAGTTCGGTTAATACTTTTTTACCATCAACAAAACTCATTGATTTTTTTCTTGCGATTAAAAGAGTAATTTGCGCCAGCACCATTAATTGCGATGTAAATGCTTTTGTTGAAGCAACTCCAATTTCCGGACCGGCATGAATATAAACTCCCGCTTCGCTTTCTCTTGCAATAGAACTTCCTACAACATTACAAATTCCCAGCACTAACGCGCCTTTTCTTTTAGCTTCTTTCATTGCCGCCAATGTATCAGCTGTTTCGCCGCTTTGCGAAATAAAAAGAATTGTATCATCAGAGTAAATTATCGGGCTTCTGTATCTAAATTCCGAAGCGTATTCTACTTCAACCGGAATTTGAGCGAACTGTTCTATCATATATTCGCCTACCAAGGCGGCATGCCATGAAGTTCCGCAGGCCGAAATAATTATTCGTTTGGAATTAGCAAGTCTATCCTCGTAACCCTGAAGTCCGCCCAGCTTTGTACTTCCCTCTTTAAATAATAATCTTCCGCGCATCGCGTTTGTTATGGAATCGGGCTGTTCCATAATTTCTTTAAGCATAAAATGCGGGTATCCGCCTTTACTTAATTCATCCAGTTCAAGAGTTACGTTTTCTATTTCTTTTTTTATAGACTCGTCGCTTATATTCTTAACAAAAAAGTTATCCTTTGTTAATTCGCAAATCTCGTTATCATCCAAATAAACTACTCTTTTTGTATGCTGAATAAGCGCGCTTACGTCTGAAGAAATAAAATTTTCATTTTCTCCGATACCTATAACAAGAGGCGAACCTTTTCTTGCGGCTATTATTTTATCCGGTTCTTTTTTACTAATTACCGCTATTCCGTATGCGCCTTCAACTTCATTCAAAGCGTATCTAACGGAATCAAAAAGTGACAAATTCTTTTTCATAAAACTATCGATAAGAAGAACCAAAACTTCTGTATCCGTTTCGGACGCAAAATTGTAACCTTGTTTTTTCAGTTTTGTTTTTAATACCTGATAATTTTCAATGATACCGTTATGTATCATGAATAAATCTTTATTCTCGTTAAAATGAGGATGAGCGTTTATTTCATTAGGAGCGCCGTGAGTAGCCCAGCGGGTATGACCAATTCCCAGAGGTGCGTCAAGTTTGTTTAAATTCAGCATTGCTTCCAACGCCGAAACTTTACCTTCGCATTTTACAACATCTGTTGAAACGGAATTAATTGTTGCGATTCCGGCAGAATCATATCCTCTATATTCTAATCTTTTTAAGCCTTCAAGTATTATTGGTACGCAATTTTTATTACCTATATATCCAACTATTCCGCACATAGCAGGTACTCCTAATTGTTAATAAAGAAACGGATAAATATAAGTAATTACTTAGAGATCTGGGCAGGGCCTGAGTAAAAGAGGGTTCTTTTTTACAATATTATGATGATTTATTTTTATGAAAATAATCATTTTGTTAAATCGCTTAATAAGATATTATTATCATTGATAATTTGAGAAATTTAATTCTGATTTGCAACTGTCATTTAAACATTTTATTACTTTTTGTATATCTTCATTATTGGTTTAGTATTGTTTCTCAGTAGTTTAAGTGTTTTGACAGTGTTTTCAAAGGGTATTCAGAGGGTTTTCAAAGGATTTTCAAAATCTTTGTTTTAGTAGTTGAAGTTAGATATAATACTTAAACATTTTGAATATTTTTGTAGTAATGAAATACTAATAATTAATAATTAAGATAAAAAATTTTTCTTAAAAACTAAATATTATCTTCGTACTTTTAACTGTATACCGGTTTTTAAAAAAAAATAAATTGAATTACAGCCTTTATAGTATTATATTTGTCACTCAAATTTGCACCCGTAGCTCAACTGGATAGAGCGTTTGACTACGGATCAAAAGGTTGAGGGTTCGAATCCTTCCGGGTGTACAAAGATAATTTTTAATGTTGAATTATGAATGCTAAATTGAAAACTCGATTTAGCATTTTTTATTTTAAATATTTTTTTGTTCTTAGATAAATAAAGTGATAGAGCGTCCCGATTGCCATCGGGAAGGTTGAGGGTTCTCCCGATGAATCGGGATTCCGGGTGTACAAAGATAATTTTTAATGTTGAATTATGAATGCTAAATTGAAAAC
>Ga0180009_10002664_pt1 | contig 20871 bp, 22 predicted proteins | sample OS_PC_MetaG_FD_123537 | JGI IMG/M metagenome (GOLD analysis project Ga0180009, IMG submission 123537) | Groundwater microbial communities from the Aspo Hard Rock Laboratory (HRL) deep subsurface site, Sweden - OS_PC_MetaG | ecosystem: Environmental > Aquatic > Deep subsurface > Groundwater...
AATTTACTCCGGGGGAAATCGCTAAAATGGTCAGAAAATACTTTAAAAAAGTTGAAATTAAAGGATTGATTTGCCTAAACGAAGCATTCGAGGAGAGCCGAAAAGAAGTGATGGCTACTTTTAGGCATAAATTGGCAGTTTTTTTAAAAAAAAGCAGGTTGGTTTGCGAAATTTTGGCGTTTTTGCCCGGGGGTTTTAAGAGACGCTTGACCGGCGAGGCTAAATTAGAGAAGCTGATACCGAAGGAGTCGGATTTTGACTATACCGCGGTAAATGTCGATCAGGGGGAAAATCTTTTAATAGTTGCATCACACCCCGGGGGTGTGATGAATCACATCATAGGAACTAATTCCATCCTGGAAGTGAAAACCTAAAATAATTTAGGATTGTAATAATTCTTGTTACCCCAGCACCGGTCCCGCAGTTGCGGGGCGGGGTGGAGCGAAGGATCCCTCTGAAAATAGTGATTTGCTTACACAAGGGCCGCGCCCGCCAGACACCGCCTGCTCGCCATCGCTATGCTCAGGCGTTAGCGGGCGAGAGCCGTCAGGCGATGCGGGCGGGGATCCTTCGTCGTCGGAACTTCCCCGTACCAGAGGGTACAGGGCTTCGCTCAGGATGACGAGGTTGTTCCAAACGGGATCCTTTGTCATCATCCCGACGTTGCGTCGGGGTCAGAATGATGGGTGGGTAGAATTCCCCAGGATGACGAAAGAAAAACAGAACCCTTTTTCTCAGTTTTTTCTCAGTTTTGATTTATAATATGCCTGTAATGAGGATTTTAGTGGTTGAGGACGAACACAAGATCGCCAACTCGATTAAAAAGGGTTTAGAGCAGGAGTTATACGCGGTTGACCTTGCCTATGACGGCGAGGACGGTTTCGGTTTGGCGGCAACAGAAGATTACGACCTGATTATTTTAGATTTGATGCTGCCCAAAATGGACGGTATGGAAATTTGCGCTAAGTTGCGCCAGGAAGAAAAAATCCATACCCCGATTCTGATTTTAACCGCCAGGGATCAAATTGATGATAAGGTTAAGGGTTTGAATCTTGGCGCCGACGATTATTTAACCAAACCATTTTCTTTTGCCGAGCTTTTAGCCCGAGTCAGGGCCTTGTCCAGAAGGCCGAAAAATGGGTTAAATACCTTGTTATCGGTTGGAGATTTAAGCTTAGATACCCTCAGCTTTGAGGTTAAACGGGCCGGGAAAAGAGTAGCTTTGTCCAAGAGGGAGTTCTCCTTGCTGGAATACCTTTTAAGGCATAAAGGCAGGATTTTAACCAAAGAACAGATTATTAGTCATGTTTGGGATTACGACGCCGATGTTTTGCCTAATACGGTTGAAGTTTATATCGGTTACCTGAGAAAAAAAATTGACAAACCTTTTAAAAATAAGCCCTCTTTAATCCAGACGGTCAGGGGTTTTGGATATAAAATAGGTTAGGGAGGATTATAAATTTATCGATAGATTCTAACAACTGGTTTCAAAACTCTTTACGTCATTGCGAGGAGTGTTAACGACGCGGCAATCTAGCTTTAAAAACGAGATCGCCACACTCGCTTCACTCGTTCGCGATGACTTTTGAAACAGGTTCTAAATATATGTTTCGCTCGGCAAGAATCAAACTAACCGGCTGGTACCTGCTGATTATTATGTCAATCAGTTTAGTCTTTAGCCTGATTATTTACCAGCTTATCGGCGGAGAGATGGAACGCGGTTTTAGGCGGGTGGAAATGCGTTTTAGAGCCGGGGAATTGGGTATCCCGCTTCCTCGCCATTTTGCTTTTACCGAGAAAATCAGCCCGCAGTTAGTTGAAGATTTGAGATTGGCCAAAAAAAAGCTGATCTTGGATCTTTTGGTTGTCGATGGCATAATTTTTGGTTTTTCGGCTACGGCAGGATATTTTTTAGCCGGTAAAACCCTAAGACCGATCGAGAAGGTGATGGAAGAACAAAAGAGATTTGTTGCCGACGCTTCCCATGAGTTAAGAACGCCGCTAACGGCGCTGAAAACTTCTATCGAAGTAGCTTTAAGGGAGAAGAGAATAACTGCCAAAGAGGCCAAGTCGGTTCTTAAAAGCAGTCTTGAGGATATCGCCGGGCTGGAGTCCCTGAGCAACAGTCTCTTGAAATTGGCCCGATACCAGCAGGGGAACGGCAGCCTTGTTTTTGAACCGGTAAATATTAATAAAGTGGCCAAAAACGCTTTTAAGAAAATTTCCCCTTTAGCCGAAAAGAAAAGAATAAGATTTAGAACCAGAACATCGGCTATTTCTCTTCAGGCCAATGAGCAGAGTTTAGAGGAGATGCTGGTTATTTTTTTAGATAATGCGGTTAAATATACTCCAAAAGGCGGCGCGGTATCGCTATCGGCGAAGTCAGACAAAAACAGTCTGGTTATTAAAGTAAAAGATACCGGTATCGGTATTTCAAAAGAAGAGATTCCTCATATATTTGACAGGTTTTATCGAGTTGACCAATCTCGAAGCCGCAAGCGCCTCCGAGGTGACAGGCTGGAGCGAAGCAAAAGCTCTGCCTTGCCGGCAGGCAGGCATGGCTCCTCGGATGGTGAAAGTGCAGGAGGTTTTGGTCTGGGTTTGTCATTGGCTAAAAGAATTATTGAATTACACAAAGGGTCGGTTGAGGTAGAAAGTACCAAGGGCAAAGGAACTACCTTTACCATCAAACTTCCTGTTAAACATTCATAAACTATCGATGGATCCCGTCTTTCGCCGTCCTTAGCTTCAGCGACGGACGGCTACAGACGATTTCATCTACTACGTCTAGAGACTAAGACTAAAAAGTTCAAAATCTGGGGTTCTATATTACAGTTACACAACGGCAGGAACGGGTACGACGAGGCATTTATCCACCTACGCAGAGAACCACGGTTGTCAGGCAGGGCTTCGAGGGACAGGTCCGTCTACGGGACTACGGCGAGACAAGGTCGGAACGATTTCAACTCTGCCGAAGAAACAAAAAATACCACGTCCGTGAGGGCGTGGAGTTTCATACCATACCTTGGTCTATTTTGTGCCTATGTATCAAGGTATTCAGGACCCGTCCCCGTTTCCCCGTTTCCGGTCTTGACTTATGGGATATCCTGTTTTAAGATGCGGGTATATGAGGGAAGTTTTTTTTGAAAAGCCAACATTGTCGCAGGAAGATGCAGTGGGTGCAGCGAGAAAATTGATGGGTGAGTTACAGTTGGCGCTTCAAGGATCGAGGGAAGCTACTGATGCTTCGGTAACTCATTTTATAGGCGAGTATGATCGAGAGACTATGAGATATGAGAAGAGGGGGCAGAAGATAAGTGTGGTGAGATTTCAACCCGGAGAGATACGAGTTGATGCAGTAAGATTGGTTGAAGGCGATGGTAAGATTGTTTTTTCTCGTAAATCCCTGGGTTTGGATGTTAGGACACCTGGTCCGACGAAAGTGGGGTATGCTGTTGAGTGGTTTAATTACGCGGAGCAGAGAGAGGGAGAGGATGTCCGCTCGAGGGGGGTTCATGCGATAAATACTCCAAGAGCTGTTAACAGGGTAAGAAGATTTCTTGATAGTTTATAGTTTCACTTTTCGGACAATACACCCTCCAGGTGTATTTCAGGTGTATTTCTAGTACTTCTAACGACAACCATCGGTTCCCCAGTTTCTAATGATCACGTCTAAATCTAAGACATTAATTTTATTATCCTTAAATAGGTCTTGTTCAGATTTTTGGGGAACTTGACCCCAGATTTTTATCAAGATAATCAAGTCTTTCGAATTGACCACTCCGTCTTGATTAAGATCGGTCGGGCAGTCAGCGGTTGGCGTGATGGTCGGGACATGAGATTTAAAATCAAAGTTTTTTAGGGTGTCAAAAACCGGCCTGCGGCAAACCCGGTTAAAAGGAACGGCAAAAGAGGTCGGCTGACATTGATCATTATAAGTAGTGGCCGGCGAAAACGAATTAAAGTCATCTGTCCACCAATGGGTGTTCATGTTGGTAAAATCGGTACCTGTTCGTCCCCAGTAGCGATTACCGGCAATAAAGCTTTCGTAAATGACGTTTCCTTCTTGGACAAAATAATGAGCATCAATTCCTGCTGATGGCGGGTGAGGAAATCGGGAGTTATTACTGGTATGGCCGCTGAAATAGTTTTTTAAAAGGCCGTGAGTGAAATTACCGAGTTGGCTGATATCGGGCGCGTAACGAAGCCAATACTCATTTCCGGCAGTGGTAAATTCAATATATTGAGGAGTGCCGTTAACGCTGATTCTGCTTATATTACGAGAATCAAGATTGGTAAAATAAGGCCGGGTCGGGTAAATATCCCAGGCTGATTTGAGGGTGTTTGAATACCAGGCGCCCGGGAGAAAACTAATGGCTTCGCCATTGATAGATAAATCTAAAAGGCGATACCAATATTTGTTGCCCAGAGTGATCGATTCCCGAAGAGAGTTGCCGTATTCATAAAAATATTGAGTTGCTATCGCGCCATTTTTTTGGCTGGTAATTTCTGTCGGATAGTTAAGAGAAGTTAAAGAATAATGATTCCATTGACCAGCCTGAACTGGTGATAAGGAATAAATTTTTCTGACCCAAAGATTCTGGGGCATCGTCTGTATTTCCAACATCTGGCCCTGATACCAGAAAAGATTATGGGCTTGCATTTTGGGCCTGATAAGCAAACCTGAATCCCATTGAGGGATGACTTCAAGAAGGAAATGAGACCAATTATAGATATTTGCATTAACTAAAGAAGTAAAAATAGCCGATGTATTTTGAGCAATTGTTTGTTCTGATAAGACGCCTCTGACTCCCCAGATACCGGCTTCAGTCATAGCTAGTGACTTGCTTTCCCAGCCGGAAAAAGAATGGAGGTAAGGCACTAGATTGCCAATAGTCGTACTCGGAAAAAAAGAACCAGGTCGTTCAGCCGCCGAAGGCTGTTGGGAAGGAGGCAGGTGGTTATAGTAAAGATAGGGGTGGTAGCCAAGATGGTCAAAAAGCAGTTCTTGATTGTGGGTAAAGGTAAGCCAACTTGACGGCGTTCTATTATCGTTGGCAGCGCAGTTTGCTTGGTTGCACCCGGGATCAGGGCCAAGTAAAGGACTTAGATTGCCAACAATCACTTCTGCCGAAGGATTTTTATTCTTGATTGCCTGGTAAGCATGGTTGAGGAAAGCTATTCTTGAGGCTAAACCGGTCGTGTCCTGAGGAGATTCATCAGCTATATTTTGTTCATTGCCCAAAATAAAATATTTGACCTTCGGTAAGCCGCCGTGGGTACCGTTATATCGATCAGCTAAAGCGGCCATGAATTCTTGATAAGTATTAGAAGAAGCGCCACCATAAGTTACTTGGCGAAATTCTTTTTTTAAGGTGGAATTAGGCGTCATATCTACACAGTGGGGATTGGGTTCGTAGACCGGCGGGTTTTTAACTGCCCAGCGAGGCGGTCCATAACTACCAAGGAGAGGTTCAATTCCATTTTGTTTAAGTAAAGTGATCACCCTGTCAAGTTCGGCAAAGTCATAATTGGGATCGTTCCAGTTACCAAGATTGATATTGATCGGGCTGTTTCCCAAAGAAACCCCGGGATATCGAGTGACAATATTATCCCAGCCGGCAGGACCGGTTCCACCAATAACAACCCAGTCTAAACCCAGCTCAAGGTAGTATCTAATGTCATCATCGCTAATAGTTCTTCTCATCGGTGGATCGCCAAAACCGAAAAAGGGGTTGTCGGGATAACCGGGGATATTGCCGCAACCTTCCTCAAAAGTCTCGGTCACGCCCTTACCGGTTAACATGGCACAGACAGGATGACGGCGGGCAGTCAGAAGAAAACTGATACTTAGAAGACTCAAAAAAAGCAACATTGACCTTATGTTTACCAACTTCTTATTAAGCATTAAATAATTAAAAGAGAAAATAACCGTTTTATGCCTTAAAGCAATAAATTTGCTTAAAGGTTTATTTATTTTAAAAATAATCAACGAAACTGATGATAATTCTGAATAGGGACGGGGACAGGTTTGTCAAGATATACGGTATTAAATCATTAGATCTTTTTATACTGAGCGGAATTAAATTTTTTGAGCGCCAATAATTTCTATCCGGACCATGGAACCCCACGGGTAAACCCGTGGCCTGCCTGCCCTCCTACCGGCGGGTAAACCGGCAGGCCCTGCACCAGACGGTACGGGGCAGGCAGGTTTTCTTGGTTCACGTATAAAAAGATGTTAGACTATTTCTTGTATCTTTATCAACAACTCCCTGTCCCTAAGTAGCTAAGTACTCTAAGTAACTTGATTTTACGGGATATTTTGTTGGTTATAATAGTTTACGTTGGTTACCCCCACTTCGGTTGATTTATAATCTTAAAGGTATTGACTTCGAAATTTGTAAAGCAAGCCCCTACTTCATTAATTACTCAAACTTGAGTAAAATGTGACTTATGGACAGTAAAAAAGTAATTGATGAATTAAAGAGAAAATATCCGGGTAAAAAAATTATCAAGAATGGTGAAGATAATCCTTCCGAGATACTTTGTGAGGTTGACCCTTCAACAAATCATCCAGAATACAGCTTGGCGGTAGCGGTGATTGACAAAAGCCTTCCCCATTCCCACAAGAAGACAACGGAAACTTATAAAGTTACTAAAGGAAAGCTGGCTTTGTTTATTGACAACAAGAGACATGAGTTAAAAGAGGGCGAAGAGTTAATCATTAAACCTGGCTGGGTACATTGGGCAAAGGGAAATGAAATATGGGTTGAGTGCTATTCTGAGCCTGGTTGGACTTTTGAAGACCATATTTTGGAGGAGGTGAGTAATTGATGTTTAATAAACTTTTTGGTAATTGCTTATTGGTAAATGATTTTGAAAAATCTCTAGCTTTCTATCGTGATGTTTTGGGTTTGACGATAAACAGCCAAGACGGTAAGTTTGCCGATTTCAAGCTAAAAGGGACCTCTTTGGCAATCTTTGAAAAGGAAGCTGCCATAGCGATGTTCCCCAAAGAACATATGGGTTCTGGCGGAGGTGTAATCCTAGCCTTCCAAGTAGATAATGTAAATAAAATCTGCGGGGAGCTAAAGGCTAAAGGTGTAGAGGCGTTTGAGGGACCCAAGACAACCGATTGGGGTCAAACAGTCGCTTATTTCAAAGATCCCGATGGAAACATCTGGGAAATATCCAAGAAATAAAATATGAAGGGGACAATTTTAAGATTAAAAAACCAAGCCGGGTTGATTCTAATTCCTATTGCTCCTTTTTCTTTTGACCCATCAATGCACAAACCAGACCATTTTCCTTCTCAAGATACAAAATGGGAGCAAGGAATCCGTTGGCAAACAATGCTTTGGCAAGGAAAACCTTTAGGATTAAAGTTTGAAAATATAGGAACAATTGGCAAACCAAAAATTAAGTTGAATGTTTTCTCTGAGGACAAATTAGAGAAGAAATATCTTGAGGGATTAAAAGAGGAGATAAATTATCGCTACGATTTTAATACCGATTTAACAGAGTTCAACCAAAAGTTTAGAGATGACAAACAATTAGGTCCAATTATTAAAAAATGGCCAGGGATGAGAATAATGAGTCCACAATCTTTATATGAATACTTGGTAATCGGAATTATGCTTCAAAACTGCACTGTTGGCCGTTCTGTCAATATGATGCAGATTTTATTTGAAAAATACGGCAAGGAAGTGAAATTTGACGGAAATAAATTCTTTTGCTTTTGGGAAGCAAAAATTCTTCTTAGAACAACTGAGGAACAACTTAGAGCTTTGAAAGTTGGTTATCGGGCAAAATCGCTTTTAAGAATTACAGAACCCTTTGCAAAAGGCGAAATAAACGAAATTAGCCTAAGAAAGAAAGATGAAGAAGAACAAAGAGAGACATTGATTAGTCTTTACGGAGTTGGGCCGGCAACTGTTGGTTATATTCTTTTTGATGTCTTTAAGCACTATGCTGAATTAAGACACATTTCCCCCTGGGAGCAAAAGATTTACTCAAAATTGTTTTTCGATAAAGATCCTGAAAACCCCGTCCCTGTTAAAAAACTCTTGAAACATTTTGAAAAGTACGGCAACTATAAGCAACTTGCCGTCCACTACATCTGGGAAGATTTGTGGTGGAAACGCAAGAATGAACATATTCCTTGGCTGGAGAAGTTAATAAGAGTTTAATTTTATGAGCAATATAATCTATCAGCTTTATCAAGAGCTTTATAAAAAACACGGCGACCCGGTGAAACTTTGGCCTCAGTGGTGTGCCAAAAAGAAGAGTAAGAAATTGAGAGATTTGATTGCTATCGGAGCTATCTTAACCCAAAGAACTAGCTGGCGAAATGCGGATATAGCCTTAAATAATCTTAAACGAGAGAGTTTGCTTTCACTAAAGGCGATCGCAGAGCTTAATTCCCCTGATAAGTTAACAGAGCCAATCAGGCCTGCTGGTTTTTATCAAACCAAGCCTAAACGGCTTTTGGGTCTTGCTTCTTTTGTAATTAAAGAATACGGAGGTTTAGAAAATTTTATGAGAGAGGACTTAAAATCAGCAAGAGAAAAACTGCTTGGTCTTTATGGAGTCGGACCGGAAACTGCTGATGTTATTCTTCTGTACGCCTTAGATAAACCGAGTTTTGTTATCGATGAATATACAAAGCGACTAGTTGTCAAAAGAAAATTAGCCGAAAAGCCGGAATACAATTTCCTAAAACAGCTTTTTGAAGAAAGCCTACCCCGGGATGTAAAGATTTATCAGAACTACCATGCCTTAATTATCGTAGAACAAAGAGGAAAGAAAGCCTCTATAATGAGAGTTGTCTAGATAAAAATGACGAAATCAAAAGCCTGGAATTGGACAGTTGCATCTGCTCCCTGGTGGGAAGAACCGGCGTCTGAAATTTACCCTCTACTTACAAGGTGGCAAAAGCAGGGATTTAACAAGCTTTTGGATTTAGGTTGTGGTATAGGAAGACACGCAGTATTATTCGCCAAAAATGGTTTTAAAGTAGACGCCAGCGACCTTTCTCAAGATGGTATCAGAAAACTAAATAACGTTGTTAAACAGAAAAGTCTGGAGATAACTACAAAAGTTGCAGACATGTTGTCCCTTCCCTACGAAGACAAATCTTTTGATTGTCTAATTGCTTTCCATGCTGTCTACCACACTAATGACACAGGAATTGGAAAAACCATAAGCGAAATAAAAAGAGTATTAAAAAGAGAGGGTGAGGCCTTTGTTACTTTTAACTCCCAAAACAGTTCGGATTATAAAGACCGGGATAATAAGCATCTAACAAAAAACACGATAGTCAAAAGTAAGGGTCATGAGGCTGGGATACCACACTATTATGCCAGCAAAGACGATATTGAAAAGTTGCTAGCAGGCTTTGAAATCATTGAATTTTCTTATAAAGAAGAATACTACTCTGATTATACAGGCGCTCATTATTTTGTTTTAATTAAAAATTCTAAACAACAGGTTGAACCTGAAGCCTTTTTATTTCCTCCCACTTCACTTTAATCCGCCTTCGCGAAAATCCCGAAGGGATCCCTTTGGGATTAACCCCCTGGAAGTTTATTGATGAGAAAACCCTTTAAGCGTTTTCTCAGTCGTAATTAGTAAATTCTAATAGTTAAGGATTCTCGTTTGAAAAGAAGGAGGTGAGTAAATTGAAAACAAGAGCGATTTTAATTTCAATGGTTTTTTTGGGTGTTCTTTCTTTGGTCGGGGCTCTTGGGATCGGTTCTGTCAAAGCTCAGGGAGGTCTTGGCTACTCCAACATTATTCAGAAGTTAGTTGACCGCTTTGGTTTAAAAACCGAAGAGGTTCAGCAAGTTTTCGATCAAGAAAGGACCGAACGGCAAGGGCAAATACAGCTTAGGTTCCAGGAACGTTTAGACCAAGCAGTCAAAGACGGAAAGATCACTGAAGAACAGAAACGGGCGATCTTAGACAAGAAAGCGGAAATGCAGGCTGATTGCCAAAATTCCCAAGGATTAAACCCTGATGAACGGCGAACCAATATGGAAACCCACCGGCGGAAGATGCAAGCCTGGGTGGAGGAGAGCGGGATTGACCCGACCCTTTCCCCGGTTTTTTGGGTAAAGGACGTGGAGGTGGGTTTAGAGGGTTTGGCTTTGAGAAATAAACCAGAGCTAAAACCCACAGTTCAGGTTAGCACCCCCTATTTAAAAAATAGGGGGTGCTTTTTCTCAGTATTTTCTCAGATTTTATTTATAGAATTGCAGCATGGCGAAGAAAGAAAATTTATCCAAATCCAGAAAAGATCGGTTTATAAGTATCATTAGGGGTTTACTAAACAGCCGTAAGAAGATTGCTGTTTTCCTGATGATCCTGTCGATTGTGGGTTTTGCCGGATGGAAAATTTTAGGTAATAAAAAACAAGAGTTGCAGTACCAAATGGCCAAGGTAGAAAAAGGAACGCTTGTTGTTTCAATATCAGCCTCAGGAACAATCTCGTCCGCAAATAGTGTAGGTGTAACAACCAAAGCTGGCGGCACCGTAACTCAAGTGTATGTTAAAGATGGAGACACTGTTGTCAAAGGTCAAAAATTAGCGGAAATCAATTTAGATGACGAAGCAAAAGAGAGGCAAGCGGCAAGTTGGGTAAGTTATCTTAACGCTCTAGAGGGTGTTAAAACCGCGGAGGCGGGAAAAATAACCGCTGACATTGGGATGTGGGAGGAGCGACAGGCGATCTTTGATGCCATAGATGATATTGATTACAAAAACAATAACAGTATAAATCCCGACACGAAAAAGGAATACACAGATTCGGAGAGAATGATAATCGACAAAACCTTGGAAGAAGCCCAAAAGACTTTTGTAGCTTTGGAACTTAAATACAAAAATGCGGATGCTGATATAGCTTACGCCAAAGCAAAAGTAGCATCTTCATTGAGTTCTTATCAACAATTATCATCCACAATTACCGCCCCCGCCTCCGGAAAATTAACTAACTTTAGCCTTTCACCAGGGGTTTATATACAATCCTCTTCGACCACAAGCAATGAGACTGGAGCGGTAACAATATCTTCACAAAAAATCGGAGTGATTAAAAGTCCTGAAGGCAGACTCCAAGCCACCGTTAACTTATCAGAAATAGACATTATCAAAGTCGAGCCTGGCCAAAAATCGACTTTAACGATTGATGCCTATCCCGATAAAACATTCACAGGCTCGGTACTTTCAGTAGATACCAGCGGCAAAATTAGCTCGGGTGTTACTACATACACAATTATTGTCTTGTTAGACTCAACTATCATAGACATCTACCCGAATATGGCGGTGAACGCAAATATCATTCTCGATTCAAAAAGCGATATTTTATTAGTCCCCGTGAACGCAGTTCAGTCACAGAACGGACAAGCAACAGTTCGTGTCATGCAAAATGGACAAGTGAAAAACATTCCGGTCGAGACAGGGCTTTTTTCGGACACCCAGACGGAAATTATCTCTGGAATATCCGAAGGAGACGAGATAATTACTAACATTATTACCCCAACTGTTCCAAGTAATGGCTCGCAAACAAGAGACACTTCGCCATTTGGAGGGGCTGGTGCGGGCGGTATGATGAGGATGGTCCGTTAGCAAGCTTAAAGAAAATATGATGATTAAGGTTTCTCACATCTCCAAAATATACAAAACAGGAGAGGTAGAAGTTAAAGCCTTGGATAATGTGTCTTTTGAGGTCAAAAAAGGTGAGTTTCTGGCTATCATGGGTCCCTCCGGTTCAGGTAAATCCACGCTAATGCATCTTTTGGGAGCGCTTGATAAACCCACGAAGGGTAACTATTTTTTGGATGGGGAAAATGTGGGTAAGCTTGATGATGACGAACTGGCTGAGATTAGAAATAAAAAGATTGGTTTCGTTTTTCAGGCATACAATTTATTGCCCCGAACCACAGCTTTGAAAAATGTCATGGTGCCGATGATTTACGGAGATGTTTCAAAGGAAGAAAGGACTAAAAAAGCTAAAAAGTATCTTCAGATGGTAGGTTTAGGAGATAGGCTTTATCACAGTTCCAGCCAATTGTCGGGAGGAGAGCAGCAAAGAGTGGCCATTGCTCGAGCGCTTGCTATGAACCCGAGCATTATTCTGGCTGACGAGCCAACAGGCAATATTGACACTAAACAAGCCGAGGAAATTATGGAAATTTTCCAAGACTTAAATAAACAAGGACACACAATAGTGATGATTACTCATGAAAAAGAGATTGCTGAATATGCCAAACGAACAATCCACCTAAGAGATGGATGGATAGCTGAAGACAATAAAAACAATAAAAACCAAAAACAAAAAACTAAAAGTTAAAAACACAAACTTAAATACTTTAAAATTTTTACATTTTTAATATAAACCCGTTTCAAAAGTGATCGCGAACGAGTGAAACGAGTGTGGCGATCTTGTTTTTAAAGCCAGATTGCCGCGTCGTTAACACTCCTCGCAATGACGTAAAGAGTTTTGAAACCAGTGGTATGCGTCTTTGATATTTGGTATTTAATTTTTAATTTTAATTATTGTGGATTATCAAGAATTAGCAATAGAAAGTTTTAGCACTCTTACCTTGAATAAAGTCAGAACTGGTCTGGCTGTGTTGGGGGTGGTGATTGGCATTGGCAGTGTGATCGCTTTGGTTTCCTTGGGTCAGGCAAGTCAGCGTTCAATTGAAGAGCAGATAAAAATTTTGGGTTCAAACTTGTTGACGGTGTCGCCGGGAGCCCAAAGAAGCGGTGGAGTTCGTGGAGCCGCAGGCGGGGGTCAAACTTTGACTTATGACGATGCTAAAGCGATCATCACTTCTCCACAGATTATCACTGTTAAAAAGGTTTCACCCGAATATTCCGGCCGGGAGCAAATAGTGGCCGGGCGCAATAATACTAACACTCAAGTGGTGGGGGTAACCCCGGAATATACAGAGGTGAGAAACGTAGGCGTGTCGTCGGGCTTTTTTATTAGCCAGCAAAATCTAGACGGCATGTCCAAGGTGGCGGTATTGGGACCTCAAACTGCGGCAGATTTATTTGGAGAGGGAGTTGACCCGGTTGGCAAAGACATAAGAATAAAAGGGTTGACTTTTAGAGTGGTGGGGGTAACAGCCAGTAAGGGCGGAAGCGGTTTTATGAATCTGGACGACAGAGTATATGTACCTTTGACAACAGCTCAAAAACAATTATTCGGCGTTGATTATTTAAGCTCGATTTCTATTGAAGTCGTCAATCAAGATGTTATGGTTGAGGCTCAAAACCAAGTGGGCTACTTATTGCTTGACAGGCATAAATTGAATGACCCGGCGCAAGCAGATTTTTCGATTATGTCCCAAGCAGATATTATAGGAACTGCCACTGAGGTAACCGGCACCTTTACCACTCTTTTGTCGGGAATTGCCGCTATTTCATTGATAGTTGGCGGCATTGGCATTATGAATATTATGTTGGTGACGGTGACGGAAAGAACCAGGGAAATTGGTTTAAGAAAAGCTTTGGGGGCCAAGAAAAAAATTGTTAATGCCCAGTTTTTACTGGAGGCGGTGATGGTAACTTTTGTCGGCGGATTGATTGGGGTAGTTTTAGGAGTGGCTGTGGCTTATGTGCTTTCCCGCTCTATGGGGTTGCCGTTTGCCCTTTCGCTATCGTCTATTCTCTTGGCTTTTGGGGTATCGGCGGCTATTGGAGTCTTATTCGGCTGGTATCCGGCGCAAAAAGCGGCGAATCTACAGCCAATTGAGGCATTACGTTATGAATAAAGTAGTCTAAAAACACCTGCGAGGTGGCAGAGTGGAACGAAGTGGAACATCTGACTCCTCGGAGGTGAATAGGGAGGAGGTGAAAAGTAAATTCGAAAATCAAAATGAAAAATTCAAAAATATTAATTATTTTGGGAGTTTTGCTTATTGCGGTTGGGGTTGGCTCTTTTTATGGCGGGATGAAATATCAGCAAGGTAAACAACCTTCAAGAGCTGATTTTCAGTCCAGAGCAGGGGCAAGACAGCAAAATTTACCAGCCGGGGTTCGGCAGCGAATGGGAACAGGATCAGTCAGGGGAGAAATAATCAGCCAAGACAAAAAAAGCATTACCGTTAAACTACCTGATGATAGTTCCCGGATAATTTTTGTTGGCGATTCTGTTCAGATTAACAAATCAGCTCCAGGTACCAAAGATGACCTGGTTGAAGGGGTACGAATATTTGTTACTGGCTCGGAAAATCCCGACGGCAGTATCACCGCCCGAAACATCCAAATAAACCCGGCATAGAGAAACTTTCTTAAAAAATTCAATCTCTTTGCCCTGTTCGCTTTCTCTATAGTTGCTCAATTTTTTATCATAGCATTTAAATCGTTTTGACCTCTTCAAAGTTGTGTTATATTATTTATCGATGGATATCTTGATCGGTACCAAAAATCAATATAAGGCAACTGAGATGGTGTGTTTTTTGGGGAATTTTCCTGATGTTAAAATTCATTTTTGGAATGAATTCGGCTTGGAAATCAAAGTTGAAGAGGATCAAAAAACTCTCGAAAGGAACGCAGAAAAGAAAGCAATCGAAATATCCAAACTGACTGGTTGGTATGTTCTCGCTTCGGACGGAGGGGTAGATATCCCGGGATTAGGCAAAAAATGGGATATCTTAAGAAACCAAAGAATCGTAGGAGAGGATAAAACAGATTTGGAAAAGGCGGATAAGTTACTTAATCTTATGAGGGGTCTGAAAAGGGGAAAAAGGAAAGCTGTTTATCGCTTAGCATTGGCTTTAGCAAGATATCTGGTCTACCGAACAAATTAGTGACAAAGGATACATTGTGGAAGAACTTCCTGACCGAGTAATTCCGGAATATCGGTGGATGGGCCACATTTGGTACTATTCTCAATACAAAAAGGTTTTTAACAAGCTCAGTGAGAAAGAAAAAGAGGGAGTTAGAAAACAAGGAGCCGGGATTAAAAAAAGTTTACGGAAAAAAATTAGAGAAATTTTGGAATCAAGATAATAATAATTACAACAAAGAAAGAATCTCTATTGCTTTATCTTCATAAATCGGTTCTTTTGTTTTTGGGTCTCGGTAACTATGATCTGCGCCTTTGATTCCAAAATAAGAAATATTTCCTGAGGCGGCGTTTTTCAAATCTCGTTTTACTTTATCAATCCCTCCAAATTTGTCTTTCTCTCCTTGAATAATTGAGATATTCCCGTAAAATCTTTTCAAATCTATACTTCCAGTTACATATCCCAAAACGACTATTGAGTATTTGTTCCGCTTGTCTTTTGGCAAGTTCCTTAGAAAATAACTGGCAACAATTGCTCCAAGTGATTTTGCCACAAATCTTACGTGTCCATAATCGTTTGCTTTAACAAACTTCATCGCCTCACCAAGAACCGATAACTCTTCTTTGAGTCCAGGACCGGATGATTTTTCTTCTCCTCTGTCAAAATATGGAAAGTTAAGAGCTAAAACAGAATAGCCTTTATTTCTGCAGGATGCGATTACTTTTTCCAAAAAGGAAGAATTCATTCCGTAGGAGCCTCCTTGTAGCACCAAGTCCAATGTCTTTGATTTATTGTTGTGAAAGTATTTAAAATTTGGCAAAGTCATTAGATTTTATTTGGCCAAGATAATGGTTTTTATACGTGAACCAAGAAAACCATGGTCCCTTTGGGATCAGTTCGTGGGGCTCCATTAACAAGAGAGTTTACAGGATAATTTGGGCTTAGGCAATTGTGAGAAGCTATTTTTCAAAAGATGAAATCCACCCCCGGGGTGTCTCAGGTATGACACCCCGGGGGTGTTGGTTATCGACATTAAATAAGACCGGTCAATTTTTTGTCTAAAGAGTAAAGTTTAATGCCGGTTTTTTGGGATAGATATAAGTAGCAAGAGTCATAAACGGAAATATCAAATTTCAAAGAAGTTTTTACAAGTTCTTGCAGGTTAAAATCGTAGATGTAATCAATATTATCTATTTTTTGAAAAGATTCGATCAAACTAATTAATTTAGACTTTGGTATTCTCTTTGAGGCGAAAGCATATCTTAGGGCATTAATCACTTCCAGACTAAAAATGAACGGCTCAACCAACAACAGTTCGCCTTCAATAAATTTCCGGAGTGTTTTTTGACAGGACTCCTCATCTGGGAGCAAAAAAGACAAGAAAAAACTGGCGTCAAAAATAGCCTGCTCCATTGGAATTAAAGTCTACCTTTTAAGATATAGCTTTCTAATTGGGCTTTGTCTATTTTTAACTTAGATTTTAATTTAGATAGATTTTCAAAAAAACCCTTTCCGGTCTTCCTGGTTTTGATTGAAGATAGGTAGGCTCTGACGGCATCATTAACTAGTTCAGAGAGTTTTTTTTGCTTTTGTACGGCCAAAATTTTCAAGTGGTCTAAATAGTCCCGGTTTAACGAAATGGTTGTTCTTTGCAACATAATAATAACATTTTAGCATTTTGATGATTTGATGTCAAGAACCTGTTGGCAGCTGTTTGTAGCCACGCGTAGTTAGCGCTATATGATTCGTGTTTTATTTCAAGATAGTGAAAATCCCGACGTTACGTCGGGAGAGGAATCCCCTCGCCTCCTGTCATTCTGACCCGCCCAAAGCTACGCAGTTGCTGGCGGGGAAGAATCCCCGTGAAAACAGCAATTTGCTGATCCCAAAGGGGCCGCGCCCGCCATCGCTACCCGCCCAGAACTACGTAGCTGTTGGCGGGTTGCGGGCGGGGATTCTTCGTCATCAGAATTCCTCAGAATGACGGTGGAGAGTAAGGGATCGAGGTTCAAGATGATGGCCAGAGCAGCACAGTCATTCTGAGCGTAGCGAAGAATCCCCATGAAACCAGCAACCTGCTCTAATCCAAGGGGATCCTTCGTCGTCCCGACGTTACGTCGGGGTTAGGATAATAGGAAGGGGTGAATTTTGACCGCTCATTGATACGATCTTTGAAATGAGCGGTCATTTTAAAGCTTGGAAATTGGAATTAATTCTAAAAAACAAAACCCCTATTCAACATTGGGAACAAGAGGCCTCTTCTTCCGTCATTCTGAGCGTAGCCCCGTACCGTTCGGTACAGGGCGAAGCGAAGAATTTTACCCTGTACCCTATGTGGTGCGGGGCCCCTAATTTCCTGGCAACTTGCTTGTCTTGACGGGCCGCGCCCGCCATCGCTACCCGCTCAGAACTACGTAGCTGTTGGCGGGTTGCGGGCGGGGATCCTTCGTCATTAGAATTCCTCAGGTGCCGGCCGGAGCAGTCTCGTCATTCTGACCCTGAGGCTTTGTCGAATGGGGAAGAATCCCCTTCCCTCGTCATTCTGACCCCGCAGCGGCGGGGGAAGAATCTATCGAAGCGTAAATTTCGCGATTCACCCCCGGGGTGTCTGGAGATTTTCACCCGGGGGTGTTGGCTTTGGGTAGGGCACAAACTTATTAGTTTTAACAGAAAACATGGGTGTTAGCCTGTGTAGTTTATCAAAACCGAAGAACCCCCCTCATACCGGGCAACTTGCCTTTTAAAGAGGGTTTTTTCGGGACTGTTTTCTCGAAGTTTATTTTCGGATAGATTTCCTAATACTTTAAAATCAGGCTTGGCGATTCCAGCCGGCAGGTAATTCCGTTTAAAGATTTAATTTCCAATTGGTAATCGTTCCTGCCCGACCAGATAGTTAAGCTTTGGCTGGTTAAGTTCTCAAAAACGATCTGACTACTGGATTGTTCCGAATAGTCAACTGCCCGGAAATTCGTTTTGTCATAAATTCTGGCGTAACAGCGGCTGTTGCCGTAGTCGGCTTTTAGATTGCCGACCCAATAGACCTTAACCCCGGCCGGGTAGTCTTTCAGGTTTAAAGAAAAATCGGAACCGGGAATTACCGTCCAGCTTCTCTCAGTGGTGTTGCCTCCGGCTCCCAGAGACTGATAACTGACCGTTTTATTGGAACTGATTCGGCTTTTGTTCAAACTATGTAAAGCCGCGTTAATTTTCCGATCGATTAATTCCTGGCAGACCAAAGGACAGCTGCCGGTTTCGGTGGTCGAGGATAAAACTTTAGATTGGTTTTTTCTGCCCGCCAAAAGATAGCTAAAATAGAGGAAGTTTTCCGCCAAAAACAAAAATAAAAGAAAAATTAAGACCTTGTTTTTAAACAATGGACCATTCGGCCTTTTGCTTTTAAGCAATTTGTGGGTAGTGATCATTCGGTTTCTTCCAAAAGCGGACTAATTCATTTTACATCAATTAACCGGGCCAGATCAATCCAGACTGTTTTGCGAAAAAACAGTTCTGAGTAAATTTCTGGTAAAATAGTCTTAGTGGCAAAAAAGCGTGTGATACCGATAGTCCTTTTTGGTTTGACAGCTTCCTTCTTGGTTGTTTTGACCAGCTTCTTTTTTCCTGCTTTTAGGCAATTAATTCAAGGAACCGCCTTTATGGTTATTTTAATCTTAATTTTTCTTTTAGGACTATTGTTGCTTTTTTTGGTTTTAAGGCAAAAAGTAAAGCAACCTCTTCGAAAGTTCTTGCTTTTAACCAGTATTGGCGCGGTTGGCTTTTTCGGAGGCGCTTTTTTACATAATTTCTTTTACGGTCTTGGTGTTTTATTTAACAACATTCCGGTTTTGGGCTTTTTAATGGAGCTTCTGCATGTTGCCTTTTTTCTTATTTCCATTCTGGTTTCTCCGGTCATTTTTTTGATAGGCCTGATCGGTAGTTTGATAATTTTCTTAAGAAAGAAGGTTTAAAATATGTTATCCTTTGCCTTCGCTTGGTTGAGGGAGTGGTATCTGGGCCATTCATTTCCCAGAATCTGGATAATTCAGACCTGCTTTAGAATATGAAAATTTCGGAGGAAATCGGTAATTGGCAAGGGAAACCGAAAGAGTTAGTTATTTTTCTGTCAGGGAAAATCTTAAAGGATAAGGGATCAATTTCCGAATTGGCAAGGAGGGAAAGATGAAGAAAAAATTTTTAATTTTTTTGGCTTTGGCGGTCTCGGCAGTGGCGGCGGTTTTCTGGCTTTTTTCGAAACCTTTGCCCGAGGTTGAGGATAAAGAGGATCAAGGCACTGAAATTACCATACCGGTTGAAGTGACTATTGTTGAAAAACGAGACGAACAGATAGTCGGCGGCGACAAAGATGAACATGGTTGTATCGGTTCTGCCGGATATGCTTGGTGTCAGGCCAAGGAAAAATGCATTCGTGAGTGGGAGGAGCCCTGTGATAATGAAGAAGTTTTTGATCTGTTTAGTCGGATGAAAGACTCGCTTTCGGAAAGCTTTTCCGGTATTGCCAAAGTAGATTTTAACTGGAATGTTGAAGGAGAGAAAGAGGGTAAAGCGGTCAAAACGGAGATTTTGCCTGTTTCCGGCGAGGGGATTAGCGCCACCGAAATTGCCAGTGGAAAAATATCAGAGATCGAAAGTTTTTTGAAAGATAACGGCTTTTCCGTTGATGTTTATAATGTCAGCGCCGGCACTATCGGTTCGGCTGCCGGATATCAAAAGGGAAAAACCGTTTGTCTGATCACTGAAGCCCTTTCCGGTTTTAATCCGGAAGAATCAATGATACCGACAATAACAGGCAAGAGCGATATTAAAGTCAGTTGTGGACGGTTGCAATAATTTTTTGCTAAACTGCTTTTATGTTCGGTAAAAAAGAAGAAACATCTCTGCCGGTGATTGGTTTTCTGCAAGCGGCTGGATTAGTTGCTTATTGCGGCCTGGTTGCTTTGCTTTTCTGGCAGGGTGAACACTGGTTTGGCAAAGTGGCTAACTTCTTAGGACCGTTATTGTTCTTAACTCTTTTTATTGTCTCAGCCCTGATTTGCGCCTTGATAGCTTTGGGCTACCCGGTGATTCTGTTTTGGGAGAAGAAGAAAAAAACGGAAGCGGTTCATTTGATCGCCTTCACCGCTGGCTGGTTAGTCTGTTTTGTTTTTGTCTTTATCCTGCTGACCCTGCTTTTTTGAAGAAGCCCCTTTTTTGTGCTATAATGTCCTATTGCATACTCTGTTTAATGTTTGCGATTAAGGAGGAGAGTAAATGGCGAATTTTATAAAAATTGAGAGGAGTGCTTTAGGAGGCCGACCCCAGACTACTGTTATTTTGATGGGGAAATGGTCGCCCGTATGCTGCGGTGGGTGTAGTACGTTCCGTAGACGGATCGTGCGATGAGCTCGTTGAACATAGAAGGATGATTGGTAGCGGAGATAGTCGGCAGCTTGCTCACTCAGGGGATTGTTCTATCATAGAGGGTCCTTGTTGTTACGACACTCATACTTTACCTGGACCACCCAAAAGCTTTCGAGATGCGGTGGGGGTAGCGACAGAAAGATTGAGACAAATGCACCCGACTCTTGTAGCGCCCAGAAGGAGAAGAAGGTCATCGGGTAACGGATAACCTCCGCTAACGACAATTGGTGTTTGGCAGTGACTGCTTTGAAAGAGTTTAAAAACTTTGAGTTTACCCTTCCGGAACTATTTTAGTTATCTATCATCTTTGAATTATGGGAAATAGGGTCGGGATTTGCCCGAACCAAAAGGAATCTCTCGGTTGTGATTCTCGAGGCAGTGTTTGTCCGCGTTTGGTATCTGTACCTGTCTGGGCTGGCCAGGAGGGCAAGAGCGATTGTGTTCGGCTAACAGCGCGTTGTTCTTTGACCAGTGCCGAACTTAGGGCCGGAATAGATTACTCCGAGGCAAAACTTCCTCCTGTAAAAAGAGATGTAAAACCGTCAATCTTCCCCGGTTGATAAGGTATCTTGTTTTATTTCTATTTTTGACGACTTTCTTCGCTGTTTCTTTCATAAAAAGAGTCATTTTTTCTCTTATTTTGGTCCGCCTTCGCGAAAAT
>Ga0180009_10002666_pt1 | contig 20866 bp, 17 predicted proteins | sample OS_PC_MetaG_FD_123537 | JGI IMG/M metagenome (GOLD analysis project Ga0180009, IMG submission 123537) | Groundwater microbial communities from the Aspo Hard Rock Laboratory (HRL) deep subsurface site, Sweden - OS_PC_MetaG | ecosystem: Environmental > Aquatic > Deep subsurface > Groundwater...
CCTTCATGAAGTACGGTGATGATCCGGTAATCATCGATAAAACGCCTCCCCTCTTCCACCGTACTCCCGCAGGACGGGCATGTGGAAACCTGTTCAGCTAAGGATTGGCCGCATGTTTGGCAAAGTTTCATTCGGAAGCTTTCGGGTTAGGGTTATATTCAACGCACAGGGCAGCGCACACCTGTGATCAGAACTTGTCGGACGAACGTGCGGACGTATCTCGAAGAAAATTTTTTATAATAATAACATATAGTAACGTTAAAATCCTGTCAAGTGACGTGGCCGAATTGCAATAGGCTTCTAATAAAGGTGACAGGCCACATAATGTTCGTCACCCGTATCTTTGAGTTCGGGTTCAGTCTGATCGCAACCATCCATCCGCTTCGGGCAACGCGGATGGAATCGACAGCCCGCAGGCGGATCGATGGGGCTGGGAACATCTCCGGTCAGAATTATTCTTTCTCTCCTGTTTTTTGTGCTGGCGGTTGGAATGGCGGAAAGCAATGCCTGAGTATAAGGGTGCTTGGGGTTCGTATAAAGTGCGCGAAATGACGTGGTTTCAACAATTTTTCCGAGGTACATCACGGCGATGCGATCGCAAATATATTCCACCACCGCCAGGTCGTGGGAGATGATAATATAGGAAAGTTTAAACTCTCCCTGAAGGTCAATCAGCAGATTAATGATTTGCGCCTGAATAGACACATCCAGCGCAGATACCGGTTCATCACCGATAATCATCTGGGGATTCAAGGCCAGGGCCCGGGCCACACCGATCCGTTGTCGTTGCCCGCCGCTGAACTGGTGAGGATAGCGCTCTCCCTGTTCCGGTAAAAGTCCTACTTTTTCCAGCAGATAAGCGACCCGATCCTTTATTTCCCGGCCGTGATAAAGATCGTGGATTTTCATGGGATCGCTCAAGATCCGGTTGACCGTCATCCTCGGATTGAGAGACGAATACGGATCCTGGAAGATGATCTGCATTTCCTTTCTAATTGACTGCAATTCGGATTTGGTGAGCTGCGAAATGTCTTTATCTTGAAAAACGATTTTGCCGTCAGTGGACTCGATCAAACGTAAAACCGCAAGCCCAAATGTGGTTTTACCGCACCCGCTTTCTCCCACCAGTCCCAGCGTCTCACCCCTTTGAAGCGTCAAAGAAACGCCGTCGACTGCACGTACGTGCTCATGAACCCGTGAAAACACCCCTTTTTTAACAGGAAAGTGAACCTTTAAATTTTCCACGTCGAGAATGGTCGTCAAATTACCCCCAAATATTCAATCAAAGTATTAATGCTTGGCATACAGCCAGCAACGGACCTGATGCGCTCCGTCGGTCTTTAGGTGTTCGGGTTCCGCTTTGCGGCAAATATCCATCACCACCGGGCACCGGGGGCTGAATTTGCATCCGATGGGCAGATCATAGAGGCTCGGAACAATCCCTTCGATTTCAAATAGTCGGGTTCGACCCTTTTGTGAACGCTCACCGATTTGCGGTATCGACTTCATCAATCCGCGGGTATACGGATGTTTCGGATCATCCAGAATGGCCCGGGTTTTGCCCTCTTCCATTACTTTACCGGCATACATCACAACGATTCGCTGGGTGGTTTCCGCAATGACTCCCAAATCGTGAGTGATCATTAAAATAGCGGTGTTGAAATTCTCTTTGAGTTGAATCATCAAATCAAGAATTTGTGCCTGGATCGTAACATCGAGAGCCGTTGTGGGTTCATCGGCAATCAAGATTTCCGGCTGGCATGCCAGAGCCATTGCGATCATGGCCCGCTGCCTCATGCCGCCTGAGAGCTGGTGGGGATATTCATGCACCCTTTTCTTCGGAAGCGGAATCTGGACCTGCTGCAACATCTCGACAGCCTGACCCATACTTTCCTGTTTTCCCATGTTTTTGTGAATCATATACATCTCGGAAATCTGCCTTCCAATAGTGTAGACCGGATTCAGAGACGTCATGGGCTCCTGGAAAATCATTGAAATACGATTACCCCGGATCCTCCTCATATCCCTGAGGGGAAGTTGTGTCAGATCCCGATTGTTAAACAGGATCCTGCCGTCCACAATTTTTCCGGGTGGATCCTGGATCAACCGCATGATAGACAGGGCCGTGACACTCTTTCCGCACCCGGATTCCCCGACAAGTCCGAGGGTTTCTCCGCTGTTCATGAAAAAGGATACGTCATCCACCGCCTTGGCAATACCGTCATAGGTGAAAAAATAGGTTTTAAGCCCTTCGACATCGAGAAGTCTTGATGACGCATTCATATATCCGGTCCGATCATCCATGGTAAAGGCGAAGGAATATGGCCCAAAAACGGCGGCCACAATTCTCCAGGCAAAATCCATGATCAATATGAAAATGTCAAGATGAAAATGTGATTCTAGGTATGTCCGGGAGAGTCTGAAAATGGTAAACCCGCATGAAGAAAGTATTGACAGAAGAATGAGTTTATGAAACGAAAACACTGCATTGTTAACGTTTGATTAACTGTCTTGTTAACGTTTAATTAAAAGAGGAGGAGGTAATATGAAGAAGAGAAGCATTCTGATATTGGCAATGGTTTTATGTCTCGGAATTGCGGTGCCCAACGGTTGGGCTGCTCGCTCCGGCGGCACCCTCAATTTCATGGCGCCCTATGGCGGAGACCTGTTTGGGCTTGACCCCCATAAGTCCACCCGGGTTCAGGACTTTTTGGTGGCCATGAACATCCACAGATGCCTGTACATGTGGGATCCCGCTAAGAACATGCCGGTTTTAGACCTGGCCGAAAGCGCCACGGTAACGGACGACGGTCTGGTTTACACCTACAAGCTGAGACCGAATATCAAGTTCCACAACGGCCGGAAAATGACCGTCGATGACATCATCTGGTCCTATAACCGGATCGCCGCCATGAAACCTGCCTCACCTTCGGCCCGGCATATCAGGCAGATCAAGGGAGTGCAGGATGTCGAAGACGGCAAAGCCGAGAGCATTGCCGGCTTGAAAAAAATTGACGATCTGACTTTCGAGATGACCCTGGAAAATCCGGTGGACATCAAACACTCGCTCCTCGAATGGGGTACGGCCATCCTTCCCAAAGAAGAGGTCGAGAAGCTGGGCGATAAGTTCTCCACCGACCCCGTGGGTTGCGGGCCGTTCAAGTTCGTTAAGTGGGTAAAAGGTTCCGAGGTGGTCATCGAAAAGTTCCCCGAATTTTATATGGCGGGCAAACCTTATCTGGACAAAGTTATTTACAAGATCATGGGCGAAGCAGCACCCCGGGATTTGGCTTTCAAAGCCAAGGAATTGGACGCCATTATTGTCGGAGCGGTCAACTACCCGGAATACAAGGCGGATCCGGTCATTTCAAAGAACATGATCGAGGTGGTGGAGCTCTTCACCCGCCACATCGGTATGAATCCAAACTACAAACCCTTGAGCGACAAACGGGTTCGTCAGGCCATCAACTACGCTGTTCCTGCAGATCTGATCATCGAGAAGATTCTCAAGGGCAAGGCGTTTCCCTGCCAGGGCTGGCTGCCGACTCCGCTTTGGGGCGAAGGTGTAAAGCCCGTCAAGTATGTGCCGAACCTGGAAAAAGCCAAACAACTCATGAAGGAAGCCGGCTACGAGAAGGGTTTTACCATACAAGCCATCGGAACGGCAAACAAATCATGGGGTACCGGAATTTACGAAGCCGCACTGCCCTATCTGAAGAAAATCGGCATCGAACTCAACATCCAGCAGATGGAGGGGGCTGCCATGTCCGAGCGGATACGGAAGGGTGAGTTCCAGATGTACATCTGGTCCATCGGTTCCGGTTCCAACCCCTTGGCGGCTCTTGAGCGATGGAAATCGAACAACCCTCAGGCGGCCGGCAACTACTTTCTCTACAATAACCCCGAGTATGACAAGCTGCTCGACCAGGCGGCCAAAGAGCGGGACCCGAAAAAGCAGATGGAATCCGTCATGAAAGCCAACGCCATCTTCACCGAAGATGCGCCGGTCTGGTTCTTCAACTACAACAAGGCGGTCATGGCTCATCATCCCTGGGTCCACGGTTTGGCACCGGTGGCCCTCGAGATGATGTATCAGGATATGACCAACGTCTGGGTGGATGAAAAATCCCCCCGAGCCAACGTGAAGTAGAGCATACCAAGAAACGGGATACCCGGTCCCGGGAATATGATCCTTCTCGGGACCGGGTTTCAGATTTCAGGTGTCAGGAAACATCGGTGCTTAAGAACTAAACACTGAAACCTGAACACTGAAACCTGAATACTGAACACTGAACACTGAAACCATCACAAGTGGTTCTTTCAATTTCAGAGGCCAACGCCCATGCTTGCATACGCAATTCGTCGGTTGCTCCAGTTTATTCCAACCATCCTGGTCATCACCTTGATTATCTTTTTGCTGCTCAACGTCCTGCCCGGCAACGCGGCGCTGATGGCAGCCGGCGATCAGGATCACAATATCGATATCCACTACATCGAGATGATGAAAAAGGACTGGGGTTTGGATAAACCGATTTGGCTGCGCTATGTGCTTTACGTCAAGGATATGGCCACAGGCAATCTGGGGCTATCCTTTTTGCGACGGGAACCGGTCCGCGATTTGATTACCGACCGGCTATGGCCGACATTGAAACTGGCTATCATGGCCATGGTCATTGCCGTCTCATTCGGCATACCCTTGGGCTTCTTCTCTGCACTTCGCCAGGGCCGCTGGCTGGACACCTTCACCATGATGGGTGCCGTATCAGGGGTATCCATGCCCCAGTTCTGGCTGGGTTTGCTGTTGATGTTTTTCGTTTCCGTCAAACTCCGTCTCTTACCCCCCATGGGTTACGGTGACGGAAATTTCATAAATATGATATTGCCCGCCTTTACCCTCGGGGTGGGTTACATGGCGCTTCTAGCGCGAACCACCCGGGCTGCGGTGGTAGAGATACTCACCGCCGACTATATCCGGACTGCCAGGGCAAAAGGGTTGTCCGAACTTCTGGTAAACTCCAACCATGTTTGGCGCAACACCCTGGTACTGGTAATGACCACCGCGGGTTTGCAGTTCGGCGCTTTGATGGGACAGACCGTGATTGTCGAAAAACTCTTTTCCTGGCCGGGTTTGGGCTCACTGCTGGTCGACTCTATCTTTCAGCGGGACATCCCGGTGACACAGGGGTGCATTCTAACCATCATCATGGTTTTTTTGATAGTGAATTTGACTGTCGATTTGCTGTACGGTTTCATCGACCCAAGGATTTCCTATAAGTGAAAACAGCACTTAAAAAACTGATGGCTCGCACCAACCTGGTGGTGGGTGGCTTGACTACGCTCATCATCATTATCGTCGCCGTCTTCGCCCCGCTGCTGGCTCCCTATCATCCGGTGGATGATGCGGACCTGATGGTCTCTGACGAGCCGCCCAACAACAAGTTTTTTTTTGGAACCGACAACCAGGGTAGAGACATTCTGTCCCGGGTCATCTTTGGAGCCCGGATCTCGCTTTCCGTCGGTCTGATCAGTCAGGCCTTCAACACCCTGATCGGAATCATACTTGGCATGACTGCCGGATTTTTCGGCAAATGGTGGGACGACATTGTCATGGGCCTGACCAATATCATGCTATCCATACCTTCTCTGATCTTTGCCCTTGCCATCATGGCTCTACTGGGACCCGGATTGCTGAATGTTTTTATCGCACTCGGTTTTACCAACTGGTCCTACACCTGTCGCATCACCCGCTCCCAGGTTTTATCCGCCCGGTCCCTGGACTATGTTACTGCTGCCCGGGCGCTGGGGTACGGGCAAAATCGAATCATGTTTACTCAGATTCTTCCGAACATTGTGGGACCTATTTTGGTTATCGCCACATTGGGTGTGGCATACGCCATCCTGCTCGAAGCATCCCTATCATTCCTCGGACTCGGGGTGCAGCCGCCAACCCCAAGCTGGGGCGGTATGCTTTCCACTGCTCGTGAACAGCTGTTCACCGCACCGTGGATTTCCATATTTCCGGGAATGGCCATATTCATTACCGTTCTCGGACTCAATCTTCTGGGTGACGGTCTGCGCGATATCCTGGATCCCCACATAACAAAGCAGAAATAAGGACTGTGAGATTCTTTCCAACCCGCCGATTCCATTGATGCGAACGACTCAAATGAAAAGGAAATCAGATGACCGATACCTATGATCTTGTCATTAAGAATGGTCGAATCGTCGATGGTGCCGGCAATAAAGGGTATCAGGCGGATATCGGAATACGGGCCGGACAAATCGTATCGATAAAAGAAAACATAGACGGCGATCTAACAAATCAAATTATCCAAGCGGATTCCCTTGTTGTCGCACCCGGATTTATAGACGCTCACAGCCACGACGATTTTTTTCCCCTCATCGACCCTGCTTGTGAAGAGAAAATTCTTCAGGGCGTGACCACAACCGTCATCGGCAACTGCGGGTTTTCACCCGCACCCATGGCGGAAACATACGCCGCTGAATTGAGGGATTCCCTCCGGACCATCAGTGATTTAAAAACCGATCCAAGTAAATTAAAATCTTTCGACAGCTTCCTGAAATCCCTTGCCGCAGCCAACCCGGGGATTAACATTGTTCCGCTTCTGGGACACGGAACCCTGAGAATTTCCGTCATGGGCGTTTCAAAACGGCCGGCAACCGGTTCGGAAATGAAACAAATGAAAAATCGCATTTCCGAAGCCATGGAAGCAGGCGCTTACGGACTCTCCACCGGTCTATCATACGTGCCCGGAGAATACGCAACCACGGAGGAAATCGTTGAGCTTGCCAAAGTGGTCGCCGGTTATGGCGGCATCTATACGTCTCATATCCGAAGTGAGAGAGACGGTGTCGTCGAAGCGGTAAAAGAAGCGGTTACAGTCGGGGAATCCGCAAAAATCCCCGTTCAGATTTCCCACCTGAAAGTAGCCGGTGCTAATAACTGGGGAAGAAGCAAGGAAATCATCGATATCATCGAAAACGCCATCAATCGGGGTGTTGAGTTGACCTGCGATGTATATCCCTACAACGCCTCCAACACCTCGTTAACGTCCCTCCTTCCCCCGGATCTCTTTGCCGACGGGTATCAGGCATTTTCTAAAAGACTGAAGGAAATTGCTTTCAGAACGGAGATTATCCAGGAAATTGAACAGGAAGACGGGAAGCAATGGGAAAATAAAATTAAGGGAACCGGTTTCGATAATATTATCATCAATGGTTCCACAAATTTTCAAGACTATAATGGTTGTTCGATTTCATCCATAGCGAATAGAGAAGAAAAGAATCCCTATGATGTAATTTTCGACATCATAATGGAAGAAGGCAACAAAGTAGGCGTCATTCTTTTCGCCATGTCCGAACAGGATATTTGCCGCATCATGCAAACACCGTTTACCATGATCGGGTCGGACGGCGGTCCTAAAGTCGGACAGACATTTTTCCACCCTCGATTCACCGGAACCTTTCCCAGGGTGCTCGGCAAATATGTTCGGGAAGAAAAGATTTTAAATATCGAGGAAGCCATCTGCAAGATGACGTCACTACCGGCAAAAACTTTTCGGTTGAGGGCAAAAGGACTAATAAGAGGCGGATTTGATGCGGACTTGGTCATATTCGATCCTCTAAAAATCAAGGATCGATCGACGTTTAAACATCCATCGCTTAAGCCGGAAGGAATCGAATATGTCATCGTAAACGGAAAGGTCGCTGTAAAGCATGGTGAGTTGACCGGTTGTTTGGAGGGTAAAGTGTTGCGGTTGTCAATCTCTTAAAGGTGAAAAAGAAATTGAAGGAATGGAATTTGAAAGGAGTTTTGGATGGATGCAGCAATATTGTCTTCAAAAATATTTACGGGTAACCCGAACCGGCCTTGGGCGGAAGCCCTTGGCATCCGTGGCAACAGAATCATTGTTGTGGGAGGCAATGAGGAGATAAAAACCGGTATTACGAATGATACCCGAGTATATGAACTGCCTGGTCGTTTAATTACTCCGGGTCTGGTAGATGCCCACTGCCATTTTTTAAATTTCGGCAGAGCTTTAAAATGGGTGGATTTAAGAAATCAGCTGTCACTCGGAGCTTGCAGGGAGAGAATTCGAGGGGCGGTTTCGGATTATAAACCGGGAGAATGGATAGTCGGAAGGGGCTGGAACCAGCACAAATGGGATGATCCAACTGAACCGACCCTGAAAGACCTGGATGATATGACTCCGGATAATCCGGCTATGATGGTCAGGGCCTGCGGTCACTGCATCTGGATCAATTCCCTGGCCCTGCAAAAAGCCGGTATCGACCGCAATACCCCGAATCCTCCCGGCGGCCAGATCGATCGGGATCCCGACACCGGTAATCCCAACGGATTGCTCCGGGAGGCCCGAAAGCTGATCGAGGCGCATATTCCCCCACCAACCTTGGAAGAACGGAAAGAAGCCGCCTTGAGGGCCCAAGAAGAAGCGCTGCGGTTCGGTTTAACCGGCGTGCATACCTGCGAGAAGCTCGAACAATGGGAAGCCTTTGAAGCACTGGAAAAAGAAGGTCGACTGAAGATAAGGGTCCACCACCTGCTTCCGCCGGAAGAAATGGAGGAAGCTTCGGCCAGAGGCATCCTGACCGGTTACGAAAGTGATTATCTTTGGTTCGGGCATGTAAAATTTTTTGCCGACGGCTCATTGGGCGCCGGCACTGCCCTTCTTCACGAACCTTACAGCGACGAACCGGATGAATGCGGCATTGCCTGCATGACAAGGGATGAGTTGCAGGAAAAGGCGGAACTTGCCTATGGCTACGGAAAGGATGTGGCGATTCATGCCATCGGCGATTTGGCGGTAACCAACTCCCTGGAGGCCATTGCCGGGGCAAGAAAAGCCTGTCCCGGGGCCAGAAGAGATCGGATCGAACATGTGCAGCTGTTTCGATTCCAGGACCTTGATCTGTTTAAAGAGATGGATGTGGTGGCATCTGTCCAGCCCGTATTTCTGCCCACCGACTGGCAGCCCGCAGATAAACGGTGGGGACCGGACCGCTGCGGCAATGCCTATGCATGGAAAACCATACGGAACGCCGGTATTCGCCAACAATTCGGCTCCGATGCCCCGGTGGAATCGATAAGCCCCATACTGGGCATACAGGCAGCGGTTACCCGGCAGGGAATCGACGGCTTGCCGCCCGGCGGCTGGTGCCCGAATCAAAAATTAAGCTTGGAAGAAACCATCGAAGGGTTCACCCAAACTGCAGCCTGGACGTCGAGAAAAGAAGATGTCCTGGGCTCCATTGCTTCGGGAAAACTAGCGGATCTTACCGTATTCAGCCAGAATCTTTTCAACACGCCACCCGAAACCTGGCATGACATCTCTGTGGAGATGACGATAGTGAACGGGGAAGTCGTGTATCGGGGATGAGTGCTCTTTTATGTTTTGTGTTATGGACCGCACTTCCCCAGCCCAAAAAAATTCTTTCTACTTTTGGCCTTCTGCGGCATTCATGAAGCGGCGCTGGTAGGCAACCACCAGGTTACTGCTCGTGAACCGCGCCAGATACGCCGGAACCGCTGTAATGACAATTCGGTCGACCATATCCTGGAATTCTTCTTCCACCAGAAGATCGTCGATCTCAGGATACATGCTTTCACCTTCCATGCTGCATATGATCAACCGTGTATCGGGTAAGTTCACATTCCGCAGCATCCGCAGATTATGCCGGACCGCATCCAGGCCGTCCCTGCCCTCTCGATCATCGAATCGGCGGTACTTTAGAATCCTCTCCGTCATGGCCTTAACTTCCATAAGATCCAGCTCGGAATTCTGCATGGAGATATAATCTCCTTTCAATAGCAGGCTTCGGAGATCTTCCAGAAAACTTTTCTCTTCACTCATTGAATAAAGATCGAGCAAGCGTCTCATATCCTTGCTTTGAAAGAGTCGGTGCCTGACAAAGCTGTTGATGAAATAGGGTTTGGCTTGAAGCGCCATGGCCGTCTGATACGGTTCGAACATCAGGGTGAAGTTCACCCGAAAACCATGCTCACGTAAAAATAACGCCAAGTTATGCCCCCGGAGCATGTCCGTTGTGGAGCCTTCGTAGTAGTTCCGTTGGAATTTCTTGTCCCCGGTCAGCAGTTCCTGAACATTTTCGGCATTTACAGGCCCGGTATGGGGAACCTTGATGACCACACGATAAGGAGACAGCATTTCCCTGAATTTCTCAACCTCTTCAAGGATCGCCTGCTCGGATTCCTCAAAGGGATTGTTCAATTCCACACTGATATCCACGCCGGGTCCGAGGATTCGGCCGATTTCTTCCATGACTTCGTCCCGGGTCTTGAACTTGCCCCCGATATTGGCTTCGGGGTTATTGATGAACAGATCGTATATGATCCCCGGATTACAGGTCAGATTCGCAATCAAATGTTTTATAGGGGCTATATCATAGGGGTCTGCGGTGTCTGCGGAAAACAGGAATTGAGTCGGCCGTTTCTGACCGTTTTTGTCGTATGATATATCCCTGACCAGGTCCACACGCAATACCCCGTCGGCCTCCAGAACATACTCGATTCTAAAACCTGCGGGTGTTTCGCCTTCCGGAACCTTGAAATAATCGATGACATCTTTAAACGTCCGGGTAACGCCGACAACGTCGGTTATCGGTTTTGCCGCCTGGAACAGATCGAGTGAAATCGGTAAATCCAGCACGCGGTTGGCATATGCTTCTTCCCCGCTGATAATGCTCGCGCCGCTGCTGTTTACGTCGGATTTCACAAGCGCTCTTAAAGTCGTTTTGATACCGCCGGAAATCACATTTTCTCGCCCCAAATTCGCATGTAACATATTTCTATCCATTTCCTTTATTGGTTTTATTTAGAGGAATAAGTGAACATGTTATCACATATTATATGGCATTGTCAGCACCATATTGTCTGGGTTCCAAAATATTGATACCGCCAAAAGAATCGATATCTAACCTGTTTTTTTGATTTGTTTTCCCTTGACCCGTATAGAAAAATGAATAAGCGCTATGTGCAGATCCCCTGGGAAAGTTTCACTTTTCACCTTTTGGTCATCTTTATTCTCAATACCTTGCTTTTTGCCTTGTACGATATGCCATGGGCAACACCGGAAGGGGCAAAAATCATGGACCCTCCCTGAACATTCACGGGCTTGCCGTCCATATTCAGATCTGCAGCACCTTCCATAAAAATCAGGATTTCATCCAGGTCGTCATGCACATGGGCGTCATGGCCTGCCCCCACATCTCCCGTAACGAAGGTGAGCTCGAATCCATCCGTTTCCACAAGGTTTTTTCCGAAAAACCCGTTTCCCAGTTCTTCCACAGGCACGTCTTTAAATTCGATATATCTTGCTTCCCTGCCCATTTTCCCTCCTATGCATGAAATCCTAATCCGCTTTATTGAGCAATCCTTCATCCATGACAATTTCCACGACCATTTGAGCGGCCTTGCCCACTACATCCGGACATTTTTCGTCATGCGCACCGGCATCATGGAACTTCTTGAACTCATCAGGATCTCTGAGGTAAAAAGAACGTCCGAATTTTCGAAGGTGTACGTCACGGCAGATAACGGTGCCGAATTCTTCCAAAAATTTATCAACAAGCATGTTGCTGATATCAAAGGATTGGAACCGGATCCGGTCCGGATCACTGAAAGCGGACCGCTCCCTTCCGAGGACCTGACTCAACACCATCACTCCTCCGGCAACAGCGCCGCAGATGCCGATGCCCGAAAGTCCTACGCCCCCCGCAAAACCGGTGGCTGCTTTAAATACGGTGTCGTCCCTGATATCAAGGGCGTCCTGTATGGCTGCGACCACACAATTCGAACATCCTCTGTAAGTCTTTTCATACTCGAAGCCCAGGTCATATGCCTTTTTCAACAATTCCGCTTTCGTCTCATTATTCGCCATATCTCCTCCTGTTTTTCATATAGATTCGATTCAAAAAGAATTCAGATTGAATTTAATGGTTTTGTGAAATGCATCTATTTCTATCCATTAGTCCATTAATAGTCCACCATTAATATTCAACGTCTCGCCGGTAACGTGCCGTGCCGCATCCGAAACCAGGTAGAGCGCACCCGAAGCGATATCATCGGTGGTTCCCACCCGCCCCAAGGGAGATTGATCGATGATGATCTTCCGGGCTTCCTCGGAAAAGTCGGCGATCATGGTGGTGTCAACCGGTCCCGGTGCAATGGCATTCACAGTGACTCCATAAGGACCCAATGCTTTGGCAAGAACTTTGGTCATACAAATCACACCGGCTTTGGACGCCGAGTAATGAACGCCGGCTGCCACACCACCCATTTTTCCTGCAATGGATGCCATATTTAAAATTCTTCCGCTGCGCTGTTGTTTCATGATGGGCATTACCGCCTGGCAGCAGAAAAACACACCGGCCAAATTGACATTCATCATCCGATTCCACGCCTGCGGTGTTATCTCCTCAATCGGCGTTGTTTCACATATCCCGGCATTGTTGATGAAAATATCGATTTTTTGGTAAGCCTCCATTGCTGCACCGATCAGGGCTCTGATCTGTTCCAGATCCGTAACATCCGTTTGCCTGTGAATGATTTGAGCGCCGTATTCCGCGGCTATTGCCTCTCCTGTTTGGCGAACCGTGTCGGCGTTCTGATCACACACAACCAGACTCGCACCTTTTTCAGCCAGTTTTTCAGCGATCCGCTTTCCAATTCCCTGTCCACCACCGGTGATTACCGCAACCTTGTTTTCAAATGTCATAATTCTGTTCCCTTTCCGCTAATTCAATATCTCGTAAATTCTACAACCTATTGATATTATATCTATTTTACCGCCGTTCAATATCGCAGTGCAACATGGAATAATGGAATGATGGAATATTGGATTTAAGAGCGGAGAAAATCTGTTTTATAAAATCGATAGAATTTATTTAAACCCATCATTCCAGCATTCCAATTGTACCAGTTCTGATTTCAGTACACTTGAATCTTCAATAGAAAATATTCAATTATTATAATCTCCCAATCACAATTTATTTCTTATGATTGCTCCCTTGTCGGCTGATTCGGCCAACTGAGAATAAAGGGCCAGATACCCTTTTTTAATTTTCGGTTCCGGCCGTTTCCACTGTCCCAGCCTCTTTTTAATTTCTTCGTCCGAGACATCCAGATGTAACCGTCTATTTGGAATATCAATGGTGATGACATCGCTATCCCGCACAACCGCCAGCGGCCCGCCTTCTGCAGCCTCCGGAGAGATGTGCCCCACGAAGCAGCCGTTGTTTGTTCCGGAAAAGCGTCCATCGGTTACGAGTGCGGTTTTAAGCGCCAAACCTCTGCCATACAATAGCTTCAAAGCCCTGAACATCTCCCTCATTCCGGGTCCGCCTTTGGGACCCTCATACCGGATCACCACCACATCCCCTTCTTGGACCTTGCCTTCGAGAATCGCTTCATTGGCGGATTCCTCATTGTCAAAGCATCGTGCGCTGCCGGTAAATGTGTGCATTTCAGGGGCAATGGCCGCCGGTTTGGTAATCGCCGAATCCGGGGCCAGATTGCCTTTCAACACCGCCAGCCCGCCTTCGTGACTCCACGGATCATCTAATGTCCGGATGATGCCGCTGTCTCTTATCTTTGAATCTGCCACATTCTCGGCAATTGTTTTACCGGTCACTGTCAAAGCGTCTCCATTCAAAAGAGACAGTATCTCCTTCATCACTGCCGGCATGCCGCCGGCATAATGAAAATCCGGCACATTGGGTGCAGCCGCCGGATTCATCTTTGCTATGTGGGGCGTGCTCCGACACAATTCTTCAAACAGGTCCATTTGAATTTCACAATCCGCTTCGTATGCTATTGCCGGAATATGGAGCGCCACATTGGTGGAGCCGCCGACCGCCGTGCTGAGCCGAATGGCATTTTCGATCGATTTTTTATTGATGATCTGTCTGGCTGTAATCCCTTTTTCCAATAGATCCACAATCCGTCTTCCGGATTCCTGTGCAGATCTTAACCGGTCTGCATGAGTGGCCGGAATGGTGGCGCTGCCGGGAAGACAAAGCCCCAGCGATTCAGCCACACAGCACATGGTATTGGCGGTTCCGAAAAAAGAACATGACCCGTAAGTGGGTCCGGCGCAGTCTTCCAGCTTTTCAAACGTTTCTGAATCGATTTTTCCTGCCTTCAGCATACCCAGTCCTTCGGCAAGAGAAGTAATATCGGATGCACGGTTATCGAATTCGCATCCCCCTTCCATCGGCCCCCCAACCACCATAATTGCGGGAAGATCCAGGCGGGCAGCGGCCATTAACATGCCCGGAACGATTTTGTCGCATGACCCCAACAATACAAGTGCATCCAGGCAGTGGGCCTGGATCATCATTTCAATATCGTTGGCGATGAGGTCACGGGTGGGAAGAATATAATGCATGCCTTGGTGTCCCTCGGCAATGCCGTCGCAGGCGCCGATCACACCGAATTCAACCGGAGTCCCACCGGCCTGGAATATGCCCTGTTTTACATAGTCTGAAACCAAACCGAGATTATAATGACCGGGCACCACCCGACTCCAAGCGTTTGCGATGCCGATCATCGGCCGATCGAGATCGAAATCACTGTATCCCATCGATTTGTATAAAGCACGATTCATGGACCATTCAGGTCGTTTGAGAAGAGATTGGCTTCGCCGGTTCATTGCATGGCCTCCTTGTGGGTATCAGTTTCGTTTAAAAAAAATCAGATGGAAGAAACCTTATTAGACCCGGACTGAATGTGTCAATAATATTTCCATAGACTTTGGGTTGCAGCTTTAAGGCCGTGGACGCCATGGAAAGGATGTCTCAGGAAAAAAAGGCGGAAGCCGCGGGTGCTTGACTTGAGGTTTCTGCATAACCGGATTAAAAAAAGATTAGATTAGACATAGCTTTCTGCTTGACAGATAACAGGGCTTTGGTTACCTGAATCATATTACCCGCTCGCCCTCTTCCATGTGCTGTTTTTTTATGATAGCATGAATACTTAATCCAAAATCAGTTGGAAAGGGCCATGAACACAATCACCAAGACCAGTAAATGATTAGAGGAGGAAAGATCATGCCTTACGGTTACAATGGCAAAATCCTGCACGTTAATCTGAATGATTTAAGCTATGAAGTTGAAGAGCCGTCTGAGAAGTTTTACAGAACCTACGTGGGTGGGGGCGGCCTAACGTCCTATTACCTGCTGAAGGATCTAAAGCCGGGAACAGACCCGCTAGGACCGGACAACATTCTTATCTTTGCAGTGTCGGTTGTAACTGGAGCCCCATTGTCGGGTTTCAGCCGCTATACGATATCCGCCAAGTCTCCATTGACCGGAGCCTTTGCTGAAACCGAGGCAGGCGGGTATTTCGGGCCGGAACTCAAGTTTTCCGGGTACGATGCCGTGATCATAAAAGGGAAGGCGGCCAAGCCGGTTTATCTTTGGATCAATGAAGGAGATGTTGAAATTCGCGATGCCGGCGCTATATGGGGACTTGATAACGCCGAGACCCGGGATAAGATTCGAGAAGAAGTGGGTGAATCAAAAGCCCGGGTGGCTTCAATCGGAGGAGCCGGCGAGCGTCTGGTGCTGATTTCCAATGTTATGAATGAAATGAAGCACGCCAATGGGCGCACCGGCATGGGCGCTGTTATGGGTTCCAAGAATCTCAAAGCCATTGCCTGTCGTGGAGAATCTAAAAATATCGATTTCTCCGATCCTGAGAAAGTAAAAGAACTGGTATCATGGCACAACAAGCGGATTAAAGAACATCAACCCAATATTAACTTCGGCAAATTCGGAACCCCCATGTTCGTGGTAGCACTAAACAACGGCGGTATCCTCCCCACACGTAACTTTAGAGAAGGTACGTTTGAAGGAGCGGAAAAGATAGGCGTACCCGGACTGGAAAAAATCCTGAAGCGCTCCGGGACCTGTTATCGATGCACAGTGGGATGTAAGCGTGTGGTTGAAATGGAAGCCCCGTACAATATCGATCCCAAATACGGTGGCCCGGAATATGAAGCCCTCGCTGCCTTGGGTTCTTTTTGCGGAGTGGATGATCTCGGTGCGATTTGCAAAGCCAATGAAATGTGCAACCGGTACGGGTTGGATTGTATCGGGGTCGGCGCTACCATAGCATTTGCCATGGAATGCTTTGAAGAAGGCATTCTGACCGAATCGGACAACGATGGCAAGAAAGTCCTGTTCGGCGATGCCGCGGGGATGCTCGACCTGGTGGAGAAAATCAAAGACAGAGAGGGGCTCGGTGATATTTTGGCACAAGGGGTCAAGCGTGCGGCTGAAAAAATCGGAAACGGTGCCGACGCGTTCGCTTTTACCATAAAGGGCCAGGAAATCCCCATGCATGATCCCCGTGGGAAAACAGGTGTGGGGCTCAGCTATGCCCTCTCCCCCACCGGGGCAGATCACATCGAAACACCACATGACGGCTCCTTTGTCGGAGATGGGCTGAACTTCATTAAACCGCTGGGTATCCTGGAAGCTCCCGAACCCACGAAATTGGATGAAGCAAAGGTACGCTTCTTCAAACAGGGCCAATTGTCATGGAGCATGAATAACCTGCTCGGCATCTGCAATTTTACCACGGCGCCGGTTCTGGCCCTCAAATATGAAAAAATGGTCGAAGCGGTTCAAGCCATCACCGGCTGGGAAACCAACCTCTATGAAATCATGCAAGCCACGGAACGCTCGGAAGTGATGATGCGAATCTTCAACAACCGAGAAGGGTTCACCCCGGATGATGATAAACTTTTTAGGCGGCTGCACGAACCGTTGCCGGAAGGTGCATCCAAAGGCCAATACATCGATCCCGATGATCTGGAGAAGGCCAAAAAGCTCTACTATGAAATGATGGGATGGGATGAAAACGGTAAACCCACCCGGGCCAAGCTTTGGGACCTCAAACTCGAGTGGCTGCCTGAAGCTCAGAAATAAAACCGAACATTTAAACCCCGGGGATTGCATTTCAAAGCGATCCCCGGGGTTTTTGATATCGGTTCGTTTGCTGTGTACAACCGGTTTCAAATATTGTCGGTAAACAAATGAAAAAACAGATCAAATTGGAACTGCTGGCAACCCTGAAGCGGTATCTCCCGGAATCTCACAACGCTTTTGAAATAGAACCGGAAATCACCATCCGAGAACTCGTATCTCAACTGGAAATTTCCGAATATGAAGTCAACCTGATCTTCATTAACGGTGAAAAAGCAAATCTCGATTCAATACTGACAGGCGGTGAACGGGTGGCATTGTTCCCGCCGTTAGGAGGCGGGTAGGCGGATGGTACACCATCATTTGGTGTAAAGGTTTTTCATTTGATCCGCCCAATGGTTGTATATGCTCACCAGACGGTCTTCTAGAATATCCTTTTCCGGATCAATTTTATTTCCTTGGCTTTCAAACCATTCCAGGATGATTTGTAAGCCTTGATTCAATGTTATTTCGGTGTGAAATTCAGGCACATCTTCTTTGATTTTGGAATTATCGAATAATCCGGCATAGGTCTTTTCAAACAATAGGTGATTACACAGATTCGGTGCCGCCTGATAAAGGAGTTCCGATGGCATGTGAACAATAATGGGCTCTATTCCGGTTATCCTTCCAAACTCAAGATACAGATCTTCCCAGATATGCCTCTCTTCACTGGTTGCATGATAAGCCTGTCCGAATGTTTTTTTATTTCCGAGCACACCGATAAATGCTTTTGCGAGATCCTGTGCAAAAGTCCAGCACCACGAGGTGCTGCCGTCACCGAACATTACCAGCGGTTTCCCCTTCCGGATGCGATCAATGACACCGTAATTCTGTCTTAAAACACCGATATTGGCGGCACCGGAACCATAGGTTAAAGACGGTCGAATAATGGTAACCGGCAGATTGTCTTTCCGGATAACAATGTCCAGATATCGTTCGACTTCGGCTTTTTGAAATGCGTAGGAAAACACGGGATCATCATGGAGTTCTTCTTCAGATTCAACGGTAGGCACGGTTCTGTATGGGCGTTTGTATGCAGCGATGCTTGAACAGATAACGATCTGGTTCGTATTGTTACCGAAGGTTTCTATAGTCGATCTGGCATCAGCCTCATTGAAACAGAGCATGTCGATGACTGCATCGAACTTCTCTTTTTTAAATTTCTGCTCAAATGCTCCTCGGTCCAGACGATCACCGGTAATCTGTCGAACTTCCCCTTTAAACGACAGGGGATTGTTTTCCCGGTTAAACAATGCGACCTCATGATTCGCATTCAGCAATCCCTCGACAATGGCTCTGCTGATAACACCCGTACCCCCCAGGATTAAAACCTTCATGTGGCATCCTCCGACATGAATATTGAATTCCAGAATTTAACGCATCGGGCTAATTATTGAAAAAAACTATAGAAAATCGAAATCCGGGTGTCAATGGAATTTACCCGGCAAAAGATTCTAAATATTCCTGTCGAATTTTTGCGGCCTTTCTTGGGGCCGCAAGCAAATAAGTGATGAGGGCTAATATAAAGGATGCGATTGAAAAATAGATGGCAAAATCGTAACTTCCCCAGACATCATAGATATACCCGCCGATCCAAGGCCCAAAAGCCCCGCCGACGCCCATTCCGGCTAAAATAAGACCACTAATGGCCCCGAAGCTGCGCCCATGAAAAATGTCGGCAGCACCTACAAAAACAGTGGGGGAATAGAGCCCCCCGCCGAACCCGAAACAAATGGCATAGACATAAAGCAGCCAAGGGCTTGTAGCATCCTTGACCAGTAACAACGCCAGAAGGGCGATGATGGTGAGAACAAAAGCGAAATAAACGGTTAACTCCCTTCCGATCCAGTCAGATACGGCGGAAGACAACTGCCCCAGGACCATGACAATCCCATATAACGCAAAAATGGATGCGGCAAACATACCACTGTATCCGGCATCTTCAGCCAATTTGACCTGATGCCCCAAAATCATGTAGCACCCGATGCCCCAGAAGAAAAGCATCGAGAAAACCATCAGCCAGAGCTGGTAGGTTTTCATTGCATATTTGAGGGTCCAATCCATATTGGATTCGGGCTCTGGTTTTGAAATAGACTCTGCTTCATTATCGGCGGACTCCGCACCGTAAGGCTCCAGGCCTTTATCTTTAGGATGATAGAAATAAAAAAGCAGTACAATGGGCAGCAGCAACACAATCAGAAAGCCGCCGTTGGCAAAATACGCATGCCGCCAGCCTAACTGAGAGATCAGATATTCGGAAAATATGGCATAGGCAAAGCTCAATCCTCCGCCGACCTGACCCATACCCATGGCCAGACCGCGACGTTTTGAAAACCAATTGGATATGGTCGGCGAAAGAACAGGCCAACCACAAAGGGACAGTCCGGTAGGCGCAAGAATTCCGAATATCAGATAAAAATGCCACAATTGACTGGCAAGCCCGCATGCAGCTGCGGCCAATCCCAAGATGGTGACTCCCATGGCCATGACCCGTCTCGGTTTCCACCGATCCACAAGAAATCCGGCAAAAGGCGCCACTATGCCGTATGTAAAGATGTGCAGCGACAGCATAATGGACGTGCTGCCGCGCTTCCACCCGAATTCACTCAGTATTGGTGGAAAAAAAACGGAAAAGGAGTGGCGCACCCCGTAAACAAGAAACATGGTGAAAACCGCGATGCCCACAATTACCCAACCGTAATAGATTGAAATCCGTTTCAAGCCGGTTATACCTTTCAGTTAAACTTCGATCCTTAATTAAAAAGGTCTAAACTCAAAGTCCACACCTCAAAATTGACATGGAATCAGTATGGAATTGAGCATGTGAGCCAATGGATTTTTATTTCTAAAGGACCGAAAAATTACAAGTCCGTGTCTGATATTAGAAACCCATCCAAAGGTCAAGTTAAAACCATTTGGAAATAAACTCCGGATATTGACAAAGAATAAATTCTTTGAGAGAAGAATACTTTTATCGGTTTCGGGACCGCCACCGTCTTGATTCCATTATTCGGATATGGAAATCATTTGATTATTTAAATAAGGATTGATCGATCATTAAAACCGTATTATAGCAAGCTAAATTCATCGAAGGGGGATGAGGATGCATAAGATTCGATTCATCGGTTTGATTTTGATTGTTTTGATTTTTGGGTCGTCATTAATAGTATCCGGCCAGGACAAAGGAGATGATCTGTGCATACCCATGGGATCAATTCTGCTGGAACCACCGGAATCGGTTACAGCAAAGAGGCCGGCTGTTGAATTTCCTCATTCAAGGCATTTCGATTTTAACTGTATCGAATGCCATCACAAATGGGATAAAGAAAGCCAGATCGAAAACTGTACCACCTCCGGATGCCACGATCTTTTAGAAACACCCAAGAAAGCAAACAAAAAGTCCGTCAGTGAAGAGGAGTCTATCCTCTATTATAAAAATGCGTTTCATAAAGCCTGTATCGGGTGCCATAAAGATATTAAAGCCAAAAACCTCTTGGCAGAGTCAAGATTGAGGGTGAGTGATAAAAGTACGATAATCAAAAATGTAGGACCCACCACCTGCAAAACCTGTCATCAACCGGAATAAACTCACCGATTAACTGAATTGAAACTCCCGGCAGAAGTTTTCTGTCGGGAGTTTTTTTATACCCTTCAACTTTCCACCAAATATCGAGTTGGATACGCTGCGGTTAATATTCCCAGGGTAACCGCATTTGGGATTTAGGTATTTTTTTATACACAGAGTGAGTTGGAGGGGTTTCAGGTGTCAGGTTTCGGGTGTCAGGAGTGCCTTTTCTGAAACCGCTGATCTGAACACTGAACACTGAACACTGAA
>Ga0180009_10002667_pt1 | contig 20866 bp, 20 predicted proteins | sample OS_PC_MetaG_FD_123537 | JGI IMG/M metagenome (GOLD analysis project Ga0180009, IMG submission 123537) | Groundwater microbial communities from the Aspo Hard Rock Laboratory (HRL) deep subsurface site, Sweden - OS_PC_MetaG | ecosystem: Environmental > Aquatic > Deep subsurface > Groundwater...
ACCACTTCAAAGTGCCGTAGGCACGACCGACATTGTAACCCTGGATTTCAATCCAGGTTACAAAAGGAATAGTGTCGTCGCTAAGATAAAATATCCTGCTTTAGATTCTCATTATCTAATGCTGTGAACACCGAACACCGATTTAAGAATTTTGAAGTGAAATCCTCGTTCTTAAATCATTCATGATTTCTTTGATTTACAATTGGTGTGTTTATTTTACCAACGGCCATCATTACCCCTTAAATATAATAATTATAAATAATTGAACCCGATAAGCTTCAGGTTTTAAATAAATCGTTACTTTTGCATTTCAAAAATCAGTTGCTCTTTTTATCGCAAACAGACTGATTTAGTGTTTTTTAAAAAAACTTTGTTCGATCATGGCAAAATTTGAAATCATTATGCCCAAGTTGGGCGAAAGCATCATAGAAGCTACCATCACCCGCTGGGTAAAAAATATTGGCGACACTGTTGAAGAGGACGATTCACTCGTGGAAATTGCTACTGATAAAGTAGATAGCGAAATTCCAAGTCCGGTTGAAGGCGTGCTGGTTAAGACCCTGTTCAACGAAGGAGATGTGGTTCCAGTAGGCACCGTTATTGCTCTCGTTGAAACAGAAGGAGAAGAAACCCCAACCAATGACAGTGAAGAAAGTCCTGAAAAAAAGGATATCAATGAGGTAGCAAAAGACACAACTTCTGTTGATACAGCTGAAAATCAACCGGAAGTAAAGGCTACGGAAAATACACAACCTGCTCCTGCCGATTTTACTGCGAGTGATCGTTTTTACTCGCCATTGGTAAAAAGCATGGCCAAAGCCGAAAACATTTCATTGGCTGAGCTGGATTCAATTGCAGGTTCCGGCCACGATAACCGCGTTACAAAAGCCGATGTGATTCAGTTTCTGGAAAACAGAAAATCCGTTCAACCTAAGCCAGCCGCAGGCACCCCGACAAAACCCTCAATGCCAAAGGTAACACCACCGTCAGTTCCTGCAGGACAAGGCGATCAGGTGGTTGAAATGGACAGGATGCGAAAACTGATTGCAGACCACATGGTGATGTCAAAACAGGTTTCACCTCACGTCACCTCTTTCATCGATGCAGACGTTACCCAAATAGTAAACTGGAGAAATAAAGTCAAGGACAGTTTTTCAAAACGCGATGGAGAGAAAATCACCTTCACCCCTATCTTTATTCATGCTGCCGCTATGGCTTTGAGAGAATTCCCTCAGATCAATGTTTCGCTCGACGGGTACAACATCATTTACCGAAAAAACATAAACATCGGAATGGCCACAGCGTTGCCCTCCGGCAATTTAATTGTCCCGGTAATAAAAAATGCCGACCAAAAAAACCTGCTTGGCGTTGTTAAAAATGTAAATGATTTGGCCGGAAGGGCTCGCCTCAACAAGCTGCAACCCGATGAAATTCAGGGCGGAACTTTTACCATCACCAATTTTGGTTCGTTCGACAGCCTTACCGGCACACCTATCATCAACCAGCCTCAGGTAGCCATTCTGGGCGTGGGCGCTATCCGCAAACAACCGCGCGTAATAGAAACACCCGATGGCGACATGATTGGTATCCGACACATCATGATTCTCTCCCTGGCCTACGACCACCGTATTGTGGATGGTGCACTGGGCGGCATGTTCCTGAAACGCATGAAGGAACTCCTTGAATCGTTCGACCCGAATACACAAATCTAAAAAATCAGGCAGAACGGGGGGGCTATGGCTCCCCATTTTGCTTTCTTGAAACATGGAATTAAACCTAAAAAAACCACTGGCATTTTTCGATATCGAAGCCACCGGCCTCCACATTATTCACGATCGCATTGTCGAAATCAGCATCCTGAAAATAAACCCGAATGGCACTAAGGAGAATAAAACCTGGCTTCTTAACCCGGAAATCGCCATCAGCGCTGAAGCAGAACAAATTCATGGTTATAACAATAACCAACTCTCCGGCCAACCAACTTTCAAACTGGTAGCCAAAGAAATTGATCGGTTTTTGCAAAATTGCGACCTCGCAGGTTATAACGCGCTTAAGTTTGATATCCCGATGCTCATGGAGGAATTCATGAGAGCAGGAATAGATTTTGACTTAAACAAACGCAGACTAATCGACGTGCAAAACATTTTCATGAAAATGGAACAACGCACCCTTTCAGCTGCCTACAAATTTTACCTGCAACGCGAGCTGGATAATGCCCATGCTGCCGAAGCAGACACCATCGCCACCTACGAGATACTCAAAGCACAGCTGGATAAATATGAAAACGCAACGGTTAAAGACCGATCGGGAAATGTTTCAACACCCGTGAAAAACGATATGGATGCCCTGCACGCGTTTTCGTCGCATCACCGGAATGCTGATTTAATGGGACAAATCATTTTAAATGAAGAAAATGAAGAGATCATTAACTTCGGCAAACACAAAGGTAAAAAACTTACCGAGGTGTTTTTAAAAGAACCTTCATATTACGACTGGATGATGAGAGGAGATTTTCCCTTATATACTAAAAACCTGATTACCAAGGTTAAACTTGGAATGAAAAATCCATAACCGTATGAAAATAATTTGCATTGGCAGGAATTATGCGGAACATGCACGGGAGCTTAATAACGATGTCCCCGAATCGCCTGTCTTTTTCATGAAACCCGACACAGCCTTGCTGCTGAAAAACAATCCGTTCTTCTATCCTGACTTCACCGAAGATTTACACTTTGAAACCGAAATCGTACTTAAAATTGCGAAAAACGGACGACACATCGAGCCCGCATTCGCCGACAGGTATTTCAACGAAATATCGGTTGGAATCGACTTTACAGCGCGTGATCTTCAGGCAAAATGCAAAGCAAAGGGATTGCCGTGGGAAGTAGCCAAAGCTTTTGATCAATCAGCTCCGACAGGGACTTTTATCGATATCACCTCGCTTTCAAACGAAAACATCAATTTTTGGCTCGACATAAATGGCGAACGCAAACAAACCGGGAACACCAAAGACATGATCTTTTCATTCAACCAAATCATTGCGTACGTTTCTAAATTTGTTACCCTCCGTATAGGAGACTATATTTTCACCGGAACGCCAGCCGGCGTTGGTCCAACAAAAATCGGCGACTACTTTGAAGCGTTTCTCGAAGGAAAAAAACTGCTGGATTTTCACGTAAAATAGGCTTGTCAGCCGGTAAGTTGCTCGCCCTTACTCACTGTTAAACAGTTCTGAGTCTATCATGGGCAAGGTAAACGCCTCAGCCAAACTGACTTTGCGGTAATTTGCCGGTGGTAAAAAAAAGTCATCAGGAATATTCACTTTGCCGTAGTCAACCACACTGGTTTCAAGCACCTCATCGGCTCCCCCGTAAACTCTCGATTTAACGATAATACCGCTGTTCAATAAGCTCAGATATTCCTCAGCCTGTATTGCAATCCCTCTCCTGCTGTAAGAGTTTATGCGGTTATTCAGGGAAATAAACCGCTGAATATCTACCTCCTCGTATGGATTTAATCCTGAAGCCACCCAAAACTCCTTTTTTATAATGCTGTCCCTATACAAGGCATAGGCGGTCGTGTGGTAAATTCCAACATCCAGGTTTTCTGCTGTTTTCTTCAAATGAAGCGACGGCTGCACCCGGTATCCGGTATCACTTCGCTGCAGTTTAATTTTAATGGAATCGTACATTTGCTGAAAAGCAGGCTGCTCGCTTTGGGGTAAACCGGCTATAAGCGATTGAACCTGAACCTCAAAAGCTATAAACATCTCCTCATTCAGCTCATCCGGATTGCCTTTCCAGTAAACCATCAGGGTCGGAAAAACGATGGTAATGGTACTATCGTTTAAATCGAGGATGGTAACCGAAGTAGAGCTTTCGTAGCGAATACGGTTTTGCTGGATAAATGTAGTCTGAAATGACTTATTTCCGTAGTTATCCACCGACTCTTCCGAAATAACCCAACCGGCAAAACTGCTCCACGCAAACTGAAGAAGCATCAATAGAGTCATCCATATTCGTATTCCGTTCATATTATGAGTATTATGTTAGTTCGTCACCCGAAAGAGTGTTTATAAACCTGTGGAAAACACAAAATTAAAAATTATCAGTCTACTTTTATTATTGAGAATTAAAATATATTTTTGCAGGCTCAAATTGAAACACTATGGTCAATAAAAAACATCAGGAAGTTAAAGGGGATCAACGCCTCGAAAACATCGAAGAAACCCTTTCAAGAACCGAGCAGTTTATTTTCAAAAACCAAAAGAACATTTCAGTAGTCGTACTTATTGTTGTTATAGCCATTGTAGGTTATTTCGCATACAACAAGTATTACATGGAGCCAAGAAATGCAGAAGCTGCAACACAAATGTTCGCTGCTCAACGCTATTTTGAGTCCGATTCACTCGATAAAGCGCTCTATGGCGACGGCAACAACCTCGGCTTTCTTGATATTATTGATGAGTACGGGATGACCCAACCCGGAAATCTGGCTAATTATTACGCAGGAATCAGTTTTTTAAAGAAAAAAGACTTTAATCAAGCCATCGACCTGCTCGAAGACTTTAGCGGAGATGACCACCTGGTGCAGCCTATGGCTATTGGCGCTATCGGTGATGCCTACCTGGAACTGGGCGATCAGAAAAAGGCTGCAGAACACTACAAAAAAGCCGCCAATTTTGACAAAAACGAATTTACCGCTCCTTTGTTTCTCCTGAAGGCCGGCAATGTCTACGAATTGTTAGCAGAATACGACAACGCGGTTAAAGCGTATAAACAAATTAAAAGTGAATACCCCAAGAGCAAAGAGGCTTTCGACATCGACAAATATATTGCTAGAGCTGAAAGTTTGAGCTCAAAGAAATAAATAAAATTATACCGCGAAAAACCCGGCATCTATGTCGGGTTTTTTTATTTTTACACCATGACAAAATCCGAGACAAATATCGTGTTTATGGGAACACCCGAATTTGCAGTTCCATCGTTGCAGGCATTGGTTGAAAACCAATTCCGGGTGGTGGGCGTTGTAACAGCTCCCGACAGACCCGCCGGAAGAGGAAAAAAAATGACTTCCTCAGCGGTAAAGCTATATGCTCAGCAGGTCGGATTACCCGTGCTGCAACCGGAAAACCTGAAAGATGAAGTGTTTATCAGGGATTTGTCGCAATGGAAAGCCGATCTTCAGGTGGTTGTGGCTTTTCGCATGTTACCCGAAGTAGTATGGAATATGCCCTCACTTGGCACTTTTAACCTGCATGCCAGCCTTCTTCCGCAATACCGCGGGGCTGCACCCATAAACCACGCGCTTATCAATGGAGAGCGCAAAACAGGTGCTACCACCTTTTTCCTCGATCACCAAATTGACACAGGAAGTATTTTAATGCAGAAAGATATTGAAATTTCTGCTGAGGACAATGCCGGAAGCTTGCACGACAAACTTATGGTGATGGGAGCCGGACTTGTGGTTGATACGGCCAAGGCCATTATTGAAAACAACATCATCCCCATACCTCAGGCCGCTACTTCCGGGGAAGAACCGTTAAAAACAGCTCCAAAACTTTCAAAAGCATTTTGTAAAATCAACTGGAATCAATCTGGCTCAACCATCCATAATTTTGTCAGGGGTCTTAGTCCTTATCCTGCAGCAACCACTGAATTGAGAAAAAGCAAAGAGGAAATCATCCCGGTTAAAATTTTTGATACCACCTTTATCCCACAACAGCACGAGTTCAGAACAGGTTCAATTCATATCCCCGACAAAAAAACACTTCTGGTGGCCATCCCTGATGGGTTTATTGAAATAAAATCGCTGCAACAAGCCGGAAAAAAAGCCATGAAATCAGAAGAATTCCTCAGAGGCATAGGCGATTTGGGCGATTGCAGCTTGCAATAAAGCGAAAAGAACCAGCTTAAAAGCCCTCACCAATGCTCGCTTTAAAGCCAAAAATGGAACTAAAACAACTAAAAACACAAGGTTTTATTAACAATTCAGGACTTTTATCAACAAACGAGCAGAAAAACATTGTTCTTTCTTGTTTTTTTACAGATAAACACTACATTTGTTACCATAAATACCCTAGTGTTAATTAAATAATTTAACTACGATGAACAAAGCTGAATTAATCGACGCCATGGCCAACGGAGCCGCCATCAGCAAGAGTGATGCAAAAAAAGCTCTTGATGCCTTTGTAACCGCTACCGGAGATGCTTTAAAAGCAGGTGATCGCGTTGCTTTAGTAGGATTTGGATCTTTTTCTGTTTCTACCAGAGCCGCACGTAAAGGACGTAACCCTCAAACCGGCAAAGAAATCAACATTGCCGCAAAAAAAGTGGTTAAGTTTAAAGCCGGTGCTGACCTTACAAAAGTTGTAAAATAGCAACTTTACTTTGGTAAAAAAACGTCTTGAATTGATTCAGGACGTTTTTTTTTGCCTTAAAGTTTGGTAACATATCTGCAATTAAGGTTGTAGGTTAAACCGTTACTTACAACAACCTTTTATTAGAGGATGTAGGCTACACCAACGGTTACAGTCAGGTAGTTAATCTTTTGGTTAAATGACTCCGTAAATGGCTCATCGTTCCAATCCCATCCTGTAGCATTGCTAAAATGCAAGTCCGACCCGATATAATCGGCAAAGGCCGTGATATAGTAATTGCTGAGCCTGTATTTGAGCCCTGCACCCAATACATAGCCAAAACCCGAAGCCCGCGCGCTTTCGTTGTAGTAGGTAAAAGTTTCTTTGGGTGGATCTACTTCGGTGGCGTAAATGGTGGCTTTAGGTGAGTAGCTCACGAAATATCCTATAAGCCCCCTGACATCGAACGAAAAGTAATCGCCTATCGGAAAGCGGAAAAATGGTCCCGCAAACAAACCACCGTTAGCCCAGTTTTGACTGCTTTCAATAGCCACAAGATACTCAGGGTTGGCCTTTTGCAACCCTTCGGCATAGGCCGCATTATTCAGTTTATTGCTGCTGTAGTTTCCTAAAGCCATCACGCCAAAATTGTGATTCAGCCGATAAGCATAGGTAAAATTGAAGGCCAGACCCGTTTTTGCAAAGCCTGAAGTGGAGTCGCTCAAATCAGTTTTAGCGAAATCGGCCAGCGTTATTGATGGTCCCAATGATAGCCCCACATACTGACGTTTGTTCGACTGGGCATAGATGAGCTGGGTTAGAGAGAGCAGAATGGCGGTCAGGAATAAATTTGTTTTCATAAGTACCTTTATATTAACTTCAACTAAGAAATATTTCAACAACCAAAACTAAGCATTTATTCGAAAGCCAGGTTAAGTTGGTCGTGCCAAAACAGCATTTCTTTTTTGTCGCGCGACACCTTGTTGTTGTCCATGAGCCAACGCAGGACATCGATCACCTGTTCTTCCTTAAAAGGCGAACAGGCAGGTACGAGTTCGTAAAGATTGCGCGGTTTAGCCAAAAGCAAACCTTTAATATGATCTACCAGTTGCTCAAATTCAATGTCATTCAGATTAACCTTATTCTGGCCAATACAGACATCACAAATCCCACACCTCCGGCTTTTGGGCTCACCAAAATAAGCCAACAGCTGCTGACTCCGGCATTTGAGGTTATCCGTAATAAAATGGATTAGGGCATCCAGGCGTTTTTCAGCGGCTTCTTTTAAAAAGCGGTAATTTTTATCTGAAAGCTGGATATGTTCAGCCCGCTGACGGCCTACCGTGTACACCAGCTGAGGCAGTTTCCTGATAGGGATATAGGAAATCAACTTCAGCCTGTTCAGCAGTTCGAGCTGTTTAATCACCTCTTCTGTTTTCAAATCGGCACGTTTGGCCAACATGGCCTCGTTGATGTTAACATAATCGGTAAAAACACCGGAATACGACCTAAGGATTTCCTTCACAATGCGTTCACTTTGAGGGTTTTCAACCATAAACCGGTACAATTCCTCGCGTCCCATCAACACAAACAGTTTGGAATATTGGCCAGCCGACTCAATGTAGATCAAAAACCCTTCTCTTTCCAAAATACGGATTGCACTAAAGACTTCCATTACCTTAAAATTATAGGAAGACGCGAAATCCGCTATTTTAAAATCATAGCTCATATCTTTACCACTCCCCTCAGGCAGTTGAAAATAATTGCCCAAGGTATTGTAAATCGATCGTATGGTCTGAATAGGCGGGTATGAATCACTGAGTCTTTCTTTGGCGTTGGCAATGTCCAGGTCGTTGTACATCAGCAATGCTTCGGAGGGTTTTCGGTCGCGCCCGGCTCGTCCGGCTTCCTGAAAATACGATTCAATGCAGTCGGGTAAGTCATAGTGGATCACCTTTCTAACATCCGGTTTATCTATCCCCATCCCAAAAGCATTGGTGGCCACCATTACCTTAACCTGCCCTGTCGTCCACAGTTTTTGCCGTTCGTCACGTATCTGACTATCCAATCCGGCATGGTAGTAAGTGGCACTTATTCCTTTTTTGGTAAGCACTTCGGCCAGCTCTCTGGTTTTTTTCCTGCTGCGCACATAAACTATCCCCGACCCTTTGGTCTCCAGAAAAAAGCGCATAAGGTATGTGGGCTTGTCATATTCTCGCACCACACTGTACGATAGGTTGCTGCGTTCAAAAGTGGTTTTAAAAACCCTGTTCTTCCTGAACGAAAGCTTATCCATAATGTCGGTAACAACCGATGGGGTGGCTGTAGCCGTGAGGGCCAGCACAGGTACACCGGGCAACCAGGGTCTGATCTCAGCGATACGTAAATATGGCGGCCTGAAATCGTATCCCCACTGCGAAACACAATGGGCTTCATCAATAGCCAGCAAATTTACTTTTACCCTTCCTATAATTTCCCTGAACACATCGGTATCGATACGTTCGGGTGATACGTAAAAAAACTTGTACTCGCCGGCCACCACACGGGAGTATATGGAATCAATTTCAGAGCGATGCATGCCTGTATACAAGGCTGCAGCTTTAATGCCGGTCTTTTTTAAATTGGCCACCTGGTCTTTCATCAAGGCAATCAGCGGCGTAACAACGATGCAAGTGCCTTCAGACATCAAGGCCGGAACCTGGAAACAAATCGACTTGCCGCCACCCGTTGGTAGCAGTGCCAGCGTATCATGCCCTTCGGCTACAGAAACGATGATATCTTCCTGCATGGGCCGAAATTCGGGATAGCCCCAATACTTGATTAAAACTTTTCTGGCTTCACTTCTCATACAGGCAAAATTATTTTTGCACGCTAAAAAAGGTAAAGATAAGCAATTAATCGAAATAGGCGGTGAGCAACCGGGAAAGCAGGCTTACATCCAAAGGCTTGTGCAGGTATTCATTGCATCCGAGGGCAAAGAACTCCTCTTTATTGCTTTCATTTGGATAGGCCGTTAAAGCCATGATAATCATAAAAGGATAATCCTCCCGCAGTTTTTGAGCCAACTGCATGCCATCCATCTTGGGCATACGAACATCAATCAGGGCGAGGTCAACAGGACCATTTTCGTGTGCTAGTGATAGGGCCTCCGCTCCATTTTTGGCAATGAGTAGCTCCGCGCCCGTATTTTTAAACAACTCTTTTAAAAACAGATAGTTCTCACGGATATCATCGGCGATAAGCACTTTTTTACCAGATAAATCGACAGGAAAAAGTGACCCGGACTGATTCTGTGGCACACCCTCCTGACTGTGGGTAAAATAAGGTATTGTAAAATAAAACGTAGATCCTGAATCCTGTTCTGAATCGAGCCAGATTTTACCGCCCAGTAATTCCACAAAGGATTTGCTTATCGACAATCCCAACCCTGACCCCTCTCTGTTGCGGTGATAGGTGGTATCGTCCTGACCATAAGGAGTAAAAATTTGCTCTTGTTTGTTTCTGTCGATACCTACTCCGGTGTCTTTTACGTAAAACAGAATATTGGTCGCAGTTACCGAGGCATAACCAAACTCAACAAAACCATGATCGACAAACTTAAAGGCATTTCCCACCAAATTCGTAATAACTTGCCGAAGGCGCAACGGATCGGTTTCAACAAGGAGAGGCTGGTCTGTAGGCATAACCAAACGCAAGTCGATGTGCTCCTTGCCGCGTTGGAACCTGTCTTGCAAAAAGGTCTTTTTTAGATCCTGCAAGAAAAGATGCAGGTCAAATTTTTCAGGATACAAACTCAGCTGTCCGATTTCCAGTTTTGAGAAATCGATGATGTCGGAAACTAACTGCGACAAACCCTTTCCCGCAACAGAAATCAGCTTGGAATAGGTTTCCTTTTCTTCGGGGGTAACTTCGGGATCGAGCAATAAACCCGAAAACCCGATGATGGAATTGAGCGGAGTTCTGATTTCATGCGACATAGAAGCCAACGCGGTAGACTTTAGCCTGTTGGCCTCATGCGCCTCCTCACGTGCCAGAATAAGTTCATTTTCGTAGGCCTTCCTCAGACTGATGTCGCGAATAATAACAAATAAATTACTGGACTTGTCCTCCATAAAACGGGTCAAAAAGATCTCCGCTGTAAAGGAACTCCCATCACTTTTATGGCAAAGCCACTCGAACTGGACAGGATTGCCGGATAAGGCCTGCTGAATATACGTTTTCAGCTCTTCTTTCTGTAGGTCATTGGCCAAATCTGACTTATAGTAAAGGAGCTCTTCTACTGTAAGACCAGCTAATGTTTTAGATTCCAGACCGAAAAGTTGAGCGGATTTTGGGTTGGATTCAACAATCTTTTGATCGTGTAGCATGAGCAGACCACTGTTAGATTGATTAAACAGGGCTTTGTATTTCTCTCTCTCCTGATCAGCCTGATCATCTATATGGCGCTGAGCAGCAGTTAAAGCAAGAATACTCCCCATGCCTTTTAACAAAGCGGTTTCTTCGTCACTTAAGATTTGAGAAAAATCGGCCACCAGAATAATGAAAACCCTTCCTTCCGCTGTCATTTTCTTTGACAAGGCCATGTTACTAATTCCCGCCAAAGAGCAAAATGAACGCAGCCGGACATCAATTATATCCTCTACATTAAGCAATTCCGGTTCAGCGTTGTTACTGGGAATAGTATCGATAAAAAACAGCAAAGCACTGTCAACTATCTCCTTATTAATGAGGTCAATACCCTTGTCGGACTCATAAAAAAACAAGGTTTCTGAGTCAGCATTGTGGCGGTAAAAAAAGGCCAAGAAACCCGCTTGAAGGGCATTTTTGCCTTCCTTTAACATAAGCTGCATATCGGGTTGAGAACTGCGCGTTATTTCATCTAAATATTTCTGTAACATAGTATGAGCCTTAGCAGCCAAAATTTACAAGGTAACCGAGGCCAAAATTAGCAAATAAAGCAATTACGATGGACGAAAAGGAATAAAATTAAAATAACAGAGGCTAAACCATCAACACCTGCGAATTATTCGTTCACCATGTCGTAACGCGTGCCGTTAGGCGGGTCGACAGCTTTCATGATGTTGAGCATACTGGTTTTTTCTGCGGGAGAGGCCTCTTTATAAATATTAATTATTTCGTCGCGTTTGGTTTCCAGCATCACCTGAAGGAGATACAAACCGGGACGCTTATCATATACATTCTGGAAATATTTGAGACTTCTTCCTACAGCCATGCGCCCCCCATCTACATTCTTCGACATTTCGTCCATGCCTTTCAAATGATATTCATACAGGAGTTTACGCAGTTCTTCGTACGATGGGTTGAGCAAATTTTCGGCAAGAGAATACCGATTCTTTGGCCCCTCAAACCCCTGCCACCCTCTTTCGTTTGAACTCTGCGCTGCCGTGGCCACTGCCATTGCTTTTTCATAAAATGGCGTGCCTCCGAGTAAGCTAAAAGTATCAAAATCAAGCCCAAGCATAATGTAAGCATAGAAAGCCAGAATCGAGGTCAGGTTGTTGGAATAAGTTCCATCGGCGTATTCCATATTTTGATAGGGAACATACCTGAAATGGATGTCGTTGTCAATGAGGTTTACGATATCGGTGTTGTAATCGCTTCCATAAACTGGACGTTTAAGCACGAGGTTTAATGTTCCTTTAAAATCATCACCACCAATCACTTCATTGATGGTAAAAACCATGGTAAACTCAATTCTTTCTTCGATTTTAAATTTATAATCCGACCAAATCTGGTTGTTCATAAACTCGAACATGGAGGTTTTCATGGAAGTAAAAACCGATGGGTCGATGCCTTCAATACGTTGTGATTGAATTTGAATATTTCCAAGAAACTCTTGCGAAAAGCTGAGATTAAAAGAGAACAGCAAAACAAAAAGACCCGGAATTAATTTCTTCATGATTCCATTTTTTTTAAGTCGAGGATAGCTTCGGTGATGTCATCCGCTACTTCGGCTTTTGATTTCAATTCAAACGTTCTGATTTGATTTCGCGTATCTATCAAGGTAATTTTGTTTGTTTTATGACCGAACCCAGCTCCCACATCATTAAGTGAATTCAACACCACCAGGTCCAGGTTTTTCTCACGCAGTTTCTTTTCAGCGTTAGCCAATTCATCGGTTGTTTCTAAGGCAAAGCCAACAAGTAACTGACCCTTGTGTTTCATTTCTCCTAATGCTTTGAGAATGTCGGTGGTGGGCTTTAAAGTGATAGCGGAAAAACCATCAGATTTTTTAATCTTTTCGTTTTTGGGATCTTCGGGTTTGAAGTCAGCCACCGCAGCGGCCATGACAGCAATATCCGTTTCAGGAAAGACTGCCATGCAGGCCCTATACATTTCATCGGCAGTAATTACATGGGTAACGTGGATGCGTGGATGATCAACTTGAATAGAACTTGGCCCTAAAACCAAATGCACGTCAGCACCCTTTTGTGCCAGTGCTTGCGCAATTTCCACACCCATCAATCCCGAACTAAAATTACCGATAAACCTTACCGGGTCGATTAGCTCGTAAGTTGGTCCGGCTGTAACCAGACATTTCTTTCCAGCCAGAGGCTGCTTTTTAGCAAAGTAAGCCAGTATTTTATTGAAGATCACCTCAGGTTCTTCCAGTCGCCCGAACCCTTTTAATCCACTGGCCAACTCGCCTTTGGTCGGTTCAATAAGCTCATAACCATAGTCGAGTAAGCGGCGTACGTTATCTTGCGTTGTTGGATGACGGTACATATCAAGGTCCATGGCCGGAGCAAAAAACAGCGGACATCGGGCCGAAAGTACGGTCGTTAACAGCAGGTTATCTGCAATTCCGGCGACCATTTTCCCCATGGTGTTGGCAGAAAGTGGCGCAACGAGATAAAGATCAGCCCACATGCCCAGCTCCACATGGCTATGCCAGCTACCGTCACCTTTATCAAAAAAATCAGTTAGAACAGGGCGTCCGGTTAAGGTGGAAAGGGTGAGCGGAGTAACAAATTCGGCTGCCATGGGGGTCATGATGACCTGCACTTCGGCTCCTGCTTTTTTTAGCAGGCGAACGAGCAAAGGAATTTTATAGGCCGCAATGCTGCCTGTGATACCGATCAGTATTTTCTTTCCACTAAGCATGAAACGGGCATTTGATTAGAGATTCTCCTTGTGGGGATTTCTGAAATAAATCTGACCATTTAGAAATTCGCTTACAGCAATAAGAGTTGGTTTGGGCAATCCTTCGTAGAAACGGGCAATTTCTATCTGCTCACGATTTTCAAAAACCTCTTCCAGATTGTCACCTATCGGGGCAAATTCAGCGATTTTCTGATCCAGTTCAACTTTCATGTCCGAGCCAACCTGATTGGCGCGTTTGGCCAATACCACCACCGTTTCATAAATATTACCGGTTTGTTCGTAGAATTTATCTTTCTGACGGGTAACGGCGGAAGTTTCGCTTTTTACTTTTTTAAAGTCCATATTTCAAGAGTATTACATTTTTTTTAAGTTGTACAACGCTTTTTCATTGTATTGTTGAGCCACGGGAAGATAGACACTTTCCGGATACAAATATCTGAGGTTATTAAAGGCCTCAACGGTTTTCTCGTACCTTTCCTGCTTCTTGGTGAAGACACTTTTTTCAGCGTACGAAAAATAAGCCTCTGTTATTGAGAACAACACTTCTTCTTTAAACTCGGTATCAGGATAATCCTCCATCAGATTTTCAAATGAGGTGATAGCAGCCTGATAGTCGCCCATCCTGAAATACAACACGGCAATCCTGTAGTTTTTTATCTCGAGCTTGTAACGCAGGTCATCCATCAACCTGTTGGCTTCGGCCACTTTAGGGCTGGAAGGATACATGTCGATAAAAGATTGAAGCTCACGCAAGGCTAAAAAAGTACTGGTTTGATCGAGGCTTGCCCGCGGCGACTCAAGGTATTTACAATAGGCTGTCAGATAAGCTGATTCTTCGGCAAACTCACCCCGGGGATAGAGCTGCACGTACTGGCCATAGTAATAGCTGGCAATCTGATAATCACGCATCTGGTAATAACAATCAGCAGTATAATAAGTTAACTTCTCACCTTTGTCGGTACCACGATAAACAGCGCGGAGCAGGTCAAAAAACTGAAGGGCTTTATTGTAGTCGCCTTTTTCGTACAGATCCATGCCTGTTTCGTACTTCAATTCGTTATTACCACTTTTCAGCACCTTTTGAGGGCCGTTGCAAGCACTGATAACAATCAGAATACCAATGGCTAAAATAATGAGACGATGATTTTTTAACATGCGGCAAAATTAGTATTTTTTATCGAAGAACAAAACGCATTTTTCAGCTGTATCGTATGGGTAATGCAGAAATTACACAATCCACACAACAAACCACGGCAAAGATGCAGCCAATGCCTGAGAAAGACAAGCCGGATGTTGTTAAAATACGCTAAAAATAACACTAAACATATTGATGAACCGAACATATTTTTATTGCCTGATGAAGCCTGAAATTTGAAAGTAAAACCGTACTTTTGCAACTTAATTTAAAACAAAATACAATGGATGTTTTTGACAAATGTGTTGTGAACATGGGTCCTCTTGGAAAATACGCTAATCAGTCCGAAGGCTACTTCATGTTCCCCAAGCTCGAAGGTGAGATTTCGAACAAAATGATGTTTATGGGTAAGGAGCGTTTGGTATGGAGTTTAAATAATTACCTGGGGCTCGCGAATCACCCTGATGTGCGCAAGGCCGATGCCGAGGCTGCCCGCGATTGGGGAATGGCCTATCCAATGGGCGCAAGAATGATGTCGGGGCAAACAAAATACCATGAGGAGCTGGAAGAAAAACTAGCCGATTTCGTTGGCCGTGAATCTGCATACCTGCTCAACTACGGCTATCAGGGAATGTTTTCGATCATCAACGCTATTGTCGACAGAAAAGATGTCATTGTTTACGATTCAGAAGCCCATGCCTGCATTATCGATGGCATGCGTTTGCATTTTGGAAAACGGTTTGTGTACCCACACAACAACATGGAGAAATTTGAAAAAGAGCTACAACGCGCCACACGCATCACCGAGCAAACAGGCGGCGGCATATTGGTTATTACCGAAGGAGTATATGGCATGGCCGGCGATTTGGGCAAACTTGATCAAATAGCTGCCTTAAAAGAAAAATACAATTTCAGGCTGTTTATAGACGATGCCCATGGGTTTGGCACAATGGGACCTTCAGGCGCAGGAACTGATGAACATTTTGGTGTTCAGGATAAAGTAGACCTGTATTTTGGCACTTTCGCGAAAGCGATGGCCGGCATTGGCGGTTTTGTAGCCGGGAAAAAAGAAGTGATCAAATTCCTGAAATACAACATGCGCTCACAGATTTTTGCTAAATCACTCCCAATGCCTATGGTCATTGGCGCTTTAAAACGTCTGGAGATGTTGCGCACACAACCCGAACACCGCGAAAACCTATGGAAAATTGTTAACGCTTTGCAAACCGGATTACGTGCCCGTGGTTTTAACCTGGGCGAGGCCAACTCTCCCGTCACACCGGTTATCCTGAACGGAGACATTCCTGAAGCTACCCAAATTACCCACGACTTACGTGAAAATTTCAATATATTTTGTTCTATTGTCGTATATCCGGTTATACCTAAGGACATGATCCTGTTGCGACTCATCCCCACAGCAAACCACACGCTGGACGATGTTGATTACACCATCAAAGCGTTTGAAGTGGTAAAGAATAAATTAGAAAAGAAAGAATATGCCGCTGTGTTCAAAGAACATAATGTACAATAACTAATCAGCAGGCAGTCGCACGACTGCCTGCCTTTTTTTCCAGAATGAGAAAAGTTAAAACCCTTACCAGAAAAAACTTTTGGATTATCGCGGCAAACTCCACGGCTTGCTACGTTCTGGCATTTTTGTTTGTTTTTTACGTCAACCACTTTACTAACATTTTTACCAGTGGCATGTTTGGCTACGATGTCAGCTTCGACTGGGACATTATCTATTACCATATTGAACCCTACGAATGGACGCACGACTCGGTAAAACTAATTTACAGCGCCGGCCCTATTTTGATCTTCATTGTCGGACTTATCAGTCTCATCGGGTTTTATTCTCTGGTAGAGGAAGTTGCCCGCATTAAAACCTTTTTCATGTGGCTCACCCTGCATGCCATGAACTATTTTTTTGGCGGACTGCTTATCGGTAACTTGTTTAAAAAGGGAGTCGGACATGTTTTTAACTGGATGTATTTCACCGACACGGCCAAAATGCTGGTGGCCTTGCTCGGATTTTCAGGCCTTCTGGCAACGGCCTATTTTATGTCGAAAGCAGTTGCCATCTCAGCCAACAGCTATTTCAACAAACTCGACGAAAAAAATTTCCCCTTCTTTTTTACAGCGCAGGTTATCATCCCATTTATTGCAGGTACTTTGATTTACATGGGCTATTTTGCTCCCCGCATCCTATGGCAGGAAAGCTATTCCTGGATTAGTTTGGGTGTATTGCTCATCATCATCTTTTTCAGAATGAACAGTTTTGAAACCCTATATTTTGACGAAGAAGACCGCTACATCGAACTGTCGAAAGCCATCGTGATCACGGCCCTGGTTATTGTTGTTGGGATGAGACTCCTGCTCAACCGCGAATACCTGATTTCATGGTGATACCTGTTTAGTATATCATCACCTTACGCACCTCCGTACCACTTAACGACTTCAACACTACGAGATAAATACCTGCCGGATATTGTGCCACAGGGATTTGATGTACCAATCCGGGTAATTTTTCGTTATACAACTCCTCACCCAACAGATTTTTTAAACTTACCTGAACAGGATTATCGCTCTTGCTTTGAACATGCATCAGATCAGCAGCAGGATTGGGGAAAATAAGGTATTGCGACAGGGATGTTTCTACCACCCCAACATTTGAATCGCAACTTATAAGGGCTTTCCATCCGCTGCCCACCTCGTTGTTATCACTGTAAAAGTGAACGGTGAGCGCACCCGACTCGTTGGTGGCATATACTTTTCCGGGAGATGTAGTGCCACACCATTTTCCGATAAGTGGTGCACTCAGGTTCTCGCCATCAAAGATTTCAAGATAATCGTAATTGCAACCTGATTCGTATTCTACATTAAAATCAATAAATTCGATGACAGCTACCTTTTCGCTCTCATCTGGAAATACAGTAAACAAATAGTCTTCGTTGTTGCTGTAGTTGGCATTGTCACCGCCCGAATCGTAAAACAGGGCATTACAAGTCGTAACACTTTGATTACCCATGGTATAAGCATCCAAAACTTTTATAAAACCAACCTTTGCTTCGGTATCGGTGTTACCGTCCACATCCCTAACCTGGAGAGTAACACTATACTCGCCCGGGGTGTTATAAACAATTCCGGTTGGATTTTCGTACACCGAAGTGGCAGGAGTTCCGCCTTCAAAAGTCCAAGTCCAGGCAACAATATCTCCTCCAAAACTTTCACTAAAAAAATTTACAGTAGTGCCCGATGGTATTAAGGTTTTATTGGCTATAAAATCAGCCGTCAGCACGGTAATGGGTTCAAGCTGAACGTCAATATTTTTAGCCTGTTTATCGCTGATACTAATCGAAGTAAAGGATTTAGGATGGTAGCCCACAGCAGAATATTTCAATGTATAGCTGCCACCTTTTATAGGACGGTGATAATTCCCTGTAGGTAAATAACTGTAAACCCATGAGTTATCACTATCGTGGCCAACCACCTCCACTTTGGCCTCGACAGGCAATCCGGTCAGTTTATCGGTAACAATTCCTTTATAACCATAAAGGGATTGTTCCATATAGTTTAACAACGACCGGTAGTTATACTCCCAAAACTGAGGCAATTGATTAGCCGGAGGTGTTTTTTGTTCAGATATTTCCATGGTAAACTCGCGGCAGTTGTGAAAGTAATTCATATAATCCTGCCTTCCTCCAGAAATCGTATACCAGGCATATCCGTTGGTAATGCCGTTGTTGAGATCGTTCAAGTAACCCGATGGCGCAAAGGTATGTACGGTATCGACATATTCGCGGCACACGTACACCCACCAGTCATCATCAGCAGCCAGTCGCGACCAGGTATCCCAGGGGTAATTGCATACTTCAGCTCCGCCATGAAAATTTGCCGACATCATAAAATCATGATTTTCTGCAAATTCCATAAAAATTAAAGTCTCGGTTTGGTAAGCATTGCCATCGGGATGCGGACCGTCTTCAGGATCGGGAAAATTGCGGTTGAAGTCGATTCCGTAGGCATTGCCCCTTGTTGCACCAAAAACCGTGTTGTTTCCACCTGCGAAAGTACCATCTGGATTTGCCAGCGGATTTATCCAAATATCAATTTCATCGACCATGCTGGTAATCCGTGGATCGTTTCCATAATTAGTTAGCATATAATCAATTAAGCGGAGCATGAGCACGTATCCGGTTAACTCATCGCCATGCATACTTGAAGTGTACATAAACTGCGGTTTTCCGTTATCGGTGTCCCAATCATTGCTGATATGAATAAACAAGATGTCGCGGCCTTCGTTGGTAACACCAACATTTACAACTTCGCAAAGATTCGGATAATCCGCAGCAAACTGATTCATCATGGCCAGATAAGCATCATAGGTCGGATAATAATCCCATGCATTCTCGCCACGTAACTCATGTACACCACGCATCACAGGCTCGTGCAACATCGAAGGCGGAATTTCAACGGTGTAATCGATCCCCATCTCCAAAAAACCCTGGTATTGGAATAAGTTAACATAAGCTGTTACCTCATTGCCCTCGACCTTATCGATGGAAATTTTTCGCGAAAGCTCCTGAAGCAATTTACTGTTGTTGTCAGGCAGAGTAAAAGTGACAACTATTTCTTTCCTGTTTTTAAAAAAATCAGCCGGATAAACCTGAGCCGACAAAAAACCAAAGGCGATAAGCAAGAGGAGAAGGGACAAACAAGCTTTTTTCATTTTAATTGTATTTTAAATACCATGCTGTATGGACACGAATTACTTTAAAAAAGTTGCGTTTAAAGGAGAACGGAGAGGCCATTGTACACCTCGTCCCTTACCGTTACCAAAGGTAGACGCAGGTTGTTTTCACAAATACCTTTTATGTGCAGGGCAGCCTTTATTCCGGCAGGATTTCCATCGGCAAAAAGCAAATCGATTAAGGGCAGCATTTGATAATGTAAGGTTTTGGCCTCTTCCATTCTGCCCTGTAGCGCATGTGTAACCATACTCGAGAATTCAGCAGGAAGTACGTTGGCCACAACCGAAATAACGCCCTGAGCACCTAAAGCAATAAGGGGAAAAGTAAGGGCATCATCACCTGACAAAACCATGAAATCGCGGGGTTTTGTGCGCAATATTTGCATTACCTGCGACAAATCACCGGAGGCTTCTTTGATGGCGATAATATTGTTAAAATCGTTAGCTAAGCTAAGTGTGGTGGACGCAGTGAGATTAGAGCTTGTGCGCCCCGGCACATTATACAAAATTACAGGCACTGGCGAAGCCTTGGCAATGGCTGAAAAATGTGCATAGAGACCACGCTGATTTGGCTTATTATAATAAGGGGCTACCGACAGAATGGCTTCAATTCCGGTAAAATTCGTTACCCTGAGCTGGTCGACAACAGCCGCAGTATTGTTTCCTCCCACACCCAGAACCAATGGGACTTTCCCTCCAACCTGTTGTTTAACAAAGTCTAGCACCTGCCCACGTTCTTCGTTACAGAGTGTAACAGCCTCACTGGTGGTTCCCATCGCCACGATAAAATCGACGGCTCCACCAATCAGATGAAGTATCAAACGTTCGAGCGCAGGAAAATCAACGCTTCCATCTCCTTTGAAAGGGGTGACAATGGCCACACCTGTCCCCTGAATTTTATTTCTCATGTCGTATGTATTTTTAATTTTTTTATGTGATCGATGACTTCAATTAACTTTTTTTCGGGCGCTTCGCTGGTTAGATCGGAGTGGCAAGTCAGGTGGAAAAACCCGCTCTGTCCTTGTTTTGTGATGCCGGTTTTAAACGAAGCCGGGAGGTCTTTCAGGCATTGCTGATACAGTAGCCTGTTGCAATCAGAAAGGCTGATTAGCAAATCAATTTTCTGATCCGTCCATTGGGTCATCACGCTGGATTCTATCCGGCCTGTGAAAGTAAATGTTGAGCTGTCGAGACAGAGGAAATGTGGGTGATTCTTAACTTCTTTTTTCTTCCCGGGTACAAACATCAAGACAAGGAAGTCTTTAAAATGCTTTGCAACCTCTGTCTCCAATGCCGCAAGGGGGGCATCTCCGGTAAAATCTTCCGAACAGATAAGCACCGCCGTCTTATAATCAATGAGTTGAGCCGCGTTAAACGACGGCGCACTCAACTTAAAACGCTGAAAAGGATTGAACAAATGACGCAATGCTGCTTTAAGGATGTACATACCAGCCCGATTTCTTTTAAGTCGGTAAAAATAGCAAGAAATCGACAGCTG
>Ga0180009_10002668_pt1 | contig 20861 bp, 20 predicted proteins | sample OS_PC_MetaG_FD_123537 | JGI IMG/M metagenome (GOLD analysis project Ga0180009, IMG submission 123537) | Groundwater microbial communities from the Aspo Hard Rock Laboratory (HRL) deep subsurface site, Sweden - OS_PC_MetaG | ecosystem: Environmental > Aquatic > Deep subsurface > Groundwater...
GAATCTAGGGATTAGGAGTGGGGACAGGAACGGGGACGGTCCGGTCGACGCGGGCGTTCAGGATGAACAGGCGGCATCCCTCCCAGAAACTACGGTCCGAATGGACGTCGGAGAGGCATTCGATGACATGATAGGCATCGGGGGACCCGTCCTCCCGCGTCGCGCGGACGACCGTCCGGTCCCGATCCGTGTCGCGTGCGGCCGCGACGCTCCAGTCGCCGAGTGCGCCGGTCTCGATGTCGGTGATGCTCTCGATCGCACGGAACGTCTCGAGGTCCTGCGACGGCGTGCCGGCGACCCCCAGCTGGACGACGATGGATTCGTCGGGCTTTGCGCCGCGATAGATACCTCGACCGTCCGAGAACGTGGGCGGCAACAGCGTCGTGAGCCTCCAGCGATAGGCGGCATCCGTCGTAGTGAGGGGGTGACCGTCGATGTCGTTCACCTCCGTGATCAGGGCTAATCCCGACAGGACGGGTCGCGGATCGTCAGCATCGGTTTTTTTCCGGTCCATATCCTTGTCGTCGCATCCGGCGCCGAAGACGACAAGAGCCAGGAACAAGGCGACGAGACGCGTCATATCGTCCGTCATCATAGCATGGGGTCGCAGGCGTCGCGGAACGCGCGCGCGTAGCATATACTTGTTCGCAGACACGTATGACCAACACACGCGACATTCCAGACCACGACGGCTTTCTTCCGCATTGGGCCCTGTCGCCGACAGAGGTCCTCGAGGACCTCCGATCCGATCGCCAAGGATTGGCCAGCGACGAGGTCGCGCGGCGGCAGCGTCGTTCCGGCCCGAACGTGATCCCGGAACGGCGACGCCTGTCGAAGACGCGCATCGTCCTGAATCAGTTGAAGAGCCCGCTTATCCTCCTGCTTGCCATTGCGGCAGGCGTGACCGTGGTGATGGACGACCGTCTCGAAGCGGGCGTCATCCTCGCGGCTATCGCGGTGAACGCGGGACTCGGGTTTTGGCAGGAGAATAAGGCGGAGACGGTCCTCGCCGCCCTGTCCAAGTATATCCGTATCCGCGCACGCGTCCGTCGCGACGGCCTCGAGCATGTCGTGGACGCCGCAGAGCTCGTCGTCGGCGATATCGTCTCCCTCTCGCAGGGCGATCGCGTGCCCGCGGACATCCGACTCCTGTCGACGACGGACTGTTCCGCGGACGAGTCGGTCCTGACCGGCGAATCCCTGCCTGTCCGGAAGCGTCCGGCGGCGGTGGCGGAACAGGCGGACGTCGCGGACCGGACGTCCATGCTTCATGGGGGGACACTCGTCAGCGAGGGGCTCGCCACGGGCGTGGTCGTCCGGATCGGAAACGAGACGGCCTTCGGCCGCATCGCCGACCTGTTGGCCCATCAGCGGCCGGAGCCGGGGTTATTGCAGAAAGCCGTCGCGCGGTTCTCGGTCGTCGCCGGCGTGGCCATCAGTATCCTTGCGGCTATCCTGTTCGCCGCCGGGCTCTTGGAGGGAGTGTCGTCACACGATATGTTCGTGCTCGCGGTCGCGGTCGCGGTTTCTGCCGTACCGGAGGGCCTGCCGGTCGCGTTGACGGTCATCTTGGCCATCGGCGTGGAGCGGCTGGCGAAGCGTGGCGGTGTCGTCCGAAAACTCTTGGCGGCAGAGACCTTGGGTGCCACGAGTCTTATCCTGACAGACAAGACAGGGACCCTTACGGAAGCACGGATGAGCCTGTCGGCCGTGCTCCCGCACGAGTCGACGACGCAAACCCATCTCCTCGAGGACGCTATCCTCGCGACCGGCGCGTCCGTGGAGAATCCGTACGAGAAGGTCCTCGCGTGGCGCGTGATCGGAAAGCCCATGGAGGCGGCGCTCGTGCTGGGCGCGGGACATCATGGCGTCCGCCTGCCGGACGTGCAGACGGCCAACGAGCCGGTCGAACGCAAGCCCTTCTCGTCCGAGGCCAAGATGAGCCTGGTGACGGTCCGTCGCGACGGGATGCTTCGTACCGTGATGCTTGGTGCGCCGGAGGTCGTCGTCAGGTCCACGGATTTAGATGCGGCCGCGCAAGGGCACGTGCTGAAGGTGGTCGAGGAACGCGCAGGGACGGGCGAACGGCTCCTTGCCGTCGCGGAGCGGGACGGCGAGATGAAAGAAGCGGGGACGTTCCGGTTCCTCGGGACGCTCGCGTTGCGCGATCCCATCCGTCCAGGTGTCATGGACGCCATCGGCCGCATCCGTGCGTCCGGCGTCAAGACCGTCATCGTGACCGGGGACCACCCGGGCACCGCGAAGGCGGTCGCGGACGAGCTCGGTCTCCTGAAAGGCGGGAAACGGGTCATGACGAGCGATGAACTCGCGTCCATGTCCGACGAGGCCCTCGAACAGGCATTGTCGAGGGTCGCCGTCTACGCGCGCGTGACGCCGGAACAGAAGATGCGGATCGTGGACGCGTACCGGAGGCACGGCGACGTCGTGGCCGTCACGGGCGATGGGGTCAACGATGCGCCGGCGCTCGAGCGCGCGGACATCGGCATCGCGGTCGGATCCGGGACCGAGGTCGCCAAGAGCGCGGCGGACCTCGTCATCCTCGGCGACGACTTCTCGACCATCGTGGCCGCCATCGAGGAAGGAAGACGTATCCTCGAGAACATCCGTAAGGTCATCGTCTATCTCCTGTCCAATTCATTGAACGAGATCTTCCTCATCGGGGGCGCACTTCTTATCGGCCTCCCGTTGCCGCTGAACGCCCTGCAGATCCTCTACGTGAACTTTTTTTCCGACAGCTTCCCGACCATCGCGTTCGCGTTCGAGAAGGGGCTCGAGACTGACGTCGCCTCGCGTCCGCGTCGCGTGCACCGTTCCCTGCTCGATTCGCAGATGCGCATCTTCATCTTCGTTGTCGGAGCCCTGACGAGCGCGGTGCTGTTCGTCATCTATTGGTATCTTCTACGTGTCGGCCATCCGCTCGATCTCGTCCGGACATTCATATTCACGACCTTCGCCACATATACGCTTTTTGTCGCGTTTGCGCTTCGGAGCTTGCGAGTCAGCATCCTTCAATATTCTCCGTTCTCGAACCGCCTGTTGACGCTCGGCGTCGGTATCGGTGTCGTACTGACCCTCATGGGCATTTATGTCCCCTTCATGCAGCGCATCCTAGGAACCGTGGCGTTGCCTTTGCCGTGGCTCGGCGCTGTCGTGGCGGTCGGTCTATTCAACGTTCTGGTTGTAGAGGTAGCGAAGCTGCTTACCCGAAGGTTTCGGTGAGCGTACCTGGGGCGTGATGAATCACGACCCAAGGAGTCATTTTATGACCGAGATCATCGCGGTCCGATAGGCGCCGATAGGGTCGTGCGTGCCGGTGGTGTAGTCCTGCAGGGACGACGCGAGGTCGGCGGACGTGTGGCGCATCGAGGCGCCGTTGCGCGTCCCGGGGTCGTGGACGATAAATTCGTCGGTACGCCGGTCGTGGCCGATGACCAGGACCATGTGTCGGAGCGGCCCTCCATTGCTGTAGGACGGATTCCGGAAGATTTTGCCGTTGACCGGGACGATGACGACATGTCCCGCCTCGATCTCGCGGCGGATATCGTCCGTGCCGATGCCTGCGCGGACCGACGAACCGGCGATACCGAGATAGCCGACGAGCAGGCGGTCGTTCGTGTCCTGCGCGGACGTGTCGACGAACGAGCCATAGCGCGTACGTTCCCAGTCCGACATCGCAAGGATAGCCTCCCGGCTTCCTTCGGTCGTCAGCGTTGAACCACGAGTCCACGCGTCGGCCATGAGCGCGGACGCCTCTTCGCACCCCTCCTGCTGGCGGGGGTCGCTCCATTCGCCGAACGGCGCCTGTGACGTGGAGGGGACGTCTTGGAGCGTCAGTCCTGTCGAGGCCGAGGCGTCCGTCGCACCGGGCGCGAGGGGGATGGAGAGCAGGTTCCGGTCCAGGATGCCGAGCGAAAGGCGTTGAAGCGTCTGTAGCGCGCGCGTCGGACTGCCGAGGAGGCGACGCTTCCTGTCGACCGGATGGACGTACCACGCTTCGCCACGGGATTGGACGGCGATCAGGATACGTCCCGCGAGACGGGCCCGGAGTCCGAGATCGCCGGTCGAACCGTCCGTGTCCGTCGGGATGGCGGCGAGGTCGCGGTCCGTGATGCCGAGACCGACCGCCCGGATGAGCGAAAAAGCGTCCGCGTCCGAGCGGAGCGGATAGCGTCGTCCCTCCACCGGGTCCGCATACCAGGTCTCGCCCCGCCGTTCGACCGCGAGCAGGGTCCGTCCGCGGACCGCGTCGGAGAGCGTCGCGGCACGGACCGTCGTCGGTGGCACGGTCAGCGCCGTCGCGACGAGCAGTGCACACGTCAAAATGGGTCGGGTCATAGGGCTCGACGTCAGCGTATCGGATACGCGTCACGTTGTCTTGCGCAGGCCGAGCGCGGCGATGAGGGTGATCGTGACGAACAGCACGAACCCGTAGACGCAGGCGGGAGCGCCGAGCGCCGACGTCGCGGCAGGCAGGACCGAACAGGAGGAGCAATCGGCACCGATCAGTTCCGATATCGAGAGATAGCCGGAAAAGAGGGTGCCGATGATGCCGAAGATGAGGACGGCCGTGAGGGAATGGGATGGGGTCATACTCTGAAATGTCATTCTGAGTCCGACGAAGAATCTTCCGAACAGTTCATTAGGCGATGTCTTGTGATGCTCTCGGCAACGGTAATCATTCGAAGGTCCTTCGTCGCTCCGACTTCCCTCAGGATGACAAGGGCTTAGATTTCAAGCGCAGCCAAGGCGCCTTCAAGGACGGCTTCGGTCACGCGTCGGGGTTTCCTCGCGTCGCCGACCGTGCGGATGCGTTTCACGAGCGGTTTCAGTTCGGCGACGATACCACGATTCGGGATGGAGCCGAGGCAGAGGACGACCGTATCGGCCGGGATGGTCGCGCGACCCTTCGTTCCACGCACTGTCACGGACTGTTCGCCAATGTCCATCACCCTGGTCTTCGTGAGGATCTTGACCTTGCGTTTCGCGAGTCGTCCGAGGAGGAGGATTCGATCGTCGACCGGCGCGTCCGTGGCGATGGCGTCTTCCTGTTCGATGACCGTGACGTGATGTCCCTTCATCGCGAGCGCTTCCGCGACCCGTCCGCCCATGCACCCGCCTCCGACGATGACGACGCGTCCTTCGGCCTTAGCCGAGCCATCTACGAGATCGCGTGCCAAGATGACATGTGGGAGATTGGCGCCGGGGATATTCGGCGTCACGGCCATGGAGCCGATGGCGACGATGGCGGCGTCGAATTCATCTTTCTTCACGCAGTGGGCGCAGAAATCGCTCTTCGTCCTGATGGTCACGCCGAGACGCTTCACGTCGCGGATGAGCGCGTCGAGGAACGTCCGCCAATCGGCGCGATACGGCAACGATGCCGCGGCGATGACCTGACCGCCGAGTTTCGCCCGTCTCTCGAAGAGCGTGACCGTGTGACCTCGGAGCGCTGCGGTCTTGGCCGCAGACAGGCCCGCAGGTCCGCCGCCGATGACGAGGACGCGCCTTTTCTTGCCTTTTTTCTTTGCGAACATCGCCTCGCGTCCGCAGGTAGGGTTCACCGTACACCAGACGTCCTGTCCGGCGAAGAGCCGGGTGATGCACCCTTGATTGCACGCGATGCACGGATTCACTTCGTTCAGCTTGCCCGTCTTCACTTTGTTCGGATATGTCGGGTCCGCGAGGAGCATCCGTCCGATGGCGATATAGTCGGCCTGCTTGGTCTTGAGGGCACGTTCGGCCATCTGGGGGGTGCGGATTTTGCCGACGGCGATGACTGGGATATCCACGGCCTTCTTGACGCCAGCCGCGAGCGTCAGGAGCGGCCCGTCCGGGATGGCCATGGGCATGATCATCAGGCCTTGGGCATACGACGCATAGTTTCCGGCCGAGATATGCAGCGCGTTCGCGCCGGCCCGCTCGAGCCATCGCGCGGCCCGTTTCGCATCCGCGAGGCGGATGCCCTTCGCACCGACGAGCTCGTCGCCGGACAGACGGACGATGATGGGATATGCCGGCCCGACCGCTTTGCGGACGGCCATGTAGACCTCTTGTAGGAATCGCAGGCGCTTGTCGGACGTGCCGCCGTATTTGTCTTTTCGCTTGTTCGAGAACGGCGAGAGGAATTGCGTGATGAGGTAGCCGTGCGCGCCGTGGATCTCGACGAAGTCCATCCCGGCCTTCACGCAACGGGTCGCTGCGGCCGCATACGCCCGTACGGCACGTTTGATGTCCGCCTCAGTCATGACGCGCGGCACCTCGGCGGTGACCGGGTCCGCGATGGCGCTCGGGCCGATGGGCCGTGTCCCGATCACCGCAGCATGTGTCTGCCGTCCCGCGTGGTAGATCTGCACGCCGATTTTGGCGCCGCCCGCGTGCGCCGCCTTGGCGAGCCGCTTCAGCCCCGGGATCGTCTTGTCCGACTGGATGCCGAGCTGGTTGGGGAACCCGCGCGCTTCCTTGCTGATGAAGCTGGCCTCGAGGATCATCATGCCGACTCCGCCTTTGGCGATGGCGGCGATATGGTCCACATAGCGCTTGGTTACGAGACCGTTCTTATCTGCATAGTCGCGGACCATCGGCGGCATGACAAAGCGGTTTTTGAGCCGCATGGTGCCGATACGGCCGGGAGAGAGGAGGAGGGGATATGGCATATGTGGATAACCTCGAATGAATTGCATGGATGATACCCCGAATGTGACGTCTCGACCATGAAATACGGGCTTTCTGTCGCGCGGCTGGACGTGCTAGGATGGGTCCTATGTTTGCCACTGGATTTTTTCGCTGGTCGTATGCCAATCTGCTGAAGCCGGTCCTGTTCCGCATGGACCCGGAATACGTGCACGATACGTTCGTGCGCATCGGAGCCTGGCTCGGCAAGGGAGACTGGTCGCGGTCGCTCACCGCGGCGTTCTTCCGGTATGAGGACCCGTCGCTCGTGCAGGAGGTCTGCGGCATCCGGTTCCCGAATCCGGTCGGATTGCCTGCGGGATTCGACAAGAACGCGCGGATGACCGGCATCATACCGGCGGTCGGGTTCGGGTTCGAGGAAATCGGGTCCGTGACGGGGGAGCCGTGCGCCGGCAATCCGAAGCCGCGGCTGTGGCGTTTGCCGAAGAGCAGGGCGCTCATGGTCCATTATGGGCTCATGAACGACGGATGCGAGGCGGTCGCCGCACGGCTGAAAGGCCAGCGTTTCACCATCCCCATCGGCGTGAGCGTCGCGAAGACCAACAGTCCCGCGACCGTGGACATGCAGGCAGGCGTCGCGGACTACGTGAAGGCGATGCGGACGTTCGTCGAGGCCGGCGTCGGCGATTTCACGGTCGTCAACATCAGCTGTCCGAACGCGTTCGGCGGCGAGCCGTATGCCGACTCGGAGCGGCTCGACGTGCTCCTCGGCGGCATCGACGCGGTCGTTACGGCGAAACCCATCTTCGTGAAGATCGCGGCGGACACGACCATGGACCAGCTCGACGCTATCCTCGACGTGCTCGGTCGTCACCGCGTGGATGGGCTCGTCATCTCCAACCTCACGAAGCGATTCGATGCGGCGAGCGTCGACGCGGGCGAGATTACGCCGGATATGAAGGGCGGTATCGGCGGCAAGCCGGTCCAAACGCTTGCGGACGACCTCATCAGCCACGCGTACCGGAAGGCAGGGTCGAGATACGCCATCATCGGTGTCGGTGGCGTGTTCACGGCCGATGACGCGTACGAAAAGATTCGACGTGGCGCGTCGTTGGTCCAACTCGTGACCGGCATGATCTTCGAAGGGCCGCAGATCATCAGCGACATCAATCGCGGCATCGCGGAGCGCCTCCAGCGTGACGGGTTCGCGACCGTCAAGGACGCCGTCGGTTCCGCGCATCGGTGAACGTCTCCCGTCGCGAGTCGTGACGGGCATTCGCGACGGAATTGAGGTATACTTATGGACAAGTATGCCTCAGGCCCCGAAAGGTGCATCTTCTTGGTCGTTGAATCCGTTTCGGATGACGACGATGTATCTCCTGTTGGGGCTGACATGGATCGTCTTGTCCGACCAGATCGTCGGTCTCACGCAGGGCGAGAGTCCGACCGCTGTCCGTCTGCATGTCCTGAAGGGCTTCGCGTTCGTCGTCGTCACGGCGACGTTTCTTTTTTACGTGCTCGACCGGTTCGTGCGCGCGCAGCACGAGCGCGATGACGTCATCCTCCGGGAATCGGACGCACGCTCGCAGGCGGAGACCTATCTCGATGTCGTCGACGTGATGATTCTCGCGCTCGACCCGAAGGGTTCCGTCGTGATGATCAACCGCAAGGGGCGGGAGATCCTCGGTTATCCGGAGGAGGATATCGTCGGCAAGGACTGGATCTCGAACTTCCTGCCGGAGCGGTTCAAGAAGGAGACGCGCGTCGTCCTCAAGAAGACGCTGACCGGAAAACGGGACGTCGCGCATCATGAGAATCCGATCCTGACGCGTTCCGGGGAGGAGCGGATGATCCGTTGGCATAATTCGACGATTACAGATGTCCATGGGCACATCATCGGCTCCTTGAGTTCCGGCGAAGACGTGACGGAGGAGTATGGGGCTCATGAGCAGACCGAACGCCTCGAACGACAACATCGCCGAGTCCTCGAGTCCGTCGCCGACGGCATCTTCGGGATGGACGCGGACGGAAGGGTGACGTTCGCGAACTCGACGGCCGCGCATATCCTCGGCCGGAGGCTGGACGAGCTGGTCGGGAGGGATATCCGCGATTTCGTCTGCGGTGACGGAGGTACACCTGGATCAAAGGATGACGACTGTCCGATTCTCGCGTCGATCCATGAAGGTGTGGCGATGAAGAGCGCGCGTACCACGTTCCGGAAGGCGGACGGGACGGAGGTTCCTGTTGAATTCGAAAGTTCGTCCTTCCGCGAGGAGGGGCGTATCGTCGGGACCGTCCTCGTGTTCAGGGATTTTACCGAACAGAGCAAGGCCGAAGAGCAGATCGAAGCCGAGCGTCGGAAATACCAGGAACTCGTCGAGAACCTCGCCGTTGGCATCTATCGCAATACGCCGGGGCGGCACGGGGTGTTCCTCGAAGCGAACGCAGAGACGCTCGCGCTGTTCGAGGCCGATGTCCGCGAGGATTTCATGCGTCGGAGCGTCAGCGACCTGTACGTGAATCCGTCCCAGCGGAAGGACTTCAGCGATAAGCTGCTGAAGAATGGGTTCGTCAAGAACGAGGAAATCCAGCTCAAGACCATGAAGGGGCGCGATTTCTGGGCGTCCGTGACCGCGGTCATGAAGGAGGATGCGGTCCGGGGCGTCTACTTCGACTGCGCCATCATGGATGTCACGAAGAAGGTCGAGGCGGAACATCGCGTCAAGGAGCTGAACGATCTCCGTAACCGATTCATCCAGATCGTGTCGCATCAGCTCCGCACGCCGCTCAACGTCATCCGATGGAACCTCGAGAATCTCTTGTCTGACGAACTCGGCAAGCTGAAGGTTCCACAGCGCGAGATTCTCCGTGTGAGCTATGCGGCCGACGTGGACGTCATCTCGCGTATCAACGACCTCCTCATGACCATGGATATCGAGGAAGGGCGGATGGTGAACGTCTCCAAGGCGCCTGCGTCGTTCCGTGGGTTGTGGCAATCGGTCTCTGTCGAGTGGATACCGTTCTGTGAGACGAAGGGTATCACCTGCTCCACGTCGGTCGCAAAGGACGTACCGGCCGAGGTCTCGATGGACAGCCGGCGCATCCGGACGGTCATGCAGCATCTCGCCAACAACGCGGCGACGTACACGCATGAAGGCGGGAAAGTCACGGTGCAGCTGACCCGTGTGGACTCGAAGGTTCGGTTCGAGATCGCCGATACGGGTATCGGTATCCCGGAGGACGAGCAGAAGCGCATCTTCGCGAGGTTCTATCGGGCCACGAACGCGATGGGCATGAAAGCGGACGCATCTGGACTCGGTCTCTACCTATCGCAGCACATCATCGAACAGCATGGAGGGACCATCGGGTTCGCGAGCGATGAAGGGAAGGGGAGTGCGTTCTGGTTCGAGATTCCTATCGCGTAGAACGCCGCGTTCGAGCGCAAAACACCCCGCGAAGAGCGGAGTGTTTTGGTCTTATCGGAAGTTCGTCAGGGCAGGAGGACGGCCATAGCCACCGTCGTGGTCCAGCGTCCGTCCTTGTCGCCCTCGGCCGATTGCGTGACGTTGAGCGTCTTGACGATCTTGCCGGACATCTTGAAGGTTTCCTCCCGTTCATCCCACGCGGATTCCGCGTTGAATTCGACTCCAAGGACGGTCGCGAGCATGGTCGCGGCGAGGTCTTCGGCATAGTCGCCGGCCATGCCAGCGGTCTCGCCGAAGGAATGATGCTCGGACAGGTATCCGTGATGGCTGGCATCGGACGGGATCGCACAGCCGATGGAGCTCACCATCAGGCGATGCGCTTCGTTCGACTCGTTCCTCGCCATGACGCAGAACGTGATTTGTCCGGGCGTGAGAAGCTTCAAGCCTTCCTCCCGAGTCAGTTTCTTGCAGCCGGCGGGGTAGATGGAGGAGACGCTCACGAGATTACACGCGGCGACGCCTGCATCGCGGAGCGCGAGCTCGAACGAGGTAAGCTTATCCTTGTGTCGACCGACACCTTTGGTGAAGAAGACCTTAGACGGAATCATAGGCCGTCAGTCGATGACTTGGATCCCGCTGGTGAGAATCTCGATGCTTAGGATGCGCCATGCCCCGTTTTCCTTGACGAGCCGGATCTGTACGGGTGTCACGCCGCCGTCCGTGTCCGTCAGCGTTCCCCTCAGCGTCGATTCGTCGCCCGAGACGTCGCGTGAGCTGAAGCTGACCTTCTGGTTTTTGGTGAAACTCGGATAGGTCGCGAGGAATCGTTCGAAGTCGGACTGTGGGACAGTCTCGCGGAAGCCTGTCGCGAGGGCTTCATAGGCCTCCTGGACAGGCCCGGACTTGAGGAGTTCGAGCTCGGCTTCGACGGCCTTGACCGGGCCGGACGTGGCCATGAACGCGATGGTGATGATGAGCGCGATGAAACCGGCGAATCCTCCGACGACGGCGAGAACGATTGTTGTGGTCTTGGACATAGGCCTATTCCACCATGGCCCAGGTCTGGATCATGGATTGCGCGGTGGGCTGGAACGCAAGGAAGATGCTTGCGGGAGCCGTGTAGGCGATGGTATTGAACGCCTTCCCATCCGCTCGCGGGACCACGATTTGCCACTGCTGGAACACCTCGCCCTCTAGCGCGTATTCCGCGGCTATCTGGATGCCGGAGAGCTGCTCCTTAGATTCCGTGGTATAGGCGAGCTCTTGTTCGTCGAGGACCTTGCCCGACTCGTCCTTCTCGATCTGCGCCTTCAGGTCGTCCATGACCTCCTGTACCGTTGCGAAGGTGCCGCCGTTCTCCTTCGACGGGATGGTTTGGATGTTCACGGTCGCGCGATAGGCTTCGGTGCCCGATGCACCGTTGAAGATGACGGTCCGGAACCCCTCACCCTGCACTTCGTAGGTCCAGTCTTTCGGATAGCCCATGGTGTAGCCCGCGTCGGTCTCAGAGAACATTTCGGTCAGCTCGAGGGCGGGAGGAAGCTGGACCGGTTCGGGGGTCGGCTGTTCTTCCGCCACCGGTTCAGGCGTCTGGGTCGGCGTGGCGTCCTCTTTTTGGGAGCGGATGAGGTAGAAGGCGAGACCTGCGACGATGATGGTCGACAGGACCGCAATGATGATGGTTTTCACCTTTTCCATACAGGCGTGGGTGGGGATATCCCCAGAGGAGTAATGGCGCGATTTTAGCACGCGCGTCCTCATTTTTGCAGTCGCGTCAACCGAGGACCGTGGCGACGAGGAGGGCGAGGCAGGCGAGCGTCATGACGGTGAACGTCGTCCAGCCGAGGATGTTGGAAAGGCGTGAATTCACGTGACATCCCATGATCTTCCGGTCATTCGCGACGCGGAGGATAAGGAAGAGGAGCGGTGGGGCCGCGATGCCGTTCAGGACCGCGGTGTAGTACAGCATCTTGAAGGGCGGGATGCCGAGATAGTTCACGATGAGACCAGCGACCGTGACGAGAACGATGACGCCGTAGAAGCCTTTCGCCTGCCGCGGTTTCAGCGACAGGCCGCTCCGCCAGCCCTTCAGCTCCGCGACCGCGTAGGCGCCGGACCCCGCGAGGATGGGGATGGCGAGGAGACCGGTTCCGATGATGCCGAGCGCGAAGACGACGAAGGTGAAATCGCCGGCGAGCGGACGGAGGGCCTGCGCCGCGTCGGCCGCCGTCTCGATGTCGGTGATGCCGTTCGCATGGAGCGTCGCGGCCGTCGTCAGGATGATGAAGAACATGATGACGTTCGAGAGCAGCATCCCGAGTGCCGTGTCCAGTCGAAGCCCCTTCAGCATTTTTTGGGTCACGCGAGGCCGTCCGTCGCCGATGCCCGCGATCTTTTTGTCTAGGACTTCTTCTTCCGCTTCCTGATTCGCCTGCCAGAAGAAGATGTACGGGGAGATGGTCGTGCCGAGTAGGGCGACGATGTTGAGCAGGAAGTCTTTGGAGAAGGAGAACTTCGGGATGATGACGGCCGTCGCGACGATGGACCAGTCGACGCGGATGACGAACACGGACGCGATGTAGGCAAGGAGCGAGAGCGTGAGGACCTTCAGGATCTTCACGTACGAGGCGTAGGGGACGAAGATGATGAGCGTGAGCGTGACGGTCGTGATGCCGATGAGCCAGATGGTGAAGGGGATGCCGAACAGGAGTTCCCCGGCGTCGGCCATGGCACCAAGATCCGCGCCGATATTGATGGCGTTCGTGACGAGGAGCAGGCCGACAAACAGCGCGATGGTCGTCTTCGGATAGTGTTTCTTGATTACGCCGGCGATGCCGTTGCCCGTCACCATACCGATGCGGCCGCACGTCTCCTGTACCGCGGTCATGAGCGGCAGCGTGACGAACGGGGTCCAGAGCTGCTGGAACCCGAAGGTCGCGCCCGTCTGCGAGTAGGTCGCGATGCCGGACGGATCGTCGTCCGCCGCGCCTGTGATGAAGCCCGGGCCGATACGTTTCAGGAACCTAAAAAATCCCGAGCGTTCGGTCGTCGTCGTTCGTTTTCGCTTGCGCGATGCCATCGCCACGTAGTATATCATCGAAATGCCGAAACCGCGCCTGCTCCTGCATGTCTGCTGCGGCGTCTGCAGTTCCTACGTGCCGGAGCGTCTCCTGCCCGACTTCGACGTGACCGTCTACTACGAAAACTCCAACCTGTATCCGTCGTCGGAATTCGGGCGTCGACGCGATGCGGCGAAGACCATGGCGGACCGGTACGGCGTGACGTTCCTCGAGGCGCCGTACGAACCGATCGCGTGGACCCGGAGCGTCGCGGGCATGGCACAGGAACCCGAGCGCGGACTCCGTTGCACGTCCTGCATCCGGTTCCGTCTGGACCGGACGTTCGCGTTTGCGAAGGAGAACGGATTCGGATGGGTCGCGACGACCCTCTCCGTCAGCAGACGCAAGGATGTGGCCACGATCAATGCCATCGGCGACGGTCTGGCGGATCTCCATGGTGTGGAGTTCCTCGGGCGCGACTGGAAAAAGGGGAACGGCGAGGTTATCTCGCAGGAACGCGCAAAAGCCGCCGGCATCTACCGGCAGGACTACTGCGGATGCGTGTATTCGTTCGTCCTACGACGTCAGCGCGACGGTTAGGGTCACGGCGAAGATGATGGCCAGCCAGACGATGCTCCATCCGATGACCGTGAGCGCCTGTTTGATCTTTCCGTCACGGAGGAGAAGGGCGGGATAGCCGAGCATGACGCTCGCGCAAATCGTCGCCGACAAAACGAACAGTAACAGGATGGTCATGCCCTGCAGCGTCGCGTTCGACGGCACGTCGTGCGAGCCGATGGCGTTCATCAATGTGACGACGCCGAAGACGTAGAGTCCGAGGACGACGGCCTGGAACAGACCGGCAATGGGAGCTGAAGGTGTCTGTTTCATATGATGCGGTTAGTCCGTCGGTGTCTGGAGACGAATCTGCTCTTCGAGGATCTGCTGTCCCTGCGGCGACTGGAGCGCCCGTTCGAGTCCGATGACGCTCAATACGTTCCGAAGGCCGTAGACGAGAACGCTTGCGATGATCGAGGCGCCCAACGCCGTTCCGAGACCGAAGAAGACGCCGAGGAAGAACCTCCGTCGCAGGTTGTTCTGGCGCTCCGTCGCCTGTGCGAGACGACCGACCTCGCGGCCCAACGCGCGTAACACCGCCTCCTTCGTCGTGATGCCTGTCGAACGTGCCATGCGGTCAGTATAGCACGGCGCCAGACGGAGTGGTCATGACACAAAACACGTCGATGATGGACATGGATGGGGGTCAGAGATGTTCCATCCGTGAGCGCTCGGCATCCTTGCGGAACGCGAGCGTCGCGATGTGGAAGATGGTGTAGGTCACGAAATACGCGGCGAAGATGTCGATGGAATAATGGAGATGCCCGAGCAGGACCGTGGCCGCGAAGAGCACGGAAAATCCGAGGAAGGTATAGCGGAGACGTCGGTCGTCCCAGAAGATGAGCGAGAGGAGGAAGGGGAGCCCCGTATGGCCGGAGAAGAAGAGGTCGCCCGGGAAGATGATGAGCTTCGTGATGCTCCCGGGGCTGAAGTCGATCTGTTCCGGGAAGGGACCGATATGCGTCAGCGACACGGAAAACGATCGGATGAGGACGAACAGGCCGATGCTCTTGAGGACGAACGGGAGATGTTTGGGCTGCAGGAACAGGATGATGACGAGGAACAGGATGAAGACGACGGAACCTTCGATGAAGAGAAGGTCCACGTTCATGACCGGGAGGAAGTCCAATACGATGTCCGTGACCGCGTTGCTCGCCTTTGCCGTCGCGTAGACCCCGGCCGCGTAGTTCGCGACCATGCCGGCTCCCAGGAGCAGGATTCCCCAAAGCACCGAAAGGAGGAAGTCCTTTCGGTGCCAGAGGTCGGAATGTCTTCGGAGGATGCGTTTCATCGCGCCATGAACGGCAGTTCCCCGCCGTCCGGACGCAACTGTACCGTTTTCGCGGTCATATTGCCAGACGCGTCGGATGTCCCCATGATGAGGACGTTTGAACCGACCACGACGTCATCCATGGACCCTTCGGCCATCGTGGTGACGGTCGTGGAGGGGGAGATGAAGACGATGTTCGACCCGCCGTCCGCGAGCTTGAGGGTGAGAGTCGTGTCGTCCTTGGAGAGGACTTCGCCTGCCGGCATGCCTGCGCCACCGGCGATGCGCATGCGTTGCGCATCGCCTGTCGGGACGGTCCCGGTGCCGCGCATGGCGTTCTGGCCGAAGGTCCGTGCCTGCGCGTCCTTCGTGATGGAGGCTTTGCCATACAGCATGCCGCCGTAGAACGCGCCGCCGCCGATGACGAGCGTCGCGATGATGAAGGGGACGATGAGTTTCTGCATATGAACGGAGAACGAGAAGTGAGAATAAGGATGGATAAGGTCATTCGTAGCGCAAGGCCTGGATGGGGTTGAGCTGCGCCGCGCGTCGTGCCGGATAGAAGCCGAAGACGAGCCCGATGACGGCGGAGACCCCGAACGCGAGGAAAATCGACGACCAGGCAACCTGCGTGTTGAGTCCGGCGAAGGCACTCATGCCGCGTGCGATGCTGTAGCCGATGAGGATGCCGATGATGCCGCCGAGGATCGTGATGAGGATGGCCTCGCCGAGGAACTGCCAGACGATTTCGGCCTTCTCGGCGCCGATGGCCTGTCGCAGGCCGATCTCGCGCGTCCGTTCCGTCACGGTGGTCAACATCATGTTCATGATGCCGATGCCGCCGACGAGCAGGGAGATACCGGCGATGGACCCGAGCAGGAGGGAGAGCGTATCGCCGATGCCGGATGCGGCGCTCGCGAGATCGGATTGGTTCATGACGCTGAAGTCCGCCGATGCCGCCGATGCGATGTCATGGCGCTCGAGCAGCAGCGCCGTGATGGCCTCCTGCACGGACGTCATCGTCTCCTGACTTTCTGCCTTCACGCTGATAGTGCTCACGGACGAGCCGCCACTCAGGTACGTCTGCAGGGTCGAGATGGGGACGAAGATAATGTCGTCTTGGTTCGACATGCCGGAGCCGCCTTTCGACTCCGTGATGCCGATGACCGTGAAGGTCAGGCCGTTGATGCGGATCTTCTGACCGACCGCGGCCGCGCCTTCGCCGAACAGGTCGTCCCGCGTCGTCGGGCCGAGCACCGCGACCTTGGCGCGCGACGTGACCTGCTGCGCGGTGAAGAACGTGCCTTCCTCGACGCTGACGTTGCGGACTTCGAGAAAGGCCGGACGCGTGCCCATGATGGAGGTGTTCGTGTTCGTGCCCTTGGCCGTGACCTGATAGCGTTTGGAGGATTCCGGCGCCACGGCCGCGACGTCCGCCAATCCGGCGATGGCGTCGGCGTCCTCCAGGGTCAACGTCTGTGAGGAGCCGCGACCGGCGCTGACCGTCGCTCCCGATCCGCGTTGCGTCCCGGGCATGACGAGTAGGAGGTTGGAGCCGATGGATTGGACGCTCGCCTCGATGGATGCCTTCGCGCCTTGGCCGATCGAAAGCATGGCGATGACCGACGCGATGCCGATGACGATGCCGAGCATGGTCAAGCCGGAACGTGCCTTGTTCGACGTCACGCCGAGGGTGATTTCCTCGAGAAGGTCGCGGATCATCATACGGCGGTCTTGGTCTTCAGCGTACCCCCACGACCCTTTCGGTCCTCGACGAGCTCGCCGTCACGGATGACGAGGATGCGTTCCGCGTGTTCCGCGACGTACGGTTCGTGCGTGATGAGGATGACGGTGCGTCCTTGGCGGTGCAGGTCCTGGAAGGTCTCGAGCACGAGGTCACCCGTCTTGGAATCGAGGTTGCCGGTCGGCTCGTCCGCGAGGATGATGGCAGGGTCGTTGACAAGGGCCCGTGCGATGGCCACGCGCTGCATCTGGCCGCCTGAGAGCTGGTTGGAAAGATGATTGTGACGTGAGGCGTCAAGCCCGGCATCCATGAGGGCCTGTGCCGCTCGTTGTTCGCGTTCCCCGCGTCCCATCCCGGCATAGACGAGCGGGAGGGCGACGTTCCGGAGGACGGTCGCGCGCGGGAGGAGATGGAACGACTGGAACACGAAGCCGATCTTGGAGCGGCGGATGCGCGCGAGCTCATCCGCCTTGAGGGACGAGACGTCCTGTTCGTCGAGAAGGTATGTGCCGGACGTCGCGGTATCGAGCGCGCCGAGGATGTGCATGAGCGTGGATTTCCCGGAGCCGGACGGGCCCATGATCGCGACGAATTCGCCCTTTTCGATGCGAAAACCGACGCCGCGCAGGACGCGCGTCGTTTCCTTGCCGTTCACGTATTCCTTGACGATGTCTCGGACCTCGATCATAGATCACATCCCCGGAGGGCCGCCCATGCCACCGCCGCCGGTCACGCCGGGAATGCGGATCGAAGAGGTTCCGCCTTGCGTGGCCTGCGTCGTCTGCGTCCCGCCCGCGACGGTCCGTGTCACGACACGTTCTCCTTCGGTCAGTCCTACCGTGATTTCCGTACTGTTGTCGTCCGACAATCCGACCTGGACGACGCGGGTTTCCGGCGGAGAGTCGGAGGCGATGCCTTGTGCCGCTTCGGATTCCGACGCGTCGGTCGCGAGGACCTGGACCGTCGTGACGCCACCGTTGTCCTTCACGGCCGCGTTCGGGACGACGATGACATCCGCTTTCGCTTCCGTGATGATGGAGACGGAGACGCTCATGCCGGGCCGGACGCGGTCGTCCTGCGTCTCAAGCACGACCTTCACGCCGTAGCTCACGACGCCCTGGCTCACGGAACCGATGATGTCGACCTCGCCGACCGTGCCCGCGACCGTCAGGTCCTCGAGCGCGTCGAACGTGAGGGTCGCTTTCTGCCCGACCTTGATTTTCGTGATGTCGACCTCGTTCAGGGAAATCTCCGCGATGCGTTCCTTGGTGAGGAGCGTCGCGAGGGTCGTGCTCTGCGAAACCTTGGCCGCGAGTTTGCCTTCGATGTTCGTCACGACGCCGTTGAACGGCGCTACGACCGTGCAGTCGTTCAGGGCTTCCTGCGCGTCCTGCAGGTTGTCGCGAGCGTCCTGGAGCGACGATTCGCGTTGCCGGATGGTGTTCAGGGCTACCTTCACCTCGATGTCGTCCGCGCCGACCTTCACGTCCGCGAGTGTCTGCGTCCGTTCTGCGACCGTCTCTTCGGCCTTAGCGATGTCGTCCGGGTCCGCACCCGCCTTCAGGTCCTCGAGTTCGGCCTTGGCGACCGCGAGGGTGATCTCCGCGCTGTCGAAGGTCTCCTGTGCCTTCTCGATGTCATCGTCGAGCGACCGGAGGGTCGAACGCGCATTGAAGACGCCGTTGATGTCGCTTTGAATGGTCGACATGAGCTGATCGAGGCTCGACTGGCTGAACGATGAGGATGTGAGGCTCGCTTCGAGCCCGGCCTTCACGTCATCGAGCAGCGTCGCGGTCGCCTTGAGCGCTTCGGTGACGAGACCGCGCGCTTCAAGAATGTCGTCCGGGTCCGCATCGGAAGCGGCAAGGGCCTTGACCGCGTCGTCCGCGGCCGTGACGGTCGTCTTCACCGCCTCGTAGCTCGTATACGCCTGGATCTTGACCGACTGGTCGAGGACCGAGAAGAGAGGTTTGAAATTCGCGTTACCGGCGATGCCGTCGACCGAGAGCACGTCATTCGCGTCGTCGCGGGCGTCCTTCAACGTGACCATCAGGCCGTTCAGCGACACGACCTCATCGTCCCATGCGTCACGCACCGTCTTCGGTGTGGTTCCGTCGGCTTCGAGCCGTGCATTGAGTTCCGCGCTTCGGACCTTCGCTTCCGCATTCATCAGCTGGATGGCCGTCGGCGGGGCCTTGAGGTCCGCAAGCGCGCGTTCGGCCTGCTTCAGCGCGTTCTGCGCCTGCAGGAGGCTCGCGTTGGATTCCGGGCTGACGAGCTTCTCATAGGAAATCTTGGCCGATTCGAGGCTGATTTCGGCGTCACGGACGGACTGCCCTGCGTCGCGGACCTGCTTGATGGCGTCGCTCTGGTCGATGGCGAAGAGCGGCGTTCCGGCTGCGACCTCGTCGTTGTTTGAGACGAGAACCGCGACGATGGTGCCGGCTACTTCGGGGGTGATGTCGAGCTGGTTCTCGGCCGAGACTTGCCCGCTGCCCGAGATGGTCGAGACCACGGTCCCGCGTGCGACGGTCGACAACACGTATTTGGTCGGTTCTGTCGTTTTCGACAGCTGGGTCCCGAGGATGGTGCCCGTCACGGCCAGGACCGAAAAGGTCCCGATGACGGTCTTTTTGCGGGAGGCGGCGAAGGTCGTGATGCGTCGAATCATATGGATATCAGGTGTAATACGCATCTTGGGTATATTTTCATGCATCGTCAAGAAAAATCCGCTCGGTTGAGCGGATTTCTATATTCGAAGATATCAGCGACGTCTGCGGAACGTCCGCGTGGGGCGGCGGGTTTCGCGGGGGGAGACGGGGATGGGGGCGGGGAGGTCGTGAGCCTTGGAAATCGGGAGATAGGAGCGGGTCAGGCGTTCGATAGCCTCGACTTCCTTGCGTTGGTCCGGCGTGGCGATGGCGATGGCGTGTCCGGATTCGCCTGCGCGCGCCGTGCGTCCGATGCGGTGGACGTAGTCCTCGGCCTGCGAGGGCAGGTCGAAGTTGACGACGAGCTCGATTCCCTTGACGTCGATACCGCGCGCCGCGATGTCCGTCGCGATGAGGACGCGGTATTTTCCGTTCTTGAATCCGTCGAGCGCCTCGCGACGTTGGGCGAGCGACCGGTTGGAATGGATTTCCGCGGACGAGTGTCCCATCTGCCGGACGGCGCGCGCGACCTTGGTCGCCCCGTGCTTGGTCCGTGTGAACACGAGCACCGAGCCGCGGCGCTCCTTGAGGATGCGGTCGAGCAGGCGGAGCTTGTCCTCCTTGTTCACGACGTAGAGCTCCTGCGTGACGTTTTCGGCCGTGGTGCCGGAGCGCGCGATCTCGATGCGGACCGGAAGTTTCATGTATGTGCTCGCGAGCTGCATGATCTCGGCCGGCATGGTCGCGGAGAAGAGCATGGTCTGCCGGTCGGCCGGGACATGCTGGAGGATGCGCTTGATCTGCGGGGCGAAGCCCATGTCGAGCATGCGGTCCGCTTCGTCGAGGACGAGGATTCTCACGTCGCGGAGGTCCACGGTGCGCTGTTCAAGATGGTCGATGAGTCGGCCGGGCGTCACGATGATGACGTGCGGTTTCCGCTTGAGCGCCTGCAGCTGAAGGTGCATGGAGGCGCCGCCGATGAGCACGGCGGTCCGCAGGCCGATGGGCTTGCCGAGATCCTGGAAGACTTCGTCGGCTTGGAGGGCTAATTCGCGCGTCGGGAGCACCACGAGTCCGCGTCCCTTGGTCTGTGCGAGGCGCTGGATGAGCGGCACGCCGAACGCGAGCGTCTTACCCGTTCCGGTCTGTGCCACACCCACGAGGTCCTTGCCTTCGACGGCGATGGGGATGGCTTTTTGCTGGATGGGGGTCGGGGTGGAGAAGCCGAGCTTCCAGATGATCTCAAGCAGTTTTGGCGCGATGCCAAGGCCATAAAAGCCGGGCTCGAGCTGGGTGGTCTGTGTCATGGGCGGAGTGTAGCCTTTTTTGCCGAAAACGTCACGTTGTACTTCCCGAACGCCTCCGCCGTTCGACCGCGTCCGCCCGGTCCTCGTCCAGCCCGAGATGGTGCGCGACCTCATGCCAGACGACGTCGCGGATGAC
>Ga0180009_10002669_pt1 | contig 20858 bp, 16 predicted proteins | sample OS_PC_MetaG_FD_123537 | JGI IMG/M metagenome (GOLD analysis project Ga0180009, IMG submission 123537) | Groundwater microbial communities from the Aspo Hard Rock Laboratory (HRL) deep subsurface site, Sweden - OS_PC_MetaG | ecosystem: Environmental > Aquatic > Deep subsurface > Groundwater...
CAAGATTCGGGTGATCCAAAGAAGGGCTTACGGTTTGCGCGACGAGGAGTATCTCCGACTGAAAATCCTTACCTGTATGCTCAAGGAGATATAAAATGACCCACACGATTACGCGAAGACCCATGTTTTTAGACCGCACGCGTTCTTTTATTTTTTTCTTGGCCCCGACATTCACCCCACATTGAATAAAATTTCACCTTCCATTCTAAAACGGGACCTTCTTGCAGCTTTAAAAGATTCAAAACCAAAGTTAGTGATTATAGATAGAGAATTTAATAAACTCCCGATAACTATCCATGATTATGTTAAGCAAAACTACAGAATGAGTAAATACCACTTTATCTGGTATCGTATCTGAGCCACTTTTGTTCTTTGCACATACTGGAGAAGCGAAAATTTCATAGTTAATTTAAAGATGTCTCATGAGCTCTGATAAGAGGATGAATCATCACCTTTTAAAAATATTCATCTCTTTTTTTCTGACTGCAGCGACTTATGCTGTTTTTTGGGAAGTACAGTATTACGATTTTATTAGTTTTAAATTGATCGGAGGTATTTTATAGGATCAAAGCAAAGGATAAACGATCATTAAAACAGGTCGGTGGGAAAAACTAAGGGAGATGGATGCGTAAGACTACCGCGGAGCGGTTAGGTTCTTCGTAAGATAAAGAGAAACAGTAAAAATCCAAAACCAAAGAACCTTATTGATTTCCTGCCCTCGAAGATTCCGAAAGCGTTTTTATTACTGGCACGCCTGGAGGGACTCGAACCCCCGACCTGCGGATTAGAAGTCCGCTGCTCTATCCACCTGAGCTACAGGCGCAAAAAATTGACAGATACTAGATACTGGTCTCTGGATACTGGATTTAAAAGGAATTCTTTTTTGATTTATCCAGAATCTAGAATCCAGGATCCAGCATCGCTTGGCCTCATAATGGATTACGTTTTTTCTCAACTCGTCGGTTGGAGGAGGAGCTTCGATAATAGATTTCTTAAATCATCTTAAGAAATGTTTCATTAAAAATATAGTCTCTTTCAAATAGGGATCATGAATCCTGGAATCAGTTCTCTACATGAGATTGAAGAGTATTAAATGATGTCATCCCCTTGATTCCACAAAGGTAGATGTTCAGGATTAGTATCCATTTTGCTTATTTTTTTTTATAATCTCTTCATCTCTATTTCCATTGAGAACCTGGTATAACAGAAAATTCGTATTTCGTTCCAGCTGGTTCATTGTTTCAGCAAGGGCCTTAAGATGTTTCAACTTTTTCCTTGATCTCACACGAGACGGTATAACGAGGTCAGGATTGGCCAGTAATGTGATTAACCTATCTAACACTGGAGCATTAAAACTGTCATTGTTTTGATAGATAAGATGGACCCAATCCCATTTAATATCTTCGGGAATTTTATTGTATTTGCTGATGATACGGAGATCCTGACCAAAATGAAGAGATCTTTTCAACTTATCGATGGCCTGCCGTATCATCTCCCTCTTTCCATCATCCTGGGAGCAGTTATTAAGAATCTCTTTCCATCTCTCCTCTATCTGCATGGCCACCCATTTCTCACCCTGTTCAGGGGGAAGAGAGATTTCAAGGAATCTCTTTTGTGCATTTAACAGAACCTCTTTGCGCTCTTTATCAACTCCATCCATTCCCATTAACATGTCATTTAAACTCTTCACGCCTTCAACTTTCGGATTCTCTTCATGAGTCTCATGGAGTAATAACTGTTCCCACTGGTCCCTGAGGTGTCCAATCTCCTGTTTTACAAGAGAGAAGATCAGCCCTGATTTTGTTATGGCGTTTCGGAGTGAATCTGCAAGGATATTGCATGCGTTTAACCTGTCCTGTGCCAGTTCTTGAATGGCCTTAAGAGAGTCTTGACGTAACTGGTAGGACAGTAATTCAGTTCCGAGAGATCGTGAAAGTTTTTTAATGACTCTTGTCTCATTACTGTTGATTTTTATGGTGTTGGGGATGAAATGTATCTTAATAACAGCAACAACAATATACTCACTCTTTTCCCATATCATCTCTCCTTCATAATCCCTTGGATACTCAGAAGAGGCGTACAGATCTAGATTAAGGTCCGATTTACGGACAAGGACCGGTTCCATGTGGAAAAAATCTTCCAATCCTGGTTTCTCCTGTGATCTGATATTTCGAATATCATTAATGGGATCTTCTGTTGTCCAACTCTTCTGTCTCTGAACGCACCAAGCCATGGCCTCGAGGGGACGTCCAGGCTCATCCCTGTATGTATCCCAAGGTTTGCCAGGAGGATTGTATTCGGATTTTGCAGGGAGACCCCAAGAGATCTCTTTCCTGTCATCGTTAATTATTCCTGAGGTGATTCTCTCAGCAATCAGGGCCGGGGGTTTTCCAATGCTGTAGATTGTCCCCTTAAAAGCATCGGGCAGACAAAATAGTATGGTTTCAATCATCTCCATACAGGCCTTCTTTAATACAGCCTTTTCAATCTCTATGGACAATCCTTTATCCCTCCCTTAAGGTTTTAATTTAAATTATTATTTGTCTCTTTCTTTAATAATTCTTAAGACATACGGTTTACCATCATACCAAAATGACTCCCCGTAATCGATTTTAAAAAAGACCCTATCCACACTGTCCGTGCTACGTTTCAAGAATACAGCACAAGAAAACCCGTAATATACCCTCTTCAAGATGGTTTTTTATGGCTCTATCTCTCTTTAAAGGTGGATAATTTAAGCCTTTTTCCAACTTTGTCAACACAAAAGAGAAAAGTCCCCCTTGACAATCATTTTTCCTGATGTAAAACTTCCATCATTATGGAAGAGAGCATTACAATAGATTATTTACCCAAACTAAATGATCCTCTTTTCATTGCGGGATTTGATGGATGGGGTAATGCATTGGATATATCAAGAGGAATGGTTGATTATATGATCCGTAAAAAGAATGCAAAACTCTTTGCCAAAATCGATCCCGACATCTTTTACCGTTTTGATGAGAATCGCCCATTAGTGGATATTGAGAACGGATTGATTAAAAAGATCTATCCACCAGGTGGTTTTTTTTATGTTACCAGTGAAGGCCGTGATATCATCTTTATGAAGGCTACCGAGCCCAACCTCCGCTGGTTTCATTTCGTTGATAACATGCTTTCAATCTGTCAAAGGACAGGTGTAAAAACCATCATCGGTCTTGGCAGTATGTACGATAATGTTCTCCATACGGATACCATTGTCTCCGCCCTTGCTTCCAGCGAGGAACTTCTTGCCAAACTAAGGGAGAAAAATGTCATTTCAATTAATTATAAGGGGCCCGGTTCCATTCATTCCACTATTCAATATGAGGCGAAAAAAAGAGGTTTTGATTGCCTGAACCTGTGGTGTCACTGCCCCTATTACCTTCAAGGGACCACACACTTCGGTCTTTTATCCCATTTAGGTACATTGCTATCATCCTTAGGAGGTTTTGAACTGGATACAGAAGACCTTGAAAATAGCTGGAAAGAGTTGAGCAAACAGATTCAAGGAGTTATTGATAATAATCCTGAACTTCAAGGGATGATAAATGATCTTCGGAAGGCTAAAGTGAAGGGTTCATGGGATGCCATTAATAAACACGAAAAGATTATACATCTGGAGGATTTCTTAAAACCCCGATAAGACCCAAAGTAAGAGGATGAAAAATTAACAAAAATTTCTTTCACCCATTCATGGTCGGTATTATGGGTTCGCCAAAGGCACCTTAACCAAAAATTTGGTCCCCTTCCCCACATCACTTTCAAGGGAAAGTTGACCGCCCATCTCCTCAATTAGGATCATAACACCCGCCAAACCAAGGCCGTGACCTCTGACACAGTATTCCCTTCCTGATTCCATCTGAAAATAGCATTCAAAAATCTTTTGGTGATAATTCTCCGGGATCCCCTCACCATCATCTCTAACAGAGATAAAAAGAGATCCATTATTTTTCTCGATCTTTATTTCAAGATGCTCTTTTCGATATTTTAAGGCATTGTTCAGCAGGTTTCTCAAGATCTGCCTCATCTTACATTCATCCAGGCATACCTCTTGATCCCATAATGCATCATCGATGTCAAACTGGATACACTTATCCCATAACGTCTTTCTAAGAAGGGCTAAATTTTCACACTGCTTGATATTCTCTGCGGTGTCAGAGTCAGTTAAATCAAAAATCTCCACTAGGGACTGGGTAATCAGACCGGAGATGGGGAATATATTCTTATTAATGATTCCCTCTGTTGACTTGCCCACCTCCAGGGTATCATTTACCAATGTCTGGGTAATTTTGGTATTCCTCAGTGCCCTGTGTAAAACTCTTTTCTGTTTTTCGGTGAGAGAACCATATTTGCTCTCTCGCTGAAGTAGAGATGTAATGCCTGTTTCAATGACTGCAAGGGGTCCTTTGAGATCATGGACCAATAGTTCAATCTTTATTTTCTGTTTACCCATATGCATCCCTATCTAACTTTTGATTAATATGATCTTGTATGGAATTTCCAAGATCTAATTTGTAAATATAATCCCCACATAACCAACAAAGCTACTGTTGGGCCTGATATCATAACTGGTGGTATAGATTAACTTCTCTGCCCTTTTGGCATCCAGTCTTTTGGCTGCGGCAATGGCGGTAGCTGCTGCTCCTGAACAGCAAGCATTATGATTTCTCAAAGACTCCTGTATAACCCCTTCAGCATCCATTGCTAGCATCAGATCCACTACCTTTTTATCATTCTCATTCTTGACCCAATCAACAGCCTCCTCACCCACACCCTTTGGCGTATAGCCATAGTTGTACCCGTAATGTGTCAGATCCGTTGAGCCCAGGACAAGAATCTTCTTCCCCGTCATCTTTGATATCTCAGCCACCCGTTCCCCAATCTTGAGGGAAGCAACCGCAGGAGGTACGCCTATGGGCACAATCTTAATATCCGGGAAAAAATATTTTATAAAGGGCAATTGCAACTCTATGGTATTGTCCTGATCGTAACGGGAGGCAGTCTCCACGTGAAAAGAGAATTCCGAAACGAGTTTTTCTGCGAGATCATGATCAATCTCTAACTCTCCCAGGGGTGTGGCCCAGAGCCCCTCTTTCATGATAAAATTATCACTCCCGGGATGAAGGTGTCTCCCAAAGATGACCATTGTATCGGGTGCAGGGCCGTTTTTTAAACATTTTATGACGTTGCATGCTATTCGGCCTGAATAAAACCATCCCGCATGGGGCACAATTCCCCCAACCATCTCCTTGCCGGTGGATGGACAAGGGATACCAGCTTTGGAGAATTCATCAATTTCATGACGACAATCTGACTCTTTTCCCGGATACCAGCTTCCAGCAAAATCAGCATCTCGTATGGCCATAACATACCCCTATGATATCATGGGTCAAAAGAATTGCACATAATGGCTTATCCACCATAGATCGCTCTGGTGGTTTTTGGTTCTTGCCCTGATGGATACTTTTAGTATATAAGATTTTTCCCCATTATGGAACTGGGAAAATTCCTGCTTAGGATTATCCATCTAACACTCTCTACCGTCCAATTACATGATTGGCTATCACCCTTCGTTGAATCTCTGAGGTCCCTTCATATATGGTAAAAACCCTTGCGTCTCTGTAATACCTTTCAACCGAAAACTCCTTAATGTATCCGTAGCCCCCATGAATCTGTAACGCCTGATAAGCCACTTTATTGGCCATTTCAGAAGCGAAGACCTTAGCCATGGATGCAGCTCCAGTGAAATTCTCTCCCCGATCCTTCATGGCGGCAGCATTAAATGTCAACAGCCTGGCTGCTTCAATCTGAGTGGCCATATCCGCAATCATCCATCGAATACCCTGGAATCGTGAAATGGGTCTATTGAATTGGATCCGTTCTTTGGCATAACTTACGGCTGCATCCAGACAGGCCTGAGCCAAGCCAACAGACTGGGAGGCAATGCCAATTCGACCTCCATCAAGAGAGCTCATGGCTATAATAAAACCATCTCCTTCCTGTCCAAGAAGGTTCTCAGCCGAGACCCTGCAATCCTCAAAGATTAATTCAACCGTATCAGATGCCCGAAGTCCCATTTTATCTTCCTCTTTTCCCACGGTGAATCCAGGAGTCCCCTTCTCCACCACAAAGGCACTTATTCCCTTATGTTTGGCTTCTCTATCCGTATATGCTGTCACCACAGTCAAGTCTGAGTTCTTCCCAGAAGTGATGAACATCTTTGTACCATTGATAACATAGACATCCCCATCTCTGAAAGCATTGGTTTTTTGACTCGCTGGATCAGAACCTGCACCAGGTTCCGTAAGGGCAAAAGAACCGATCTTCTTCCCTGCAGCTAGGGGCTTTAAATAACGATTCTTGAGATAATCGGAACCAAAAAGATAGATGGGGCCACAAGCCACTGAGTTATGAACCGACATGATCACGGCTGTGGAGGCACAGGCGTATGCGATCTCCTGCAAGGCTAAAGAATAACCGATGGTATCCACACCAGCGCCATTATACTCTACAGGAACATTCATTCCCATGAGCCCCAGTTCCCCCATCCTTTTTAGATTCTCATTGGGAAATTCCTGGGTTCTATCTCGTTCTGCAGCAGTGGGTAGAATAACCTCCCTTGAGAAGTCCCTTACCATGGCGCGAATCATTTTCTGTTCTTCAGTTAGTTCATAACCCATCTCAATACCTGTAAAAATACATGAGCAACATCAATGATTAATAGCAATCTCCCATGACTGCATTCTTCAAATATTATGGGACCCAAAACTCTAACCCAGGAAAAGATGTTCATATCTCAAGGGGTATAAAGAACAACGAGCAGTTCAGCTTTTTGGGAGCTGAGATTCCGCAGTTTGTGTACGATGGAAGAGTTGAAATGTATACATTCTTCCGGTCCAAGGGTATTCTTATTATCACCCACCGTCACCTCTATTTTCCCCTTCAATACATAAACAAATTCCTCACCTTCGTGCTGGTAGCTCACTCCTTTATGGTCAGATTTGGGATCAATAAATATCTTGAATGCCTTCAGGTTTTTATGCTGCGCCTCCGGGGTCAAGGTCTGGTAAGAATAGTCCTCTGTTCGCTTTCGGTAGTCCTCGGCAGACTTTTTACCAGCCTCCTTCCTCTCTTCCCTTAAAAGAATACTCGAATCTATCTCTACTGCCCTTGACAATTGGAGAATGACAGCCACCGGTGGTATCACCTCTCCTTTTTCCACCTGAGAGATATATTGGGTACTCATTCCCGTTTCATTGGCTAGATGCTTTAGGGTCAAGCCCTTCTCTTTTCTCAACTTCATTAACCTCTTTCCCAGAGGGAGTGTTTTTTTTCTATGTGGCATGGAAATTCTCCTTCGCTTTAAAGTATTATTTTCTCTATCTCTCATAATACTTTGAAATTTAAAGCACTTTAATCTAATTATCATTTTCATTCGAGGCCTTCATCCGGAGAAGAAATCCTATCAATAGCACAGCGCTGATGAGTATGATCAGGTTGGATGCAAAAAATGTCATAATAAACCAGAAAGGATCTTTTAATTGGTAGGCCGAGATAAGGAGCTGGATTCCGAATAGAAGAAAAAAACAGCTTATTAACGAAAGAATGATCTGCCGTATCCACCGGAAGATATTTGACATAAAGATCTTAAATGTCTCCTTTCAGTCTCTCGTCCCCAGGGCATAAGATTAAAAAAGGTTGATCGACATTTTTTTAGCCATTTTAGAGGCTTAATTTAGGTAAGACCAGATTATCAGCGGCCGTATAAGGATCTATCTTCCCTTCCACGATAGATTCAACGGCATTTTCGAATTCACCGCTTTTTGTCAGTTGTTCAAAGACTTCCTGAATCAGGCGGTTTTTTACCATTTCCGCCAGTTCTTCCCGTACTTTATCTTTTCTTTTTCTGAAATGCATGCCCGTGGCTGATTCCATCATGTATCTGCGGTGATTCTCAATCTCCTCCAGGAGTTCTGCCACGCCTTTATCAAAAACCGCCTCTGCCTTGAGAATGGGTGGCTTCCATCCACCGTCATCATATCTCCTCTGATCCATATTGATCATCATTCTCAAGTCACTTAGGGTCTTATCGGCCCCCTCTCTATCCGCCTTGTTAATTAAAAATATATCACCCACCTCAAGGATCCCTGCTTTGATGGCCTGAATATCGTCTCCCATTCCCGGTATGACCACAATAACCGTGGTATGGGCACTCTTAACGACCTCTACCTCGTCCTGACCAACCCCTACAGTCTCCACAATAATATAATCCTTGCCCATGGCATCTAGGACATCAATGGCACCCCGTGTAGACTGTGTCAATCCCCCGAAGTGTCCGCGTGTTGCCAGGGAGCGGATAAAGACCCCCTCATCCATGCTGTGCCGCTGCATTCTGACACGATCCCCCAGAATAGCGCCTCCGCTGAAAGGACTGGTGGGATCCACAGCCAGGACACCAACTGTTTTGTCCTGTTTTCTTATATGGCTGAGCATCTGATCCACCAGAGTGCTCTTCCCCACACCAGGTGCCCCAGTAATGCCGAGCACATACGCCCTGCCAGTATAGGGGTATAGCTCCTTCAGGGTTTGCCGCACTCCCGGCATACCGTCATCAATATCACGCAGCAGACGAGCCACGCTCCTTACATCACCAGCGACCACTTTTTCTACCGTAGTGGACATTTTACTACCTCTCCAATTCTCTACAAAATATTAAAATGAAATTAATTTTACATCCATATATTTAACTTTCACCACTCCTGGGCTTCACGTTCTCTTCAACCCATCGAGTAATCTCTTCCAATGAAGAACCCGGTGTAAAAATCTCCTTTATACCAGCCTTTTTTAATTTGCGGATATCCTCCTCAGGGATGATCCCGCCTCCGCAGACAACGATATCTTCCGCTCCCAACTCCTTCAGGAGTTCCACGACCCTAGGGAAAAGGTACATATGGGCTCCCGCCAGACTAGAAAGTCCGATCATGTCCACGTCTTCTTGGATGGCAGCCTGGGAGATCTCTTCCGGTGTCTGATGAAGACCAGAGTAGACCACCTCAAAACCGGCATCGCGATAGGCCCTGGCGATAATTCTTGCTCCTCTATCATGTCCGTCCAATCCTGGTTTTGCCACCATTATCCTGAGTTTTCGTTTCTTCACCATGGTTCCTCTAGCCGTTTACACAGGCTATAATATTAAAATTTATGTCAGGTTTTTCTGGGAGAAACTGGAAATTTGAAACTGGAAACTCGATAATCACAAGAAATGCCAATATGTTTTCAAGTTTCAAGTTTCGAGTTTCAAGCATCATATAACGAAGTGTTATTTTTCTCAACTCGTCGGCTTGTCCGCCTATATTTGTGCCAAATGGCAATAACTCTGGCGGGTTTGAGAAGGAGCTTTGCTAATATATTCCAGGATCTCGGTACTCCCCAAAAATCTCCCTGAAAACATCACACACTTCCTGAAGTGTCGCATATTCCTTAACAGCATCAATGATGGGCTCCATCACATTCTGATCCCCAGAGCAGGCCTCACCCAGCCTTTCTAAGCATTCCTTGATTTTATTATTATCCCGGTCATTCTTAATCCGGTTGGTCTTTTCAATCTGAGTTCTTTCCAATTCCTCATCAATCTGAAGGATCTCTACCGGAAGGACCTCCTCGGTCATATACTTGTTTAAACCAACCACGGTTCTCCTTTTTTCATCGATCTGTTTTTGATAGTGGTAAGCAGCATCTGCGATCTCTTGCTGAGGATAGTTCTTCTCTATGGCAGCCAGCATGCCGCCCATATCATCAATCTTTTGAATAATCTCAAAGGCCTCCTCCTCCATCTGATCGGTAAAGGCCTCAACAAAGTAGGAACCCCCTAATGGGTCAATGACGTTGGCAACACCCGATTCCTCTGCAATAATCTGTTGAGTCCTTAACGCGATGGTAGCAGCTTCCTCAGTGGGTATGGCCAGGACTTCATCAAGGGAGTTGGTATGCAGTGATTGGGTTCCTCCCAACACGGCAGCCAGTGCCTCAAGTGTCGTCCTAACAACGTTGTTGTAAGGCTGCTGGGCAGTCAAAGAACATCCCGCTGTCTGGGTGTGAAACCGCAGCCACCAGGATCTGGGGTCTTTTGCCTTGAATCTCTCTTTCATGATCTTGGCCCACATGCGTCTGGCTGCTCGATACTTTGCGATCTCTTCAAAGAAATCCAGATGTGAATTGAAGAAAAATGAGAATCGTGGGGCGAATTCATCCACATCAAGCCCCCTTTCAATAGCTGCCTGTGTATAGGCAATACCGTCTGCCAGGGTAAAGGCCAGTTCCTGAACGGCTGTGGAACCAGCCTCCCTGATATGGTAACCGCTGATGCTGATGGTATTCCAGCGAGGCACCTCCTTGGTTCCAAACTCAACGGTATCGGTAATGACCCTTACTGACGGATAAGGTGGACACATGAAAGTCTTCTGGGCAGTGAATTCCTTGAGCATGTCATTCTGAATGGTGCCGCCCAGAACGTCTCTCTTTATTCCTCTCTTTTCCGCCATGGCAATATACATGGCCCAGATGACGGCTGCTGGAGGATTGATGGTCATGGAGGTGGTAATCTTGTCGATGGGAAGACCTTCAAAAAGATCTTCCATGTCCTTCAAGGTGTCAATGGCTACACCACATTTACCGCATTCCCCTCTTGCTTTTGGAGAATCCGTATCATATCCCATCAGGGTGGGCATATCAAAGGCCGTGGAGAGCCCGGTCTGTCCTTCCTTGACCAACAGATGAAATCGGCGGTTTGTATCCGCGGCAGAACCCAACCCGGCAAACATGCGCATGGTCCAGAGTCGACCCCTGTACATGGATGGTTGGACACCTCTGGTAAAGGGATACTGGCCTGGGAAACCTATATCCCTTATGAAGTCTTGATCCTTCACATCTTCAGGAGTATAGATATGTTTAACCTCCCAATCAGATACGGTGGTAAACCTGTCAAGTCTCTCCGGTTTTTGAGAAAGGGTCTTCTCCAGGTCTCTATCCCATTTCTCCTTCCCCTTTTTGACATCTTCCAGGACATGCTGGTCATAGGTCGCTGTCATGATATAACCTCTCAGATAAAACGGAATGGATGAAGTCTCTGCATGATCTCTTATCTTGACAAACAGTTATTTTCCCTTAATCAGGTTATTGGCGATTATCATACGCATGATCTCATTGGTCCCTTCATAGATCTGGCATATCTTTGCATCTCTCATATGCCTCTCCATGGGATAGTCTTTGCAGTAACCATACCCTCCCAGGATCTGAACCCCCTCGATGGATGCCCTCATGGTCACATCTGAAGCGTACATCTTGGCCATGGCGGCCGCTTTCTCATAAGGTTTCTTATGGTCCTGCAGCCAGGCGGCCTTAAGGGTAAGGAGTTCTGCAGCATCAATCTCTGTGGCCATATCCGCAAGCTTCCACTGGATGGCCTGGAATGACGATATGGATTTACCGAACTGCTCGCGGGTCTTGGCATATTCCAGAGCCTCCTCCAGAACGGCTCGTCCTATCCCTACCGCTTGAGAAGCGATGCCGATTCGGCCACCATCAAGGGTGGTGAGCATCTGCTTGAATCCCTCTCCCTCGTTACCAAGCAGGGAATCGATCGGGACTCTGGCATCTTCGAAGATAAGTTCGGCTGTCCCGGAAGCCAGGATCCCCAGTTTTTCTTCAACCCGGCCCACCTTAAATCCGGGTGTATTCTCCAGATCAATGACAAAAGAACTGATTCCTTTATACCCCTTGCCCTTTTCGGTTAAAGCAGCTACCACGGCAAAGGACGAGACATTTCCACTGGTAATGAATTTCTTTTCTCCGTTAATGACCCACTCGTCCCCATCACGAACAGCCGTAGTCCTTAAAGCAGCCGGATCAGAACCCGCACCGGCCTCGGTCAACCCATAGCATCCGATCTTCTCCCCTGATGCACATGGATAGAGACATCTCATCTTCTGTTCATGGGTACCATAAGTCATCACAGGGAAACAGTATAGTGAGTTATTCACGGACATGATGACCCCGGTAGAGGCACAGGCTTTGGAGACCTCTATGAGGCTCAGCACATAACTCACATAATCCATCCCGCCGCCGCCATATTCCTCGGGTACGGTGATACCCAACATCTTCAGTTCACCCAACTGTTTAATGATCTCTGTGGGGTGTTGGTGTTTTTCATCCAGTTCAGCGGCCTTTGGTTTGATCTCAGACTCCGCAAATCGTCGAGCCATATCCCGAACCATCTGATGTTCTTCTGTCAATTCAAAATCCATTTTTTAACTTAATCCTCCTTTAAAAACAGGCTCCCTTTTCTCCAGAAAGGCCGTCATGCCTTCCTTTCCGTCTGGGCTTGACATGCATAGGGCAAAGGCATCCGACTCCATATAACACCCATCGCGGAGGTCCACATCATACCCCCGATCAATACAATTCTTGACAGCCTTCAGGGAAACCATCCCTTTTGATGCCAGAACTTTTGCCGTTTTAACCGTCTCCTCCCATAGTTTATCAGGGGGGAAAACCTTGTTCACCAGCCCCATCTCCTTTGCTTCCCTGGCATTGATCATCATTCCGGTCATGCAAAGCTCTTTGGCCATCCCTTTTCCTATGAATCGAGATAGGCGTTGGGTTCCCCCGAATCCTGGCAGAATGCCCAGATTGATCTCGGGCTGACCAAATTTGGCATTTTCTGAAGCATAGATAAAATCACTGGCCATGGCAATCTCTATCCCTCCCCCCAGGGCAAAACCGTTTACGCAGGCAATCACTGGTATGGGGAGTCTCTCCAACCGAAATAGAAGTTCCTGACCGTTACGGGAGAATCTTCGTGCCTGAAGGGGAGAGAGTTTCACCATATGGGCGATATCTGCCCCAGCCACAAAGGCCTTTTCTCCTTCCCCCGTCAGGATTAAGACCTTTATGGATGGGTCATCCTCTATCTTATCAAGGGCGTCATTGGTCTCCACTATAACATCGGGATTAATGGCGTTTAATGCCTTCGGTCGATTGAACTTGATGATCGCCATATCCCCTTCTTTGTTAAAAATAATATTCTTATAATCCATAATAATGATCTCCTTATTATACTTTTTCCAGAATAGTTGCCATACCCTGGCCCCCTCCAATACAGAGAGTGGCAAGACCTAGGGGGTACTCCTTTCTCATCATCTCACCCATAAGGGTCAGGATAATACGGGCCCCGGTACACCCTATGGGATGTCCTATGGAGATACCGCTTCCAAGAACATTGGTCTTATCCATATCACATCCCAATTCCCGCATACAAGCAATGGCCTGAGCCGCAAAGGCCTCATTTAATTCAATAACGTCAAAATCATTTATGGAAAGGTTCTCTTTATGGAGAATCTTTCTAACAGCGGGGATGGGGCCGAGGCCCATAAAGGCGGGATCCACGCCACCAGATGAATAACCCATTATCCGAACCAACGGTGTCAGCCCAAGATCTTTAGCCTTTTCATCTGACATGACCAGCAAGGCAGCGGCTGCATCGTTAATTCCAGATGCATTTCCGGCCGTTACTGTCCCGTCTTTTTTAAATGCAGGGCGAAGTTTGGCCATCTTTTCCTGGTTGGTGTTCATGGGTCTTTCATCGGTGTTAAAAATCACAGGGTCTCCTTTTCTCTGGGGGATAGGAACCGGTACTATCTCTTCCTTGAAGAGTCCGTCCTCAATGGCTTTCATGGCCCTATTATGGCTAATGGCTCCCAATTGGTCCTGCTCTTCCCGGGAAATACCGAATTTCTCAGCAATATTTTCAGCTGTTATCCCCATGTGATATCCGTAAAATATCTCAAAAAGTCCATCAAAAACCATGAGGTCAACCAGCTCCGCATTATTCATGCGGGCTCCCCATCTGGCAGATGGGAGGGCATAGGGTATGAGACTCATATTTTCCATCCCCCCGGCCAGAATAGTCTGTGCCTCCCCAGAACGGATCGCTTGGGTTGCGAGGGCCACGGCCTTCATTCCTGAAGCGCATACCTTGTTTACTGTAAAGGCATTGGTCTCCTTTGGAATACCTGCTTTTATCATGGCCTGTCTTGCCACATTCTGTCCTTGACCAGCGCCCACAACATTTCCCATGATTACCTCGTCCACCTTCACAGGCTGAAGGGAATCATCGTAGTCATAGGCCTCCCTTTCCAATTCTACCATACCTTGGCCCTTAAAGATATCTGGCTCAAACTGTTTGAGGTCATCCGTAGCAATGGGTCTTAGCCCCACCTTCTTGAGGGTCTCCTTCAATACCAGAGCACCCAATTCAGTTACAGGGGTTGTTTTTAGACTCCCATTAAATGCCCCCACAGGGGTCCGTGCACCAGAAACAATCACCACATCCGACATAATCCGGTCTCCTTCCTCATATGAACCTTCTTCATATTCTCTTCTGCTTCAACTTGAGGTGCTACTCCAAAATAGAGATGTTTGGTAACATTTTAGCTCTTTGAAAAAACAACCCGTATTTGCTCCACGGGCGGACTTGAATGGCTTTCAAAGAGCTAAAATGTTACGATGTTCGAAATATATAAAGATATCATTTTTTAAGTCAAGACAAAATGAAAATACCTCAAGGGGATTGATAATCAGTTTTTCTTGAAATATCTCGCATCAGAATGCGAATTATGCTACAAGAGACATATCCAATGAAGATAATAATTACTTCTAAAAAGATACTACCCTAAAGATATCTATAGATTTACCAAGGACATAAAAGAAAAAAGAAGGGGATAAGTGATGAACCCATTAGCCCAAGAACTGAATGATATTATTCAAAAAACCAACGTTCATATCTACGAAATGCTCTCTGATGTGGGTAAAAAACTCTTCTTTCCCAAAGGGATCCTGACCCAGAGCGCCGAGGCAAAGGAGAAGGCACATCGGTTTAATGCCACTGTAGGCATGGCCACCGAAAAGGGCCGAACCATGTACCTGCCTTCAGTCATGGCCATGATCGATGGACTGGAACCGGAGGAGTCCATTACATACGCCCCATCTTTTGGGATAATGCCACTCAGAGAGGCCTGGAGAGAAGAGATCATTGAAAAGAATCCATCACTGACGGGAAAAAACATAAGCTTACCCATTGTAACCAATGCCATAACACACGGCATAAGTGTCGTGGCGGACATGTGGGTGGATCCCGGGGATGTAATTATTCTTCCTGACAAGATGTGGGGCAACTATAACATGATATTTACCGTCCGCCGAGGGGCTGATATCATACAATATCCTCTTTTTGATGGAGATGGTCATTTCAATTTACGGGGCTTTGAGGATTGTGTCCGTTCAGAGGCAAAAAGAAGAGATAAACTGATCATTATTTTCAACTTTCCCAACAATCCCACCGGCTATACGATCAGCCCATCGGAAGGCGATAAGATCACGGAGATCTTAACAGATCTGGCAATGAAAGGAACAAACGTACTGGCAATGACTGATGATGCCTATTTTGGCCTATTCTATGAAGATGACGTTCTTAAGGAATCCCTCTTCTCAAAACTGATGGACAGGGAGCCAAGACTACTGGCCGTCAAGGTGGACGGAGCAACAAAAGAGAACTATGCCTGGGGCTTGAGAGTGGGTTTTATTACATATGGGGCATGCCTTGGCGGGGAACACGGGCCCGTATATGATGCACTTGAACGAAAAACTGCCGGCGATGTTAGGGGATCCATATCCAATGCCTCTCATCTGGGTCAGTCTATCATTCTTAAGTCCCTCCAGGCAGGCACATATAAAACAGAGAAGAAAGAGAAATTTAGGATCATGGAGGAACGTGCTCTGGAAGTAAAACGGGTACTCACGGATCCTAGGTATGTTCAGGCGTGGGAGCCCTATCCCTTTAATTCCGGTTATTTCATGTGCCTTAGACTCAAGACAGTGGAAGCTGAACCCTTACGGGTCCACCTTCTTGAGAGATATGGCGTGGGCCTCATCTCCCTTGGAAAACATGATCTGCGGGTAGCCTTTTCATGTATTGAAAAGGAAGATGTACAAGAGCTTTTTGACACGATCTTCCAAGGTGTAAAGGAATTGGAATCCTGAAACATGTGGAAAGATTCTGAAGAGTTAATCAAGGTCATCCAGAAAGAGCATTGGACCAAAGTGATTCCTGCCCAGGATGATTTCTGGAATCAATTGGTGGATTATGTGAAGGAGCACATCTTCCCGGAGTTCTTTATACAGATTACCAATCAGGTGGATGAGATCACCACAATCAACCCAGACCTATCCGAACCCGAAATCCTTGAGCTGGTTACAAGCTACATGGTTGACTTTCTTGGGGCTGGTTCCGCTTCAGTACGTATCTATGACCCGGATACCGAGCAGATGCTCTCCTATGGTTCCTACCCATCCGAAGAAGAATCCAGGGAGACTTATATCCCTCTTGAAGGGAGCATCGCCGGAGAAGTGGTAAGGACTCATCGGACCTATCTCGTTCCCAACATCCTAAACGAACGGCTCTATCATGATAAGGAAGGGATTGAACGGAAAAAAACCTACTCCTTGATGGCAGTCCCTCTGGCAATCACCCGGTTTTCTCCCCATGAGAGGGATACTGTGGGAGTGATTCAGATATATTATCCTGAGAAGGACCGAATCTTCTCTCCTCTGGAGATACAGATGGCTGAGCTGATGTCCCGAAGGCTTAGCTTTGTTATCGCCCGCAAGAAGATCCTCTCCATGTACAGAGCAAATGAGAAAAAGGAGACGATTGTTTCCAAAATCTTTCAAAAGTTGGGCTCCCGTGAAGGTATCAAGATGAGAGAGGTGTTCAACCGGGTGATTCCTGAGCTTGTGGACATCATTAATCTTCAGAGCTGTGCTCTTTTTTCTGTGGCAGATGACCTGAAACACGTGGTCCTTGAAGCAGGATATCCGGATTCCGTTCAATATCATGGTATTGGAAAACGATTTCTCATCACCAGTGAACCGGCTTTTGAACTGGTTCTTAACATGAGAGACTATATCCAAGATTCACCCTATGAGGTGGTAACCAACTCATATGTCCTGGTGATGGATCCCCAAAAGAGCGATATTGTCTCCAAAAATCTTAAACAGTTTTCAAATAATCACAACATCAACTCCATTCTTTACGTCCCTTTGAATGTTGGAGAAGAGATTACCCATTTTATGACTTTCGATGCCTTGGACTACAGAAAAAGATATACCCAAGAAGAGATTGAGATCTTTCTATTCCTAGGCCGAGAGTTAATGAAGGCCCAGAGAATGGAGCGTCTTGACGATATTCTGCACGATTTCAAGAATCCCGCCATCGCTACGGCTGGTTTTGCACGAAGGCTAAAACGCCTCCTTGAGGAGGAGTGTCCCGGTGATGAATCTTCCAAGATAAAAAAGTATGTGGATATCCTTCTGGAAGAGACGAGCCGCTTACAAGAGATGGCCATGAATCTATCCCAAGTGGGTAAAGAGCAGATTGTAAACCTCACTGATGTGCTCAGAAAGCGCTTTTTGATCAACCATGAGGCAATTAAGGAGCAGCTCAAGCCGAACGTTGTGCTTCAAGAGGGCCCTTTTCATGACTCTCTGTATGTTCAGTGTTATCCACTCTTTCTAGAAAGGGTTTTCGACAATCTTCTGAACAATGCCACCAATGCCATTCCCCTTCAGGGCGGGACCCTTTCTATCCAAACATACCAGGATGAAGACCAGGCCTGTGCCGAGATCACAAATACAGGTGTTATCTCTGATGAAGAACAGATGCGGCTCATGGAAGGTGAAGAGGTGGGATCGGGTCGAGGTCTTTACATTTCACGTAGGATCATTAGCTTGCTAAAAGGAGAGATAAAGATCCGGGTGGGAAAGGAGACCACAACCTTATTGGTGCAACTCCCCATCCATCATGACCCAGGATCGGATATTTCAGGAAGCTGAATCAAGATGCTATTCAGGTCTTTAGGTCTGAAAAAAGATGGGCGTATTCTATTTAGATTGGTAACTACTCAGGTATTTAGGTTGAAGACTGAAGGCTGAAATATAGCAAGAAAACCAAGGTAATCTGCCTGATTGTCACGTTCCAAACGATGTTAGAAGGAACCGAAACCGCTACCTGCCGCATTTGAGAAGTCAGACCATACAACTCTTCTTTCGGAAACTCTGGGGTCACCAGATAAACAAATACAGCTACCTCGTCAGCCAGCTCAAATGCCCTAAGTTTTATGTGATGGCACATGATTTGTCCCTAAAAGTCTTCCACCTTCAGTCTATCCACCTGAGTAGTTACTTAGATTGAAACATATCAAACTGGGAGAATTGGCCGGATCTGGCAGCCCTTGGCTTTGGTGAATATTCCTTTGGCTCGGTCCCCTCCTTAAAGGCCTGAAAGACAGTCTTCTTGGAATATGGGCTGGCAAGCAATCCCTTTTCTGCATCTATCTTGGCGAAAACAACACCTTCTGGAGCAGAGAAATCTTCCACCGGACGTTCTTTCAGGACTTCGGACATAAAGTAGAGCCATATGGGGCTTGCTGCCCTGGAACCAGTCTCTCCCTTACTCATCGGTATCCGATCGTCATATCCCACCCATACACCCGCCACCAGTTCCGGGGTAAAGCCTATAAACCATGCATCCCTAAGATCGTTGGTTGTACCCGTTTTTCCTGCTACGGGTCTTTTTAAGGCCTTCACCCTCCAGCCTGTACCCTCTTCGATAACCGCCTTGAGTAAATCCGTAATGACATAAGCGGTCTGTTTGGATAAGGATTCCTGCAAAGATAGTTGGTTCTCTTCTATGATTTGTCCGTTACGGTCCTCTATTCGGTTGATAAAAATAGGTTTTATCAGCATGCCATCATTGCTGAATACCGAATAGGCCGTCGTAATCTCGGCTAAAGAGAGTCCAGAGGAACCAAGAGCCAGAGAGAGATCAGGAGCCAGATCCGATTCAATTCCCATTTTCCTTGCATACTGTATGGCATGATGAACACCTATCTTTCTCAATATCTTAACGGTTATAACGTTCCTTGACTCAATAAGTGCTGTACGAAACAGGGTGGGGCCAAAAAATTTTTCTTTATAGTTCTTGGGCCTCCATATATCATCATCATCCGGATTCATGGTGGAGATATAGGGGGCATCTATAATGATACTTGAAGGGGTCAAGCCCCTATCAAGGGCTGCAGCATAAATGATGGGTTTGAAGGCAGAACCCGGTTGGCGTCTGGACTGGATGGCTCTGTTAAACTGGCTAATGGAGAAATCCCTGCCGCCTACCATGGCTTTTACCTTGCCGGTTCTGGTCTCCAGGGCAAAAAGGGCTCCTTGTATTTCGGGTTTCTGTTCAAGAGAGAGTCGGTAATGATGGGGGGTATCACTATTATCCTCTATTCGGACGAGAACCACATCTCCTTTCTTTAGAACTTTACTGGGCGTTTTAACATTGGCGGCGTAATATGGCACCTCGGGATTCGGTCTCCTTGCCCAGCTCATCTCGGAAAGAGAGAGTTGTCCTAATTCATCTCCCAACGCAATAAGGACCTCCCCCTTTTCATCATCCACATTTTCAACAACCCCCTCAACGACAGAATTCAATTCGGGAGCATGAATCATAAATTTTTTCTTGCTCTCCAGTTTAAACGCCTCTATCTCATCAGGAGAGAGATTTCGAATGGCCCCCCTATATCCCTCTCTTTTGTCGAGTTCAAGTAACCCCTTCTTCAAAGCCTTCTGTGCGCTGCGCTGCATAACCAGATTGACGGTGGTATAGACTTTTAGCCCTCCCCTATATAAAAGATCTCGACTGTATTTCTTCTCCAGATACTTTCGTATGTATTCTGTAAAGAAGGGGGTCTTTTCAAAGGCATTCTCTTCTGTATCATTGATGATGATATCTGTCATTAAAGCCTCTTTTTTCTGGTCTTCTGTGATATATCCCGCCTCACGCATCCTATCCAGAACATATCTCTGTCTGATCTTGACCCGGTCAAAATGTAAGATAGGTGAATACCTGCTTGGAGCTTGGGGGAGTCCTGCCAGCAAGGCAGATTCAGCAAGAGTTAACTCCTTGGCGCTCTTTTTGAAATAGGTCCTTGCAGCAGCTTCCACACCATAGGCGCCATGCCCCAGGTAGATCTGATTAATGTAAAGTGATAAAATCTTCTCCTTGGAAAAATTTTTTTCTATCTGCAGTGAAAGAATGGCTTCCCTTACCTTTCTCCTATAAGTTTTTTCGGGATTCTTTAAAAGCAATGACTTGGTCACCTGTTGTGTTATGGTGCTCCCTCCCTGCTCTATTTTTCTTGCCAGCATGTTTTTGAACAAAGCCCTCATAATGCTCAGAATATCAACTCCCTCATGTTTGAAAAAACGGGCATCTTCAGCAGCTACAAACGCATCGATTAGGTGTTTTGGTACCTGATCAAGGGAGATAACAATCCGTTTTTCGTCCCAGAATCTCCCAATCACCTCTCCATCATCGCTGTAGATTTCGGTTATAATGGGAGGATTGTACTCCATTAGGGAACCGATATAAGGGAGGTTACTGGACCATAAGTACCATAAAGCAGCACCCGTGGAGGCCACCATCAGGCACAGAAAAAGAGACACGAACAGGGTAAACTTAATGAATCTCTTCACCTCAAAATTCTCCTATCAAGACTCCTGTACTGGACGGCCTCAGCCACATGATGCGAAGTGATATCGGGGCCCTCTTCCAGGTCGGCAATGGTCCTTGCTATCTTTAGTATACGGGAATGTGCCCTGGCGCTGAGACCGAATTTATCCATGGCTCTTTCAAGCAGATCATCTGATTCCGAATCAACGGCACAAAA
>Ga0180009_10002670_pt1 | contig 20858 bp, 11 predicted proteins | sample OS_PC_MetaG_FD_123537 | JGI IMG/M metagenome (GOLD analysis project Ga0180009, IMG submission 123537) | Groundwater microbial communities from the Aspo Hard Rock Laboratory (HRL) deep subsurface site, Sweden - OS_PC_MetaG | ecosystem: Environmental > Aquatic > Deep subsurface > Groundwater...
CTAAATCTTATAGTTAACCAGGAAAAAAGGATTATTTTAACTATTTGATTTTCTATAGTGTTTTAATGCGTTTGCCCTGTACCCTACGCGCCTCATGATTCCAGAAAGTTATTTGTCACGAAATCCTCAGTCTTAAACACACGACTACGGAAAATCCCTTAACTTAATGACAATAATCCTAAGCCTTCGGTTTTCGACCGGTTTCTTGAGCCTGTATCGCCGTGATCACAACTGTATTGACGATATCGTTTACGGTACAACCCCGGCTTAAGTCGTTGACGGGTTTATTCAAGCCTTGCAAAATAGGCCCGATGGCAATCGCACCGGACGAACGCTGAACTGCTTTATAAGTATTGTTGCCGGTATTCAGATCGGGAAAAATAAATACATTCGCTCGCCCCGCCACCTCGCTGTCCGGCATTTTGGTCTTCGCAACACTGCTATCGATCGCCGCATCGTATTGAATCGGCCCTTCCAGTTTCAGCTCCGGCTTCAAGCGTTTAGCCAGCTCCACTGCCGACCTAACCTTGTCGACCGCCTCGCCTTTTCCGGAAGCGCCGGTTGAATAAGACAGCATCGCAACGCGCGGTGAGATATTGAACATTGCGGCGGTTTGCGCTGAACTAATCGCAATATCGGCCAGTTGCCTGGAATTAGGATTCGGATTGACCGCGCAATCCCCGTAAACCAACACCCGATCTTCCAAACACATAAAAAAAACGCTAGAGACGATCGATGTTCCCGGTTTGGTTTTGATGATTTCAAAGGCCGGCCTGATCGTATGCTGGGTCGTATGTATCGATCCGGAAACCATGCCGTCGGCAAGATTATGATGTACCATCATGGTCCCGAAAAAACTGACATCGGTCATGAGATCAAACGCCAATTCGTAATGAACGCCCTTGTGCTTGCGTAACTCGAAATAAGTTTCGGCAAATTTCTGACGCAGTTCGGAAGTCATCGGGTCGATGATCTCGATGTCTTCCAATTGCAAAGCCATCGCAGCGATTTTTTGCCTGATCGTTTCTTCATTACCTAGCAACGTTAACTTGACGGCTCCCCTTAGTAAAAGAATTTCGGCCGCTCTTAAAATGCGTTCTTCCCCACCTTCCGGCAATACAATGTGCTGCGGATTAGCTTTAGCGCGCTGTAAGATTTCATATTCGAACATGATCGGCGTCACGCGCGGCGTTTTGCTCGTAAACAGGCGCTGCTGTAGCTCCTGCATGTTGATATTATCTTCGACCAAACTCAAGGCCGTAGCGATCTTGCGTTCATTATTGGAATTTAAACGCGCATGTACTCGAGTAACGTTCATCGCCGTCGTGAAGGTGTCGGTGGCGACACCTAAAACGGCAAACGGCAAAGCGCCTAATCCCTCGATTAAGTATTGCACCTGCGGCGCGGGCTCTTGCTCTCCAGTCAACAGTAAACCGGCAATTTGCGGATAACTTTTCGAGTGATAAGCCATCAAACAAGCCAGAATGATATCCGAACGATCCCCGGGCGTAATGATCAAATCGCCTTTCTCAATGTAGTCGAGAAAATCCGAAACCAACATCGCTGCAACCTTGTAGTTGTAAACTTCAAGATTGAGTGTTTCGAAATCATGTGATAAAAACTTTGCATTCAATGATCTGGCAATATCTCCCATGCTGGGCTTTTCCAGTGACGGTTCGGAGGGCACGACATAAACAGGAAAGTTGGATTGCGGATCGTGTCCGAATTGGTCTCTGAGTTCGCCAACCTGAGCCGCCGGAACACTATTGATCACCGTTGCCAACAGGGCTGCATTTTTTTCCTGAACATCATGTCTGATCCCGGCCAAAGTATCGATTATCTGATCATTGGATCGGTTACCACCTTGAACGATCGGCATCAAAAGACAATCCAGATTATTCGCGACATCGGCATTAAAATCAAATTCAAAAATCGACTCTCCGCTTTTATAGTCGGAACCAACACAAATTACATAATCCGATTGAATTTTTAAGCTTCGGTATTTCGCGAGAATCAGTTTGATTAAATCGTCATAACGATCATGAGCCAGCAGGCGCCTAGCATCCTCATCGGTGCACCCGTACATCGATTCGTAAGGCCATTCGAGCTGATAACGGTAGCTTACCAGCTCAATCAAGTCGTCTTTTTCCTCTCCGGCATGAATAATAGGGCGAAAAAAACCGATCTTTTGGGCAAAACCGGAAAACATTTCCATCATAGCCAACATGATGACCGACTTACCGCTGCCCTGTTCGGCACCGGTGATATAAATATTTTTAGAGACTTGGGACATTTTTGTTTAAAGAATCAATTATGGGGAAAGAATTATTTCTGGTTCACACAGTCCTCCGTGGGAACCCATATATTGGTTGTCGAGGCAAGATCGGTATGCATCCCACGCAGGGGCGATAGAAACTATGAAAGAGGCTGAATGATGTCGACAGTCTTTAAGATTTCGCGATAAATAACTTCCTGGAACTATGATTTTTGTAGCGACTACGGCAACTCGCACAAGACTTTATCGTTTTACTATATTTTACAAGCACCTGCTTTTTTAGGTTCCTAAACGCCCTCCCCGGATTTATCATAATGCTAATGCGACAGTAGCGAGTTAATATATTCCAAATCATTTTCGCTCAAACTGCTGGCCGCTTGTTTCAGACGAATACTGTTGATCAGATAATCGTAACGCGAGCGCGCATGATCTCGTTTTGCACGATAAAGGTTTCTTTGTTCGGCTAATATTTCTACCATGGTTCGAGTTCCGACATCTAATCCGGCCTCGGTTGCTTCCAACGCACTCTCAGCCGACTTAACGGCCGATTGCAATGCGTCGACGCGACTGATACTGGCATTCACGCCTCGGTAGGCATTGTTCACCTGTCGTATGACGGCGCGCTTTGCCGCGATCAGATTTTGTTTGGCTGCCTCAAACTCTTGCCTTGCTTGCCGAGTTCGCGAATTCACAGCACCTCCCTCGAATAGCGGCACATTCAATTGCAAACCGATGCTTTGCGTATCGCCGCGAAAACCGAAAGTACTGGTATTATCCGACACGCCATAGGAACCGACGATATCTAATTGCGGTAAATGACCGCTATTTTGCAAATCGACCGATTTCCTGGCGAACTCGGCCTGATTAAATGCCGAAATGATCGAAAAGTTGCCGTTTAGCGCCGCATCGCTCCATGCCTTCATCTCATTGGGCTCGGGGACAATCAACGGCAACTCTTTTCCTATGGGACTAAGCTCCCCGTCAAATTCGCCGATGATTTCACGTAAAGCTTCCTTTTGATTATCGAGATTATTATCCGCTTCGATTTCATTGGCCAAGGCTAAATCATAAGCAGCCTTCGCTTCATAAACATCGGTAATCGCGATCAAACCGACTTCGAAACGCTGTTGAGCTTGTTCCAGTTGACGATCAATCGCATTTTTTTCGGCAATAGCAAAGTCTAAACCATCCTGGGCAGACAACACATTGAAATAAGCCTCGGTGATTTTAACCATTAAGTTCTGCAGCTCAGCCAAATATTCGGCCTCGGTCTGAGCAATTTGGTTATCCGACTGACTTAGTTGTATCCAGTGATCCCAATGAAAAACCGGCTGCACAAAATTAAGACTAAAAGTGTTATTCCAAAACTCTTGATTAGTCTGCGGACCTCGAAAATCGAAGCCACCGGCTTTTTTGTTGTGAAGCCATTCCCGGCTACTGGCACCGGTCGCCGAAATAGTGGGTAGTAAACGTGCAATACCTTGATCCTTGAATTCCGCGTTGGCATACTGCCGTGCAAGCGCTTGTTTTAATAGCGGATCATTTTCCAGGGCTTGCGTATAAACTTCAATAAGATCTTGCGCAAAGGACTGATTTTGAACAAGTAAAGCAAATAGAGCCACGATGGCGCTTTTAAAAAAATAAAGCCTACTACTATTCATTTGTGGATAAACCCGGTTTTAAACATATTAGTTCGACTCTTGTCTCCATTCTGAATCACATAAGATATAAGTTTAAGACTATGTTAGCGTTAATAGTTGAAAGTGAAGACTGCAAGGGACGCTGTACATGCCACAGCAGTCCTACCCGTAGTTTAAAACGCCCTTATGTGCTACCTTGTGCTGACATTAGGTACGCGCAGCGTACCCTACAATTCACTTTGGATTGATAAGTGTTTCCGGTAGTGGCGGGGTTTTCAACTAATACCGCATACTGAACCAATTCTAACACCTACACCCTAAAAAATTCGTTACTATTTATTTTCTCAACGCCCCATTATAGACTCGACAATAAAAGTGAAATTAGAAGTTTAAATAACTTATTTAAAGTAGACTTTGTTTGTAATTATTCACAGCCCCTATCGTTCCCACGCTCCGACGTGGAATGAAGACCGAGACGCTCTAGCGTCTCGTACCGCTGGAGCGGTACTCAGGCGTTCCCACGCAGAGCGTGGGAACGATAATTGCCAGGGGACTGAATAGTTACCTTTGTTCTGTAATTTATATTAATGATCTTCAAAACCTGTTGCCATGAAAAAAATCGCCCCTCTTCTCATTATTGTCATTTTCAGTATACTTTCCAGCGGTTGCGCCAGTTTCGGACGGGGCATCGCCGAAGCTTATTTCGAAAAACAAGAAGCCGCCGATACCCGATTATGCGAAGTTACCGGCAGCCCTTTTGAAGGTATCAAACCGCATCTAAATAATGCCGACGGTAAAATGAAAGTGCTGATGGTCCACGGAGTCGGCGATAGACTGCCGGGCTATTCAACACAATTTCTCGAAAAGCTCGCCAAATCACTGAATCTAACTGTCAGAGCTAAACGTAACAAAGACATTTTTCTGCGTGATCCTTTGGATGAATCGAAAAAACTCGGCCATTTGAGAATTCATCGTTTACTCAACAAGAGGCGCGATCAGGAATTATTGTTTTACGAGCTAACCTGGTCCGAAATCACCGCTCAACAAAAAGCGATTCTGGCCTATGACAACTCAGGCGAATACTCCTTTCGCCGTGCCGAAGTCAACGATTTATTGAAACGATTTTCCAACGATACCGGCCCCGATCCGATTATCTATCTCGGCGATAGCCGAGAAGACATTTTGATTTCGTTTACGCAATCGTTTTGCTGGATGACCAAGGGCTTATGGGACGATTTACCCGATCAGCAAGCGAAAAGCTGTACTTTCGACGATTTAGCGGCGGTTGAAAATTTAAAAAACGACCAATACGCTGTCGTATCGCATAGTCTCGGCAGCCGAATCACAATCGACGGATTGCAGCGGCTTGCCCGGTTTTTTAGCGATAGCAGTTTCAGGCCCGAGCTCGACCGCCCGAAAGATTTGGTAAAAGCCCTGCAACAAAAAGTCATTCCGATTTACATGATGTCGAATCAGTTGCCGATGTTGCAACTAGGCCGTCAAGTACCGGAAATCAATAGCCAACAGAACGCTTATTGCAACCCCGAAGGCGAACATTACGATAAAAGAATTCTGAGCGGAACGCCAATCATTGCTTTCAGCGACCCGAACGATTTATTGAGCTATGCGATACAGCAGAATTTTGTCGATAAATATATTGACTCGAGACTGTGCGCCGATGTCACGAATATCAACATCAACGTCGCGAAAATTTTTGACGCTTTCGGTTTAGGAAAATTTGCCAATCCGCTCGATGCTCACATCGGCTACAACACCGATAAACGGGTCGTAGCTTTGATCGCTAAAGGCATCGGCAACGCCAATACCTCTAAACTTGTCAAAAAGCGTTGCCAATGGACCGAAACAATTGATTGAAAGACTATGTTAGCTATGCTATAAATCTCTATATTAGAGTTCACTAATATTAAACTAAATTGACTACTTCTTCCGCATCCTTCAATCACCCGCTTGACCGTCTTGTCGCTTACGCGCTGCAAGGCGGCCTGCCGGTATTCTTTTTTACGCTGTCCTTGGCGCTCGGCGCGATTGCGCTGACGTTTACGCCTCGCGAGGAAGAACCGCAAATCGTCGTGCCGATGGCCAATGTCATCGTTGCTGCTCCGGGCCTATCCGCAGGACAAGTCGAAAAGCAGATTACTTTGCGCTTGGAAAAACTACTGACTCAAATTACTGGTGTCGAACACGTTTATTCGAGGTCGAGCAATGGTCAAGCCATCGTAACTTTGCGGTTTTTTGTCGGCGAGGACCGGGAAGATGCCTTATTAAATACTTATAACAAACTCTATTCGAATCAAGATCAAATTCCGGCGGCGGTAACCGAATGGCAAGTCAAACCGGCCGAAGTCGACGACGTGCCGATCGTATTGGCTTCGCTCTGGAGCCGGGCGCCGGACTTGTACAGCGACTATGAATTGCGCCGCTTTGCCGACGAAATTACCGTGCAATTGCAGCAAATCACCGACACCAATCAAATCAACGTGGTCGGAGGGCGCGCCCGAACGATCAATGTCATGCTCAACCCGCAAAGCATGGCAACCCGGAAAACCACGGCTATCGAAGTGGCAGGCGCCATTCGACAAGCCAATCAATTGCATAATGCCGGACTCGTCTCGGCCAACAATCGCTCGATTCAATTGGAAGCGGGCGACTTCGTCAGAACGGTCGAACAATTAAGCACGCTGGTCGTCAATACCGTCGACGGTATTCCGGTATATCTGCGCGATGTCGCCGAAATCACCGACGGCCCGGAAGAACCGGATCATTACAGCTGGATTCAGTTTGCCGACGGGCACCCCTTATCCGCCGATTTCAAGGACGATTACCCGATGATCACGATCGCGGTCGCGAAAAAACGCGGCGCCAATGCGGTCGCGGTCGCCGAAAATGTGCATCGTAAATTGGCGCAGTTGCAACAAGAATTGCTGCCGCCCGAAATTGGCATCGAAGTTTTGCGCGATTACGGCCAAACCGCCGATGAAAAAGTCAACAACCTAACCACGAGCCTCGCATTCGCGGTCATCACGGTCGTGTTATTCATCGGTATCTTTCTCGGCTGGCGCCCTGCCCTCGTGGTCGGCTTGGCAATCCCGGTCTGTTACGGCGCAACCTTGGCGCTGGATATGTTTTTCGGTTATACGATCAACCGCGTGACCTTATTCGCGCTGATCCTGTCGCTCGGGCTGCTGGTCGACGATCCGATCACCGGCGTCGACAATGTCGAACGCTATATGCGTCTCGGCCAAGGTAGTTTGAATGAACGTATAGTCGCGGCGATCGCCGAAATCCGCCCGGCACTGCTGATGTCGACGATCACGATCATTCTGGCCTTCATTCCGCTGGCCTTCATTACCGGCATGATGGGGCCTTACATGGCGCCGATGGCATTCAACGTGCCGGTAGCGGTCATTCTATCGACGGTCACGGCCTTCATCGTGACGCCGTGGCTAGCCGGTAAGGCTTTGAAACCGGCCGAAGACGATCTTGAAACAACGACCGGGCCTAGCCGCTATGAAAAACTGATCGAACCGTGCATCGCCAATCGCAAGTCGGCCTGGATCGTCATCATCGCGATGCTGGTCTTGTTCGTTTTGACCGCACTATTGCCGGTATTGCGCCTAGTACCTTTAAAATTACTGCCTTTCGACAATAAAAACGAAATGCAGATCATCGTCGACATGCCGGAGGGCAGCACGCTCGAACATACCGCCGCCGTTACCCGTTCGGCCGCCGCGATTGCCGCGCGTTTGCCTGAGGTCAAGGCGATCGCGGCATTTGCCGGCACGCCGTCGCCGATCGACTTCAACGGCTTGGTCCGGCAATACGATTACCGCATCGCGCCGCATTTGGCCGATATCCGTTTGACTTTGGCGCCAAAAGAAGAACGCGAACATCAATCGCATGCCGTACTCTTAAGACTCAGAGCCTTGCTGGCGCCGCTCAATATCGACGGCATTTCGGTCAAGGTCGTCGAAGTCCCGCCCGGCCCGCCGGTCATCAGCACACTGGTCGCTGAAATTTACGGCGGCACGCTGACGCCTTACGAACGGCAACGCCAGGCCGCTCAAGTCGTCATGGATAGAATGGCGAAGGAACCCTTTGTCGTCGATATCGATTCGAGTGTTGAAGACAGTCAACCGCGTTGGCGTTTCGAAACCGACAAAGAAAAAGCCGCGCTGGCCGGAATTTCCACCGAAAACCTGGCCATGAACTTAGGCCTTGCAAATCGAGGCCATATTCCCGGCTATTTCCATCTCGAACGCGAAGTCCGCCCAGTCCCGATTAAACTCAGGCTTGCGCAAAGCGCTCGCAGTAGCCGGCGCGATCTGGGCGTATTACCGATCAAGCCCGATAGAAACCCGGCCGCCGGAGCCTTGATGCTGGCCGAATTGGGCTCCTTCGTCGAATCCGAAACCGATAAATCGATTTATCACAAAGACTTGAAACCGGTCGTCTATGTCATGGCCGAACTGGAAGGCCGCACGCCCGCCGAAGTGATCGCCGATATCAATGCCGATTTGAACGGTACGAAAACTTCGGCACCGGATTGGGATAACCGCACGTTTCTAAATTCCGGCGGCGGCATTCCCTGGCAATTACCCGACGACATCACGATCGGTTGGGGCGGCGAAGGCGAATGGAAAATCACGGTCGACGTATTCCGCGACATGGGCATCGCCTTTGCTTTCGCGCTGGTCGGTATCTTTTTCGTATTGCGGATACAGACCGCCTCGACCACGTTGTCCCTGATCATCATGTCATCGATTCCGCTGACCGTGATCGGCATCATGCCCGGCTTCTGGATGTTGAATCAATTCGGAGAACGTTTTATCAACGGCAGTCCCGACCCGGTCCTATTCACCGCAACCGCGATGATCGGTATGATCGCTCTGGCCGGCATTGTAGTCAGAAACTCGTTGATTTTGGTCGAATTCATCACACAAGCCAGAAACGAAGGACTGGGATTGAAGGACGCCTTACGGCAAGCCGGCAACATCAGAATGCGCCCAATATTATTGACCGCCGGAACTACCTTACTCGGTAACCTCGTTATCGTGCTCGACCCGGTATTCAGCGGCTTGGCGATAGCGATTATCTTCGGCATCATCGCCTCGACATTGTTTACGTTGTTCGTGATACCTGCCGTTTATTATTTGATCTATGCCAAAAGCGAGAATGCCACAACATGACTCTACCGAATAATATAAAAACGCTGGCTTTATCGGCTGTAACTCTTCTAATATTGTTATTGATGATTCTGTGGATGGCAGGCGCCTTTCAAAGCAAAATCAAACCCGAAACCTTAGCGAGCGGTCCGGCTTATCAAGGCCCGAGCCTAACGGTCGAAAGAGTGACGGTACCGGTCTTCGAAAAGGCCACCGGCACTCTTGAATCGAAGCAGTCCGGCGATATCAGCGCACAGATTCAGGCTCGTATCAAATCGATTCATGTTAAATCGGGCGATAGCGTCAAGCCTGGCGATTTACTGATTACGCTCGACGATGAAGCCATTGCCGCCCGAACCGCGCAGGCGAGACAAAACATTAATGCGCTGAACGCGCGCCTAGCCGGCGCCGAGGCGCATTACCAGCGCACCCGAAAACTGTTCGCTCAAGAAAGCGCGACGCAAGCAGCGCTGGATGCGGCCAAGAGCGATTATGAAAGCCTCAAATCGCAACGCGCGGCGGCCGGATCGCAGCTACAGGAAGCCAGCTCCATTCAGGATTTCAGTAAAATTCGGGCGACCTTTCCGGCCCGAGTCATAGATCGGCACGCCGAACCCGGCGAAGTCGCCTATCCGGGCAAAAAACTGCTGACGCTTTACGATCCGGCGGCGCTTCGCGTCGAAGCCTTTATCCGCGAATCGGTCGCGATCGGCCTGCAAACCGGACAGTCACTCGAAGTCAGTATTGAAGCATTGAAACTGACCTTACCTGCGGTCATCGAGGAAATCGTCCCGGCTGCCAACCCCGGCGCGCGTAATTTTTTAATCAAAATGCGCATCGACAGCCGCCCCGGCTTGTACCCCGGCCTGTTTGTCCGAATCCGCATTCCGCAAGGCGAAGAGCGATTGCTTTCGATTCCGCAAGACTATGTGCATCAAGTCGGTCAACTCGATGTCGTCTGGATACTGAATAACGGCCAAATCGAGCGCCGTTTCGTCCGCCTAGGCCGCACCTTGCCTGACAATCGTATCAAAGTCGTGTCCGGTTTATCCGGCGGAGAACAATTGGTTCCGCCGGAACACGCATTGGCTGAAGGCGATTGATGTTTATCATAACGTTCATGTAGGCTTGACGGCAGCTCCCTGCCGACACCTGTCAATCGAGTTACCGAACCCTCCATAAAATAGGTAAGTTATTTGCGGCCAAACCCTACATTGCAACCTCATTATACCTGTCGCACTTCAAATTTCGGCATTAGCGTAGGAGGTGCCATGGTGTTCGATAAAGGCTTTGATAGCATGGATGCTATCATAGAGCCTACATGGACGTATTCACCCAGCACCTAAATTCCATAGCCTTTTGGCTATGGTAACTATCTTGCATAATTCATCCAGCACCTAAATAAGCCATGATTTTGAATCATTGCCAATGACCTATGGAATTTAGGTGCTGGATTTAGGTGCTGGGTTCACGGCGTCCTTTGACGGGCACCTCGGCACCGAAATTTGACTAACATAGAAAAGTAGAAAAGGGGTCAGGTTACTTTATTACCTAAAAAAATAACTCTTTTTCTACCTTTTCTACTTTTCTGTTTTATTTTCCCAGTGAAGCGCCATCGAAACGTAGGAGGCATTTAAATAGGTCATTTCACCTAATTTAGGTGTTTCATATCACACAGTTTCCGTTTTCATTTTTTCGGTCCTTAAAAAATAGATAACCATTCAATGAGTTATAAACTGGCATGCCGTTTGCTTTATACAGTTAGACCAATCAAGTTGGTTCCTGTCAAGGAGACGCATAGCTCACGATGAGCGAATAAAAGGAGTTTTAGAACATGGGGAAGGACCACCCCACTCTGCTGTTAGGTTCTGGTATAGCCAAAGGCAGCGACTTCGTTAGCGAAACTTAAAACACTAACTAACGAATATAAGCTCTGGATTGTCCTTTCCGGGTTCCACGCTGGAGTGCGGGAATCCAAATGAAGGAAAGTTATCCTCATACCTTTGCGCAGGCGTAGGAATGAGGGATTTATTTACACTTACACTGACATTCGAAACGTTATGAATAATAGCACTTTACTTTTCACCGCACTGCCCTTGTTACTTGCCGCGAGCGTGGCTAACGCCATGCAGCCACCTGCTCCTATCGTCATCAACCCGTTCGGAAACCAAGGCAATGGCGCTTGCAATATCTCATCGGAAGCGGGCGATAGCGTATATCACGGCCCTGCCAGCGTTAAAGTCACCGTCAACAAAAACTTTGCGATCGCTTCTTGCACCGTCACTCCGGATACCGACAGCGACGTGCAACCGGCTTTCGTCGAACGTGACGACGTGCCTTGCCGTATTAAGTACGATCATCCTGGTCCATACTTTTATACCGGTTTCGGCGGCTTCACCGCCACACCCAGCGGCAATGTCATTGCCCGTTGCAAGGCCGAATTAACCTCTGAATAAGTCGCGTAGATCGGGGGACGATGGAGCGTCTCCTATCAAATGGCTCACACGCTCCGGCGCTCATCGTTATACATAAGTCAAAAATTACGCTTTTGCAACCCTAGCCAATGACGCCTTGATACCATTCATTATCACTTAACACTCTCGGCTTCTAAATCGCGATCAGGGGATCGCTCCCACAGAGCATCCTCCGCTCTGCGGTACAACACTTTCGTCGTCCTTCACTTAACGCTAGGTGAGCCTCGTAGGCTTGCTTCTCGGGGCTATGTGTCGGATTCAGGGCATCCTCCCTTCACCTCGTTGCACTCGCTTGTCTGTCTCCTCGGCTTTCGCCTCGCAGTCATTACACTTCCGAGCGGCTGACTAGGCCTTACTCGGGAGAGCTTCCCGCTTACGCGGCTCTCTCACAGCTGGCAGCATTGCCAGCTTACCTAAGCCTTACATTTGACAGCGCCTCTTCCCTTTTCCGTCTGTTTCACTGCGCGGCTCACTGTAGAATAACTCACGCCAAAATATTCGCCCACTTGAGCAAGCTCTAATATAAGCTCTCCATCAATGCCACCAGTGGCGAATCGAAGCCGCTCGTTCAATCTTCGTTGTTGTCGGGAAGCTAGAGCTTCCTGAACAGGCTACCCAAGCTGAAGCTTGGGTAACAGTATATTCGGGGAAGTGCCCTAAATGAAACTTTGGCAATTCAGTAAGTTAATTTTGGCGACATCCTTAGCTTGATGCGTATGGACCGCACACCCCGGCGCCTCCTAAGGCACTGACGAAATTTGAAGTGCGAAAGGTATAACTCATCGGCATGGTGAACCCTTCAGCCTTCAATATGACTCCCCTGAGCGCAGCCGAAGGACTACCAGGATTGCACTTATAACTTAAATCCAAGGATTATGAATTGTCCATTAACAATGAATGTTCGGTTTATTGCATTAAAGCCTTAAACTCCCGGTGCCAGCGGGCCAGTTGCTCATGATAATGATGTGCTTCGTATTTCGGCCCGTTGTAATACCTGGCGACACTCCGAAAATCGGCCTCTTCAGGCTTCGTTTTTTTAACCGCGTCTTTTCTGCCGGTTAGGAATCGCGCGACAAAAGCCACCTGTTGCTCTGCCGGCGCGGTAAAAAGTTCCGTTGCCGATTTGGCTCCGACCATTTTGAAATTAGCCCCCATGATTTGCCCCAATCCGAGGCTCATCGATTGCATTCGTAATTCTTCCAACGGCGCGTCGGGATGCTGTTTGTTCAATCGCGATAAGTAATGCTGTTCGAATCTCGGCCTTATGACGCCGGCGGTCTCTTGGCGAATGACCGCTAAGATCCATTCGGGGCGGACTGTAATGCCTTTTTCTTGCTCGATTTGTTTCGAAGCCTGTTGCGCCATTTCTCCATAGCGGTCGAGAATGCCTCGGCAATCCAAAAAACGCCTTTTATGTAATGCATTCAAATGAAAGATCGCATCATCGAATCGCCCGGTCATGATATGTCCGGCGTCAATTCTATCAAGCGTGGCTTTAAGCATTTTTTCCAACGTAGTCAAAGTCAATTTGGCGTCCGGTATCACTGTTATCAGAGTCCGCGCGGTATTCCATCGACACTCGTAGCAAATCGTTTTTCGGCTAATCGCCGGATTCAAATCGTGCTCGAACTGAAACTGGGCGACCGCACGATTGGTACCGCGACCGAAATCGCCATCGATCGTGAACGCGCCGGTCGATGTCGTTGAATATCCCAAGAAAATCAGCAAGCGCTGAATCGCCTTGATACCGCTTTCGCCGGCCGAGGCTCGCGTCAATGAAGCATCTCCGTACAAAAAACGCTGTAGATCGTTTCTCCATTGATCGTCATGATCATTTGCATCTGCGATAATCCTTCCGATTCGCGCATTATTCATTAAGGTTGTTATAGTCATGGCATCAAACTCCAAAAATGAAATAAACAAATCATCATTAGCATGCATTTCAATTCATGCTGTCAATAAAGGTTTCAAAATTTTCTGCGAGAACTCAGAGTCGCTCTTCGCATCGCTGTCTATCCAATCAATTTTTGTAAGACTGTTTTTCAGTAAATGTTCCGCCGTTTTTCTATCCGTCTGTTTATCGAACAAAATGACCAGCCTGCGTAAATGCGGCATTGCGGCGAGTACACTCAACTCATAACTGCAGCCTTCCCGGTCCGAGCAATACCCCCTCAAATCCATCAAAACACAATTCGCTCGATGCGCCAACACGGACAGTACCCTCTGCCAAGTGCCGTCGAAGCAAAAAAACTCGTTGATACGAAACCGTCCATCTAGGTCAGGTAACAAATCCAAATCCTGCAAAGCTTGTTGCAATCGCGTCTCGCTGCTTATGAAACGTTCTTGTAAATGTCCGCTCAAAAACGTAAACAATTCGTCGGGCTCAAGCGTGCGCAATGATAAATCCCTACCCGCTATCAACAAAGTTTTGCCGGAATAACGCCATCGCTCGACGATTTGATCGAATAAGGATTCAATACGATTATCCGACCGAAACACGCGCAACAGCAACAATGTCGGCGCCTGATGGCGTTGCCGCAACACTGGGGCCAACACAACAAACGACAGAGGAATAATAACCCAGGAAAATAAGACTAAATACGCCTGAAAACCGAGCGAATGACTAAGCACCATCGCATGAAAAAGCAAGGCAATAGCCCATAAACCGGAGAACAAGTATAAGGGTTCTGAAAATAGTTTTTTACGATATGCCGTAGCAACGCCTTTCGCCAGCAGGCGAACCGGATAATAAGCCAACAGCCATGGCGCAACACTGAACAAGATAAAAACGAAATAAGCATTCGTTGCCGAAACCCAATCCATTACCCAAGAATCCGGTTCGTCCCCCAGCGCTTGTTCGAGAATATTTAATCCGGTCAACGATGACGCGGCCAACAAAAAAAACACGATCAACAAATACGGTCCGACGGCGCGTAATTTCGGACCGGTCATAAAAAACACAAAGACTAATAACGGCACCTGCTGACCGAATAACCAGAACATCATTTCGATCGAAATCTGTCTGTCGTAAGAGCTTACAATGACCAACATGCCGGCCAATAACATATAAAACACAGATACGATCAGAATTTTCCATCGCGACCAACGCTCCAACAATCCTATTCCAGGCACTAACGGCCACGCATAAACCAAAGTCAGAATCGTCGTCCGGCGCCAACTATAGGCCTCTTCCACATAAGCAGTTTGAGCGCTAAGAGCAACAATTATTGCAACGATAGCCGAAACCAGCGTAAATGCGATGCGTAACCGCCAAAGTGCATGGGAATTCTGACGAAACAAATCGATACCTTCGACCGAAAACCGGTCACCCTCACTATCGGCCGAAAACGTTGAATCGGCCTTAGGGTTTCGTGATGAATAACACCTGGGATCTATGAGCTTTGTTGAGGGTTCTGTAATTCGCTTAGCAGGACGCCGTAAATGCGTCCGTGCAGGCTTGACGGCGGCTTTCTCTGCCGCCGACACCTGCCAATCGAGCAACCGAGCCCTCCGTAAAATAGGAAAGTTATTTACGACGAAACCCTTAGCAACCGAGTCATCGGGCGCATCACCAACCATCATCAGCTCGAGTACTTTGTTGCGATAAAGCCGAGCAATAAGTAGACCCGCAACCCAAGACAATATCAGCGCGGCGATTAATGCAAAAAAAAGCTGTCCGTCCAGTAAATTCATGAGACCTCACTTTATCTTTCGCCCTTAATTTCGCATTGCCGGCCTGCATTGCACAAGGCTGGTCTATTTCAAACTTAGCAATCGCGCCAGTCGGCCTCGTTTCAAAAACAAACGATCGAAAAGCAGCAAATGCAGCTTGGCCATGAGGTAGCCAGTTAATGCAATCGCGACCTTGATCACGATGCTTCTAACCTCTTCCTTTGGATTCAACCATTTTATTGCCGGAAGAAATAATGCCGCCAATAAACCTAGAAGCACGACAATTAAACCGCCGACCGACATCGAAAACACGACACTATTCCATTGTGCGGCAACGAGCTCGATCATTACCCATAACAAGAAGCCGATAGCGCCGAATGCCGCAATCTTTAAACCGGAGACCAAATGCCAAGCTTTGAAGAACAGACTCCCGCCGACCTGCAATTGAAAAGCTAAGTCCATTCTTTGCTTTGTCGCCTGTTGACCTGGTTTCTCGGCCATAATGGCTTTCAATTTCAAGAATTCCCAATCTCTTTGGGGCGCTGTATGGATGTCGAAATCGCCCCAGGTACCTGGATTACGCTCCGCCTTGTGCCGTTGATCCAAATCCTTCAATTGCCGGTCCGCCATCAAATAGCCGCTGGCCATCAGCGAATACGCTTCTACTTCGGTAAACGAATCGAGATCGGTGCGAAGCCCTGCAATTTTTTCCTGCAGATCTTTCGAAACATCGTAAGATGTCAGGTGTTCTTCGTCAGTCTGCCCGCTGGGATTGTCGCAACCTATCCAGTCTAAAGGCTGAGGCGCCAAATCCTTTCGGGTATGAACGAAAAAGACACTTTCCAACGCCTTGCTATCCAAGCGGACTTGTAAATCTTGATATTGAGCTTCCCGAATTCTATCCTGCAACACAGATACGGTTCGCAGAACCACGCCGCCCGGATCATCGGCCGGATCATGCGAATCGTTCAACTGCCCGCTGGCATCGCTACATAAAATCAGCGTGCATCCTTCCGCAAGCAAGCCCTGAATGCCTTGATTATCATAAACGCCACCATCGACTAATTTGACGTCACGCTTCGGATACAGGCCGCTCAATACGAGCGGTTCGAACAATCCGGGCACACAAGATGAGGCCGCCGTGGCATAGCCCAATCTGAAATTTTTGAGGCTGTCTTCCGGTGCTTGCCTATAATACAGCCGGCGATAGCGTTCGTTGCTATCGATGTCGATCATTCCTGGCGGTTCACCCATCCAACTGGCGGTGAAGAACCAATTATGGCCGGAATTCAGCGATGTGGTATTCAACATCAAAATCGGCACCTTGGCCCGACGCCGCCAGTTATGGAAATTCGGCCTGAAATCTTTTCCCTGGTACCTTCCGTGCGCGGGCTCTACCATTAAATCCGGCATTTTGCGCGGAAGGTAGGCTTTACCATCGTCCACTTGAGAATACAGTTTACTTTCATAAAGCTCGCCCAATTTATGACTGCGCGTGTAACGCTTGGAAAACAACATCTTGACATTATCGATAAAATCGTTGAATGCCCTCATACGGATGTTGCTTTGCACGCCCTGCAAAAAATCTTTTTGCAGCTTTTCGATGACATCCAAGTAATCATCGCGATCCAACTTCTTCGACGAATCTTCCAGCAATTTCTGCACTTCCAAATAATACTGAGTACCCAAAATACTGCCGCCCGAAACGGTCGACAGTACATCGACACCGCGTAGCGCATCGACCTCTGCCAGCCTAGCCATCACCCCAAGATGAAAGAATGAAGCGCGGAATCCACCGCCCGATAAAGCCAATCCGACCTTGCCGCGATAACACATCAACGCATTGGCCGTTTCGTCGCCCAACAGTCGATGCAATGCTTGCCAGGCTTCATGCCAAGTTTCCGGTTCTTCTGTTTCATCGGGGACATCGAGGCCCTGATTTTTTGCCAATCTTACCCATTGCCGAAAAGTAGATTGAAGTTCCCATTCTTTCGGTTCCGGTTTTGAAGCGCGTGCCTTGGCCAACCATCGCCCCGCTTCAGCATAATCTGCCAGACCGAAATAAGCCTCGCCGATCGTGACTGAAAACCAATAATTATTGATTAGTTCGGGTTCATTTTGTCGAGCCAACAAATTTTCCAAACTCTTTTTGCGCAAGTCCGATGCCTCTTTTCGGAACTTTTGCGCTTCCTTGGCCTTAATGCCGTTTCGTTGCTCGAGGCTTTCGGCGCGTGCCGCGAGCAAGTCTAAAAGATAAGCCGCATTATTCGCAGCATACCCCAAATCGCGATCCGGATTGGTTTCAAAAGCTGCCCGGTAAAAAGACAGGCTTTGATAGAGGTAGTCGATTTTTCCGCAAAATTCCCAAAGCTTTTTATAAATCGCACCACCCAACGACAAGGTTTCTGAGTCTCGTTTTTTCGGGTCGCGTAAACCAATCGATTCCAGCAATGTCAATGCTTCTTCAAAGCGATGTTTGGGATAGCGTTCTTCGTCCTTATAGGTGCATAAGGCCAACTGTTGAACGACCCAAATGTCTTCGGGATGAATGTCACGAGCCCTTTCCAAAACCCTGCGCGCTTTACCGAATTCCAGCTCACCTTTCAGAACTCCGATCAATTCTTTTAAGTCGGGTAAATCCGGAAATTCGCTTCCCGATAAAATGTTGTCGGCCGTTTCGATTGCGTTCATCATTCCACCTCTAATTGTTATTGTTGGTCAACTCTACATATTGCGTGAGCAAATCTTTCAATTTTATCGCTTGCGTTTCGCGGCTTTGCTGCATCCAATTCGACACGTCCATGGCTTTGGCCTGGGCTTCCCATTTGGCTGCCTCCTGTTTGTCACCAAGCCCTATCGCCGCTTCAAAGAGCGAGGCGATCACCCAATAACGGCCATGCTTGTCTTCCAATTTGTCGACCAACGGACCGGTATAGCGAATCACATCCATTCGGATGCGTTTGGCCCGTACATAATCGACCAGGGCTTCTTCTTGATTACCGTTTTGCAATGCTTGCAAGGAACGCACATTCAAAAGGAAGGCTAGGTTGATGCCGTTGTAATGATCCTGTTTCAAATAAAATCCGCGCTCGTATGCGGATATACTCTCTTCCAGGCATGCGAGACGGCCGCATTCCTCCCACATCCGTTTATGTATCGCGCCCCATAAACCCAGCGTCTCCGGATTGTTGGAAGTTTCCGGTTTCAATACTTTGAGAATCTCGCAGGCTGATTCCAATGACGCGAGGACGGAAGGTTGCTTGCTTTTATAAGTCGCCAAGGCCAATTGCTGAACCACGAACGAGTCCTCGGGGCGCATTCTGTTGATTTCTTGCAGCAATAGTTTGGCCGTTGAAAAGTCGTCGTTTTTGATGCTATCCATCGCCTTGTCGAGCATCTTTTTGGCACTGGGATTATCCTCGCCAATGATTTCTGCGACCGGACTCGGCGAAGTTCCGGCTAACGTAATGGACGGTTTCGGTGCGGAAGGCGAAACCGCCGATTTAAACAGTTGCGGTACTAGTTGCGGAGGCTTCAATTGCGGCAGATAGGTATAGACGGGACTGTCGGTTACGGGGCTGCCGATAATTTGTTTGATCGCCTCCTCCAACTCTTTCATAAGGCGCTGAGCTTCTTTGTAGCCAATTTCTTCACCCAAATGTTTATAGCGCCGAATCACGATATGCGACATATCGAAAGGGCTTTTAAACTGCTCTTCGGCCAAAACGATCGTCGTATGCGGCCGCAAAGCATAACGCACGCCGAGTTCGAAAGCCGCATTGACGTTGTAAGTGGACAGATCGGCGATGACCAGATCGGCATTCAACAGCCGCTCGTACATCGGCACATCGATCGTGCCGGAATGAACGATTTCATCGGCACGAATGCATTCCAGCCCGGCCGATTCCACCGCAATTTTAATGATTTCGTATGATGCATCGAGATCCAATTCGCGGCCGTTGGTGTAATCGGTTTTCTTGCCGTAGCCTTGAATGACAAAACATTGTTTCATGATAGATATCCTTCGAAACGTTTCGGTTTGCAGTATTTAGCCGCGAATTCGATACCGGCTCGGCTGATTTTTTTCGATACGTAAAATCGGATCAAGAACCAGAGCATCGGCGGGATTAATGTCGTTCATGCCTCGGGACCGAACCGCCATCCCGTATACCTGAAATTACCGATAATGTTTTTCACCACAATTCCCTGGTATTCAACCAATACACCTGGCCTGTCTTCTCATTGACTTCCCGGAACATATGCGCTGTTCCGCCCGGCGCATCGCCGCCCTCGCCGTTCCACAAACAAATAAAATGAACCTTTTCGGTACTATAGGCCATTGCCGAGTCTAGCAACCAACGATTGCAGCGCTCGTAAGGATTGACGTCTTCGGGCGGAGCACCTTGCACGGCCGGCGCGGATTCGATTCGCGCATGCGGCTTGATCTTATAGTATCGGTTCCTCCAGGATTCTCCGCACGGAAGCACCGATTTCTCAATGAATAACGGTTCATCGAAGGGCTGTAGCAGAATCAGTCCGACACCGCGTTGCAGACAGGCTTCCGCGAACAGTATGTCACCGCCGCAAGCACCCTGGGTCATCGCCAAATCTTCCGGACCGGCTTCGAGTTTATCGAGCGTTTCTGCTATTTTCTGCGCGGCGACGACTTCCTTGTCGGGTGGAAATCTCGGTTGGTTCCGATCGGGCGCATCGATCATGTGGCCGCTGAACAATAAAACCTGACGCGGGCGCCATTGGCCTTTGGGCTTTCGAAACTGATTCATGGCATACCCCGGAGTATCGATGCCGGTTCGGATATTCTTTGATTCAAATCCCGGCTATCTCACCGAACTCAATATGATAAAGATCGAATTCGGTACTTAGGATTTCGTGATAAATAACTTCCTGAAACTATGCGCTTTGTTGAGGGTTCGGTAAAAGGGGGAAATTATTTACGACCAAATCCTTATCGGCACTAATCGACGATAGCGTGCAGCCTCTGTCCAATACTAAACCGGTCTTGTCAAATCGGTCAGGAAAGAAAAACCGGCAACGATACCGACTTCGATGGACGAAGCATTCGATTGGCTTTAATCCCAAACGATAGAAACCCATTAGTGGCATAAAAGGATCTGAACAGATCTTCAGTGTAGATTCGAAACAGGCGCTTGTAAACATTGAAGCCCGTCACATTTTTTCTTTAAGACTTAGAACGCTCAATCTCTGCGATAAACTTCGATGGTGGGCTACGATAACGGCCTGGACTTCCGGCTTCCTGTGCTAAAAAGCACGAAGCATCTAAGGGTTTCGTGATAAATAAAGTCCTGGAGCTATGCGCTTTGTTGAGGGTTCGGTAACTCGCTCGGCAGGACGCCGCGAACCCAGCACCTAAATTATCCAAGACAGTTAACCATAGCCAATGGGCTATGAATTTAGGTGCTGGGTGAATACGTCCATGCTTGAAGGCGGCGACTGATTGCCAAGGATGGCATGAATGCAGATTTTGCAGGAGCAAAAATCTGCAAGCGCCATGGATGGCGTGAATGCAGATTTTGCAGGAGCAAAAATCTGCAAGCGCCATGGATGGCGTGAATGCAGATTTTGCAGGAGCAAA
>Ga0180009_10002671_pt1 | contig 20851 bp, 15 predicted proteins | sample OS_PC_MetaG_FD_123537 | JGI IMG/M metagenome (GOLD analysis project Ga0180009, IMG submission 123537) | Groundwater microbial communities from the Aspo Hard Rock Laboratory (HRL) deep subsurface site, Sweden - OS_PC_MetaG | ecosystem: Environmental > Aquatic > Deep subsurface > Groundwater...
CCCCTTCGGCGTCCAGGCTGGTGGCGGTGAGGGCCTTGCCCACCTTGGTGCGGTTTATGAGCCACCACACCACCGCGAAGCTCAACAAGCTGAGCACCGCCACCGCCAGCTTGGTGGACTCCAGAACCACCCCCGGCCCGATCACAATGCTTTTGCCCACCAGCCAGCCCTGGTGGACTATGCGCGGCTCGCTGCCCATGAACAAAAGGGCCAGGTTGCGCAGAAAAATCATGAGCCCGAAAGTGCCGAAGAGCTGGGCGATCATGGGCCCACGCAGCAAAAAGCGGATGAGCCCGAAATAGCACAGCACCCCCAGCACGGCCCCCACGAGGCCGGCCAAGGGCAAGGTCAGCACCGGGTCCACCCCCAGCAGGGGGCTGATGAGCAGGGTGGTGTACATGCCCACCATCAAAAACTCGCCGTGGGCGAAGTTGACGATGTCCATCACCCCGAAGATCACCGTTAGCCCCAGAGCCACCAGGGCGAACACCAGGCCCATCAAAAGCCCCGATACCAGGGATTTAAGTATTTGTATGCCTAGTTCTTCCATGCCAGCTCCGCGCGGCCGAGCCGTCCCCTTGGCCCGCGTGTCGGTAAGCGCCTCCGGGCCGGGCCATGGGCCCGGCCCGGAGGCGATGCATGTTCAACTCAGCCGCACAAGCGACCGCCTAGTACCCCTGGAATGGATAGACCAAGGGGGCGGTGGCGATATCAAAGGGATAGACCACCTCCAGGCCGATCTTTCCGTCCTTTTGCTTCTGGTACTGGCCGATGAGGCCTCCGCCGAGCACGTTCTGGCCGATCTCGTCGCCCTTGGTGGAGAACTTGATGCCCACCCAGGGCACCACCAGCTGGTTGCCGGGGATGCTGATGGTGTTGCAAGCGGCCTGAATCGCCTTGGGCTCGGTGCTGCCCGCCTTCTCCAAGACATAGACCCAGGTCTGCAGGCCGGTGAAGGCCCGGGCGCTGGCTCCGTCCAGGTCGTGGCCCATCTTTTTGACGTACAGGTCGTTGACCTGGCCCGACAAGGGCTTCATCTTCACCACGCTGGGCAAGAACACCGAGCGGGTCAAGACTCCCACGATGTCGTCGCCCAGGGACACGAACTCGGGCTTGTCAAAGCCGGCGTCCTGGCCCCAGAGGATCTTGGGCTTGGCCTTCATGGACTTGAGGGTCTTGATCATCAGCAGGGCGTCGGAGGTGTAGGAGGCGAAGAGCATGGCTCCCGGCTTGGCCGCGATCAGGCTCTGAACTTCCGAGGAAAGATCAGGGCTCTTGGCCGCGTAGAGAATGTTGGCGGCCAGGTTGAAGCCATACTCCTTGGCAAAGTTTTTGATCTCAATGGCGACGTTGGAGCCCCATTCGGTCTTTTCGCAGGCCGCGGCCAGGGTGTTTATCTCCTCGCGGGGAACCGCCTTGACACCCTTGGCCTTGCCCTTGGTCAGACCCACCAGGAACTCGAACAGGTCCTTGGTGAACCACTTGTCGTGGGGAGTGGTGCGCCAGAACCACTTGAAGCCGCGCTTGGTCAGGGTGGGGCTGGTGGAAGAGCCGTTTATCATGGGCACGCCGTAGCGCTCGCACACAGCGGAAACGGTCTTGGTGACCGAGCTGTAGTAGCAGCCCAGGATTCCCACCACCTTGTCATCCAGGATGAGCTTTTTGGCCAGGTCGGCGCCCAGCTGGGGGTTGCCCTGATGGTCCTTGAAAATCAAGGTGAGTTTGGCCCCTCCCAGGGATTTGACGCCCCCGTTTTTGGCCATGTCCATGTTTATGCCCGGCATTACCTGGTTGGCGATATCCGCGGCCAGTTCGGCCCCGGCCCGCAGTTCACGGCCCGCGGCGGCGGCGGGGCCGGTGAGGGGATAGATCACGCCGATCTTGATCTCCTTGGGCCCAGCCCAGGCCATGGCCGGAACCAACATCGCCGCCAGCATAACAATGGCGGCCACTAGGGCGATTTTACGCATCTGGTTCTCCTCCCTTTGAGGCTGTCGATGGTTTGCTCACCTAAAAGTCAACTCCGGCCGCAGGCCACCAGGGCCTTGCCGCCGAGGTCCTCGGCTTTGATGTCGGTTATGAACATGTGCCCGGGCGCGTGGGTGATGGCAAACTCCACCCTGCTGGCGGCCAACGCCGCCTGGGGGGTGACCCCGCAGGCCCAAAACACCGGCACCTCGCCCGGGTGCATATGGACCGGATCGCCGTATTCGGGCCGGTCCAGGTCGGCGATGCCGATTTCCGCCGGATCGCCGGCATGCACCGGCTGGCCGTGAGCCTCGGCAAAGTCGCCCGATACCAGATGGGCCTTTTCCACCAAATCGGGGGGCATGGGGCGCATGGAAACCACCAGGGGGCCGTGCAGCCGCCCGGCCGGAGCGGCGGGCAACTTGGTGCGGTACATGGGCACGTTCACCCCCATCTCCTGGTGACGCACCGGCAAACCGGCCGCCTTGAGGGCGTCTTCAAAACTGAAGCTGCACCCCAGGTAGAAGCTCACCAGGTCCTCGCGCCACAGGTGACGGATATCCGTGGGCTCATCCACCAGCTCTCCGCCCAACCATAGGCGGTAGCGGGGCAACTCGTCGCGCACGTCCGCCCCCGGAGCCAATATCTTGCTCACGGGATCGCCGGCGTCCAGGATCTCTAGAATGGGGCAGGCCTGCTTGTTGCGCAGCCCGAAGAGCAAGAAGTCGAAGGCCCAGTCCTTGGGCAGGATCACCAGGTTGGCCTGGGCATAGCCGGGGCACAGGGAGGCGGTGTTGCCGGTGATCTCTCCCCTGGCCATGGCCGTGCGGACCTGGCTGGGCGAGGCAGTATTAATATCCAAATCTGGCCCCAATGTTTGACGTAAAAAAAGCGCTAGCTCTAGGCGGGCCCGCACTGCTATCCGGTGCGTCCCGCCTCGTGGCGAAGGAGTTGGTTCATGGTGGAGGTTTCATTATAAGGAATCAGCCCGCGTTTGGCCAGCCCTTCAACGACCCGATTCTCCTAAAGCTATTGCGGCGTTGTATGCGGGAGCGCCATTGGTTAAACTGCACTACTAGCGTACATGGCGAAAGGAGTCTCATGTTCATTGACCTCAACTGCGACATGGGCGAAAGCTTCGGGGATTACTGCCTGGGCTGCGACGACCAGGTGATCCGCCACATCACCAGCGCCAACTTGGCCTGCGGCTTCCACGCCTCCGATCCTCTGGTAATGGACAAAACGGTGCGCCTGTGCGCGGCCAACGGGGTGGCGGTAGGCGCCCACCCGGGCTATCCCGACCTAAGGGGCTTTGGCCGGCGCAACCTGGACTCCACCCCCGATGAGGTGCGCACCGACCTGCTCTACCAGGTGGGGGCCTTGGCCGGCATCGCCAAGGCCCACGGCGTGGCCCTCCAGCACGTCAAGCCCCACGGCGCGCTCTACAACACCGCAGCGGCCCACCCGGCCACGGCCCAGGCCATCGTCCAGGCGGTGGCATCCTACGATCCCAGCCTCATCCTGGTCACTCTGGCCGGCCCCGGCGGCGAAACCTTCCGGACCATAGCCCGGCAGGTGGGGCTCATCGTGGCCAGCGAGGCCTTTGCCGACCGGGCCTACACCGCCGAGGGCCGCCTGGTGCCCCGAGGCACCCAGGGGGCGGTTATCCACGACCCCGAGGTGGTGGCCGCCCGCTGCGTGCGCATGGCCACCGAGGGGGTGGTGGAAGCCATCGACGGCAACTTGGTCGAGCTCAAGGCTGACACCATATGCGTGCATGGCGACAACCCCAGCGCGGTGGAGTTGGTCAAGGCGGTGGGCCTGGCCTTGGCCGAAGCCGGGGTGGAGCTTAGGGCCATGAGCCAAGCAGCCTAAAGCAGTGGAGAACCGCCTGCTGTTCAAGCCTCAGGGAGAGGCCGCCCTGCTGGCCTACTTGGGCCAGGGCATCGACTTCGCCCTGAACTGCCGAGTGCGCGAACTGGCCCGGCGGTTGCTGGAGCGGCCCTTGTCCGGGGTGCGCGAGGTGCTGGCCGCTTACCATTGCCTTCAAGTGCAGTTCGATCCCCTGGCCACCAAGCACCGGGAGGTGGCCGCCTGGGTGGAGCAGGAGCACCGGCTTTTGCCCCGGAGCCGGGCCGTGGCGGGGCGGCGGGTGGAGCTGCCGGTGGTGTACGGCGGCCAAGCCGGTCCCGACCTGGACCACGTGGCCCGAGGCTCCGGCCTGCCGCCGGCGGAGGTGGTCCGCCGTCACGGCGCGGCCGACCATCCCTGCTACGTCATCGGCTTCACCCCCGGCTTTCCCTATCTGGGCGGCCTGGACCCGGCCCTGGCCATGCCCCGCATGGATTCGCCCCGTCTGGACAACCCCCCTGGCTCGGTGTCCCTGGCCGGGGGCCAGACCGGGGTCTATCCCCTGGGCGGGCCCGGCGGCTGGTGGGTCATCGGGCGCACCCCCTGGCTGCTCTACGACCCCCGGCGACATCCCGCCACCCTGGTGGAGGCCGGCGACTTGGTGCGCTTCGTCCCCAGCCGGGAGACCCGCTTTCCGGAGGCGCCCCCCCTTAGCCTGGGCTGGGAGACCGAGGGCTGGGATGCCTTGGAGGTGCTGACCCCGGGGGCCTTCACCACGGTGCAGGACGCGGGCCGCTGGGGGCACCAGTTCCGGGGGGTGCCGGTGTCCGGGGCCTACGACCAGGCCGCCCTGGCCTGGGCCAACCTCCTGGTGGGCAACCGTCCCGGCGACGCCGCCCTGGAGATCACCCTCATGGGGCCGCGCCTCAAGGCCCTGCGGCCCACGGTGATCGCCGCGGCTGGCTGCGACCTGGGCCTGAGCATCGACGGCCGGCCCGCCCCCATGCACCAGGCCCAGGCCCTGGCTCCGGGGCAGGTGCTGGGCTTCCGGGGCCCCCGCCGGGGCGGGGCGCGGGCGGTTTTGGCCCTGGCGGGGGGAGTGGCCAGCGAAAAACTCCTGGGCAGCCGCTCCACCTATCTGCTGGGCCGCATGGGCGCGCCCCTGGCCAAGGGCCAGGTGGTGCGCGTCTCACCGGGGCCATTGCCCACCGCCGGGGCCTCCTGCCCGGAGTTGCCCCCCCCGGGCCAGGTGCTGACCCTGCGGGTGGTGCCCGGGCCAAACGAGGAGTTTTTCTCTCCCCAGGAGATGGACGCTTTTTATGGCGCCACCCGGCGGCTGACCGCCAAGGCCGACCGCCGGGGGGCCCGTCTGGAGGGTCCGGCCATCTCCTTTGCTCCGGGCAGCCCCCCTTCCATGGTCAGCGAGCCCAACACCCCGGGAGTGATCCAGGTGCCGGGCGGCGGCCAACCCATCATCATGCTGCGCGAGCAGACCGTGGGCGGCTACCCCAAGATCGCCACCGTCTTCGGCCCTGATCTGGACCTCCTGGCCCGGGCCCAGACCGGCCAGGCCATCCGCTTCGCGCCCATTAGCGCGGACCAAGCGGTGGCCGAAGCCAGGCGTCTGGCCCAAGAGCACCAACGCCTGCGCAGGGAGTTGGCGCTGTGAAACCCGGAGAGTTGGTCCACCTGGCTGGGCCGGTGTGGCTTTTGGTGGGTCAAAGGCAGGGAGCTTTCCCTTTTTGCCACGGGGTGCTCATAGAAGACGGCGGGGTGACCGCCCTGGTGGACCCAGGTTGCGGGCCCTCGGTTTTGGAGCCCCTGGCCGCCTCGGGCCGGGTGGATATGGTGATCAACAGCCACACCCACCCGGATCATTGCTCGGGCAACCATTTTTTCACCCAGGCCGAAATATTGGTGCCCCAGGCGGGCTGGGAAACCGCGGGCGACAAGACCAGGCTTTCAGAGCGCCTCGCAAGGCCGGGCGCACTTGCCCGGGCTTGGCGCGAGTTCGTCACCCTGGAAATGGGTTTCGCCGATTTTCGCCCCACCGGCACTTTCGCCCCCGGCCAGGAGATCAAAATCGGCTCCACTGTGCTCCAGGTGGTGGGCACTCCCGGACATACCGCAGACCACTGCTGCTTTTGGCTTCCCCAGCACGGCATGCTCCTGTCCGCCGATATTGACCTGACCCCCTTCGGACCCTTTTACGGCCACCGCGAGTCCTCCTTGGAGCAGGTGCGGGCCTCGGTGGAAAAGGTGCGCCGGTTGAGACCCCGCCTTTTGGTCTCGGCCCACCGCGAGCCCATGCGCCAGGGCCTGGACCAGGCCATGGATGACTACCTGGGGGTGTTGGACAAAAGGGATAGGCGCCTGCTCCGGCTATTGACCAAGGAATGTTCCTTGGAGGATTTGGCCGAAGCTTCGCCCATTTACGGCGCCCACCGCAGCCGGCCCGAACTAACCCGCTATTGGGAGGGCAAGATGGTTGGCCAGCACTTGGCCGCCCTTTTGGCCCAGGGTCATATCCAAGCCACTCCAAGGGGTTACCAGGCCGTCCCGAGTTCTGAGCCCAGCCCTTAACTTGCCGTCTTGGCAGGGGCGGTGTTAAGATAGGTTTTGTTCTTCCCAGCATGCGCGTGTTTGCCTCTCCCCTGGCGGCGCGGCCAGGGTGGGGGCGTTTATTGCCGGAGGCCGGCGAATGACCACATCAGAAAAAGTATTGCATCTTAGAGAGTTAATCGCCCAGGGCGACCGGGATTTATTGGTCCGGGAAGTCACCGAGCCCCACCCGGCCGACGCAGCCGAGATCCTGGTGATTCTGGAGCCGGTCGAGGTGGCCAAGTTCGTGGAACTGATGGGGCCGGAGCAGGCCCTGCAAGTCTTCGAGTTCATGCCCTTCGAGGCCCAAAAGGACGCCCTGAGGCACATGAACCGCGCCAGCCTGGCCCAGCTCATGAACATCATGAGCCCCGACGACCGGGCCGACTTGGTGGAGGAGTTGGACGACCAGTTCCAAGAGCGCCTGCTCTCGTTGCTGCTGCGCCACGAGCGGGAAAACGTCCTCAAGCTGATCGAGTACCCCGAGGACAGCGCCGGGGCCCACATGACCACCGATTACGCCATCTTGCGGCCGGACAGCGACGTGCAGACCGCCCTGGAGCAGGTGCGTCTTCAGGCGGCCACCAAGGAAACCATCTACTACATCTACGTGGTGGACGCGGCCCGGCGGCTGCAGGGCCTGGTGTCGCTGCGCGACCTCATCGTGGCCCGGCGGCACAGCCGGGTGGGCGACATCATGAGCAAGCAGGTAATCAGCGTCAAGGCCGACGTGGACATCGAGGAAGTGGCCAAGCTCTCCAGCCGCTACGATTTTTTGGCGGTGCCCGTGCTGGACGACAGCGGCCGCATGCTGGGGATCATCACCTTCGACGACCTCTACGACGTCATCGCCGAAGAAGCCACCGAAGACATGTATCACCTGGCCAACCTGGACACCGACGAGAAAATCGACTCACCGCTCTTGCGTTCGGTAAAGCTGCGCCTGCCTTGGCTGCTTAGTAACCTGGGCACCTGTCTGGTGCCGGCCTACGTGGTCAGCCTTTTCTCGGGAACCATTCAAGATGTGGTGGCCCTGGCCTCCCTGATGCTCATCGTGGCCTCCCTGGGAGGCAACGCGGGCAACCAATCGCTCACCGTGGTGGTCAGGGCCATGGCCCTGGGCCAACTCAAGATGGCGCAAAACCGCCGGGTGTTGACCAAACAAGTCGCGATAGGCATGTTCAACGGGGTCATCGCAGGCATGGTGATCGGCATCGTGGCCTACTTCTGGTTCGGCAACCCCTGGCTTGGTTTTATCGTATGGATGGCCCTGGTGGGCAACCTGATCATCGCCGGCCTGTTCGGAGCCATGGTGCCCATCGTGCTGCGCCGGCTCAAGCTTGACCCGGCCCTGGGCAGCTCCATTTTCGTCACCACCGCCACCGACGTGGGCGGCTACTCCATCTTCCTGGGCCTGGCGGCGATGGTGCTGCCCCACCTCACCGGACAATAGGCCCTTCCATGGCCGTGGACGGGCCTGCCGTGCCTTGGCCGAAGGGGTAGCCGAGGAACAAACACCACAGGCCGACCAAAATCTTTTAGCTCCCAGGTCCTTGCTACTATCCCCGATGGAGGGGCCCCACCGCGCAACGCACCCCCACTCCCCAGTGGATGGGCGCCTCAAAGGGGATGGTTATGCACTCGATCCCCCTCTTTTCGTACTCCGCCACCAGACGGTCATACTGCTTGGCGAACACGATGGTGTTCTCATCCAGCATCAGGCCATTGGCCCCGAAGGCCTCGTCCTCATCGGGCAGCTTGTTTATCTCGATCTTTTCCCAGTGTCGTAGCGGGGTTGGCAGTTCGGGGACGAATTCGGGATACCAGGTGAGCAGGCCAGGGCGGTTTAACATGCAAACCGTGTCCAGGTGCAGAATCTTGGGGTGTAGGGGCACGGTATAGACCCGGTATTGCGGGCCCAAGAATTGCTGTAACCAAGCGATGCCGGCCGGGCTGGAGGCATTGCCCGAGCAGCCCACGAACACGTTGAAGCCGTCCATGAGCACGTCGCCCCGCTCGAGGTAGACGTCGTCTTTGCTGTAGTGGGGCGAGCAGGGAGGCATGGCCACGTAGCGGGCGTTGCTGCCCTCCAGCGCGGCCTCGAGCACGGGCCGCACGGCCCACACCCGCTTGCGGCGGCAGGTCACCCGCAGGTTGTTAAGCAGGATGACGTTGTTTCCCACGGTGAGAAAAAAATCGCAGCCATCGTGGTTCACGTAGCCCCTTTGCACTTCATCCAGGAAATGTATTTCCTCGGGGTAGCGCAGGGGGATGCTGCGGGTGACTTCGATGCCCCGGCCGGCGAGGAGGTTGGCCAGGTTGTCCAGTTGTTGGCCCAACAAACGAACCGCTTCCGGGGTGGTGTCTATCGCCCGCGTTCCACCTAACTCCTCGCACTCCCTGATGCCCTCCGCATCCTGCCATTTCAGGGCCTCCATGTAAGTGGGGTGAACGCAATTTTGTTCATCGCCTATGCCGATAAAGGCGTCGTGCAGCTTGCCCCACTCGTTGGTTACATTTACGAACCTTAAAGCTCCCATTCCCCACCTCCCAGGGATAAAGAGACTCCACCGCCACGAGCCGACGCCCGGCCACCGGCCATCATGAATTTATACTATTATGCCAGGATATTATTCGGCGGCGAAATACGTTGCCCGATGGGCTCGCCGCATGGAGCGAGGTCAGATGGCCGCGCCCCCCGGACCAAGCATCGCCGACCCCGCGACTGGAAGTCAGCCCAACCGGTTAGCACCTGGCACCCTTGGCAAGGATGCCGATAGGCCCTAATATTAAACCTAAGAGTCCACAACCTGAAGCTGTGTTGTTCGCGCGAGAGGACGGAACATGAGCGCCATTTACTGGCCAGACGCCTACCAAGCCAAAAAATGCACCGTTGAACAGGCTATATCCCGTATCAAACGGGGGAAGCGGGTATTCGTGGGAACCTCCTGCGGAGAACCCCAGACCCTAGTCAAAGAGATGGCCAGGCAGAGTTGCAACTTCACCGACGTGGAAGTGGTGCGGGTGCTCAGTCTGGAGACCACTCCGCTGACTCTCATCGCCGACAAAACCGCCTGCCGGAACCTGAACATCCGCTCCTTTTACCTGGGCTCGGCCAAACCCCGGATACTTAGCGACAGCAAACGCTTCCTGACCCCCATCAACCTTTCCGAAGTGCCTCGCCTGTTCCAGAGCCGCCAGCTGCCGGTGCACGTGGCCCTCATCCAGGTGAGCGAGCCCGACGACTTCGGCTGGGTGAGCCTGGGGGTGAGCGTGGATGTGACCATGGCCGCGGCCCGCTCGGCCGACCTGGTCATCGCCCAGGTGAACCCGGCCATGCCCCGGGTTATGGGGCGCAGCTTCCTGCACGTCAACGACATCGATCTGGTGGTGGAAGCCGAAGAGCCGCTGCTCACCGTGGGCAGCCCGCCGGAGTTCGAGTCGGCCAAGATAATAGCCCAGCACGTGGCCCGGCTCATCGAGGACGGCTCCACCCTGCAAATGAGCCTGGGAGCCACCCCCCGAGCCACCATCCTGGGGCTCAAGGACAAGAACGACCTGGGGGTGCATACCCAGTTCCTCACCGACGGCATCCTTAACTTGGTTAGCCAAGGGGTGATCACCAACCGCAAAAAAGGCTTCAACGAGGGCAAGCTGGTGGCCAGCGGAGCCATAGGCTCGGCCAACCTGTATGAGTTTTTGCACGACAACCCGGGCATCGAGTTTCACCCCAGCGACTACGTGAACAACCCGACCATCATCAGCCGGCACAACAAGATGGTGGCCCTGAACGTGATCATGGCCATGGACCTCACCGGCCAGGCCGCGGCCGACGCCTTGCCCTACAACCACTTCACCGGGGTAAGCGGCATGATGGACTTCATCCGGGGGGCCAGCCAGTCGCCCGGGGGCAAGTCCATACTCATGCTGCCCTCCACCACCCTGGACGGCAATGCCAGCCGCATCGTGCCCCAACTGGACAACATGGCCGTGGTGGTGCCCCGGGGCGACGTGCACTACGTGATCACCGAATACGGAGTGGTCAACCTGTTCGGCAAGAGCCTGCAAGAACGGGCCATCGCCATGATAAGCGTGGCCCATCCCAAGTTCCGCGACGAGTTGTTCCATCAGGCCCGCAAGTCCGGCCTGCTGGGCAGCGAACGCACCCTGGCCGAGAGCATCAAGAGCGTCTACCCCAGGGCCGTGGAGGAGGTTCGCCAATTCGGCGAATTGGAGGTGCTCTTCCGCCCCGCCCGGCCCACCGACGAGCGCCAGATCCAGGAGCATTTCTATAACCTGGACAGCGACGACGTGATGCGCCGCTTTTTGCACGAGCGGGTCAGCTTCGCCCGCCAGGACATGCCGGAGATGTCCCAGGTTGACTACATCAACGACATGACCCTGGTGGCGGTGGTGGGCGAGCCGGGCTTTGAAAAGGTCACCGCCGTGGGCAACTATTTCCTGGACCCGGCCACCAACCTGGCCGAGGTGGCTTTCTCGGTCACCCGCGACTGGCAGCAAAAAGGGGTTTCCACCGTATTGCTGCGCAAGTTGGCCAATATCGCCCGGGAGCACGGCATCGGCGGCCTGATGGCCTACACCCATCCGGCCAACCGGGGCATGATAGCCCTGTTCAAGAAGCTACCCTACAAAGTGCACTCGGCCTATGACGGCGAGGTCATCACCCTCACCGCCCGCTTTGACCAGCCGACCGAGCCCGCAGAGCGGCCTCCGGCGGCCATGCGCAGGTAATTCCCAAGCGGCCCCGTCTATTTGCTACAATACCCCTGGATTTTCTGGAGGTCCAATATGGCCGAGCCAGTGGACGGTAACGCGCCAGCCCCGGACCAGCGCCTCCAGGGGAGGGTTCGCCGGGTGGTGGGCACCCCCGCCTTCGCGGTGCTGGTGTTTGTCATCAGCCTGGTGCTGTTCCATTGGCCCTATTTGGCCGAAGAAGAACGCTGGACCCCCTCCCACTTGTTCACCACCATGTTCGCGGGCTGGGCCGTGGCCATAGGGTTGGTCTTATTACTAAGCATCTTCCTTCCCCCCTCCAACCCAGAGGACCCCAAACCTCCCACCAGCGGTTAGGCCTGAATGTTCGAGAGCCTGACGGTAATAAGCGTCTTTTGCTTCTACATGGGGCTGATCTTCGCCCTGGCCGTTTGGGCCGAGCGCCGCCAAGCCGCAGGGCGTAGCGTGGTGAACAACCCCCTGGTCTACGCCCTGAGTCTCAGCGTCTTCTGCACAACCTGGACCTACTACGGCTCCGTGGGCTACGCCGCCACCAGCGGCATGCTCTTTATGACCATTTACCTGGGTCCCACCATGGTGGTGATATTCTGGTGGGGGCTTTTGCGCAAGCTGGTGCGCATCAAGACCAACCACCACATCACTTCAATCGCCGACTTCATCGGGGCCCGCTACGAAAAATCGGTGCCCCTGGCCGCCTTGGCCACGGTCATCGCCCTCTTGGGCACCATGCCCTACATCGCCCTGCAGCTAAAGGCGGTGCTCACCACCTTTGACATGATCACCTACGACACCGGGGTGGCCAGCGCCTGGATCGGCAGCCACGTGGGGCCCATCGTCCTGGCCCTGATGGTGGTGTTCACCATTATCTTCGGGGTGCGCCGCCTAGACCCCACCGAGCGCCACGAGGGCATCGTCATGGCCGTGGCCGCCGAGGGCCTGGTCAAGCTGGTGCTGTTCATGGCCGCCGGGGTGTTCGTGGTCTATTCCCTTTTCGACGGCTTCGGCGACATTTTCACCCGCTACTCCGCCCTGACCGAAAGCCCCGCCGGGCTGGGGCTCAAGCCCCGGGCCATCAGCTTCGTCACCTGGGGCAGCTACTTGGTCCTGGCAGCCAGCGCGGTGCTCTTTTTGCCCCGCCAATTCCACATCGCGGTGGTGGAAAACCAGAACGAAGACCACATCAAAAAAGCCATGTGGATGTTCCCCCTTTACATGCTGCTCATCACCATCTTCGCCTACCCCATCGCCCTGGCCGGGCTAATCACCGGCTTGCCCGTGGAGCAGGCCGACACCTTCGTATTGCAGCTTCCGCTTAAAAGCGGCCATTCCCTGCTGACCTTGCTGGTGTTTCTGGGCGGCTTCAGCGCGGCCACCAGCATGGTCCTCATCACCTCCATGACCATGGCCACCATGATCAGCAACCACCTGCTTCTTCCCCTGGTGGACTGGATTCCCGCCCTGGGGTTCATAGAGCGCCACCTGCTCAAGTCCCGCTGGCTGGCGGTGACCTGCTTCATCCTCATGGGCTATTGGTTCGAGCGGCTGGTGGGGGGCCAGGTGATGCTGGTGAACATTGGCATCATCTCCTTCGCCGCGGTTCTCCAGTTCGCCCCGGCCATCTTGGGGGGCATCTTCTGGCGCCAGGCCAACAGCCGGGGAGCCATGTGGGGCCTAAGCGCCGGCTTTCTGGTGTGGGGCTACACCATGCTCCTGCCCGCCCTCGTCACCGGCGGCTGGTTCTCGCACCACCTGATCACCGATGGTCCCTGGGATCTGGGCTTCCTAAGGCCGGAGCAGCTTTTCGGGGTCAGCGGCATGGACTCGGTCAGCCACAGCGTGTTCTGGAGCCTGCTGCTCAACGTGGGGCTCTATATCCTGGGCTCGCTCACCCAGCGCCCCAATCAGCAGGCCCAGCGCGAGGCCGAGGCCTTTGTGGGCGCCCTGATCCAAGAGACGATGTTCAGCCGGGGGGGACGCCACGAGGCCTATATCAGCCTGCCGGACAAGCGCCGGCGCATCGAAACCTTGCTGCGGCGCTACTTCGAGCCGGCCGGCGCGGTGGCGGTCACCGAAAAATGCCTGCGCGAAACCGGGCTGACGGACAAGGAGCGCATCTCCATAACCGAGTTGGCCGAGCTTGACAACGAAGTGGAGAAAAACCTGGCCGGCGTGGTGGGCACCGCCGGAGCCCACCGGGCCCTCACCTCGGCCGGAGTGTTCACCCCCCGGGAAAGCCAGGAACTCAGCGAGGTCTACGGCGAAATCCTGGCCAGCCTGCGGGCCCGCCCAGAGGACCTGAAGCGGCGCATCAACTTTTTGCAGGAGCGCCAGGAGTTGGCCAAGCACCACGCCGAAGAGCTGGAGGAAAAGGTGGCCGAGCTGCAGAATCAGATCCTGCGGCGCAAGCTGGCCGAACAGCAGCTCAGGGAGAGCGAGGAGCGCTACCGGACGGCCATCGAGTATTCCAACGACGGGGTGGTGCTCATCAAAGACAACATCCTGTGGTACGTGAACCGCAAATTCGCGGAAATGTTCGGCTACAGCTCCCAGCGGGACATCGTGGGACGCAACCTGGGCACCATCGTGCACCCCCAGGACAGGGAGCGGGTGCAGGAAATCAGCGCCACCCGCCGTCAGGGCCGTCCAGCCCCGGCTCGCTACGACTTCAAGGGCCTGCGTAAGGACGGCAGCTCCCTGTTCATCGCGGTCAGCGCCACCAGCGTTCTGTACAAGGGGCGCACCGTAAACCTTGCCTATTTGCGCGACGTCACGGAACGCCGGCGGCACGAAGATGAGATCCGCCAGCTTTCACGAAGACTCATCCAGGGAACCGAGGACGAGCGCAAGCGCCTGGCCGCCGACCTTCACGATGAGTTCGGCCAGTCGCTCACTGCCCTACACCTGGGGGTGCGCTCCCTGGCCAGTTCCCTGCCCCCGCTGTTGAACCAACAACAGACGCGTTGCGAGTCACTGACCGACATGATCGAGGAACTGGCTGAAAACGTGCGCAAGATCTCCAGCGACCTGAGGCCGGACATGCTGGACCACCTGGGATTGGTCCCCACCCTGGAGTGGTACGTGCGCGAGCTTGCCCAGCGCGCACCCCAGCTTGACATAAAATTCGAAGCGGTTGGTTTTAAAAGAAGACTTGACCCCAGGGTTGAGATCGTCTTGTATCGTATTATGCAGGAAGCTCTCAATAACGTGGTCAAGCACGCCCAGGCGGACCAGGTGAGCATCCGCCTGACCTACAGCCACCCCACGGCCATCATGGTAATCAGCGACAACGGACAGGGCTTCGATTTGGTCCATATGCATCCCGACGGAGAGCAGCGCCAAGGCATTGGGCTCATCAGTATGCGCGAAAGGGTGGCCTCGGTGGGCGGCTCCATTGACATTCGCGCCGAGCAGGGCAAGGGCTGCACCATACGGGTGGCCCTGCCCGAGCGGCCTCCGGCCGAAACCGGACAATCGATGGGGATCGAGTCCCAAACCTGGAGGGAAGCTTGAGCGAAAAGGCCATAAAGGTGCTCATAGCCGACGATCACGCCATCGTGCGTGAAGGAATTCGCCAGCTGGTGGGGGCCCAGGAGGACATGGAAGTGGTGGGCGAGGCCGGCGACGGCCTGGAAGCCCTGGAGATGACCAAAGCCCTCAGGCCGGATGTGGTTCTGCTGGACATAGCCATGCCCATGGTCAGCGGCCTGGAGGCGGTGAACCTGATCAAGGACGCGGTGCCCGGTTGTCAGGTGGTGGTGCTGACCATGCACAGCAAGGACACCTTCGTTCACCGGGTCTTGGACAGCGGAGCAATGGGCTACGTGCTCAAGGCATCCCCCACCGGCGACGTGATAAAGGCGGTGCGCGCCGCCCACCGGGGGGAGTATTTTCTCAGCTCCAAGATCAAGGCCGAGGTGGTCAGCGCCTACCTGGACAGCCGCAAGCAGGCCCCGGCGGTGAAGGGCTACGACCTGCTGTCCGAGCGCGAGCAGCAGGTCTTCCGCCTGGTGGCCGAGGGCAACAGCACCAACAAGATCGCCGACGTGCTCTGCGTAAGCCCCAAGACGGTGGAGAAACACCGCACCAACATCATGAAGAAGCTGGGCCTCAAAGACCGCTTGGAGCTGGTCAAGATGGCCATTCGCATCGGGATAATCGACCCTCAACTCTGGGAAAATTAGTCCTGAGAGCCTCTCCGGCGCCTACTTTGTGAAAAAGTAGGGCCTTCCCCCCCTCAAATACGGGTTTTCCCCCATGGCCCCGCGCCGGGCCCATTTCCTAGGATGATGCTCAGGGAAGCTGGCCTTGCATCCGCAGCGGCCACATGCGGCGCGGGGTGTCGCACCGGTAGACGCCTCCGCCGCCGAAGGGCTCCAGAAAACGGCGGGCCCCTTTAAAATAGCCGCTTCCCACCTGTACCCGCCGCTTCAGCCCTTCGCGTCAGGCCACCGCAGGCCAGCCCACTCTATAAAGCCGGGCAAGCTACGACTCTCGGGATAAAGGAGGGCTAGGTGAGTAAAGATCTCAAAGAGTATTGGCGCAAGAACATCCGCATAATGACGTGGCTGTTGGCGATTTGGGCATTCGTGTCCTACGGCTTGGGAATCATCTTGGTCAACCCGCTCAATGCGATCCACATCGGCGGCTTCCCCCTGGGCTTCTGGTTCGCCCAGCAGGGCTCCATTTACGTGTTCGTGGTTTTGATTTTCGTATACTGCGCCTTGATGCGAAAATTGGACCGCGAATACGATGTGGATGAATAGGGGGTAACTCATGGGTATTCTCGGATGGACCTACGTATTCGTCGGGCTGACCTTCGCCCTTTATATTTACGTGGCCTGGCGCACCCGAGTGGCCGACACCAAGGGCTTCTACGTGGCGGGCATGGGCGTGCCGCCGGTGTTCAACGGCATGGCCACCGCCGCCGACTGGATGAGCGCGGCCAGCTTCATCTCCATGGCCGGCCTCATCTCATTCCTGGGTTATCCCGGGGCCTACTACCTTATGGGCTGGACCGGCGGCTACGTGTTGCTGGCCCTGCTGCTGGCTCCCTACCTGCGTAAGTTCGGCAAGTACACCGTGCCCGACTTCGTAGGCGACCGCTACTACTCTTCCGCGGCCCGTCTGGTGGCTGCGGCCTGCGCCATCTTCGTGTCCTATACCTACGTGTGCGGCCAGATGCGCGGCGTGGGCGTGGTGTTCAGCCGCTTCCTGGAAGTGGACATCAACACCGGCGTCATCATCGGCATGTGCATCGTGTTCATCTACGCCGCCTTGGGAGGCATGAAGGGCATCACCTGGACCCAGGTGTGCCAATACTGCGTGCTGATCGTGGCCTACATCATACCGGCGGTGGCCATCTCCATGATGGTCACCGGCATCCCCATCCCCCAGATCGGCTTCGGCAGCACCATCGCCGCCGGACACCCCGACGCGGGCAAGTACTTGCTGGACACCCTGAACATCATAGCCAAGGATTTGGGGTTCGTTCAGTACACCGCCACCTTCGCAACGGTGAACACCAACATGCTCAACGTGTTGTGCATCACCTTCGCCCTGATGGTGGGCACCGCCGGTCTGCCCCACGTTATCATCCGCTTCTACACCGTTCCCACGGTGAGGGCCGCCCGCATAAGCGCGGGCTGGGCCCTTTTGTTCATCGCCCTGCTCTACACCACCGCCCCGGCGGTGGCCGCCTTCGCCCGCTACAACATGATCAATACACTGAACGACAAGCCCTACGTGGAACGGCCCAACTGGTACAAGAACTGGCAAAGGCCCGGCTTGGTGGCCTGGGTTGACAAGAACGGCGACGGCATCATCCAATACCGTCCCGGCGCGCCCTTCGTGGGCCGCCCCAACTTCACCGGCAAGGACGGCAAGTTCGGCCAGCCCCTGTTGGCCAACAAGGTCACCACCAACAAGAACGAGCTATACATCGACCGCGACATCATGGTGCTGGCCAGCCCGGAGATCGGAGGTCTCTCCGCCTGGGTGGTTGGCTTGGTGGCGGCGGGAGGCTTGGCAGCGGCCTTGTCCACTGCGGCCGGTCTGCTGCTGGTGGTCTCATCCTCCATCAGCCACGACTTCTACTATCGAATCATAAACAAGAACGCCACGGAGAAGCAGCGGCTTTTGGTGGGCCGCGTCATGATCGGCGTGGCCGTGGTCTTTGCCGGTTACTTCGGCATCAACCCACCAGCGTTCGTGGCCCAGGTGGTGGCCTTCGCCTTCGGCTTGGCTGCCTCCAGCTTCTTCCCCATAATCCTCTTGGGCATCTTCACCAAGAAGACCACGCGGGAAGGGGCCATCTGCGGCATGGTGGCCGGTATCCTCTTCACCGGCATCTACATCATCCAGACCAAGTTCATGGGCGTGGGCAACTGGTTCCTGGGCATCACCCCCGAGGGCATCGGAACCATCGGCATGCTCATCAACTTCATCGTGGCCATCATCGTCAGCACCTTCACCAAGGAGCCGCCGGCCGAGGTCCAGGAGATCGTGGAGAGCATCCGCATCCCCAGGGGCGCCGGCGACGCCTCTGACCACTAGGAAGCAGCGAGTCCCGCAAGACGTGAAAACCAGCCAGGGCGCACCGGAGCTTTCCGGTGCGCCCTGCTTTTCGCTTGCCCCCCGCACAGGTAGGCATCTAAAGTGAGGGCCATGCAGCAGAAAACCATATCACCGGAAATCATGACCAACAGGACCCTGGTAAAGGGCGGCCTGGCCGCCGCCGCACCAGGCCTGGCGATGGTGGTCGTCGCCTTGGCGGTTGAGCCCACCATCCTGCTCCAGAACGCGAAGCTGGGGCTACTGGGGCTGTTGGGGGTGGCGGTGGAATTGTTCGCCTTGGGCTATCTGCTGCGCAAGGCCCGCTGGTGGGCGGGCATTCCCGCCCTGGCCGCCTGCCTGGCCGCCGTCATTTTCTTCATCCTCAAGTTCCTGCGTCCCCTGCTGGCCTATTGGCAATACAACCCCATCAAGGACCTGGGAGGGGCCCTGGAGCCATTGATGCTCCTGTCGCCCCAGCTGGTCCTGGCCTTGATCTCCTTCACCCTGGGCCTGGTGGTCTTCAAGACCATGCAGGTGGCCCGCCGCACCGCCCCTCTGCCGGTAAGCCGTCTGGCCTGGGGGGTCATGGCCCTTTGGTTGGTGATCTCGGCCGGAGACGCCTGGTACCAGAACCAGGGTTGGAAGAGCATGGCCGGACCCAAGGATCTGGTGCTGCGCCTGTGCTTGGGCGACGAGGGAGACCAACGGATAGCCCTGCGGCTGCTGCTCGAGCAGGGGGCCGAGTCGGCCCCGGCCTTGGTGCAGGGGCTTAACTTGGGAGGCCGGATGGTGGACCCGGTAATTGATTGCACCCGCGAAAAGAGCGAACTCCTGCTGAAGGAGCTGGGCCCCCGGGCCCTACCCGCCCTGGAGCGGGCCGCCAAGGCCGGCGACCCCAAAGCCGCCGCCCTGCTACGCCAGATGGGCTCGCCGGGGGGCTAGACGCCCTATCCCAGATTAAGCCGGAACTGCTCCCTGAGCACCGCTTTGAGTTCGCCTGTCACCGCGAAGGCGTCCTTCAGGGTGTGCCGCTCCAGATCGGAAAGTTCGCTGGGGTCCAGGAAATTGTTGGGCGGCAAGCCCTCTTCGTCCAGGCGCTGCTGATGCATTAGCCTTAGCTGCATCTGGAACTCATAGGCCTGCACGGCCTCGGTGGTCAACTCCGCGGAGAGGTGCCCGCCCTCCCCCAGCAGCTGCAAGCGCTCCAGGGTGTTGGTTTCCTTGATGCCGTGGGCCAGGGAAAGCACCCTGGCGAAGTCCACGAAGGGCACCAGCCCCTTGGTCTTGAGGTCGATCTTGTTCTTGTGCTCGCCCTTTTTCTCCACCACGAAGTTGCGGAACATGGTCAGGGGCGATGGCGTGGTGAGGGTGTCCTTGGCCAGCAGGCGCAGGAAAACCTCTTGCCCGCGCACCTCCTTGGTCAAATGGTCGCGCAGGCGCTCGCCCAGGGAAAACTCGCCGTGACCTGGGCGGAAGTCGAAGAAGATGGTGGCGTAGAGCACTTCCTTGGGCTCGGGCTTGTGAATCCAGCGGTCGAACAGCTCGCGCCACTTGGCGTAGGGCTGCCGCCACAGGGGGTTGGAGGCCATCATGTCGCCCGGGCAGCGGGGAAAGCCACAGCCCACCAGGTGCTCGATGGCCTGGGTGGTGAAGGCGGTGAAATACTCCTGCGCCCGCCTGCCTTCCTCCGGGTCCTTGGGGTCGGCGTATAGCAGTCCGTTGTCCTGGTCGGTGCGGAAGGTCTGTTCCTTGCGCCCCTCGCTGCCCATCAACAACCAGCAATATGGCACCGGCGGTGGGCCCTGCTCCTTTTGCAACAAGTTGAGCACCCGCTCCAACAGGTAGTCGTTGAGCAGAGTGATCATGCGGGTGATGTTGCCCGGACGGGCGCCTTCGTAAATGAGCGAGCGCACCACCAGGGGCACCCGCCGCGACAGGTCGTAGATCTCGTCGAACTGCTCGGCGGCCAAAATCTCGCGCAGCAGGTAGAAGGGGCTGGAGCCCTGGGCCACCATGAGGTCGTGCCCGCCCACGATGCCCTCTATCTTGCCGCGGCGCTCGATGGCCAGGTGGTGCACCTTCAGGCGCAGCATTTCCAGCAGGGCGTCGAAGCACACCGTGTGGAAGCTGATGGTATGCACCGGCGAACTCATTATCGCGCTCACCGGGCGGCGGTGGTCCAAGCCATCGGCCACCACCTGCCTGAGGTCGCGGTCGGTGACCACCCCCACCACCTCCCCGGCCTCGTCGGCCACCAAAAGGGCCCCCACCTTTCCGGCGGTGAGCTGGGCGGCGGCGTCCTGAATGGGCTGGCTGGCCGTGATGGTCTCGGGCCGGCGGCGAACCACGTCGCCCACCTGGGCGCTGAACAGATACAGCGAGCCCTCGCTGGAGAGCGCCGCCTTGGGACGGCGCAGCTCGCTGAGGGCCTTGCCCACGTAGTGCTCTGAAAGGTACTTCAGATAATACTGGGCGAAACGGGCGCTCTTTTCGGTTAGGCGCAGGAACTCCTCGCGAGGGATGAGCAGACACAGGGTGTCTTCGGTGGCCTCGGCGTTTAGGTTGGAAAGGCTCTCGCGGAAAATGCCCAGGGCGCCGATGGTCTCGCCGGGGCTCCGCAGGTCTTGCAGGTTTTCCGAGCCATCCTGACCTGGCAGAAACAGGCGCACCTGGCCCTGGTAGATCACCAGCAAATGGGTGACCTGGCTTTGCCCTGCTTGCAGGATGAGCTCCCCGGCGGCAAAATGCCGGGTGGAGATTTTGTCCAACAAGGTTTCCAGGCCGGCCCGTCCCAGCTCCTGGAAAGGCGGGGTGTCCAGCAAAAAAGCCAACAAGATTTCTGGGGCCAGGCTGCTAGCCGAATCGTCTTGAGGCATGCCTCCTCCCGGAGCAGTCGTATTTAATAACCGCTGGCAGTTACGTCCGGCACCGGCTCGGCGCGGGAGCGCGTGGCCTTTCCCGCCGAGGCCACCGCCTCCGCCGAGGCGGTGGCGGTGACCTGGGGGGGGGTTACTTGCCCTTCAACTCCACCAGGGTCCCCACCACGCTGGGGTCGGCCAAGGTGCTGGTGTCGCCAAAGTCGCTTTCGCCGGCGGCCATCTTGCGCAGGATGCGCCGCATGATC
>Ga0180009_10002672_pt1 | contig 20850 bp, 13 predicted proteins | sample OS_PC_MetaG_FD_123537 | JGI IMG/M metagenome (GOLD analysis project Ga0180009, IMG submission 123537) | Groundwater microbial communities from the Aspo Hard Rock Laboratory (HRL) deep subsurface site, Sweden - OS_PC_MetaG | ecosystem: Environmental > Aquatic > Deep subsurface > Groundwater...
AAGAGAGTTAATGGTCAGAAGCGTAGCTTGCCGCTTAAAGAGCTTGTAGAATTCGCCTTGAATAGAAGTGTCTCGGTTGACTGGCTATTAACCGGACAGGATCACTCAGTCGCCCCTCCGCCGGAACCTCCGGACCTACAGGTCATGGCCGTCAAACACGCCCGGCTGGTCCAGGACGCCGTGGCCCAGGGCCTCTATCTCTCAATACCCCTATTAAAGGATGCCGTAGCCGCCGGCCCGCCCACCGAAGTTGACGAACAAGATATAGAAGGCTGGGTCCTCATCTATGCCGACCGGCATTGGCTCAGGGGCGATCCCGTCAATTACACCTGCGTCCGCGTCCAGGGCCGTAGCATGTACCCCGTCCTTGATCACGGCGACATCGTCGCCATCGATCATCAATGCGTCCCCCTGGACCTGGACGAACTCAAGCGCCTCAACGGGAAAATGGTCGCCTTCCGCGTCGAAGGCGGCGTCACTATCAAATGGTTCAAGTACATCGAGGACAAGGAACTGGTCGTCGGCATCCCGGAAAATAGAAACGAGGTTGACCACCTGGTCGCCCTACGCGGAGACCAGATCAATGAAGGCATCGTCGGCTGCATCCGCTGGTGGTGGAGCAAAATAGGTTAATCCCGGCCCGCCGTCAACTATCGGCCAGCTCCGCCCCCTAATACATTCACCTTAATTTCGCTTTTTTCGGGGGTCCGGCCCAAAAACCCGGTTGTCAATCCAAAATTCGCCCATATCCAGCCTATGTAGTCCATCTCCTTGATTTGTCACTGTTTTATACCCTGGTTGTCAATTTGATACTGGTTGTCGATCTGGTTGTCAGTCTATATTGGATTTCGCCAACCACTTAAAAAGCTCGAAAGCACGTGACGGAACCATATTTTTAATGCTATATTAAGCCTTGAATAAATAAAGGGAGCTGGACTGAGATCGCGATAGTGTTATGCTGGGGGTAGGTATTGTAATTAGGAATGGCAATTATTATGGATAATAAAATTGGTATTTCAAGGGGGAGTTATGAATTTTCAAAAAAAAATTATCCCAATTGAATCTCTTTTATTAGATCCAGAAAATGCGCGACACGGGGAACAAGATGATCAAAATGCTGTACTGAAATGGATGTCTACTGGAAAGGACAAGGCAAAAGTCATAATACTTGCTCAGTCGATCGCTAAGAATGGGCCAAATCCCAGTGAACTTCCTATTGTAATTCCAGCAGGGGATGGCGAACAGAGGCTTTACATCGTTTTAGAGGGTAACAGGCGTATTGCGGTTATGAAAATGCTGCATGATCCAGATAAATGTCCTGATAATAAAGTTAGAGCATTGTTTCATAAAATCAGTAAATCAGCACAGGTCACCCTACCGAACGAAATGGAGTGTGTCGTCTACCCTGATTTCGAAACAGCTGCAATGTGGATTCAGCTTCGTCATCAAGGCGAACAACAGGGGGCCGGGATTGTTAATTGGGGAGCGAAGGAGACTGAATATTTTGCTAAGCGATTGGGTAGGCGGGGACGTTATAACGCAGCTACACTATTATTGGATTATGCTACAAATAAAAATATAATAACCCAAGAAGAATCAAATCGAATTCCAATTACTAATGTAACTCGTTTGATCAATAGTCCAGATGTTAGACGGGAGATAGGTTTACACCAAAGAGAAGGCAAGTTATCCCGTGTCGCAGACGAAGAGTATTTTGACATAGCTGTTGGTGATATGCTAAAAGCCCTTAGTTCTGGCTACTGGACGGTATCAAAACTTAAATCGAGGACCCTAAGAGAGGGTTTCATTAAGAAGATAAAAGAGGAAAAAAATTGGGGGGCATATGAATTAAAAGATGAGACACCAATAACAGATGAATCAGAAAATGTATCTAAAGCAGGCGTTGAATATAAACAGGAAAAGAAATATAGCGGTAGAGACCCATTAAAGCGGAAAACCCCATTCTCTAGCAGTGCCACTATAAAAATTCTGAATAAGCGCTTACGAATAATATTTCAAGAGCTAAAAAAAGATCAATGTTGATGATTATGTCAATGCTGCATCTGTCCTGACGAGAGTTTTTATTGAGGGATGCATTAACGAATATATTACTAATAATAAAATTCAAATTGACGATAGGCAAAATAGTACTCTTGCCAGAAAAGGAAGAATGGTTAGAGACCATATTTTAAAAGCAAATCCGAATAATAGACATCAAGTAGAGAATGATTTAAAAGCGATTGAAACATTTTATAGCGATCCTAATAGTATCGGGTCTGCTAATACATTCAACAATGTTCTTCATAATCCTAATTACTCCTATACTCCCAAAGAGCTTAAGATTATATGTGATCGACTTGAGCCGAGCCTTAGATGGTTTGACGGTCACGTATAGCGATGGGCAATTTAGTAATCGAACGTACTCCAATAGTATTTATTAGTTGACAGGAGGAGCATGTCAACCACCTCTACACCTTTACGGTATCCTGGCGGAAAGAGCCGCTTGGCCCGCTTTTTCAGTTATATGCTTAGGATGAATAGTATAACCGATTGCGCTTATGTAGAACCCTTTGCTGGAGGGGCTGGAGCCGCAATCAATTTATTACGTAAGGAATATGTTAGAACCCTTTACCTTAATGACATTGATTACGGTATATATTCCTTCTGGTATACTGTTCTTCACCATACTGATGATATTTGCCGACGGCTAGCATATGTCCCGTTAACTATTGAAGAGTGGCACAGGCAACGTGATATCGTCAATAATCCCCAAAATTCATCAGTTGAAGAATTGGGGTTCGCGGTTTTGTTCATGAATCGAACTAATCGATCGGGGATTATCAAGGGTGGCGTTATTGGGGGCCAGAAACAAACTGGTAAATGGAAAATTGATGCCCGTTTCAATCGATTAATTTTAATTGAAAAAATTAAACGTATCGCTTTATATCGCGAACGGATTAATTTATTTTGCATGGATGCCCACGACTTTTTAACAGATGTCATTATGGAATATAAGCAAAAAATGTTCATTTATCTTGATCCTCCATACTACGAGATGGGTAAAGCTTTATATAAGAATCATTATAAACATAATGACCACCTTTCCCTTTCCGAAACGCTTAAATCATTTAATGATAAGCCTTGGGTTATTTCATACGACAACGTCCCCCAGATAAAGACATTTTACGAAAATTATCAACAAATTACTTATGGAATAAACTACAGCGCTGCAGACCGTTACACAGGCAAGGAAATAATGTTCTTCAGTCATTTGATCAAACAACCGATTTTAGAAGACCCACTAAGCATAAGCAATTACGCGTAGCACTATAAATAGGTTTACATATAATTTAAATATACCTTTTCTTATTTTAATTATTATCATTCGATTAATGGAATTAGCACATTATAGAGAATTAGGAAATGAGCGATGATCTGAATAGATTTTTTTTTCAGACCATGTACCGGCCAAGCCTGGAAATTACGGAATATCAATAATATATAATTTGGGAAATTACAGGATATAATGATAATAATTAGCAACCTAATTAGCTTGGAGGATAATATGAAAGTATTACTGATTCCGACATTATACATTATCTGTTACTTCCTATTGTTAATATATGTTTGGCCACAAATTGATAAACCAGGTATTCTCGGCTTTATTAGTGTTCTTGGAGGTGGGCTAGTTGGTATAGTGAGTTCATTTATAGCAGCATTTATTGGCTTGCAGCGAATCGAAAAAGAGTCTGTAACCAAAGTAAAAGAGTTTGCATCTACACAAGCTCTGGAACTTACAAAATTAGAGATTGAACTACGCCTTAAGTCAAATTCATTCCAAATCCTTGCTGCGGCAAAAATTTATCGTGAATTCTATAAGGCGCTCTTTGAACTCTATGACAGTAAGAATTGGCCACATGCTATTGAGGAACATGGCCTACTCGGGATATACGATTTTACTTCTAAAATAGGGAAAGGATAAGGAAAGGATAGTAAGGGATAAGGAAAGGACACCCATGAATTCCCTTTGAAATCCGTACCGGATTGCATTGGCTATTATCCTGCATCCTGATGGCCCTGATTTTTTCTCAAACCATTTGCCGGCCAGGCCATCAGCCTTGATTTTTTCTCAAACTAATTGTTCTCAACCGATTTCCCCGACATCGAACGAAAAAGCTCTCTAAATCAAGGACATATCCCCCGCAATCCCCCCGGATGTCAGCACATCCCGCTTTCTCAAACCATTTGCCCCCGCTCACTGGTCTTTCGAGCCTTGCAGTCGCCCCGGCTGCTTACCCCCTGCTGCCCCGAAAATCGAAAGGGCTTAGACCGTGTGATCTAAGCCCTTGTTTTTTCTGGTGCGCCGCGAAGGAATCGAACCTTCAACCTAATGATTAAGAGTCATTTGCTCTGCCTAGTTGAGCTAGCGGCGCTCTGAGGGGGCCTTGCGGCCCCGAAGAAATCTTCTTACCACCGAAGGTCGGCCAAGTCAAGCCGCCCGAGCGGATTTTCTTGCCCCCGGGGTCGAAAAGATCAGCCGGCGGCCGCCTTGCGTTGGGCGGCCTGGCGGCAAAGGTTGATCACGTAGTCCCGGCCGAGGTCCCCGTTTTCGAGGCGGTCCAGCCAGGCGGCCGGCAGGGCCTCGAACCCGTAGTATGCGCCGGCGATGGCCCCGGCCATGGCGCCGATGGTGTCGGCGTCGCCGCCCAGGTTGACGGCCATGAGCACGGCTTCGCGGAAGTTCGTGGTCATGAGGAAGGCGGCGATTGCCGGGGGCACGGCTTCGATGGCCTTGACGTCGCATTGGAACAGGCCGCGAATCTGGGCGATCACGTCCAGGGTCTCGCCGGGCTGGATGTTGGCCACGGCCAGCAGGCGGGTGGCCGAAAGTTCGTCGTGGTCGCGGGCCAGGCCGGCCAGGGTGCGGAGGAAGGACTCGACGAAGAGGGGGGCGTCGTCGAGTCCGGCCCGGGTGGCCATGGCCACGGCCCCGGCCTGAATGACCGCGCCGGCCAAAGCTTCGGGGTGCCGATGGGTGATGGAGGCCTGCCGGGCGGCCTCCTGGGCGGCCCGGTCCAGGTCGTCGTAAAAATAGAAGCCGGCCGGGGCCACGCGCATGGCCGCGCCATTGCCGAAGGAGTCGGTTCCGACCCGGTCCCAGGCCTCGCCGGCGGCCAGTTGGGACATGATGCCGTAGATGCGGCCGCCGTACCCGCGCTCGGGATGGAAGTTGACCGTGAAATGACGGGCCAGCAGGGCCGGGTCCAGGTCGCCCGTGGCGGCCAGGACCTCGAGCAGGGAGATGGCCATTTCCGTGTCGTCGGTGTAATGGCCGGCCGGGAAGCGTCCGGGCCACATGTCGTCGAGCATTCCGCCGTAGGTCTCGAGAATGAGTTCGTGGGGCTGGCCTTCCACGGCCATGCCCAGGGCGTCGCCGATGAAGGCGCCCAGGGCCGAGCCGGCGAAACGGCTGAAAAGCGGGTCGGATGTATGGAGCATGTCGCTGATCCCCTTTCAAAAGGCATTATGGGACGGCGGGGCGGTCAGGTCAAGGCGGTTGTGCGGGCTCGTTTCCCGAACCCGATCAAGAGCTTGTCCAAAGGGGATCAAAAGCCTTGCCAAGTCCGGGGGGAATTTGCTATGAAAGGCCATATATTGTGTATGGAGTCCCCATGAGCACTAGGTCTGCCACTTTCGAGCCCGAGGGCTCTCCCTCCCTGGCTTCGATCGACCTGGGCTCGAACACGGTCCGCCTGCTGGTGGGCCGGGCCGAGGGCGGCCGAATCTCGCGCCGCCTGGTGCGCCAGGAGACCACGCGCCTCGGGCAGGGGCTGATACCGGGAGCACGGTTCAGGCCGGAGGCCCTGGCCCGGACCTGGCGGGTCCTCGAGGCCTTTCGGGACGAGACTGCCGCCCGGGGGGCCGAGCGGGTGCTGCTGGGGGCGACCATGGCCGTGCGGGAGGCGGCCGACGGGCCGGACCTGCTGGCCCGGGTCGAGCGCGAGTTGAATTTCAAGACCGTCATGCTCACCGGAGACCAGGAGGCCGCCCTGACCGCGGCCGGCGTCCTGACCGTTCTGGACCCGGTCCCGGAGCGGGCGGTCATTTTCGATCTGGGGGGCCGGAGCACGGAATTCGTTCTGGTTGAAAAGGGCTGTCGGGCGCGGGTAAAAAGCCTGAGCCTGGGCGCGGTGGCCCTGACCGAAGCCCATCTGACCGGGGACCCTCCGGGACCGGGGGAGATCGATTCCTGCCGCCGGGCGGCGGCCTTGACCCTGGCCCAGGACCTGATAGACTTCAAGGAACGGGTCGCGCGGCCGTTTTCCCTGGTCGGGACGGCCGGAACGACGACCACGCTGGCGGCGATGGACCAGGCCCTGGCGGTCTATCGTCCGGAACTCATCGACAACTACCGACTGTCCCGGGACGGCCTGGCCGGTCTGTTCGAACGACTGGCCGGGATGTCCGTGCTCGAACGGAGCCGGATGCCCGGGCTTCCGGCGGACCGGGCCGACGTGATCGCGGGCGGCGCGGCCGCTGTTTTGGAAATCATGGACTTTTTTAATATGAACGAGTTGATCGTCAGCGATGCCGGCCTGCTGGAAGGACTCTGGCTGGCGGCGGCCGGACGGGAGGAGATTGGGCATGACGAATGACAGGGTGTGGAAGGAAGGACTGACTTTCGACGATCTGCTGCTTGTGCCGGCCCGTTCGGAGGTGCTTCCGGCGGACGTGGATGTGACGACCCGGCTGACGGCCGAGATCGCCTTGCACATTCCGCTGGTCAGCGCGGCCATGGATACGGTGACCGAATCCGAGACGGCCATCACCATGGCCCGCCACGGGGGTCTGGGCATCATGCACCGCAACATGGACCTGGGGCGGCAGGTCACGGAGGTCCAGAAGGTCAAGAAGTCGGAGAGCGGGATGATCGTGGACCCGGTCACGGTCGAGCCGGAGCAGTTGGTCAGCGAAGTCCTGGAGATCATGAAAAAGTACCGCATCTCCGGGGTGCCGGTGGTCAAGGGCGAGGAGCTCCGGGGCATTGTCACCAACCGGGACCTGCGTTTCGAGACGAATTACGACCGTCCCGTGTCCGAAGTCATGACCAAGGACCGCCTGGTCACGGCCCAGGAGGGCATCACCCTGGAGGAGTCCAAGATTCTGCTGCACGAGCACCGGATCGAAAAGCTGCTCGTGGTCGACGACCGCAAGCGCCTGGTGGGCCTGATCACGATCAAGGACATCGAGAAGGTCCGGCAGTATCCTAACGCCTGCAAGGACCATCTGGGCCGCCTGCGCGTCGGCGCGGCCGTGGGCAGCGGCCTGGACGTGCTCGAGCACGTCGAAGCCCTGCTCTCGGCCCAGGTGGACCTGATCGCGGTGGATTCGGCCCACGGGCATTCCGTGGGCATTATCGAAATGGTCCGCCTCATCCGGTCCGAGTTCCCGGACGCCCAGATTCTGGCCGGCAACGTGGCCACGGCCGAAGGCACGCGGGCCCTGATCGAGGCCGGGGCGAACGGGGTCAAGGTGGGCGTGGGGCCGGGCTCGATCTGCACGACCCGGGTCGTGGCCGGCGTGGGCGTGGCTCAGATGACGGCCATCATGGATTGCGCCCGGGAGGGCGACAAACACGGCGTGCCCATCCTGGCCGACGGGGGCATCAAGTTTTCCGGAGACGTGACCAAGGCCCTGGCCGGGGGGGCCCACGCGGTCATGATCGGGTCCCTGTTCGCCGGAACCGACGAAAGCCCGGGCGAAACCGTGCTCTTCCAGGGCCGGACATACAAGGTCTACCGGGGCATGGGCTCGATCGAGGCCATGCGGGAAGGCAGCCGGGACCGCTACTTTCAGGAAGATGCCCTGTCCGATTCCAAACTGGTCCCGGAAGGCATCGTCGGCCGGGTGCCCTACCGGGGTCCCCTGGCCGAAAGCATCTACCAGCTCATGGGCGGACTCCGGGCCGGCATGGGCTACGTAGGCTGCGCCAACATCCAGGAGTTGAGGACCAAGCCGCAATTCACGCGAATCACCTCGGCCGGCCTCAAGGAAAGCCACGTCCACGACGTAATCATCACCAAGGAAGCGCCCAACTACCGGATGGAACAGTTCTGAGCCGTGAATGAACCGTATCCGGAAAAGAGGAACCGTCGCCTTCGGGGAAAAGTTGGGGCGCACTCGACTTGTACGCCGTTGGCGTGTTGGTTTCGCGGTTGCGAAGAACGGTCCTTTGGGTTTGCCAAAAGGCCATGGGGTTAGAGACAAGCATGGCTACCGGGAGAGCTTCATGGTCCACAGGGCCTGTCCGCCTCGGGCCAGGTTGCTTCGTCGCTTCGCTCCCCGCAACGACGGTCCCGTGTCGGTTTCGTTGCTGCGAGGAGCCGTCCCTTGGGCAAGGCAAAAGGTTATGGGGTTTAAAGACGGGTCGGCCGAGGCGGCAGGACCGGAGGGGTGCTGGAAACAGGGATGTTGGGTTACGCTTCGCTAACCCAACCTACCAGTTCTTTGGATATGGCAAAGGTCCATGGCTCACAAGGCTTGAACGCCGGTGACGCTCCGCAACGACGCTGCCTATAAGCACCGTCATTGCGAAGAGCGAAGCGACGAAGCAATCTGGTGAACCCGAGCGGCGTCAATTCGCTCGTTCCCAGGCTCTTGCCCGGGAACGCCTGGTGGACATGAAGCTCTGTTTCAACACCTTGTTCCATATGGTCCGTTCATGGCAGAACGTGGCAGGATAACAAAAAAGATGGAAGCGGGAGCTTCCTGGATCAGGTTCCCAAGCTGGAGCCCGGGAGCCAGTAAATTTTTCCCTAACCCGGCACTCTCCCTCAGGCTTGCCAGGCTCTGGCTGGGAGAGGGGGTGTGCATCGATGCTTTTTTCAGTAAAACCAGCCTGACAGGGCTCCCTCTCCCCCAGGGAGAGGGCCGGGGTGAGGGTCTTCTGTCCTCCCGAACCGCCACCTGAAAAATGACTCGGCGTCATGAGCCTGGGTGGCGGATGAACGTTTTTTCTTCGGAGGCGCCGCGGGCGACGAAACCGTTTCGCCTGTGGCGGATAAAACTCGACAGAGGCTGAAAAGCTTCCTGCACCCTGAAAGCAAATAACCGAACCAGCCCGGTCTTCGGACAAGAATCAGCGGGGTCAGCGGCATGGATCAACACGTTCACGAAAACATGGTCGTCATTCTGGATTTCGGCTCCCAGTACACCCAACTCATCGCCCGCCGGATCAGGGAACTCAAGGTCTATTGCGAGATTCACCCCTGCACCGAGGACCTGGCCCGGATCAAGGCCCTGAGACCCGGGGGCGTCATTCTGTCCGGCTCGCCGTTTTCGGTCTACAGCCCCGGCGCGCCCACGGTGGACCCGGAGGTCTTCGAACTGGGCGTGCCGGTCCTGGGCATCTGCTACGGCATGCAGCTCATGACCCACCTGCTGGGCGGCAAGGTGGCCGGTTCGGACCATCGCGAGTACGGCCCGGCCCGGCTGATCCTGGACGAATCCGGCGGACTTTTTGAAGGCCTCGATGACGAAGCCGGGGGACTGCCGGTCTGGATGAGCCACGGCGACCGGATTCTGGAACCCCCGCCGGGTTTTTCCATCATCGCCCGCAGCGGAAACTCGCCGGTGGGGGCCATGCGCGACCCGGCCGGGCGGATGTACGGGGTTCAGTTTCATCCCGAGGTGGCCCACACGCCCCGGGGCAAGGAGATGCTGGCCAATTTCCTGTTCCGGGTCTGCCGTCTGGAACCGACCTGGACCATGGCCAACTTCATTCAATGGACCATCGATCGGCTGCGGGACGAGATCGGGACGGAGCGCGTCATCTGCGCCCTGTCCGGCGGCGTGGATTCGTCCGTGGTGGCGGTCCTGCTGCACCGGGCCATCGGCGACCGGATGACGGCCATCTTCGTGGACAACGGCCTTCTGCGCAAGGACGAGGCCGAGTACGTGGTCCGGGTCTTCCGGGAGCGTTTCCAGATCGATCTGGTCCACGTGGACGCGGCCGACCGGTTTCTGTCCGGTCTGGCCGGAATCGAGGACCCGGAACGGAAGCGCAAGATCATCGGCCACGAGTTCATCCGTCTTTTCGAGCAGGAGGCCGGCAAGCTGGGCCGGGTCCGTTACCTGGCCCAGGGCACCCTGTACCCGGACGTGATCGAGTCCGTGTCCTTCAAGGGGCCTTCGGCCACGATCAAGTCCCATCACAACGTCGGCGGGCTGCCCGAGGTCATGGACCTCGAGCTGATCGAGCCGCTACGGGAGCTGTTCAAGGACGAGGTGCGGGAGGTGGGGGCCGAACTGGGCATGCCCGAGGAGCTGGTCTGGCGGCAGCCGTTTCCCGGCCCGGGACTGGCCGTGCGGATTCTGGGCGAAGTCACGCCGGCCCGGGTCCGGATTCTTCAGAACGCGGACGCCATCGTGCGCGAGGAAATCCGGCGGGCCGGCCTGGCCCGGTCGGTCTGGCAGTATTTCGCGGTCCTGCTGCCGGTCCGGACCGTGGGCGTCATGGGCGACGAGCGGACCTATGAAAACGTGGCCGCGGTCCGGGTTGTGGACAGCGTGGACGCCATGACCGCGGACTGGACCCGGGTGCCTTACGAGGTCCTGGCCGGGATGTCGAACCGGATCATCAACGAGGTCAAAGGCATCAACCGGGTCGTCTTCGACATCTCCTCCAAGCCGCCGGCCACGATCGAGTGGGAATGACATGTCCGCCTCGCCTTTCGTTCATCTTCACGTGCACAGCGCTTACAGCCTGCTGGACGGGGCCATCCGCCTCAAGGACCTGATCTCGACGGCCAAGGGCTACGGCATGGACAGCGTGGCCATCACCGACCACGGCAACATGTTCGGGGTGCTCAAGTTCTACCTCGAGGCCCGGAAGGCGGGGATCAAGCCGATTATCGGCTGCGAGACCTACGTGGCCCCCAGGGGCCGGCACCGCCGGGACCCCAAGGACCCGGTCTATCACCTGGTGCTTCTGGCCCGGGACTACGAGGGCTACCGGAACCTGATCCGCCTGGTCTCCCTGGGCAACCTCGAAGGGTTCTACTACAAGCCCCGCGTCGACCCGGAACTGCTCGAAGCGCACAACCAGGGCCTGATCGCGCTGTCGGCCTGCCTGCAGGGCCACATCCCCCGGATGATCCTTTCGGGCCAGGATGAAGAGGCCCGCAAGACGGCTGAATGGTACGCCCGGGTCTTCCAGGACCGGTTCTATCTCGAGGTGCAAAAGAACTACCTGCCCGAGCAGGAGGTGGTCAACGAGGGTCTGAAGCGTCTGGCCGCCGAGATGGGCCTGCCCCTGATCGCCACCAACGACTGCCATTACCTGAAGAAGGAGGATGCCGAGGCCCACGACATCCTGCTCTGCATCCAGACGGGCAAGACGGTCGAGGACCGCAACCGGATGCGCTTCACCACCCAGGAGTACTATTTCAAGTCCCCGGATGAAATGGCTTCCATGTTCAGCGACATGCCCGAGGCCCTGGCCAATACCGGCCTGGTGGCCGGGATGTGCGACGTGGAGATACCGACCGAAGAGACCTCGGGTTACCATTTCCCCGAGTTTCCCCTGGAACCCGGCCAGGACCTGCAGGAAAAGCTGGTCTCCGAAGCCCGGGCCGGCCTGGAGCGGCGGCTCGAACGGATCATCCGGCGCCAAAACCCGAGCGAGGCCGAAATCCAGGCCTACCGGGACCGTCTGGAGCACGAGATTCAGGTCATCAACCAGATGGGGTTCGCCGGGTATTTCCTGATCGTGGGCGACTTCATCCGCTACGCCAAGGACAACGGCATTCCCGTCGGGCCGGGCCGCGGGTCGGCCGCCGGCAGCCTGGCCGCCTTCGCCCTGGGCATCACGGATATCGACCCGATACCCTACGGCCTGCTTTTCGAACGGTTTCTCAACGTCGAGCGGATATCCATGCCGGATATCGACATCGACTTCTGCACCGACGGCCGGGACCAGGTCATCCGCTACGTCACGGAGCGGTACGGCGGGCAGGAGCACGTGGCCCAGATCATCACCTTCGGGCAGATGCAGGCCCGGGCGGTCATCCGGGACGTGGGCCGGGCCCTGGGCCTGCCTTACGGCCAGGTCGACGGCATCGCCAAGCTCATACCCAACCGGCTCAAGATCACCCTGGACGACGCCATCCAGGAAGAACCTCGGCTGAACGAGGCGGCCCGGGATGACGCGCGGGTCGCCCGCCTGCTGGACGTGGCCCGGAAGCTGGAAGCCCTGCCCCGGCACGCCTCGACCCACGCGGCGGGCGTGGTCATCGGCGATCGCCCCCTGGTCGATCACCTGCCGCTCTACTGCGTGGCCACCGAGTCCGGCTCCGACCACAACCGGGCCGTGGTGACCCAGTTCGACATGAAGGGCGTGGAAAAGATCGGCCTGATCAAGTTCGACTTCCTGGGACTCAAGACCCTGACTTTGATCGCCCAGATTCTCCAACTCCTGAAAAACCGGGACATCGAAGTGGACATGGACCGCCTGGACCTCGCGGACCGGCCGACTTACGAACTCCTGGGCCGCGGAGACACCACGGGCGTGTTCCAGCTCGAATCCAGCGGGATGCGGGAAATCCTGGTCAAGCTGAAGCCCAGCCGGTTCGAGGACATCATCGCCCTGGTGGCCCTGTACCGGCCGGGTCCGCTCAAGAGCGGCATGGTGGACCAGTTCATCCAGGGCAAGCACGGCAAGATCAACGTGGAATACGAGCTGCCCGAACTCGAGCCCATCCTCAAGGAGACCTACGGGGTGATCCTGTACCAGGAACAGGTCATGCAGATTTCCAGCATCCTGGCCAACTACTCCCTGGGCGAAGCGGACCTGCTCCGGCGGGCCATGGGCAAGAAAAATCCCGAGGTCATGGCCAAGCAGCGGGGCCGGTTCATGGATGGGGCCCAGGTCAACCGGATCGACAAGTCCAAGGCCGCGCACATCTTCGACCTCATGGCCAACTTCGCCGAATACGGCTTCAACAAGTCCCACAGCGCGGCCTATGCTTTGATCGCCTTCCAGACCGCCTATCTCAAGGCCAATTACCCCGTCGAATTCATGGCCGCCCTGCTGACCGGCGAAGTGAGCAACCAGGAGAAGATCGTCCGCTTCATCAACGAGTGCCGCGAGAAGAACATGGTCGTCCTTCCGCCGGACATCAATGAGAGCGATATCAACTTCTCCGTGGTCGACGGGCAGATTCGTTTCGGTCTGGCGGCCATCAAGGGCGTGGGCCAGTCGGCCATCGAGTCCATCCTCGAAGCCCGGCGGGAACGGCCTTTCACCGACCTGTTCGATCTTTGCGAACGGGCCGACCTCCGGCGGGTCAACCGCCGGGTCATCGAGGCCCTGATCAAGTGCGGGGCCCTGGACTCGACCGGCGTGCCGCGTTCGCAAATGGTCGCGGCCATGGACGAGGTCCTGGAACGGGGGGCCAGGGTCCAGCGGGAACGCGAGCAGGGCCAGACCAGCCTGTTCGAGGCCCTGGCGGACCAGATCGATGAGGCGCCCATCATCTGGCCGGACGTGCCGGAGTGGCGGGAGAGCATCCGTCTGTCCTATGAAAAGGAGTCCCTGGGCTTCTACATCACCGGCCACCCCCTGGCCCGGTACCAGAAGGAACTCGCGTCCCTGACCACCACCAACGCGGAACGCATCAAGGACATCCTGGATAAGACCCCGGTCCGTCTGGGGGGCGTCGTGGTCAGCGTCCAGCTCAAGCAGACGCGCAAGGGCGACCGGATGGCCTTCGTCACCCTCGAGGACCTGTTCGGCCTGGTCGATATCATCGTCTTTCCGGACGCCTACCAGGCCTCCGAGGAGCATCTGGTGGCCGAAACCCCGGTCCTGGTCGTGGGCGACGCCACGGTGGACGAAAAAGGCGGCGCCTCCACCGTCAAGGTCAAGGCCCGGGAGATACTGCCCCTGGAAAACGCCCTCGAACGCCTGGCCAGCCGGGTCGAATTCAGCCTGTCCACCGCGGCCCTGGACCGCCAGGACCTGCTCCGGCTCAAGGCCATCGTCGAGAGCCATCGCGGCAGCACGCCGGCCCTGCTACGGCTGAAGGTCCCGGGGCACGGGGCGGCCGTGCTCAAGTTCGATGGAGGTATTCGCCCCAGCGCCTCGATGGTCCGGGAAGCCCGGGAAGCCCTGGGCGAAAGCGCGGTCAGCCTGCTGTACTCATGACCGGCCGCATCGAGCCGCGAGGGCGTCCCGCCCGGCCTGTTTTATCAAGACCCCGATCCATGAGTCCCTGCCGGACCGGCCATGTCTGAGCCCAAGGGACACGCCTACCGGCGCCGGGTCCGGGCCGGCGGCCTGGCCGGCTTTGCCGTGCGGGTCGAACAGACCGATCTTTTCGTTCGCGCGTCCCGGGACATGACCGATGAGACCTACGACCTGGTTCGCCGGGGCCGGGAACGGATCGAATCGTGGGCCGCGGGTCGTCCGGAGTTTCTAACCAGCCTTCACCCCCTTCCCTCAAACCGGCTGGCGCCTTCACCCGTGCGGGAGATGCTCGAGGCCGGGCGGACGGCCGGCGTGGGGCCCATGGCGGCCGTAGCCGGAGCCCTGGCCGAGTTCGTGGGCCTGCGTCTGATTCCCGCTTCCCCCGAAGGCGTGATCGTGGAAAACGGCGGCGACGTATTCCTCCAGACCGCCGACCCCGTGACCATCGGACTGTTTGCAGGGGTCTCCAAGCTGTCTCTTCGTCTGGGCCTTCGAATCGAGCCCCGGGATATGCCGGCCGGGGTCTGCACGTCCTCGGGCCGGCTGGGCCACTCCCTAAGCCTGGGCCGGGCCGACGCGGCCACGGTAGTGGGGGCTTCGGCCGCCCTGGCCGACGCGGCGGCCACGGCCCTGGGCAATCGGGTTCGCGAAGTCCGGGAGATCGAGCCCGCCCTGGAGTGGGTCCTGTCCCTGGAGGGTGTGCGCGGCGCGGCCGTCGTGCTGGGCGACCGGCTCGGCTTTCTGGGCGATCTGGACCTGGTTGCATTGGGGTGAGACGCCCGGGCCGTTTCCAAGCGGGTTCCCAAGCTTTAGATTGGGAACCCGATCCCGGAAGCTCCAGATTCCCTCTTTTCCCGTCATGGCTTTGATTTTTGCCATAACCGCGCCATACGGAATAAGGTGTTGAAGCAGAGCTTCAACGCGAAATTATGTTCCCAACCGGTGAATGAATACCTCCCGGACCTTGCCCGGTTTTGATTTTCGTCCCTGTTTTTGATACCCTGAACCTCCCGAACAAGGAAACTCGACGGCGGCCCGGACGCGGCCGGGAGGTCGGGGAGGTCCGAGGCGTCGGGGCCGTGTCCCGAAACCCTTGATCCACCAGCATGGAGGCGGAAGAGATGAAGCTTTTCGAACCGATCCGGATAGGTCACATCGAAGTCAAAAACCGTGTCGCTTTCGCGCCGACCCACATGGGGCAGGGCACCGCCCGGGGCGAGGTCGACGATCAGGTGCTTTGCCACTACTACGCGCGGGCCAAGGGCGGGGCCGGCCTGATTATCGTACAGGCCATGGGCGTTACCGGCCAGTACGCCTTTACCAAGGGGCGGGGCATCGTCTGCATGGGCGAGTTGTATCGTCCGGGTCTTCGAGAACTGGCCGAAGTGATCCACATGGCCGGCTCCCGGGCCGTGGTCCAGCTCCTTCTGGGCCAGGGCGCCCAGGCGCTGTACCGGCATAGTCGCCGGGACCTGGTGGCGCCGTCCGAGATCGCGGTTCGTGTCGAAACGGAAAATATGCCCAAGGCCCTGCGCAAGCTGGGCGACATTTCCGGAGACACGGCCCGGGCCCTGACCCCGGACGAGATCGAAAGCCTGATCCAGAAATACGCCTCGGCCGCCGGGCTGGTCAAGGAAGCGGGTTTCGACGGCGTGGAGATTCATGGCGCCCACGGCTACCTGATCGGCGAGTTCGTTTCGCCCCTGTTCAACCAGCGCCAGGACGAGTACGGCGGCTCCTTTGAAAAACGACTGACCCTGCCCCTTCGCCTGATCGAGGCGGTCCGGGAAGCCGGAGGCCCGCGCTTCATCGTGGGCTACCGGCTCAGCGGCGACGAACACGTGCCGGGGGGGTTGGACCTGGAGGGGTCCATCCGAGTGGCCTCGCGCCTGGTCGAGGCCGGCCTGGATTACATCCATCTTTCATCCGGCTGCTATCAGGCCATTAACTGGGTATTTCCCGACCGGGAAGGCGTGATGCTACCGGAGGCCCGGGCCTTCAAAGCGGCCCTGGACGTGCCGGTCATCTGCCCCAACATCCACAATCCCAGGACGGCCGAACAGGCCCTGGCCGACGATGACGCGGACATGATCTCGCTGTCCCGGGCCCTGATCGCCGATCCGGAGTGGCCCGCCAAGGCCGCCGGGGGCCGGGCCGAGGAGATCAATCGCTGCGTCTTCTGTTACAACTGCGTCCGGGGTGTCATATTCGACCGGGTCCCGGTCCGCTGCACGCGAAACCCGGAAGTCGGCTGGGAACGATTCAATCCCAAATACTGGCCCCGGCCGGGCTCGACCAAGGCCGACTGAAAAAATCCCGGAAAGGTGCGTTATGGACTTTGGAGAAATCCTGTACGAGACCAAGGACCACGTTGCCCTGATCACCCTCAACCGTCCTCAGGCCAGAAACGCGCTGACCATGAAGACGTATGGAGAAGTCGTGGCCGCCCTGGAACGGATCGAGGCCGACCCGGAAATCCGGGCCGCGGTCATTACCGGGGCCGGGACCGGGTTCTGCTCCGGAGACGACGTCAAGCAGGTCATGCTCGACCCCCAGGAAGTGGAACGCCGGCGGGAACGGGCCAAGGCCCAGGTCCGGGCCGAACCCACGCCGGCCGCCGCGGCCCTGATGTCCATGAGCAAACCGATCATTGCCGCGGTCAACGGCCCGGCCGTGGGCTGGGGCATGGACCTGGCCCTGATGTGCGACATCCGGATGGCCTCCCCGCGGGCTAAATTCGGCGAGATATTCGTTCTGCGCGGCCTGATTCCGGACCTGGGCGGCATCTACTGGCTGCCCAGGATCGTGGGGCTGTCCAAGGCCTACGAACTGTTGTTCACGGGTGAGGTGATCGATGCCGAGGAAGCCCTGAAGATCGGCCTGGTCAGCCGGGTCGTGCCGCCCGAGGCCCTGCTGGATGAGGCCTTGGCCCTGGCCCAACGCATCGCGGCCAACCCGCCCCTGGCCGTCAGGCGGATCAAGGAGGCGGTCCGGCGGGGACTGGACTATGACCTCCAGGCTCTCGGCGAATACGTGACCAGTTCGCTGGGCGTGCTTTTCGCCACCGAAGACCACAAAGAGGGCGCCATGGCTTTTTTGGAAAAGCGGGCCCCCAAATTCAAAGGATGTTGATTTCATACGACCATGCCGCTCGACAGTGAACTTCGACCGAGCGAGGCGGCCGGGGGCCTGGACAAAAGGAAAAGGCTGCTCTTTTTCCTGATCTACCTGGTCCTGGTCGCCCTGTTCGTGGAACTGGGGCTTCAGTTTTTTTATTTCGCGACCACGGGCGCGCCGCTCTGGCGACGCGTGGCCCAGAACATCTATGTCCAGGACGACCTGCTCGGCTGGAAGGTCGAGCCGGACCTGGATTTCATGCACCGCACCACCGAGTTCTCGGTCCGTTACCGGACCAACGAACAGGGTTTCCGATCGCCTGGGACCGGCGGCGAGTTCAAACCGGACAAGGACCCATCGACCTATAGGATTCTCTTGATGGGGCCTTCCTTCGCCTTCGGCTGGGCCGCGAACTTTCCCGACTGTTTTGCGGCCCGGCTTCAGGCCTTTCTCCAGGCCGGCGGGTTTGCCGACGGAAAGCGGATCGAGATCGTCAACGCGGGCGTGCCATCCATGCCGCCGGCGAACTTTCTGCACTGGTACGACAAGCGGGGCCGGACCTTCAAACCCGACCTGGTCATCCAGATGCTGTACGGCTCCATGGCCGAAACCAGCCGGGTCAACTACGCCTATCGGGTGGACCGGAACGGGTACCTGGTATCCAAGGACGCGCCCTGGTCCATGAGGGTCAAGGCCGGACTGAAGAACCTGGCCGCCGTGTACTACACATTCACCCTGTACCAGCGGATCGCGGCCCGGTTCCAGGAACGGTCCCGGCCCCGGGACCTGGCCGGCGCGGGCCGGGTCATGCGGACCGGGCTGCGCTTCGGCGTGGACTCGCCCGCGGTCCGGGACGCCCTCGACCTGTACGACGGTTTTAAGCGAACCGTGGAATCCAGCGGAGCCCGGCTGCTCTTCGTCTATTTCCCCTTGGGCTACTGCGTGCATCCCGAGGACGTGGTCCGCTGGCGGCATCTGGGCGACGTGGACCCGGAGGGGCAGAACGCCTTCGACCGGGTCTTCTGCGAATACCTGAACTCGGAGATGAACATACCCTGTCTGAACGCCACGCCGGACCTGATCCGGGCCGCCGGCCAGGGCAGGCGCCTGTACTATTTCATCGACGTGCACTGGACGCCTTTGGGCAACCGGGTGGTCGCCCGCGCCGTGGCCGATTACCTGCTGTCCCGGCCCTGAGGACGTCGGAGGCAAAAGGCCGTTAGGGCTGCCACCCGTGCTCGGACCGGCCCTGTGAGCTGCTCCATAACATTCCCATGCCCATAGGTAAAAAGGTGGTCATGCGGAAATCCGATCGGCCATGATTCACCCCGATCCGGTCATTCCTATCGATTTTCCAAATTAATCAGATAACTACATCTGTTTTCCCATGCAGGGGCCTCGATCCTGTATAATTCTATATTACAAAAATAAACACTTGACAATCAAATAATGTAATGTTAATATGCATCCGATATGGAAGAGGCCATCATGGCCAAATAATATAATGGCAAGAAATAACATATATTTAAGACATATTTATCAGATATTTATACTAAATACTGTTCATTTGAGATCGATAATATATTACAAATAAAGTAATATATATATATTTTAGGTAATATAGTATCCGTGAATGAATCGGCGCACGAGGATGCAGCAGGCCGAAAATCGATGCCGGCCGGTCGCTCATATCATTGGAGCTGCCGGTTATTGCCATGGTCGCCGTAAAGCGGACGTTCCAGGAGCATGGCGGTCGACGCAACAAGGTGTCGATCGAATCGTCTACTTACATAAATTGTTGGAGAAGGAAAAGGAGGGCAACGGATGTTTGAAGTCTTGATGACCGAGGAACAGAAAGCGCTTCGTGAAGAAATTCGGGATCTGGTGAAAAGCGTGCCCCGGCAGATCATCCTGGACATGGACGCGGACAAGATTTCGTTTCCCACGGAGTTTCTGGAGGAGGCCGGCCGGCGGAACCTTCTCGGGCTTCGATTTTCGCCGGAATACGGCGGGCGGGGCCTGACCTGGACCGAGGAACTGATCGCCCTGGAAGAAATCGGCACCCTGGGCATCTGTTTCGGATGCCAGTACAGCCTGGTATCCATCGTGGGCGAAACGATCCACAAATACGGAACCGAAGAACAGAAGCAAAAATACTTGAAGCCGACCCTGGCCGGCAAGAAATTCTGCGCCGAGGCCTTGACCGAGCCCCGGGGCGGGAGCGACTTTTTCGGCGCCACCAGCACGGCCGTCCGGGACGGCGAGTATTACATCCTTAACGGCCAGAAACGGTTCGTGGTCGGGGCGGAAGGCGCGGATTACTTCGCGGTTTACGCCAAGACCAATCCGGGAGCCGGACCGCACGATTCCATGAGTCTGCTGTTGGTGGATCGAGGGGAAGGGGTGAACGTCAAACACGTATACGGTCTGATGGGCGCCCGGGGTAACGGCACCGGCCGTCTGTTGTTCAAGGACGTCAAGGTTCCGGTGGAAAACCTGATCGGCGAAGAAAACCAGGCCACCAAGATTTTTTGGCAGATGATGATCCCGGAGCGGTTGTCCTCCGGGGCCGTCAGCGCCCGCGCGAGCCTGGCCCTGGCCGCCCGGTATGCCAATCGGCGCAAGGCCTTCGGTCAACCGATCCGCGACTATCAGGGCGTGAATTTCAAGATCGCCGACTGCATCACCAAGCTGGACGCGGTCACGGGCTTTGCCCACACCGTGGCCAAGATCGTCCAGCAAGAACTCGGTTCGGCCGGATACCGGCGGCGTCTGGTTTCCGAGGTCAAAAAGTTCTCGACCCAGGCCCAGTGGGAGGTTCTGAACGACTGCATGCAGATTCTAGGCGGCATCGGGTATACGAATGCCCTGCCCATCGAGCGCAACCTACGCGGGTCGCGGCTGACGACCATCTGGACCGGCACGACCGAGATTCAGAACATGATCATCCAGTACGAGTACTTCAAGGAGGTCCTGTCCAAGGGGATCGAGGGGCGGGACATTGCCGCGGATGTGCCCCTGACCGAGGAGGAACTGTCCGAAGAAATCATTTACGAATAGGCGGGCCATGGACACGCTTCAGACCATGACCTACGAGGTCACCGGCCGTATCGCCCGGATCACTTTGAACCGGCCGCATCGCGGGAACGGCATCACCATGGAACTGCCTGTGGAACTGGCCGCCTGCGTCGAGCGGGCCGATCTGGACCCGGCCGTGCACGTCATCGCCCTGTCCGGCCGCGGCAAGGGGTTTTGCGGCGGGTATGACCTGGTGGACAGCGCCGAGCAGATGCTCGAACCCCTCGAAGGCCGGGAGGGGGTCGGGTACGGCATTCCTGGGTCCGGATCGCCTCTGGATCCAAAGGTCCAGGCCGGCAATCACGATCCGGGCCGGGTCTGGGACCCGATGATCGACTACCAGATGATGTCCCGCAACGTTCGCGGGTTCATGAGCCTGTTTCAGGCCAACAAGCCGGTCGTCTGCA